>Ga0182004_10000601_pt1 | contig 22932 bp, 22 predicted proteins | sample Sormic07211540_1_FD_120479 | JGI IMG/M metagenome (GOLD analysis project Ga0182004, IMG submission 120479) | Endophyte microbial communities from Sorghum bicolor roots, Mead, Nebraska, USA - 072115-40_1 MetaG | ecosystem: Host-associated > Plants > Roots > Unclassified | place: USA: Nebraska...
AATAATGATAAGCACCTCAACAGATATTCTAGCAAGTCATTAGCATGGGATTAGGATGAACTACAAGAATATTTCCTAAGTTATTCTTAACTATAAAGTCTAGCATATCATAGTTAGTGCAATCATACTTGGCAATCATTGCGAGAAAGGACTACGCTCATGCATAGTGATATTATCAAGGAAGATGAGAAACATAGCAATGACTCCCCTGTAATAATATTGTTTTGACTGCCCTGTACACGGGAGGGGGACTATATAAGAATCAATGGAGCTATCACCACCACGAACTACCCCGCGATCCGGCATATAGGGTACAATCGCAGATAAATACGTTATAGACACCATGCCTACACAATATCTATCATTTACCCATGGATCCGATGGATAAACGCTATACGATCCTAAACATGTATATAATTCCAATCAAACTAAGCCAAGCATATAACTATGATAAACTAAGAACGATATAATTGCAAATGTAAACAAGTAGAGCAAAGTCATAATAAATATATAGAAATAGAACAAAGTTGTATTCATAATATTGAAGAACAATGATGAACAAATGAAAAACTATGGAGAAATTACCAAGAATCCTCTTGACATATCCGAAAACCAATCGAAGATTGACTCCTTCTAGTTCTAATCCTATGTAGCTATGCTAAACTAGAGATCTAGTTGATGTGGTGGCTCTAGGGCTTGATCAGAGACTCTCCTCTTGATGAATGAATTAGGGTTTGAGGAATGAGAATGAGTGCCTCCTCCAGGGGCCAGAGGGCCTGCTTATATAGCCCCTCCAAATGAATATAGGCCGTCGGATCAAACCGACCTTAATCGCACGGTTTTCCATAATCCTTTAGGTCGGTGGAGCATTATCCGTGAGACGGAGCCTGATTGGCTGAGAACCTTGGGCGGGCGCCCAAGGGGGGAGGGTGGGCGCCCAGCCCCCGGGCCCGCTCGGCCTCCCACTCGTTCACGTGGCTTCTGGACTCTTCTAGATGTTGGATAATTACGGTGCACGTTAATATCTCTATGTAAACCCGACGTGTGGACCTTTCCTCTATATTCTCTGATAACCCCCTACAGAAATAGACAAACACCAAAACTCATGGAATTCTGTCAGATAAAACCCTAAGTCTGGGTGTTGGTCGCATTTGGATCCTTTTCTTTATTTATTTGATGATTATATTTGATACTTAAAGGACCGTCAACAATCCCACAAACTTATGATCAATGTGACATAAATAATATAGAGCATAAACAATAAAAAATTAGTATCTTAAGATAACAAGAACCATCACCCTTGATGTAAGAGTCCCCAAGGCTTCTCGTGTCCGCGAGCTTGGCTAGTACACTAGTTTATTAAACACTCTATATAGGTCGTACATCTTTGAGTCATGATTTACCCTTTCGCCCGAGGTAGCTAATCTCTTAACCCCCTTCCTAGGGAGGTCGGCAGGGTTCACTATGAAGCCTTTCAAAAGTTCGCCTAACAAATTAGGGCCACAAAGTTTCCAATTAGCGAGCAGATATAGAGCCCCCTTCCGAATAGCACAATGATGTGCAACATATACACATAAGGACACAGGCCACACTATACCCAAATCGGCAAGCCCCTCTAGCACGCTTATGGGTAACATCTAACAATCTAGAAAAGGTATTCATACTGAGCTAAAGCTAGAGCCATTTATAGCCGTCATCGTTGCACTATCAATCCCGGTGACCACTTACAGATAAATTATCGTTTGTTACTTAAACATTAGTCAAGTCATAAGATTATGGTCACAAAAAGAAAACCCAAATGCTATACTTGCCTAGATCTAAGTTTCTCTGCTGCTCTTGCTGATTCTATTGGTCATCAAGGTACTGATCTTGATCACCAAAGTACTGCTCACCGTCTATACTCGATCACCAATCATCAACACACAAACAATTAGAGCCAAACATACATGAAGCAAGATAAAGCTATAGTTAGAATAGTACAACAATAGCAAAACAATATGAAAAGTTTATAAAAACATTCTACGCATCACTACGAACACACAAACGTAAAGATCACGAAAATCGGAGCTAAAACAGAGAAGATATGAATTTTCCTAAGATTTCCTATAGGAAAGAAATTATTTAAATAGGGTCGAAATTGAAAAGTTGCAAACTGGTGAACCTAGGTTACTAACATGTAGTTCTCATGAATACGAATCTAATGCAATTCAAATGGGTCAAATCGGAGTTAAAATGAATATTTTTATGAGCAAAAGAATCCCACCGGCAATTTTGTAAATACTGAAAAGCGTATTTTGAATCAAACCATGGTGTTTTACGTTTTCAAAAATGGAAAGCGTAAATCAAGATGTCACCTTGGACCATGGGTTTGATTATGAAAAAGTGCAGGGTCTTTTTAACAAAAACGTCAACCGAACAAGTATCTTATGATTTTGGCCGTCGGATCTAGATTGGACGGCACAGATTAATAGCTGGGGAGGGAGAGGGCAGATGGAGGCGCATCGCCAAAACAGGAAAGACCTCACCGGAGTTCATTGTTTTGGTGATTTAGTCCATGATTCGATGAACCAAAAGCAGGGAAGCGAGGGGCTCAAGGCGATCTCACCTAGGGCTGACATCAATCTATGCTCGGCGTCAATCTATCAATCTCACGCTATGAAGCCCGACATCAATCTTAAGGAGGCGAAGGTGCGATGGAACAACGACCTGTGCTCGGCGTCAATCTAGGATGGCAGCGGCGTTTGCGAGCTTGATTTGGAAAGGCAAAACAACATGCTAAGACTCGGGAAAAGGGTAGCAACGCATGCGGTTCCATCTTATATAGGGGTCTTGCATGCGGAAAACGCCAATCATGAAGAAATTGGGCAGATTTTTTTACCCTGGACGGAGTCCGGTCTCTAGACGGTGATGGGATGAAGGAGGAGGCGTTGACGAACAGGTCCCTCTGGTCAGCAACACGAGAAGTGGGGTCGGGTGGCAGAGAGAGAAGGGAGATGGGGCGCCTCGCGATGGCTTGGGTCGGGACGGGCCATGGCAGCCTGCTGCGCTAAATAGCCGAGTGGGCCAGATAGCTGGAGAGGGAGAGGAAATTGGGCCCCTGAGGCCAAAAAGGAGAGGAAGAAAGTTTTCTTCTTTTTTTTTATTTCAAACCATTTGAAAATCATTACCAAAGCAATTTGGATCATTTTGAAAAGCATTTAAAATCAGTTTGAAGTTTGGTCAAAACCACTCACCCAAGTAAACCAAATGCAAAGACATGTATGCTCAACCATGTTTCTAACTCCTATGGTAAATTTTTATTTAATGGAAAATATTGTTTTCCTAGGTCTTTATGAGGACCAAAAATACAAAATTAAATCATTTTAACTCTATTTCAAAAGAGGCAAATTTTAGGGTGTTACAATTACACCAACGGATGATCTAGTGTCCTCTGAGTCTGTGATCTTAATCCAGTTTGCATGGTTGATCCACGGGAATGACTTGCTTGTTCTAAGGGTTGACAGCCTGATCTCGACAACTTATGCTTCGGTTGAATGCCATTCTCATTGATGCGCCGACTACTGTTGGCTTCATACTCTTTTGGCTTGTGCAAAGGTGTCGCTGATTGTCTAAAGCTAAGGGTCTATTGGTTGTTGGGAATTTCGGGTCATTACAATCCAAATCCATGCCACAACTAGGACACAATATATAGTTAAAGTTCTGTTTCTCATTTTAGTGAAGCTATGGTTTTGCATTGGGGAACCTTCATTTGAAACATGTTATTACTTATCCTTTTGGTAAACTACGTCCAGGTTGAGATTATTGGTCTAGCTAGCTTTCACTTTGAATTCATTTTCCAACTGTCTAGCAAAAGCCTCTCTAGAAGTAATAGTGATCAGAGTTATATTAGTGATATACTTAACTCTTTGGTCAGCTGCAGTACTCTCAATGACATGAAATCCTTGGCCATAAGTAAACAAGCCACAAAAGGGGAGAAACTCCTAGAGCATTTTTTCAAGTATGTACATCAGTCGCTATAAACCCTATCGGTCGCTATAGACTTATAGCGACGCCACTTGCCGCAACTTTTACATCTGTCGCTATAACGACTTATAGTAACCAATATGGAGTCGCTACAAATCGATTGGTTGTGGTGTAGTGTGTTCTAAGGTTTAAAATGAATTAGTTATGAACTTTTAAAGATTTCACCATATTATTTTTTGGAAATTGATATTTCTACGAAGTTGTTCGATTTTAATAGTTTGATGCCCTAATGATATCCAGTTTTAGAGTTTTATGGCTAAAATCAGACACAGTTTTTTTTTGACCAAAAATAACTGCAGGGGAGGTCCCCACAGTATTCAAATTTTCATTAATTAAAAGAGAGCAGAAGTCTTACATGTAAATTAACTAAAAAAATCAGACACAGTTAATAGTTTAATGGCCAAACATAGTCTTCTTCATTTTACAAATATCATTACGCAATAAAAAGGGATAACTAAACTAAGCAAAACTTTAAAAGTCATGTTTGAATGACAATGAACTGATTAAATTTTATTCCTTTTAGGTGACTCTCAAAGTTATCCGTGGACCTCTATTTGATGAAGTGCATCAACAATTCAGCTCTTGGATTTATCAGGTCAGATCAAATATTTACTGCAGCTCAGAACCAAATTATAATTAAAATGTAATATATCTTACATAATTCATGGAGCATTACATAAGAATATTTTGTTGATATACTAACATACATAGAAGTGGGGTCACTAAAAATTATTTATTTATAGTAGTACAAGACATCTCTTTTATAGGAATCATAGGAGGAAATCATGGGATTCTTGAATTTTATTTAAAGCATTAAATTGTAGTACTCTGTTGCAAGATTTGCACATCCTACAATTTCAATAATTCATTACTTTTTTCTCAAAAAAAAAACCAAAGAGAGCTACACTTCATTATATTAAGAAGAAAGATGGGTTAAGAACCCTTTACAATACACACCACACACCACACTGTTTGACTGATTACAATCACGCCCATGTACTAGTTGTCGAGACGACCAATACCAAACATACTATCGATCAGAGAGTGGGAAGGACAACCCCTGAGCACCTGCCATGCACCATAACTAGCGCTCCTCCCCTATAGCAACCAAGGCCCTAGCGATGCTAGGCATTATCCCTTAGAAACACACTAGTTTCCATAATTCCACAATGTCCAGGCCTCAAGGATTATTAGTGAATTTAGCCCTTTCTTTGTCTCACCATTCACAGCAGAACTTGTCTTCTACCCCCACACATCAAAGGAACTGTCTCAAGGTTGTGGAGCTAGAACATGGAGCCTGACTTGCCAAAGGTGAAAGTACCAGAATTGTCTTGCGAAAACGCATGATACTAGGATATGGTTGATGGCCATCATGCTGATCACATAGAGGACATTGTTCAGCATGAGGCAATCCTGGTCGCGCAAGACGATTTACAGTCCAGCACTTATTATGTGCAACCAGTCACAAAAAGAAACAGCACTTGGGTTGTCCCCATGTTTTCCAGATCCGTTCATAGGGGCCAAAAAGTGTGGAGTCAAAAAAAAAACCCTCATATGCAGATTTTGCCATGTATTGCTCACTGGAGGAGAGTTGCCAAATATGTGAGTCCTCAACCTCAGGATGTAGCTCAAAACCAGATAGGAGGGCCCAAAGTTGTAGAAAATCACTATATCCCTAACTGTAAGGGCACCTTGTACATCTTTAACCCAAGTCCAACCAGTGAGAGCTTCCTGAACAGTGCGCTTTTTAATTCTTCTCTTGTGCAAGGTCTGCAATGCATTGTCTATGGAGCCACCGGTCTGACCAAAAGAGGGTATGCGAGCCATTACCAACTTCAGATACGATGGCCACCAAGAAAAAAGAGGGCACATGGTCAGGGACTTGAATTGGTAATTTCGCCTAGAGACAATTGGGTTCTGTTTTTTGGAGCCAAATCAACCTCATGCGCAGAGGCCATCCAAGGGTCCTGAGGTCTGAAATTACCAGTCCACCCAACTCGGGGGGGCGGCAAACTTTCTCCTATGCAACTAGACAGTGCCTGCCCTGTACATCTTTTCGACCATGCCAAAGAAAGCCCCGCCATGTTTTGTCCACAACTTTGATAGCCCATGGCCGGAAGTCAATGGCCATTAAGAGATAAACAAGCATAGCTGTTAGCATGAACTGAACTTGCACTTTTCGACCAGCACATGTCATTAGGTCTGCCTTCCACCTAGGTAGCTGGTCTGCAATTCTGTCAATAATTGGTTGGACTTGTGCTTTTGTGAGCTTTCTTAGCGAAAGGGGCAAACCCAAATATTTGCAAAGGAATTCAGCAAGCGCACATGGAAGTACATTCTGCCGGACAGTAAGTTCCTGTTAACCACACCTGATGGGCAGAACATTACTCTTTTGAAGATTGGTTCTAAGACCAGAAGCATCTCCAAAAAGATTTATCAAATCCATTATGATGGCAATATCACTGGTTTCAGGTCAAAGAAATAGAACCATATGGTTTGCATACAGTGAAATCCTGTGTTGTAATGGTTGTGTCAAAAGTGGCTGCAGCAAGCCTTCATTGATAGCTTTAGAAATCATTTGTCCCAGAACATCCATCACCAAGATGAATAGCTTTGGGGATAGTGGATCCAATTGCTTTAACTCATGCCGATGGGGGATATGCTCCCCGGGAACCGCATTCAGAAGCACTTGAGTAGAAGAAGTATATAGTAACCCACTAATTATGTCCCTCCGGATCTGCCCGAAATCCAAGGATTACAACACCTCAAGAACAAAGGGTTAAGAAATCAAGTCAAAAGCTTTAGAAATATCCAGCTTGAGGAGGACACGCGGTTGCTTCTGTTGATGAAGGAATCTTGTTGCCTGTTGTACCATCATAAAATTATCTTGAATGAAACGGCCTTTTACGAACACACTTTGGTTTGCTGACACCATTTGGTGCAGATAGCCTGCAAGACGATTCGCTAGTAATTTAGTAATTCCTTCGCAAAACTGTGGACTAAACTTATTGTCTGTAAGTCCTTGGGTTCATCAGTAGCTCTCTTTTTGGGGAGGAGAGTGGGCCATATTGAGAATCCCAAAATTCATGAATTTTCTGCTCCAAATCGCTGAAACAGCAGCCATGATATCAGACTTGATTATTGACCTGCAGAATTTGTAAAAATAACCCGTAAACCCTTCTGGCCAAGGAGCTTTGTCTAAAGGGAGTTGCCTAATTGTTTAGTTTCCAATCACCCTCATGATTTGGTTCTTTTATTCTATACCTTAGTACTAGGATAATGTTGTATTTTCTATCATCAGACTTTCAACTAAATTATAAATTTGGAATATGTATGGTCTAATGATATCATTTCTTGGCAAGTGGTTGTCAATGCGTCATTTGAATATATGCTCCATTCCAAAGTAATAATTTTCTAGAAACTTTTGGACAGACTAAGGATGCTGGCAAAAAAGTATGTACCCTCATTTCCTTTCCTTTCTCGGAGAATATCTCCTAGATTTGGCAGTTACCATTTGCATGCACCTTGTAGAATGTTATTTTGTCTGGGACAAACTTTAAACCTTAGAAACCTATTTATTTTGGGACAGAGCTGAGAGAGTAGTTTTCTACTACACTCTGCACTTAAAAAGATACAGGAAGACTTATATCAGCAGTGAAGCTGTGATTAACATTTCTCTATATAGATTACACGACTCTACAAGAACAAGGAGCATGCTGAAGTTGAATACACGGTTAGTAACTACTTCGGCTTTGGACAATATAATATTACAGTGATGTTTTTGGGACATCTACTATTCAAAGTCAAACTTACTATTTTGTTGCTCTGGTTTGTCACAAAGATTGGTCCAATCCCTGTTGATGATGACGTAGGAAAGGAGGTTATCACACAGTTGACTGCAAATATGAGTACAAACAGTACATTTTATACAGATTCCAATGGAAGGGATTTCCTCAAAAGGGTAATGGTATATAATATATTCTTTGGATATTTGCTATTATTACTTGTTTAAGAATCACATCATTGGTATACTGTTGAATAGATCATTCCCAGCTTTTAGGCAAATGTGGGAGCCCATCTGAAATATTTGTCTAGTTTTCTTTTACCTGCACATTCACTAAGATTTTCATTGCAGGTGAGAAACTACAGGAAGGATTGGAATCTTCAAGTGACTCAACCAGTTGCAGGAAATTACTACCCGGTAAGTGAAAGTTCACATAAACAGACTAACAGAGTGCTGTCATTAATTGGCAGATTGCCAGTAACATCACAACAACTTGTTCTCCTTGTTAAATATTTTTGCAATGGACAGAATCACTGGTGAACAACACAGAGGGCAGTGTTGATTTTAGCCATGGCTCTCTGGTACTGTAGCTGAAAAATAACTGAACCAATTATATAGCATTTCCATTGCTTTTCATGGAAGCCGAGCATTGTTTGGGCACAGGGCCAGGCCAGGCTGAATGAAAGGCTGATTAGTTTTGCACCATGCTTGCGCTTGGGTTGATTTTATTTAATGTTTCAGGATTTTTCTTTTTCCTCGAACATGCAGGGCAGCTGTGTGTCAATATATTAAGAAGAAAGAAGGGTGTAGCACCCAGTCAAAAATACAAAGGGGGTTTTATACCCCCCACACATACACACACACACTAGATCACCTGTTACCAAATTAAACAACCCAAGACCAGAGAGACCTATCAGTCTAACTGGACGGCTGCAGGGCAAGAAGATGAGAAATTTCTTGAGCCCCAGCCAACTCCCACATAAACATCTCATCCCTACTGGAGGAGAGAAGCTCATTCAGATCGGGCTGCCTTCCATCAAAGACGCAGCGATTCCTGTGATTCCAGAAAGACCAAGCCACCAGGATTATAACAGAATTCAGCCCATGCTTTGCATGATCAGCCACCCTTGTGGTCACCTGATCCCACCAATCTTCGAAGGAATAATCATCCGACTATGGGGCTAAGCCTTGCAAACTGAGATGCCAGCAAGTGGTTAATCGTCTTCTCCTGTTGCTCACACAGAACACAGTGCTCAGGATGCGGCAGCCTATCAGCCGTCCAACACTTATTGTGTGCGACCAGCCACATGAAAAATTGGCACTTGCTAGATGCCCAACTTCTCCATATTATTTTGCAAGGATAAAATTTGATGGCACCAATAAACATTGCGTCATAAGCTGACTTAGCTGAATATTTTCCTATACATAAGAATTCCAGATGTGAGAGTCATCCACATCAGGCTGCAACAACACCTCAGTCAATAGCTGCCACAGATTGAGGTATTCAGTCAAAAATGCCACGGTATGAACTCCTCTATTGTCAGCCACCCATCTCCCATCAGTAAGTGCCTCATAGATTGTTCTTTCCTTTGCCCGACTAGAAATTAAACCAAAAAGATGTGGCACAAGCTTATCAAGGCTCTGTCCATGCAGCCATCTGTCCGTCCAAAAGAGGGTGTTCCTACCATTGCCGACTTCAGAAACTATGGCTAATGAGAAAAAGGCTTTGACCGAATGATGCACCTGGATGGGGAAAAAAGCCCATGGCTCTTTTGGCTCAGTTTTCTGTAACCAGAGCCATCTCATTCTGAGGGCCCATCCTAATTGTTGCCACTGTGAAATACCAAGCCCCCCAACTTTGGTGGTCGAGTAACCTTGGGCCAAGCCACCAAGCAATGTCCAACTTTCACATCTCTTCTACCTTTCCAGTGGAAACCTCATCTGATCTTATCAATGGCCTTGATGGCCCATGGTGGGAGATCCATAGCCATAGATAGGTAGTACTTTTCTTCATGCCCTTGTTAGCAAATCAGCCTTCCATCCAGGTAGTTGGTCAGCTACTTTGTCTATTGTTGGTTGGATTTGGGCCCTAGTTAGCTTTTTGAGAGATAAAGGCACTCCGAGATACTTACAGGGGAATTCAAGCAACTGACAGGGAAGGTGAGCTTGTAATAATTGTCTGTCCTCCTCCTGACACTGGATGGACATCACACTACTCTTCTCCATGTTGGTTTTTAACCCACTAGCCCTTTCGAACAAGTGCAACATGTCCAAAATAATGTCGATGTCATAAACAGAAGGCCTTAGGAAGGTTACCACATCATCTGCATAAATAGAAATCAGGTGCTGCAATGCCCTTCTAGCGAGCAGCTGCAAAGATCCTCTTCCATTGCCATTTTATCATGAAGCCAAATACATCCATGACTAAAATAATTAAATAACATCAGCGATAATGGATCACCTTGCCTCAAACCCCTTTTGTATTTTTTTTTTCCACTAGGGAGCCATTGAGCATCGCCTGTTGGAAGAAGAAGCGAGGAGACCACTAATAAAATCACACCAAATCTGTCCAAAACCCAAGTTTCTCGGAACTTCCAGCAGGAACAGCCATGAGACGAAATCAAAGGCCTTTGTGATATCTAACTTCAGCAGAATCCTGGCTTGCTTTTGCTGATGGAGGTAGCGAGCTGCTTGCTGTACCATCATGATGTTATCCTGAATGAAACTTGATAAATGCACTTTGAATTGGAGAGACCAATTCATTAAGTCGTCTAGCCAAACGATTAGCTAGAATTTTTATGATAAGCTTAGCAAAGGAGTGAACCAAGCTGATAGGCCTGAAATCTTAATATTCAAGGCCTCAGCTTTCTTTGGGAGAAGTGTGATATAAGCCGAGTTCAATTGCTCAAAATTGCAAAATTTTCTGCACCAAATAGCTGCCATCACCTCCACTTTGATTACAGGCCAACACGCCTTGTAACTTTGCCAGTAAATCCATCCGGCCCTGGGGATTTGTCAGGAGGGAGCGAGCAAATTGTCTGCCAAACTTCCACCTCAGAAAACGGAGCCTCTAGCTCTGACAAATCATGCTGTGGAATGGCCAATGCCTCCAGGTTGAAGGTTTCATCATGATCCGGGGCTTCCCCAAGGAGACTATTATAGAAATAAAAAATATTCTCCTCCTCCTCATGGCTAGTGAGTACTTATCCGTCATCTGAGGTGAGCTTGCATATGAAATTCTTCCGTTTGCGGTGTCTAGCAAAAGAGTGGAACAAGGAAGTATTGACGTCTCCTTCGTCTAGCCAAGAGATGCAGGAACGACTACGTGCTATTGTGCGCTGCACGGAGGACAAGGCCAGTGAGTGTCTTTTAAGCTGATTCCGCAGCCATATTTCCTGATTGGACAAACTTCAATTATCGTGGGCAATTTCTAGCTGATGAAGGACTTCTCTAGCAAGTCCAAGCTGAGAGTTTACTTGACCAACCTTCCTGTGGCTCCAACTCTAAAGACCCCTAACTGTCGTTCTGAATTTTTGGGCCAGAGTGTCGAAAGGACATATAGATGCTGGAACCAAAGACCAGGCTTGTTCCACTGCCTCTGCAAACCCATCAAGTTTTGTCTAGAAGGCTTTGAAAGAAAATCTGGCCTTTTCAGGTTTGACTGCATTTAGACTGAGAAGGAGAGGTCAGTCATCAACGCCATTTGTAGAGGCACTTTGCAACAAATTATTTCGGTAAATTTGATCCTAGTTTGTGGAACACAAGGCTCTGTCCAATCTAACCAATGTAGGTGAGTCCTACTGGTTCGATCAAGTGAACTTACGTCCACACATGGGCATATCCAGTAGACCAAGATCATTGATTAGGCGACAAAACCTTTGTAGTTCTCCATTACAAACCAAGGACCCTGACATGCAGCTGGAACATCCCTCAGTTCTTGCAAGAACATCAGCTTGTTATCATCACCACCTTGAGGTCCACACATGCCAGTAAACCACCAGGCTTGACCATTAGCCAGACAGAACTGAACCGAGATGCAATGATTATCTGTCCGAACCACAGTGGCAAGACCAAGGTTATGATTCCAGATAATGAAAATCCCTCCACTCGTGCCATTTGACGGCAATTCAACAGAGTAAGAAAAATTGGAGCCAAACATAGCCAGAATTACACCACGAGAAATCCTAGCCATCTTGGTTTCCTGAAAACAGACTATATCCACCCTTGATGAAAAAATCAGAGTGCGCACAGAGTCCTGTGGTACCTTAGAATTGAGCCCCCACACATTCCAACACAATATATTAGACAGATTCATTGATGCAGGAATATCAAAACGACCCAAGTCACAATCAAACAGCAAAGCTAGGAAATCAACTCATGCTCCACCATTTCCTCATTCGGAATCCTCCAGCTTAACAAAGCAGCAAGTGCTTGTGTCTGAGAGTTGGTCAACAAAGAGGACTGCGTAAATAGCTGTATGTAATGATCAAGTGCCTCCTGGCTGATGCCTTCAGACTCTTCAAGAATTTCCAGCGCGCATCACTCTCTTCTTGCTGTGGGTTGTGGTCGTGGCACCCACCTCCTCAGGTTGAACTCCAGAGATGCGGCCACTTTGTCGAGGAGGGGCTCCTGGGATGCAGCCACGCTGACGAATTCTGTTGGTGCGCAAGGTGGGAAGGATCTTGGATGTCTTCTTCGAGATCTTCGCCATGAAATTTGAGCGCTTGCTGGGAAGCGCGGCAGTGTGCTCGCAGATACAATACAAGGTGTGCTGGCCTACTGTCGCCTTCAATAGATCTATCAGGGCCATCACCATCAATAGACGGCCCATCTTCACCATCAAGCTGAAGCTCCCCCATTACTGTAGTAGCATCGGGCACACAGCAAGAAGCATCAAACACGAAGTTGGCCCCCTTGAAGAACGGGCCAGTACGCACAAGGACTCCTTGCAAGCCGGGCACGTGCCCAAGCCAGCCAATGTAGAAGCCATATTGGTAGATGGCTGGGGCAGCCGCTAGGTTGTTAATGTCGCTGCATAGGGGAGGTGTAACATGTGGGGTGGGCTCCAAGGAAGGGACAACAAAATCCCGCTTTTCCATGGCGGCAGAGTCCCACGGCTCTACGGTGGCAGAGTGCCATGGCTCCTCGGCGGCAGAGTCCCACGACTCCAGGCTGGCAGAGCCCCGCGGCTCCATGTGGCCATCCCCCATAGGTCGTGGCCCTAGCCACTCATGCGGTGGGGACGAGAATAACTAGCATCCATGGCATCTCCACCATCCCCACTGGACAACCCATGGTTGGGGCAATGATCAGCATCTTCACGTAAGTTCTGATGATCATCTTTCGACAGTCTCTGAGGACCAGAGTGACCTTTCTTCTGTGTCCTATGCTGCAGCTTCTGGCCTTACGAGCCTTCCGGCACCTTACCGTGGGCAGCCGAGATTAACGGAGGAAAACCCCATGCCCGGCCGCCACAGACTTTGGGCGTTAGACTAGACGTTAGAGTCGAGGCACTTCAGGGCGAGAGCCACTAGTTGTCGTGGACAGCCAGATGAACGACGCCCAAGTCCCCGGCGGCTCACCGCACGGTGACCAGGAGAGAAGCAGTTGAAGCATTTCCCCTGGAGGTCCGCCGAGATCAGAGTTTTTTTTAGATAATGGATAAAATATCTAGCTTCATCTACCAAAAGTAGAATCAGATCAATTATTACAAAGTCCAAATTTGAGCACACAACCGTTCACATGACTATGGAAACAAAAGAAACGTTCTTGACTAAGCAAAACCGACAAATCTATGTGACAGCCAACAGCCGCCGAGATCAGATGATGAGGGGGGTGCTGCACAAGACGCATGCACTCCTTACATGCACTACGGGCGCGTTTGCGACCATGGCCAATCGGCCCAGCTGTGCCCTCCGCGTGCAACTGCCGGTGTTTGTCTTCTTGGACCCACCATCAAGCATGGCTATCGGCACACAAATCACCTTCTCTCTCTTGGCTCCCAGAAAACGAGGTGGAGGTTCGTTTCTTGACGGCCTGGCTCGCTTGAGCGATGGAGCAGCACGCTGGAGTGTTGGAGGCATGGTCGAGTAACCTCCGGTCAACCCCGCAGCTGTGAACGCCGTTTGTGCTCGTCGCCGCTGCTACAACCAAGCCATGCTGTCAGGACGAGGAAGACAACCACAAGCGAGCATGGACGTCACCGGTGTCAGCTTGTCTGCCGGCGCTGTTGTCGGCAACGGTGACGACTCGCAGGAGGCCTTCGCACGCCACCACGACGTCCAACAGCACTGCAACGATGCCGGCGCCATGCCCGCTGAGCAGCAGGGCCTCCTGCTTGGAGGCCGAGATCGAGCGCCGCAACCACGAGGCCGAGCTCCTCGCGCTCATGCGCCTCCACCCGGTCTGCACGCTCGTCCCCTCCTTCCTCCTCTCCTCCCCTGCAGCGCCACCACCGCCACGTCCTTAGGCGCCCTCCACCGCCGCACCATCCTCACTCCTGCAGATGTGGCACGAGCTCAAGGTCGAGCTTGGTGGCAGCCATGGCCATGGTGAAATACACCACTTGGGTGTTTGATGAAATGCCAATAAGGAATGAAAGGGTGGTAATGTTACCACATCCTGAATCTAGGGTCACCGTATTTATATGTACAGGCAACACAAACACGATCTAAATAGAGCTCGATTCTATTGGGCCACGTTGTCAAACATGAGCAGTTGCACCATTTGAACCATACTCTAGTCAGCCATGCCATGGCCAGCCGGCCAGGCTGGGCAGATGCACCCTCACAAACACGCCCTACGACTCCCCACATTTGACCAGCCATCTGCATCAGGATCCCATGGCGCTCTCTGTTGGCCGCGTGTATCCTGCCACAGTACGATGCGGGGCGGCACTTGAGGAGTGTGGCAGGCAGCAGTTGAGGCCATCCGATGGACAACACCAGACTCCTGCAAGGCCGTCACTAGTTGAGCGTCCGATATGAGGACCTCCATGAGTGATGGAGGGGCACCGCCGCCAGACTTCCTGGAGGGAGGAGAGTCGTTGCCCCAGCGCTGGGCTTTGGAATGGCCCGCAGTGGTGTGGGAAGGGGTTGGGGAAGGATCTCTTGGCGCCGAGGAAGAAGAGACCACCGCCCGGGAGGCTGCGCGTGGCCTTGGAGGTAGCCGCCGGGTCCTGGGTGGAGGCCGATGTGGGGCTGGTGGAGGCGGAGGTGCCGGGAGGAACCATGTCTTTAATGTTTCAGGATGAGGGCAATTTTATTATGCATGTATAAAAAGTTTTGTGGCCCTACTTTTTTGGGCTTTTTTTAGCAGGTTTCCTTCTTTTAGGACAATTGATTCCGTCTCTTTTGTATAATGACTCCAACTTCTTGATTATAATACGCAATATTATAGCCTCCCAGGTTTCTGACATGTTGACTCTCTAGGTCAATCTCGGAGTGTATATAGCAGATAACAAATATGAGTTATCTGTACTTGTGGACCGTGCTATCGGAGCATCAAGCATTCAGGATGGTCAGCTAGAGATTATGCTACACAGGTAAAGTGGCTTGTGCTCGTTCCAAGACCTTGGTTATCTTAACAAAAAGCTCCATTCCATCACTGCCACACACTATGGTAGTTCCAGTTTGTTTTCTGTGTCTAAATCTGATAAGGGAGGCTCATTTACTCAGTGATAGAAACTGTGCCTTGTCAGATTCCAATCTAGAAGTGCAATTCTGTAACTGTGGCTCCCTTTAGCGGCTAGCCACGCATACTATTAAAATCAGTGGTTTATCAAATTCTTGCACACTTTCCAAGCATTTCCAGTTTAATTTGTAGCCTCTTTTTCCTTTTGAGAGAACATTAATTTGAAGCAACCCTCTTGATGTTCACCACAAATCTGCATACCGTGTTCTATGAATTCCTTGCACACTGAAACTCTCTCTAACCGCAAATGTTATCAATTTCAGGCGTTTACTTAATGATGATGGCAGAGGTGTTGCAGAGCCACTTGATGAAGTGGTTTGCGTGGATCAACATTGCGAAGGGCTTACGGTACACCGTACACATTTAGTTACAATATTCAAGCGGTCTCTATATTCTCCGGTATTATTTGGCTATCCAGCTACTAATAGCTACTGTAATTCTTCCTCAAAAAATCACAGGCCAGAGGCACTTACTATATCAATGTCGAAAAGCTAGGGCATGGAGCTCACTGGCGTCGTACATATGGCCAGCAAGTCTATTCTCCTTTTCTCCTTGCTTTTACTCATGAGGTACATTAGCTTACCCTCTGAACCTTTCTGTTGTGCGTTTTCATGCTGTCAAATTTAACAATTATTCTTGTTACAGGACGCGACAAGCGCGAAATCTTACAATGTGGCCAAAGCTACTATGATGGATGTGAATTACAGTCTTCCTGATAATGTTGCAATTATCACTTTGCAGGTGTCACTGTATTTCTCATTCCACCCATTACCCATGCATCTGATTACCTATATATTTTCCGTAATGGAGCATGTCTTAACATTTCAGAATCTTGATGATGGTACCACACTACTCCGCTTGGCCCATCTTTTTCAAGTATGTTTGTAGTTTACTTAAAATTTCTCCTTCATAATTAATCATTGATACTGATCAATATTTGTGGATCTGCAGGCTGGTGAGGACCCGAAATATTCAGTGGTAGCAAAGGTTGATCTGAAAAAGGTCTTCGGAAGGAGAACTGTAAGTAGAAATTTTGCTGCAGCTCTTCTAGTATTTTTTATCAGAACTTAGATGTCCCAATTCCATTAAATGTTAATGCTTATTCAATGCATGTGCAGATCAAGGAATTGACCGAGACTAACCTTTCCGCAAATCAAAAGAAGTCAGAGATGAAGAAGCTCAAGTGGAGGGTTATTGGGGATATGGAAAATGGTACTACCTCAGTAAAAGGTGGCCCGGTTGATTGTCGAGCTCTAGTTGTTGCGCTGGGACCCATGGAGATACGCACCTTCTTGCTGAGATTTTAATTGCATTTACCATGTTTGTAAAGAAAAAAGAACAATAAATGGAGAAGTTGCTACAATTATTTCCACATGTAAAAAAATAGATAAAGTACACAAAATCTGAGTTCAAATAGAAGTTAAACTTGCGTGATGGAAATACACACCCACACCAAACTAGTTCAAGTACTTTTTATTTGGTTCCTTACATTAGATTGCATCTGGGCTTATGAGATGCAGGATAACCATGCTACGTTGGATGCCATGTGAGTTTGCACAGTCCTCAAAGCACACACTTGGCTGCATTGAGCAATACTGATACCTACTGCAAGCTTGCCTTGTGCAGTAGTTGGAATTCCCTCACCTCCGCCACACCTCCATGACAATGACACCGCCTCCACCATACCATCTATGATGTGTGGTTGTCTACCAGCATCGTCGTGACGGCCCCACTGCCTCTTAGAATCCCGCAGCATCATTCATCTTTGTGAGACCCAAACAATGTCGTTTCCAATATCCCCTGGTCGCTGGTGTAATGTGCACCTCTAGGCAGACAAGCATGGGCCCTAGTTCACCCTAAAGTCCTAAACTCTGATGAAACAACCTGTTGCATCTTTGCTGCCATGAGAAAGAAAGAAAGGAGATGGTATGAGAGAGAGAGAGAGAGTTGTTGTACATTACTTGATTTGTGTAGTTCACTTGTACTCCCAACTTCTTCGGTCTTTATACTTGCCATCACGAGTTAAGGGTACAATCCAATCCACCAACTTTTTTTTGAGAATCAAACTTTTGCTGCTCCCTTCACAGCTAGGAATGTGCACATACAAGATGAACAACTTTCGTCATTGGTAGAAGAGAAATTCATCAAAAAAAAAACCTTTTTGTGATGAATTAGTGATGAATTTTGGTTCGTCAAAAACCAACTGTCACATTTGATGCACAGTGATAAACCTGATTTTTTAGTCATATAAGTGAATTCATCAGTGATGAAAAATTTTTTGTGATAAACCACTGTTTTCGTCAAAAATTGAACAATGAGCTTTGTCCATGTGGCGACTCGTCACACCCCAAAATTTTCATTTTTGGTTGTGATTAGAAAACATTAAAATAAAACAAGAGATTTAATTATTTATGTACAATTAATTGTCCAAGATTTATTTATGTTTTGCCAATTTATAGCATGGAACATGTGAATTTATAATAATTTAACAACTTAATGTAATGATCTGTTGCATCCATGGCGTTTGCATATGGTTTTATATATATATATATATATATATATATATATATATATATTCTGATAATAACTTTCAAAACAAGTTTAGGAGTCGTTTTTATACTTTCAAAAACAAGTTTAGGAGTCGTTTGCATATGGTTTTTTATACTTCTTCTTGGAACCTTTAATTTTACAAACCCTTTTCATCGCTCCAAACACTTTCCTTTGGTTCCTCATACGACAATTACGGTGTTGATGGTGGTGTCGGGTATTAATATCAGGGACACTCGGAGGAAGGGATCTAGGACCCCGAGGGCACATATTCCATCTCGTCCAACCACTCGAGAGGGAGGAATTCTGCCTGGCTCGACCCTAAGGCCTTGTTTACTTTCCAAAAATTTTCAAGATTCCCCATCACATCGAATCTTTGTACACATGCATGAAGCATTAAATATGGACGAAAATAAAAACTAATTACACAGTTTGTCTGTAATTTGCGAGACGAATCTTTTGAGCCTAGTTACTCCATAATTAGATAATAATTGTCACAAACAAACGAAAGTGCTACAGTAGCCAAAGCTAAAAATTTTCGCGAACTAAACAAGGTAGCGCATAGGCCTCATGGGGACCCGCACTGCCCCCAACCAGTACGGACTCGTAAAGGCGCAAGCCCAAGGTCCACGTCCAGAGCGCCGCCACGACCGCCGTCCTCGTGCCCAGGTCGAAGTGGTATCTCCCTCGCCAAGGTAGTTAGCGTGCTACTAGCTCCGCGTTGACGCCGTGCTCATGATCGGCTCTCTCTTTTCAGCTCTACCGGTCTAGACTAGACACACCAGAGCGTAGTCTCGCTGCCGTGTCCTTGCCGCCGTGGTCATCTCCATCTATGGCAACTGCCTCCGATCCGTAGCGCCTCTGCTTCTTTTAACTGACCCAACGGGTCCACGGTGAGCTCCCGATGCTCCCTACCTTCTCTATTTCATAACAGCTCGTTGGGGCCGGTGTGTGCCGCTGGCCGTGGCCGCCATGGCCGGCCGGCGTCTGGCCTGCCCCATAGTTCTAGCTGCTCCATTTACACCGTGGATAGATCTGCTTAATTAGTTCTTCTGAGCTCATAGGTGCGCTAGCCATGACGCTGGAGATCTCACCAACTTTCTGGACCCGCTGGGTCAACTTCTGCCACACCATGGTCAGCGAGGGCTCGCCCCAGGCATAGTGGCCAGAGAGAGAGAGGGTAGAGAAGGGCTCGGTGGGCATCCTTTTCTTTTTCGAAAAAATGCTTAATATGATTTTGTTTTGTTTTAATTATATAAATTCACAGGACTACGACAAAAATTATGAAAAGTTTTGTGTATGCTTTACATGATGTACTCTACCTAGGAAAAATATGAATTAAGAAATTTTAATACTTTTTCTATAATCTAAAAATACCTCTTTGAATTAATAAATGTAACATCCATGATTTTTATAGGCAAAAATAAATAAATTTTTATTCTGAATTTTTTTGACAATGTTTCATATGTTCTGATCTACATTCACAAAAATTTTGGTACTGTTTTGATAAATTTTGATATTATACTTAATTATATGCTTTTAAATAATTGTTTTAAATGCTTAAATAATTAGAATAAATATTATTTTGACTTGATTGTGTTTTGGATTGATTGTAGACCCTGGGACACTTTTACCTCTACTAGTATAATGCCTGTGCTGACACTACGACTTTATCTTGAGAATTTCTCTTAAAACAACAAAATTGTTTTTGTATAGTCTAATTTTTATACAATTGTATTTGAGTCTATTTATAATTTAAAGATAGTTTTGCATATAAGAATGCATAGTAAAGTTATTTCTAATATTATAACCATCTAAGTTATATTCTACCTAACTCTTTAATCATGTATTGGAGATCTTCAAGGATGTTGTCGAAACATTCATTGCACGCATGATTCATCAAAACATCCGCCAAGAATTCCATCCTCAATGAAGTTGAGATTTGAGCATGGTATAGATAATATAATAATAAGTTATTATTTTTCTGTGTAGTGTACTATATATAGCTAGAGACTATATATGCTTACAGTGTTGATCGGCGACAATCTTTCGCCTTCCCACAACTTTATGAAACTGTATACAAGAAAGCCTCCTAGTTTCATGGACAAGATCTGTTGTTTATTTGATGTACATAAATGAAATAGCTTTTGTAATTTAATAGTGACATGTACTGTTACCGGTGTTTATTATGTGTAACCTTTGTTACACATGTAGGGCATTCTTTCTTCCAATTATAAATATTGTCATTCCACTTAGAATTAGATAGCCCCATGACGAGCCCAAACATTCTAGCAATAGTGTGAAATGTAGGTACATATGCCATTCTTTGATCATAACCCTTGAAACATACATCATCTTTAAGGGGGTCTATAATGTACACTATGATTTTACCATGTCCATTATGTCCATTATAGTAGTCGAATCTAAAAACAAACATATAGTACACATAACATAACTTACATTGTTATATGAGAATATAAGTGCTAAACAAAATAAATTAATTTTGTATAATAGTACACATAACATAACTTACATTGTTATAATCTTTAATTTTGTACTCCATGTCTGGCCACCACTCAAGTACTTTTCTTAATTTCCCATAATATACCTTGCCAATTATGCCACAACATCGTGGATCTTGTCCAAACCCTGATATTTCGCGACGATTGTGCAAAAACTAATTAATTAACTATACAATTATTGTAAGTCTTTGATAATGTTGACACCCGTTAACTTACAAAATTTGTTAGCATTTATTTATCTACCAGAAATTAATATCTACTAGAATAGCGTTATCACTGACAATATCCACGAGTTTTGTATATTCTGTGTTTTCTAGGGATTATTTCAAAAAGTGCTAAAAAGAGGGATTTAAGTGCTAATCGGCCACGAAACTTAACCGTGACGGAAGGATGACACCAGAGGATTCAGGCACACTCTAGAAGACACCCGACGCGAGGGGGGAGCGAGCAACCGCCAGGTGGGGGCGGCCGGCCCCACCCTAGCACCGGCCGACCCCCTTTGGTTAGGGTTTGCTCCCACCTTCCGGAAGCTTCCTCCACCGCCTCTAAGGAGCCATTTCGGCTGCTTGTTAAGTCGGTTTGATCCAACGGCGCGTGTCCATCCCACCAGGCTATAAATAGAAGGCTGGACCCCCTGGAGGAGGCCAGATCAAGAGATGAAGAGCCAGAGCACTAGATAAAGGTCCACTAGATCTAGGCTAGCAATCAAGATAGAGATTAGAGAGATAGAATAGAGGAGTAGAGATTCGGAGGAGTCCCAGCCTGTCAGAGCTTCCTCAGGAGCTGTATTCGGCTCCCTCGCCTAGAACCAACTTGTGTACTTTTGTATTTACCCTTTTGATTTAAGTAAACAACTTGTTTGTATTCGTTCTTTGGTTTGCAACTCATATTATATTGAGTACTACGATTTCGGTAGCTCCTAGGTCGGAGTAGTGATTCATAGCGTAGACGTGGTGTCTGGGCTATTGTTGCTTGTGAATGTCCCCTAATCAGCCGGACAATGGTAGTTCGCGTAGGTGACTTTATAGCTGCGTTGATTCCTCTGTAGTCCACTTTCCGTTGATAGGATTGATAGGATTATAGGTGCCTAATAGGGGATTACTCTGATTCTTTCCCTATTCGGGTTACTTGCCCAATAAGACGATACTATACAAAGTTTACCGGTTATTGGAACCAGAGTACATTAGTATTTCCTCATCATCAATAGTCTTCTGGATTGATTGTACCCCCTTAGATTAAGAAATTACAGGCTAGGTCATAAATCACCTACTGTTCCTTTGGGTTCAATATTAAAACTGGGTTGATCGTGGTGAAGTGTTGATCAGTATATATCTGTGCGCTTGCGGATAATCTGATTATAATCATTATTAGGGTGCAGTTAATTTATACCAACAAGCATTTTTGGCGCCATTGCTGGGAAACGGTTTGCTGATTTTTGACATTAGTCTATCTTAGTCTATAGTTATCCTTTTATAAAAAAAATAATTATAAATATATATAATATAAATATGGAAATTGAATCTCAACTTTTATATCAATATGGGGCACCATCGGGATCGTACCTCCAGCCAAAAGAATCTTGTAAACCTATTACATCATCTGGCTATGAGCTACGCCCGGGACTACTCAAATTAGTTCAAGAACATATTTTTTCTGGTAATTCTAGTGAAAAACCCTATTCCCATTTAGCTGATTTTGAGCAGACATGTTCACGTCTAAATATTAAGGGCATGGCCGGTGAAACTCTAAGGTAGAAACTCTTTCCATTTTCATTAACGGGTCGAGCTAAGAAATGGTATAATCGCCATGTTGGAAATAGTCAAGGAGACTGGGATATATTATGAAAAGACTTTTGCCTTAAATATTATTCTAGTAGAAAAGGTCGCTAAACTTTGGTTTGAAATTATATAATTCAAACAATTAGACAATGAATCGCTAGGCAAGGCTTGGGATCGTTTTGATTGCTTTGTAAATTCTGGACCTAATCTTGCTTTACGAGAACCTATGCTTTTGCAACATTTCTTTTTAGGCCTTAATGATAAAAATCAAGAATACCTTAATTTGGCCTCGGGAGGAGCATTTATGCATATTACTGTTAATCATGCTAAAACTATTCTTACTAATATTTTAAATGATCTCCCCAAAGAAAAGGTAGAGTTGTTAGAAGAAGAATCTCAGTTAGCTGAAAATAAAGTTTTACTTGATTCATCTCAATCTATAGTTGAATTAGCTAATGAGACAGAGATAACTCCAAATTCTGAATGGATGTTTGAAATTGAGGATGATTTCTTTGATGATTTTGGTAATACTACATTTTATCATAAGATTATTCAACCCCAACAATCTAGGGATTTTAATCCTAAT
>Ga0182004_10000602_pt1 | contig 22927 bp, 24 predicted proteins | sample Sormic07211540_1_FD_120479 | JGI IMG/M metagenome (GOLD analysis project Ga0182004, IMG submission 120479) | Endophyte microbial communities from Sorghum bicolor roots, Mead, Nebraska, USA - 072115-40_1 MetaG | ecosystem: Host-associated > Plants > Roots > Unclassified | place: USA: Nebraska...
ATCTTACTAGTGCTATTTGTAGAAATGCTCGTTGGTCCACATTGTTGGCGAATTCTTAGTGTATTGCTTGTTCCAAGAGCACTGAATTCTTAATTGTAGTCAACAATGAGCTTTAGACGCTCTTAGCAACGTAAATGTGGAGTTAGATATAATTTTCCAAACCACAATTCATTAGCACATTTGTTCTTTTGTGCCGACCACACACATAGGAGCTAGCTCTTGACATTATTTTCTTTGAAACAGATTGAAGACAGAGATGATGACATGGTAAAAAATTTTTGTGATGATTGATGAGTGGTAATCAAGCAAGGTAAAATCCTTTCAATTGAGTTGTTCTAGGGTATGACGAACCGGAGGCCAAGTTGTGGCGCTGCACTGTGTCTCTTAGGTGTATATGTGTAGGTGAGAAAACCTCTTGTCCATGACGAGAGAGAAGGTCAGGCAGTGGTTCATGCCCATGTAACACTAGCAGTGAAGGGCGGACGGAAAACATCAACATTTTCATTTGGCGCCAATGAGCAACGTCAAGAAACTAATAGTTATGACGATGGCCAAATTCAACAAATTGGTAGGATCTAGGTGAATTAGTAAAAGTTTAGTTAGAATTATATTGGGTTCATTGAGCCAGCTGGAAGGAAAGCTGATATATTAATCTAGATGCTATCAATTAGCTAGCTACTTTTTTGATTCTTGCATCAACAAAACAGAGTTGATTAGCTGGTTAATTGTGATGATTCGGTTGACATTTTACAGTGTGATGAATGAGTTAGTTTGCATGGCAAAAATTCCAATGGAGTTGCCGAATTGTCTTATTCACAAACGGAGCTGACTGAACAATCAAGGCGTTCTAGTAGCACCGTGGCAACCTGGATGCGATCCTTCGCTAAATGGAGGTAAAAGAAGTCCTCTCTTCTGTCTCGCATTCCAAAGTACAGGTCTAAGGATCAGTCCACTTACCAAAGCACGGGTCTAAGGACCAGCCCACTCACCAAAGCATAGATCTAAGGACTTACCCACTCACAGGGCAACGTTGCCGTTGTGAACGGATAGGACATATGGGGTTTAGAAGGTCTTCAAACAACATTATCTTTGCCGCATCACGGAAAGGTCTATACAAAAAAAATATGAGCCTGCAACGCCGCACTCTCCGTGAATGTGTTAATTTCACAAACTTTGTTTATTTTTTATTAAATGCAACTTTAGTTTATGTAAGACTCCTAAATGAATATGTTTACCAAAGACTGGGTACACCCTATGTCGGACCGGTAAGCTTTGCCATTTTGTACTAAAAAACAGTCGACTCACCTCCACGAAAGTGAGGAACTTGTTTGCTAGTTTACTCTTGAAACTAGTCGTTCGTCGTACGAAAAAACGGTAGTTATTATGGTGCCATGTAATCAATTTTTAGCGGTAACATAATTGTTGACTCCGCTAGGGCTGGCCTTTTTAGGCCTTTCTGTACACCTTTTTAGGCCTTTGTGTACATCTTTAAGTCCACAATCCTTCCTATCCAATATCTTAACAAGGTCCAATAACCCAATTAACCTCCATCTAGGCATCACCATCGAGAACATTTCGTGTCGCTTTTGTTGAACAATTGACCTCTCAATCCCCAAATGTTAGCGATTGCCAACTGAGCGCGTGGTGGCACCCCGACGATGGCCGGTGGCGATGGGTGCGCATCATCCGAGCAGCGGCGAGATGGCGCGCTTCTGCATGGACCGTTAGGCGGGCGGCGAGCACATGGGGACCCGGGGCTGCCATGGAGTTTTTTTAGTTTCTTTTGTTATCTTGTTCTCCCGTGACAATCATTAAAACATGAAAAAAATATATTTAAGAACAAAAATATAAGTTTTCTCTATGTTTCTCTCTATTTTTACTAAAAGCTTTGAAAATAGTACTGTTCAAGTATTACTATTGTTTGGTTCTTGATATCTTTTGCCTTTACTACAAAAGCTACTCAACACCCTTCTTTGGTAGAAAACAATAGTCCATGAAAATTTAGTAATTGTATTCAATTCTGTAAGAAACGATTTCATAAGAAATGTTTTTTTCTAAAGTCCGCCCAATTAATCTGTCGGTTTATTTTCAGTCTTTAGTAGTTGTATTCTATTTTGTAAGCAGCAATTTCATAAAGGACCGTATTTTTAGTCTTACCAATTAATCTGCTAGTTGACTTTTGATCCGATTTTATTTTTTAGAGATCTATCTAAAAGTCAATTACAACGAGTCCATGATGTTGCCCATCAACATGTCTCAGGAAAAACTGGATCACCTGGCCAAAACTTTTGGATGCTCTAAAGGAACCTGTCTTTCACTTACCTAGGGTTACCGCTTGGCACGACAAAGCCAAGGGTACAGAACTTTACACCTTTACTCAACAAATGTGAAAAGAGACTGGGAGGTATTTCAACAATGCTCAATCAAGCCGGCAGACTTCAGATGACAAATGCAGTCCTTTCTTCTTTACCAACGTTCTACATGTGTACACTAGAAATCCCAAAAGCAGTGGTCAAGCAAATTGATAAATACAGAAAACATTGCTTATGGAGAGGATCGGGTTTGAATGGAACAAGAGCCCCAAAAGCAGCATGGGAAATGGTTTGCACCACAAAAGAGGAAGGTGGCCTAGGTGTCATCAATTTATATCTGCATAATCAGACCTTGCTCATGAAAAAATTAGATAAATTCTTCAATAGAAAAAACACCCCCTAGGTACATCTAGTCTGGGAAAAACACTACAGGAATGGTAAATTATCCAGTACTGTCAAGAAGGGTTCCTTTGGGTGGAGAGACACACTAAAGCTTCTGCGGTCCTTTAAAGACATGGCGCATATCCAAGTTAAGGATGGCAAGTCCTATCTCTTCTGGAAAGACAAATGGACCAATAACATCCTTGAGCAACAGTTTCCCCAGCTTAACTCTTTTGCAAGAGACAAAGCCTTGTCAGTCCACTCTGCACTCAATTTAAACTCCAGCAATGACATGTTCAACTTGCCGCCGTCACACGTGGCCTACAAACAACTGCTCAGTCTCAACCAAATTCTTGAAGAAACAAATCTGTACAGGTTGTAGAAACAAATCTGGTATAGGTCAATGATCTTTGGACCTTCAACAATGGATCTGGTAATTTTAGCTCTGCTATGGCTTACAAAAAACTCATCGGTCATCAACAAATCCACCCAGCTTACAAGTGGCTCTGGAAATCCTTCTGTCAACCAAAGCAAAAAGTGTTTTGTTGGCTACTCTTTAAAGACAGGCTGAGCACTAGAAACTTGCTTAGAAGAAAACACATGCAACTGGAATCCTATGAATGTGAGGTCTGTTCTCTAAGAGTTGAAGAAACCGTTGAGCACCTATTTTGGAAATGCCCCTTTGCACAAAAAGATTAGGGCCTTTTGAACATGCACACGGTCCACAATGCAACCTCTCTTGAGAATGTTACAGCACTCAAGATCCAGCTAAACTCCCAATTCTTCATGGTGGCCATTGTGTTAATGCTGTGACGATCTGGAAAGCGAGAAATGAACTCATCTTCAATAATAACCAAATTAACCCCTTGATTTCCCGTAGGGCTCCTCCATGGAACCCGTGCCCACGTCGGTTCAAATAGTGTCGTCCGTTTGATTCGCCATCGTGTGGTTTAAAAAGCATTTCTAAAACGATACAGCTGATTCAAAGAATTTGTTACTGTATTAGTAGTCGTTTGATTCTTCATTTCCTTTCTCTGCCTTCGCTTATGGCCGGCTTATGGCTGATTCCACGTTGCATTCGGCTTCTGGATCCACCAGCGTCGTTGCCTCATTTATTGCGGCCACTGTTTCGTCAGCTAAGGGCGGGCCCACAAACACCAGGAAAAAGGGGACCGCTGCGTGCCTTTTCCTGTTTGCAGTGTTTTCTTTTTCCCCTTCGTCTTCCTCCTCGTTTCTTCCTCCCTCGGTGCCGTCGCTTCTGCTGTGCAACTCGCGTTCCTGCTATTTGGTGCCCACGTTTTTCCTTGCCTCTTTGTGTTCTGCTATTTCCGTTCTGCCGGCGGCCGATTTCCTGCTGTTCACCTTCACTTGCCACGGTGGGGGTTTCCCCTACCGTGGTGGGCTGTCCGGCCGCAGTACTATAGTTTCTGCCGTCCTTCTCATTGTCTTTGTTCCGGGGTTCTTGGGCTCTCGGCACTAACTAATTGCGTTCTGTTTCTTGCAGGTTTCTTCGGTTCCCGTTGCTGTGCTGGATCTATAAGGCCCTCCTGTGCTTCCATTGTTCTCTTTTCCTTTCGGTGGGTGCTTATCTTTTCCCCTTTATTGTTTACATAGTTTATGGTCTTTGCCACTGCGTACGGACAGGGATTCAGTGACTTGCCTTCAGCAAGTCACTATGTAACTTACCTCCTCCATCCATTCCTCCAAATCTTTATTTAGTTCCTAAAAAATTTTGTAAAATTTTAAATTTTTCAAACATTCTTCATTACATCAAATCTTACGGCACATATATAAAGCATTAAATATAGATACAAAATAGCTATACATAAAAAATAACTAATTGCGTAATTTAAATCTTTTGAGCCTAATAAGTCTATGATTGAACTTATATTTTATTGTGCTTTGATAAGCTGCTATGTACATGTCCATCTGAATTGTGGACCTCAATTATTGTCTTTTTTTTGAAACTATAAATTATGCTGCTATGCTATCTATGTTCGAAGAAAATATTATCCAATCATGGATTAATTAGGCTCAAAAAATTTATCTCACAAATTCCAGACAAACTATGCAATTAATTATTTTTTATCTATATTTAATATTTCATGTATGTGTCATAAAATTCGATGTGACGAGAAATATCTTTAAAAAAGTAAATTTTTATAAAATTTTTTGAACTAAACAAGACCCTAGAGAAGGTAAGTTACATTGTGACTTACTCAAGGTAAGTCACTGAATCCCTGCCCACTGCGTAGGTTCAGTGTGCTTGTTGGTTTGTTTGTTTCTGATTTTCCAGCTGATGAATGCCTTCTTTAGTTCGTATTTAGGTTCTTTCGTTTATGCTCGCTGGCACTGCATATGTTCAGTGTGTTGATGGATTTATGTTTATAGGCGTCTGTACTTTTGCTTCCTCTAATATAGGTCATGTTTTTGTTTATGTCCACTGCCCACAAATTCGTGTAAATTATTTAGCAGGTTCTTTTTTGGGCCTGTTCGTGTGTATACTTACAAGAGATGTAGGTTATTTGAGGGTCGTAGTCTGGATTGTAGGTTATTTGAGGTTCGTAGTTTGGATTGCTACAGGTTGTGTCTGATGTTATTTACATTGACATGATTCATGTTCCTTTGTGCTGTGTAGCCTCAACTTGGTTATTGATGTTTATTGTTTCCTGTTATCTCCTATTTTTGCCTCGCCTACAATGACATTCGAGGTTAGTATTTACAAAATTCAGAACGCTCTGTTCCCATCTCTGTTCGTCGCCTTGTATTGTATTGCTATTCTGGGTTGCTCCATGTTTTACAGACCGCTTATAGAATCTGTATTTAGCTCAACGATACACTACATGGTTGTGTCTTACATTTCTACATATTCTTTAGCTATGTTCGTACCTTTGTCCACTTTGCAGTCTCTGTTGACTGTCTACAAATTTGTGTATATTATTCGTTTTGTTTTTTTAGGCCACTGGACCTGCACACCTACAACACATGTAGCCTATTGTAGGTTCCTATTTCATGCTGTCATATACTATGGGTTATGTTGTTTAGATTTATGTAATTTATGTTTGTTTTTACAGCTTTGAACTCTGCAACATCTAAGTATCTACCTCTGTTGTTCCTGATTCCTCAAGTCGCTTCAGCCTTACAAGACATTTAGGTAAGTTTTACGTATTTTGGTTCGTATGTTTAGATTTTTGTTCCATTTATCACCTAGCTTAAATGGATACGTCACTTTTTTGTTTGTTCCTTACCAAAAAAAAGAGGCCGCTATTTGATGGCCTCTAATTTTTGCGAACGATTTTACAGGCGCCTATGCCTTTGTTTGGGAATTTGAAAGTGTGTCGTCCATTCTTTGAAGTACTTTGATTATACAATCGTTGTTTCAGGCCTATGTTTGGAGTACGATTATCTTGTGTGCCTGCTTTACAGCTGGTTGCACAACGGTGTCGCCTCCCATATATATCATTCGTTCGTGAAATTGATGGTGCTGGTGACTTGCTGTGTGGTCTTGAGCTTGAGTTGCCTCCTTTAATTCCAGGAGAAGTTGCACGCCATTTCTTTTTTTGGCCCTTACCAGATGATGAGTTTTCTAATCCTTATGAGGATGTTGCGTTGCAGGGACTTAGATTCTTACAGGCTATATATGGTTTTGTTGTCGTAGATTATAGCTATACAGAGGTTTCATTGTATAGGCACCTTGCAGCGCAGATTTTTTCTGTTGCTAATAGGGGTGCCCATTTAGCGTGTTGTGTTGTAACCGAATCAGAGTATGGCTTCCCAGTTAGGCCCTACGTTCTTGCTGCAGCAGATGATTTGTTGTCTACTGTTGATTCCATCAGGAACCCTCAGCAGTAGCGTTTGTTCTTCACACCTTGTTTTATGAAGACACAACACACATGTGTCGTCTACCTTACTGGTGTCTCAAGATTTGGTGGTACTTTCGTTTGCTCTTTTTTTGCGTCTTCTTCTTCTTCTTTTTCTTCTGCTTCTTCTTCTTCTCTTGTTCTTCTTCGTTCCTGCCTCTGTTTGTTCAATTATCAGGAATCTTTATAGGGTTCACCGCTGCAAGTATCTGCCGTTCTTTATGCAGCTGCCTGCATACGTTGATCGCCAGTCAGTATGTATGTGTCTTACCATACAGTCTGTGCTTTCGTTTACATGATTATTTAGGCTGTATAATGTAGACTTATTTATTTTTATTTCTATGATTTTGCTTGGTTTCCTGTGTCTGTGATGTTGTAATATATGTATGCTAGACGCATAGGAAGGCCCTTGTATTGTGCAGGTTGTTTTACAAATGCCAACCACTACTGGGCCTGTTCCTTCGCGTCGTAAACGTACCTGTATGTATATGTTTCCGTTCTATACATTACTGTTATTGCGGTGCCTTTGTTGTGGCCATCTCTTTATCTTCTGATGCTATTTGCTTAGACACACCCGCAAATCATGTTGGAACCAGTCGCGGTGCAGCAGAATGTCGCCAGAAAAGAAAGAAACTGCTGGATCAACACCGTTTGGTTTGGGGAGGTAACACATCCGCAGAGTTGCCCTTCTTCTTCGTCATTCATCCTACAACACTTTGTTGTACAACAAATTCATCGGTGTTTTTCTCTCTCACATCCTACCCTCTTGCATTGTCTTCCTGTTTGTTCAGGAAGAAGTCTGAATCAAACATCTGACCCAAATTGTGGTCATTTCAGCGACGAATTCATAGAGGCACTCAAAGGTATGGCACCACCAATTGTGCCATGTCTACCTTGTCTTGTGTCACTAGGTCCTTTCTTCTATATGCTTCTCCCTTGTTCTGACAATCCTCTTTTCTCCCTGTAGCATCACATCCTGGTCGATCATACTATGGCGCGCCAGATTTTGAGTGCCCACATTGTCGTGCCGTTTTTTGGTACGCAGAGAGGGTGGAGCGACACTCTTCACATGGGGCACATAGAGTTATTTTCAATAACTGTTGTCGTGCTGGGAAGGTTGCAATCCCTTCGTTCCTTCCTCGTCCTGAGCCGTTGGCAACGCTTGCTCGGTTTGATGGAGGTCCACAGTCCTCTAGATTTATGAAGAACATCAGACAATATAACTGTTTGTTTGCTTTCACCTCAATGGGTGCCAATATTGATCGTACAATGAATGATGGCCGAGGTCCTCCTGTCTTTAAAATCTGTGGTTAGATCCATCATCGGATTGGATCGTTGCTTCCTCCGGATGGTAGCCCACCTAAGTTCATACAACTCTCTATATATGATACTGCCAATGAGGTTCACAATAGAATGCGCTCTTTATGTCAGGATGAAGTTCCACAAGGGAATTTGGAAGCCTCTGTTGTTGAAAGTCTTATCCAGATGCTTGATGTGTGTAATCCTTTTGTGAAGCAATTTAGGATTGCAAGAGATAGGTTACAACAGAACGGTGACCAGGAGTTTAAGATTAGAATTGTTGCGCCTAGAGAAGGAGATCCACCGCAGTACAGTCTACCCACGACAGACCAACTTGCTATGTTAGTTGTTGGAGACTTCACAGCTGAAACATTTCAGCATGACATAATCATAGAGACTACATCAGGTGCTCTAAAGCAAATATCAGCGCTTCATCCAGCATTTATGGCATTGCAGTATCCTTTATTGTTTCCTTATGGTGAGCGCGGATACCAGGTTGGGGTCCTTTATGAAGGAATTACTGACTTAGATGCAGGTATACGCACAAAGATGACTATGCAAGACTATTTTTGCTACATGTTTCACTATAGAAGGGCAGAACCTAATCCATACCTTTGCTATGGTACTTTGTCTGCTCAAGCTAAGGTGGATGCTCGTGCTTGCATCGATGAGAGTAGGTTGTGGTATATTTTAGAAAACCAGGCAGACATTCGTATGGAAAGCATACAAGGTATATCGGATGCTGTTAATCGTGGCTGTATTCGGGGTAATGAAATGGGCAAAATCACTGTATTGCCTGCTTCTTTTACCGGTGGTAGACGGTACATGCTGCAGAACTACTACGATAGGATGGCTATTTGTAGAGAATTTGGGCCACCAGACTTTTTCGTCACCTTCACATGTAACCCTAAGTGGCCAGAAATTGTTGAGGGCCTGCTTGAGCCAAGGCAACGAGGTACAGATCGAGCTGATATCATTGTTAGGGTATTTAATATGAAGCTAGAGGATCTCTTGCACGATATCAAAAAGGGACAGGTATTTGGTCCATGCAGCGCAGGTACCTATACTGTGCTCATTCTTTCTCCCAAAATTCACTCACATATTTATTTCCCTGTGCCTTCTGCGTCTCAGACTACATCTCACCTCCTTAGTACACTCTGACATGGTACTTCCATTTCCAGTTCTTCATACCGTAGAATTCCAAAAGCGAGGACTTCCACATGCACACATCATTATGTGGACATCTAGAGACACGTCACAGCCAACTCCATCAATGATTGATTCTTTTATTTCTGCGGAGATACCTAGCCCTTCGGCTGATCCACTTGGTTATGCTCTTGTTGCCGAGCATATGGTGCATGGACCTTGTGGGTCTTCCAATCCTAGCTGCCCTTGTATGAAGAAAGGGATGTGCTCTAAGTTCTATCCAAAGGCCTATGAAGAACAAACTTCAGTGGATGCCAATGGCTTTGCTGTGTACAAGCGTCCTAAAAACAATTTCTATGTTGAAAAGGGAGGCTGCCAATTGGATAACCGTTGGATTGTTCCATATAATAGTTTCCTGTTGAAGAAATATCAGGCTCACATCAACGTCGAGTGGTGTAACAAGACAACATTTATTAAATACCTTTTCAAATATGTAACTAAGGGTGCTGACTGTAGCAAGGTATACCTTCAGAGGGTTAGAAATGGAGAAGATGCTCCTTATGATGGAGAAACTAGAACTGTGAATGAAATTAGGGAATACCTAGATTGTAGGTATATCTGTGAGCAAGATGCTTGCTGGCGGATATTTGGATATGATATCCATAGGCATTTTCCTGCCGTTGAGAGAATGCCTGTGCATTTGCCAAATGAAAATTTCATAACATTTAAAGCTAGGGCTAAGATGGACAACATTCTTTCCCAAGAATTCCTACGACGAACAATGCTAACTCAGTGGTTTTGGGTTAATCAAAGATATGCTGATGCAAGGGAACTGACCTACATACAATTCCCTTCCAAATGGAAATGGGAATCAGATTCCAGAAAATGGATGCGACGGCGCCAGAATCAGGGTAAAATAGGCCGCCTACACTACGTACATCCTTCTGCTGGTGAGCGCTATTATCTCCGGCTGCTTCTTTTATCAGTTAAAGGAGCACGAAGTTTTGAGGATCTGCGATCTCATAGGGGAGTCCAGTATGCAACATACAAGGAAGCATGCACCTCACACGGCCTTGTCGGTGATGACCAAGAATGGTACAATGCTTTTACTGAGGCAGCATCATGGGCAACAGCGCCTCAGCTTCGCCGGTTATTTGTTACAATGGTGCTGTACTGTGATATAGGCAACGAATTAGCTTTCTTTGAAAAATACTGGACATATTTGGCTGAAGATTTTGAGTACAGATATAGAAAAATAATAGGTAGCACACAATATCAAATGCCTGATATCGACAAAAGGGATTATTTATTGGCTGAATTAACCGATTTGTTTGCAAAAGGTGGTTCAAACATTGGTCGGTTCAACCTCCCATGTCCAAGTCAGCGTGCATAGGTGCTGTCCACTAACCGTTTGGTTGACGAAGAATTGTCATACCATTCCTCTGATCTATTGGCCACACCAGATTTGCTGTCAACTCTGAATGCTGGCCAGTTGCATGCCTTCAATTCCATAACCACTACTGTCGCCAACAATGAGCCAGGGTTTTTTTTTGTTTCTGGTTACGGAGGAACGGGTAAAACATACCTTTGGAGATGTATTGTTTCATACCTAAGAGCACAAAATAAGATTGTTCTCACTGTGGCATCATCGGGAGTTGCTGCGCTGTTGTTGCCTGGTGGTCGCACAGCTCATTCTCGGTTCAAAATTCCATGTGATTTAGATGATGCTTCGGTTTGTGATATAAGGCGGGGTACAATGTTGGCTGAGCTAATACAGAATACCTGTCTTATAATTTGGGATGAGGCCCTCATGACAAATAAAAAAAGCATTTGAAGCTCTTGACAGGACTCTTCGTGATGTTCAGGTGCCACATGTTCCAGGCGCTGCAAGCTTGCCTTTTGGTGGCAAGGTTGTTGTGTTAGGTGGTGATATTCGGCAAATTTTGCCTGTCATTGAAAACGGAAGTCGAGCAGAAATTGTTAACTCCGCTATAGTAAATTCAAGGTTGTGGGCCTCCGTCACAGTATTGCATCTAACTGAGAATATGCGCGTTGCTATCCCATCTGATGATTCAGAATCTGCCTCAACAGCAGCTGCCTTCAGCAAATGGGTGCTAGATGTGGGTGAGGGGAAAATTCCATGTATACCAAAAAACGGTGGAACAGAAGAATGTTGGATTAGAATACCAGATGATCTTCTGCTCATGACCAATGATGATAGCCTACAATGCATTGTTGATGCTGTTTATCCAGATCTTCAACAAAGATACCTAAATGATGTGTACCTGAGAGAGCGAGCTATTTTGTGTCCAACTAATGAGATTGCAGATGCAGTGAACACTCATATTGTGTCACAGTTAGTACAGGAGGAAAAGGAGTACCTAAGCTCTGATAGCATATCAAAGTCCACAGGCACTCATGAAACATATACATCATTATATCCGGTTGAATTTTTGAATTCCTTAAATGGAAATAACTTCCCTTTGCATAGCTTGGTCCTCAAAAAGGGGGTGCCAATTATGTTACTACGAAATCTAAACCAAACTGATGGTTTGTGTAACGGTACAAGATTAGTCGTTACAGCCTTAGGTGACAGGATTATTGAGGCCAAGATTTTGACTGGCCGGAACATAGGCCACAAAGTGCTCCTACCACGTATTACTTTGACTTTAAAAGATACACGATGGCCGTTCGAACTTGAAAGGCGTCAGTTTCCTATCAAAGTGTGCTATGCGATGACTATTAACAAGAGTCAGGATCAGACACTATCCTCTGTTGGTGTGTACTTAAAGCGTCCAGTGTTCACTCATGGCCAGCTTTATGTTGCCATATCTCGTGTGACCTCTAGAAATGGCCTAAAAATACTAATAGAAGATGATGATGGGCTTTGTACAAATGAAACAAGAAATGTTGTGTACCAAGAGGTCCTGGCATCAATTTGAGCAGCCTAAAAACGAAGTTTATCGTATGCTGGGATACGCAGATTATTATTTTGGAAGTACCTTGCTCATCCAGATTCTAGCTACTGCAAGTTCTCTAATTTTGGAGTCAATGAACTACACTGGACTTATCGGACGACGTCGATCGTTGTAGTCTTACAAAATTTGATGCAGGCCTCCATATTTTGTGATACACAATAGCTTCCTTCGTCTTCTCTTGTGGACTCTACAATTTACTCTTTCTTTCTACTGTTGCCATTACCCATGCCATCCTTTTGCTTCAGATCCATCTTGTACGCTTACACACCTGGGTTACTTAGTTCCCTTGTTTTATCTAATAAAGAGATGTCACACTGTATGCTCAGACCCATGAAATACTTTTGCTTTACATGGTTGTTTTATGGTTACACAGCCTGTTTACTTATTTCCCGTATATTATTTCATAAGAACATGTACCACTCTCAGATCTCGTTGTTCTGTTTATGGTTCGCACAAACCAAAAAATGTTTGAATTTGTTGTACAAATTTCCATGTCAATTGCCTTTGCCGTTGTATATGGTCTTCGGTTTCACCGTTATTCTTGTTGCGCCATGCCTGTGCTATTCAAATGTTCTATTCATGTGTAGTGTGCTTTCTTTTTGTATGTGTTATTTATATGTACACTCATCGTACTGCAATTGTATAATTTTGCTACTCTCAGGTCTACATCATGCAGATGGAGCAGGTGAACTTAACAGAGCTAACAACTAAAACTAAGAAGGTCAAGGTTTGTGTCCGGGTTATGAGAAAGTGGGTTTATTGCGGAAACGACCCTGATGGACCACCACTCTATGTAGGCCTCGTACTTGCTGACCAACAGGTTTAACCCCCTTATGATATGAAAACAATTCCACTTCATGTTATAAGCAACCATGTAACTGTGCGCAAACTAAGAATTACCAACATTATCCTTTCATTGCGAATGTGCTTTCTGCAGGGAAATGCTATGTATGCTCAGATCCCACAGGCAGAAATCAGCAACAAAGGCCATCTGTTGGAAGTAGACAAAGTCTATGTGCTAAGCAAGTTTACTGTTACGCCAGCAAAAACGGCGTACATACCTTTCAATGCAAGGTTTATGATTCACTTCACCTCATTCACTGAAATTGTTATGCTGAATCAACCGCTTCAGTCATTCCCATCATATATATACACTATCACCTTGTTTAATGAAATACGAACAACTCCTGATGCAATCAACAAATATATTGGTACGTATTGAAATACCGCTGCTATATACTTTGTGCATAAAACACTTTAACCTATATAGTGGTGCTCCACTTCTGTACAGATGTGATTGGTATCATAACACACTTAAGGAAACCAAGGACTGTACCAGTTTGCAACAAAGAAAAGGTTGCCACGCTCCGTGAGGTTGTTATCAAAGATCTAAGGTACAACCTATTACTCGCCTATTCTTTATACGCAATAAACATTGCCTGAATATTGAAATTAATAATGCAGTATGTTCAACAGGAATAACGAGGTCACAGTAACTTTATGGGCTGACAACGTCTCCAAATTTAGTCTCGCAGAGGTTTCAACGACCAAGCCTACGAAATCAGTTGTTGTGCTATTTGTTGGCTGCTTACCACGACGAGTGTTTGGTATTTTAACACTAACAGCATGGAGTCTCTCATAACAGGAACACAGATTTCCCTTTGACATATAACTAACTTTTATGCGAAATGTAGGTAAGACACAACTTAATGCTGGAAACGCCTGCCGATGGTTCTTTAATCCAGACATTGATGAGGCCCGGCCATTCTACAGCAGGTACGTATATTCCATAGTGCTTTATTGTAACATAAATTAAAGCAGACAGTTTACAAACATGGTATTACTGATACCCTTCTGTTTCAGACTTAGTGTCGAACCTATTGAGGTCATTGAGGAAATCCCAGATGTATCAGACCTAGAGCAACAAGTGACGCCAATAATACTTGACGAACAAAAGTTGGCTGCTTTAAATAGTTTGGATCCTTACCTTTTCCCTGTAAGCATGCTATATTTACAACAAACAATCGCGGCCGTTTGTTTCATAGGTTAGGTGTGCTCATGCCGCAAACCTAAAATTTCCACCTATCATACTGGCTGCAGGATAAAGGTTGTAAGTGCACTGTAACCATCACGCACATCCCTAATGATAACAAATGGTGGTATATGGCATGTGATGGGTGCAACAAAAGAGCCAATTATGAATCAGGCAGATACCGTTGCACTGAATGCGGGCAATAGGGGGCAACACCAAGGTAATACTAAAGCTCTACTTCTCCTTTTTCAATCAGTATGTATTACAACTTCGAGCAGCATTCTAATTTTAATGAATCAAACATCTGTAGATACAAACTTACATTTACAGCACGAGATGATACTGGAGAAGCAACATTTTTCTGCCATGATGACGCTGCTCGGTTGATTGTGCGTCGTGCTTGCAGTTTTGTTATCAATCCGCTAGAAACCCCAGACAAACTGCCCAAAGCACTTACGGACATTATCTCAAAGACATTCACTTTTGTTATTGCCCTGGGCAACGAGTCTTACCTGAATATGCAATCAAGGAAATATAATGTCAGAGGGATCACAGTACATCCAGATTTGCAGAGGCCTCCACAGCAACCTCTCCTTATTCAAGGATGCACAGAGCACACTACGACGACTACTATCCCTATTCAAGCAGATACTTCATCACAGGTTGCAATCGACAATCAAACAACCATTCGTACAAAACCATCTGTAAGTACACTCCTAAATCCATGATTACCTGTCTATTTCATGGTTGCAGTTTACTGATCTATATTTCTTTGATCGATTACATGTATTCCCGCTGCAACTTCAATTTACCATCTCAAAAACGCAGGAAAACATGAATATGTATGCCATTCTCTTACACAAACATTTGTTGATGTACTAATCCAAGACATTGTGTCATCTTTGCTATCGCAACTGATAAATGGTCCTCTCTAATAATAAACAGCATACCAGAGAACAGGCAGGACAAAGCTGCTCCGTCCACAGGGTTATGTACAGATGGCCACGATGAAATAGCTCATGAGCTGATACAGCCTGCAAAGGTCTAAATACTAATACACTTCTCATGTCCACACCCCCTTTAACATTTTCTATATTGTTTAAGATCATTTTATGACTGCAGACACCTCCCCCAGCTTCAGACTCTGATCAAACACCGCTAAAAAATAGCAGTGCTGGGTATATCCTGATATATAAACAAATTAGATGTAGCAAATATAGCTGAACTTTATAACAACTAAATGGTTGTTTAAACACATGGCTTACATATTTTTCAGGTCGATAGCTACAAGTAAGACCTTTACCCACCATGAAAGTGCACGTAGGGTGCTGTTTCAAATAGAGGGTGATGATCAGCATGTGAACCCAAACGAGGTAACAAATATCACCAACTAACGTACATGTTCCTCACAAATAAATATATGCCTTCTTTGTTTCACGTGGTTCATAAATTTAAGCTACTTTCTATCTATACAGGATACTATTCATCAGCACAACAGAAAGAGGGTACGCAGCAGCGAAAATGAAGCAGTTGATGCCTCACCCAAAAGGTAAATGTACATAATTCGGATCACGTACTACATGATCTTTGATGCAAACCGCACCGTTCTTGCCTTTATGAACTTCTGTCTTGTGCTAATAAGAACACCTAATTACAGGCCCAAGACTGATGATGTCAAACATGATGCCAAAAAAAATACTCAAAAAAAGAATCCTAGTACCTCTGAGGGCAAAATAGGTCAGTTCGTACATAGTGGATGCACCAATATGTGCCTTACTCATTCCCTACAATTTATATAGTAACTTACTGTCTGATCATTCCAATTCATCAACAGATTAGCATGCTATCAGGCAGCACTCACAACCGTTTCATCCTACCCTCAAAGCAATGCAGCGTCCATGTCCAATGGAGGGATCATAAAGTCCAAATCTTCAAATATTGCACGCATGTTTTAGCATAAAAGTTTCTCTTAGGTTCAGCTGTAACTAAAATACTATGTACGTACACTGAATGTTGCTTCTGAAATCAGTCTGTGCACAATCTTTAGGCCCTCCGTAGACTTATCAACTTATGTATGAATGTTCGTTCTGGAACCTATCCATCCTCCCAGTATTATTAGTATGTTATGCCACCATCTGTGCCGTCTAATGCATTTCCTGTTATGAATATTGCAACAACTTCAGGCATAACTCATGACCCTGCACAGTACGTATGTTCCTTCCCAAAATAGCGGCTATTAATAAGGCAGTGCCTAAATTGGACAGCAAACAACTCAAAATACAAAAGAGTTACAGTACTTCAGTGTAACAAAAGGCCCATCAACATTTTAGCTGCTATACCAAAAATTGGCCTATTACAAACACAACTAATTGGGCCCAAAAGCCTGTGTCGCCACGTTAGCCATCCACTCTTAAATTACAATATAAAAGATAGAGCACAAGCAACAGCTCAGCATAGAAGGGTCCCATTACAGGGATGCAGATTTCTCGAATCATCCGCTCCTTCTCCCCATCTACTCTCACCGGCGATACCTTGTGACCTCGTAGCCACCGCCAAAGTTTCCTCTAATCCCAGCAGATTGTACCAGCAAAGGACGATTGCACCCAGCGCATACCCAGAGGCCGCACCACCAGATCCAGAAACGCATATCAACCCTAGGTACGAGATATGCATTCTCTGTTGCTTACGTTTTGTGTGCTTCTGTCTTCATTCGAACTTATTTCCGACATTACCATCCCATGAACAAAGCAGGCTGAACACAGCTAGAACTTATATATCTGATTGGCTGCCTACACTAGAATACTATCATCTTTGGGTACATATATTCTTGCACAACATATTTACCTACCTATGAGTCAATCCCCTGATATTCTTTCATATATTTTGAACAGATTTATTCAGCTAAATATGTGTAGCACTTTTACATAGCAGATATAGCAACTTATTATGCTCAAACCATACTAAACATACATGTTGCAATTTTCAGATTTCCATGTTTTTAGATAACGACAGATTCTATCGTTTAATTTAGACCACAACCTCACTTTTATACGCTTCCAGATGTTCAACTAATCAATGTATATTCAACTTATGTTACTTACCCTACCTAATTCTCCATTTTTCAGTACAGCTTGTACTTACGTACTGAACTCTGCCAATACAGATACAAACAGCGCTGCAAAACTCTGTTTCTCAAACCCAGAACAGCCAAAAAAACTATGGCTTCAGGTAAGTTAGCAACAACAAACTTATGTACTTATGTACTCTTGTGTTCTTATTCTCAAATATTCATGTACAGGGAACTATAGACAGTTTTCAGTTATTGCTAGACCAAGGCAAGGAGTGCCTTGCTTACTAAGCACCTATGAAACTATTATGGCGATCAGAAACGAACTCAAACAATATGAAGGCATCTTCAACATTGCCTTTTCTCCTCCAAACTTCGTTATTCATCTGAATACACTTGAGCTACAGCTGCAGATATTATAACAAAAAACATTTAGTGGACTAAACTTCCTGCTCGACTTGGTACCCTGGTGCCCTGAACATATTTCACTCGATTTGCCATGGATTATCAAATCCCGTCATGAAGGTAACGAAACATATTTTTTTTGAAAAAGTACTCAGCTCTAACCACATAACCGATTGTATCCTAACATAACAGCAGGGCATACTACCATACTTTCTCATATAAACTTATCCCATTTTAACATGCAGAGGTGCAGACTCATATGGTACCTAAAACTGATTCGCCACAGAACTCATCGACCGAATCACATGCACTGGACGAACACATTGGCACCCTAAGTTCGGCTCAGCACAGTGCAAACACCAAAGAAGGTAGACAAAGTGTTACATTCCTTGCTTACACACACATACATGTACATGCTGTCCCATAGCTAATGCTCCAAAATATATGTGCAATTTGTTTGTATCAGATTTCTCATCAAAGGGAACGTACATACACATACACATTCCAAGAAGTGATCAACATACAACAAGGGCACCAGATTTCAGCTACCTCATGATCCTGGAACTACAACAATTTTATCATGCCAAGTCTGATGAAATTACAAAGTGTAAACAAGCATGCAAAGAATTATGTCAAGTAACACAACTGCTTTGTGATAACCTCAACCAAAAGATTGACTACATTTGTGAGAAAACTAGGGAATATAAACATGCTCCGCCTGAACATATGCTAGCTCATGTTGCAAACTTTGGTGGCTCCTTAAAGTATGAGCAGCTATTTATTAATGAGGAACTCTTTGGGCTACAGTTCAGCATAGGTCTGATAGAGCAAGACAAGAAAAGAGCTATAGATCTAGCAAACTATAAATCCAGGGAACCTACAGGCCAGGTAATGACTTCATATATCTTGTTACGTACAGTGCTACAAGATCCTATAACATCATGTCTTACTCCTTTCTTCATGTACAGCTAAATACACCTCTTGTGGCGGCAACTTTGCTAAAAAACATACTTGAAGCTGTCGTTTATCAGGTCTACAAGACAACAGTGTCCATTTCAACCGAAGTGGAATCCAGTGCATACTATAGTACACATATCTCCTCTAAAGCTTTCCACCACAAATACAAGACAGCCATGCCTGTGACAGCAGAGGAAGCCGAAGCAAACAGCATTTATCGATTCCTCAAATACACAACCAATGTGCTCGGATATACTATTGTTGATGAAAACTTTCATGTTCTTTCTAGGATTGTTTCTAAAATAAATAGCTGCAATATCCTCATCAATGAGCTGCAGATTTATGTCAACAGGGCAGTAAATATGATGCAGCAAGTACACAAAGACATCATCCATATATATGGGGACATGGAAAGTGAGGTTCCCAGAACAACACTTGGACATATACACACACTGGTGGATAATCTGTTCACCTCAATTGAACACTATCACAGCACCGCAAAACATGGTGCGCATACTTTTGAACAACACAAGGTACAATAAACACTCCTAGCAATATCCATTGCCTCAAATTTGCAAACAAATCTAACACATATCCATATTTTTTGCACTTGACAGCAAGCTTTCAGGTCTATCAGACTGAACACAGCGCATCGTTCTACACCAGATGAAGCCTAAAAAACTACTTATAGCAGTGTAACCACCCCAAGGTAAAATATTTTGCAAATCTCCTAGCGATATCCATTGCCTCAAATTTGCAACCAAATCTAACACATATTCATATTTTTTGCACTTCACAGCAACCTCTCAGGTCCATCAGGCTCAACACAGCACATCGTCCTACAGCAGATGAAGCCTAAGAACTACTTATAGCGGTGTAACCACTGGAAGGTCAAACATTTTGGAAATCAACCATGCATATGAGTTCCCCAATCCAGGGTGCACTATTTTCCAAACAAAATATGGACGCTAACAGGCTACAAAGCTCAGGAACCTAATAGGTTCACATGTAGTCCACCTAATATATGTACAAAAACATAGGTTGCAGTAGCAACTCCAAGACTTCGTGTCCTATGAAACTTTGGTATTGTAATATATGTAAAAATGCATATATTGTACGTTGCACTATAAACTCGCAGACTCTTTGGCCTATATAACACTGCAGTCTACTGTGTAGACATAAACCCGTTCCAATAATTTTTTTTACATATCTGAAGCATCAGCGCTCTTATACAAATGTCATATCAAACGGCTAGAACTATATAAAATTGTATTTGGTAAACATCTCTACAGTTTCAGTACCACCCATTAATAAGATGATTTACACCATAGCCGCTACGTATTAGACCTTAGCAAAAAAAATTGCGGCCCATACAGCCCAACACATTATGCAACCCAAATCCAATTTACATCCACCGAACAACAGAATTAAAGATACCCGAAGCCCCTACCTTTTTGACCACACCACCTCGGAACCATCGAGTCGTCACTCTCCTCCTGTTCTTCTCTTTCTAATCTTAGAACACCATGGTCACATCGCCCAGGAACTTTAACCCCAATCTCATCTCACCATAGCACAAACCATACGCTCATCGATCGTCGCCGCCAGCACCCATAAACAGCCGACCCTGCACCTGAATCTTCAATTATTCCATTTTCCTTCACCACCGTTGAATACACCAACGAAACTCCATAGCTCAGCAACCCTAGATCTAAAAGTAGACTCAGGTCCGGTGGTCACCAACATCGCCACCGCATCAACAACGCCCACATCACCCTAAGCGAAGACCTAGAAAACAAAGACGACGACGCAGGCCTCCGACACCACCGACAGGAACAATACGGCTACAGCAACGTGAGTCTCCAACTTATTCCATTACTATGTTTCGTTTCCCCTCTAAATTACATAGTGTTCCTCTCTATCATCTAAAATAGAAATCAAACACAGAACCAACAAAATCCTTGTTTTTTACACGATTGGCAAAGGCAAATTTTACTGAACACATGCATCCTTATTTTCCTGATATTTGGCAGACATCAATTTTACTCCCTTCTTCGATACAAAGTTATCCTTTTTTGAATTTTTCGAAATGAATAAAATAGTTGGAATTTTACAGATGGTAATAGGTATCTTTATTACATTAGCTAAAGCTTATTTATTTCTCTTCATTTCTATCACAATAAGATGGACTTTACCCAGGATGAGAATGAATCAGTTATTAAATCATGGATGGAAATTTCTTTTACCTATGGCTGTTCATTTCATACCACAAATGCGCTAAATACATTGTTGCTAACTTTGGTCACCAAATGTGCAGCTCGCAACCACCATGATGGCAACCCACCGATACCCAAACCTCACAATAATAGAGGACACAGACATCGGAACCGAACAAGCAGCAATCTTTACTAGGGCCATAATAGCCAAACCTCTACCATCAATCACAGATGACATCAGCCATCAGAGCATAAGGGACGCAATCCATCAGCAATACCAAGTGGACATGAGAACAGAGGACATATCCAAATTTGGAACCGACTATATTATCAGACCTCAGACTTCAGAAATAAGCAGCCACATTCTCTCCGGAAACTACCTCCGAGTGAAATCATATACACTGACACTCATCCCATGGAACCCATATTACAATGCTATTATAGTCCCTATAGAAACACAGACCAATTCAAATCAGATCGACAACCAAAGAGCAACAGACTACACTGCACAGCATCGCAGCGAACACCTGACCATTGATATTTGTGGGATACCACCACACCTATGTTCCAACTCAGTAGTTACCCGTCTGTTCAGTGAACCTTACATCATCGAATCTATAAGCTTTTCACCTGCAACTCTAGGATACACAGTGAAAGTGTATGGGCCAGAGGTGCTTGTCCCAAATGTAGCACACCTAGCATTGAAAAAAAGGACTCAACGTGGTGACCTCCTCAATATTTGGCCACTCTGGTATGAAACATATACACAAGAAATGCTCGGCCGACTTTCCCCTCCAACCTATGACCGCGTATCATCGCTGCACGGAGGTAAGTCACCTCGAATCTACGATTATCCTACAGCAAAACACAAGAGCAAACAATAATTCATACTAACTAAATATCGTTGCGTCACAACAGGAGATACTGACCTTGACACCGAGCACCGAAGGAAAATATATGAAGAATGCCATGCACTTGAAGGTACACCCATAGAATCTCAGGTTACGACATTGTTACCCACAAACATATGACAACCTAATGGTTTTCCTCTACCTGCCAGGTAACGACAATGAAGCAACCTCTAGGCATCGAGGTATGTCCAGCAAACAGCACACATATTTTAATTAACACTATTTCTAACACAGCCATAAACTTATACATCAATGCAACACTGTGAATCTCTTGTTACTCAACGTTCCTAAACAGCTATGCACGAACACCTTATTTTAAATACTCTGACAAAACATGTTTCTACATTTACAGATACTGACACAGAGTCACTGCCTGAGAACTCAGATGACTATGAGCCGGGCTGGGAATCAGACCGTAGCATGAACTACTGGTGATCCAATCGTACCTCATGACGACCAACGACAACATCAACTCTATTCTCCCGTACCACTGTTTAATACTACGCCTACATATCCTAGGTGACTTATATTTTGCTAAACCCAACGTCAGCATCCTGCTGATAATGTACAATAGTCACTATGCTATCTGTAGTAACTTGCACACTATGGATCATAAAATGTTTGCAGCCGTCACTGCAATGACCACAGCGGAATGTACAATTTGCTGTGTTCGCGCGCAGACGCGCGCGCTGTCCACTAGTTGACATTCAAGACTGTAAGGATCGATTCTTCCAGGAACTCTAGTCTCTCTAAGAGTGAAAGAGAATCTCTTAGGATTGTTTGATCAATGGTTACTAAGCCTGCTGTAAATTATTGCCTTCTCTTTATGTTTATGTTTTTTTATTTCCTAAGCCTCTTTTTGTACTAAACCTTTGGTCTTTTTAATAAAACTTCTTCTGTAGGGCTCTCGGTCCCTCCAGTTTCCTCAAAAATCACTAAAAAAATATAATGTTATTAAAATCCTATAATAAGTTTAGAAAAATACTGATACTTAGGGAGTGTTTGGAACTGCTCTGCTTCGTGTTTTTTTAGTTCCACTCTATGTTTTTTAGCCAAACAGTTTCAGCTCCACGCACTTAGTTCGAGAAAAAATAGTGGAGTTGTGAGAGCACTTAAAAAGGTACTCCACAAACTCCAGTTTTTGTGGAGCTACTCCATGGTGAAGTTTGTGGAGCAGAGTTCATGGAGCAGTGTCAAACACCCTCTTAATTTTGAGTCTACCACTACCACTGATGCCCAGTGCTATAATTGAATTGGGTATAATCAGATGATCACTTTGGACAAAAAAAAAAAAACAGAACGGCTCCCCCCGGCACCCACCAAACCACCACCCCCACCCCCCCCCCCCCCCCACCCCCGGCCC
>Ga0182004_10000603_pt1 | contig 22909 bp, 14 predicted proteins | sample Sormic07211540_1_FD_120479 | JGI IMG/M metagenome (GOLD analysis project Ga0182004, IMG submission 120479) | Endophyte microbial communities from Sorghum bicolor roots, Mead, Nebraska, USA - 072115-40_1 MetaG | ecosystem: Host-associated > Plants > Roots > Unclassified | place: USA: Nebraska...
GTTGTAAATCACGAGACGAATCTTTTGATTCTAGTTAGTACATGATTGGATAATATTTGTCACAAACAAACGAAAGTGCTACAGTACCGAAATCTTTTCACTTTTCGGAACTAAACAAGGCCTGCGATTCAAAACACCAGCCAAAACGCAACCGCACAAGAGTACATATAATTGCGGAATATTTTTTATATATCCACCAAGTGGTACTGTATACTGACGGTATTGGACATTAGTAGTGCTTAATTCAAAGCCCAAAACCTAACTGTCCCATCATACACATACACACACAGGATTGGACTTGTCGTCGATCGAACCAACAACAATGCCCATAGCAAACGATGCGAACACCAAAAACAAAAGTCAAAAGCTCCGACGAGGCAGCTCTCGTCGCAGCAACCACGAAGCCTCCCCTCCTGGAACCGAAGGGGGGCAAAATAATCTGATTTGTTCTTCCCTTTCGGGTCCACCTTGCAGACGACTTAAACAATTGACCAAATCTTGGCCTCACCTAAACCCCCCTTGATTGAACAAGCTGCTGACATATAAGAGGTCTTGCCGTAGCCGAAAGCAACAAGGATTCCTCTGTCACGTACACGTACATACAGCTGTGTGCTTTGTACGCATGCATCTTCTCTATGGAAATCGCGACAAGGGCACAAAACTACTCATCAGCAGTGGAAAAGTAGTGACGTGATGCTGATGCCATTGCGCGATCGATCAGCCTTCGCTCGGTGCATTGTTTGGACCACTTCGGCCGATTGGTGGATTCAAACTAACAGGGCTAGCTCTGGTTCGTGGAAGCAGTCAACCAGCAGTTTTTACAGTTTACTTTTAATAATCTCACAGTCTAACCCTCATGCGATCTATAGTGATGTAGACTGTAGAGTTGAAACGTCATCGTGACTTCCGCACGCCAACTTTTATCATTTAAAAGCCAACTTTTATAAGCTCTAGCTGATCCAAATGGGTTCTTCAACGAGAAGTGCAAGAGTTCCTGCGGGGGAAAAAGTGAGGTTTGTGATTCAATTCACCACCAGGACGAAGAAGTGACACTTGTGTTGGCTTGTTTCTTTGGCTAATAAGCCATGACAAAAGTACCATGACTGATTTATTGTGAGAGAAAAACACTGTTGAATGACTAGAGCCAATAAGCTCAAACGAACAAGGCGATAAGAGCCAGCTAGAATGCTATATAACACGTCTAGAGATAAAAAGAGATATATAGTGATATGATTAGATGAGTGATTGGTGTGAATAAGGGTTTCTTTAATTTATGCAGCTCGTATCACTCGTGTAACAATAAACAAGGACACATGATGTGTACAGTATCTCTCAGCTTACATATACGTTCACATTCGACTATCTTCATACTACCGAAATATCGTTATTTTCCAGACGCGTGCAGGAGTACATGGTGCAAACAAAATTTCCAGACAGCAATAAACAGCATATTCTCTTGAGTATTTTTCTCACCCAAAAAAATCTCTCGAGTAGTCTTGAGAAATGGAGACCCAATACAGTATGAAGGTTAGTTGCATGAATGGCGTTGTGTTAGGCGGGTCTGTTATTCTCTTGATGACTGCGTTTTGCTTAAACTACTCCCGCTTACAGCCAGTTCCGTTCAGGAACTAGGCTAGGCTAGCAGGCAAGCTAGAGACTAGCTAGCCATGTTCCGGATGCAACAAAGCTACGCGATCCTGCGTTGTTATTAGCGATGCAGCAGCCAGCTAGGTGGCCATCCAATAGTCAAGGACTTTCGGCCTGTGAATCTTTGGCGCCTCAAAAGACAAATCCGGGTGTTTAAACTGGTGACGGATCGAGCTGATGACCATGATCTCGTCCCCTACCTGGCCCGGCCAATCGGAACTCGGAGCGTGTGCGGCATGGGCGGGAGATCGCATCTTCATCGACGACCCATCCCAAATGGTTACCCTTATTAGTTGTTTCATCCTGATCTTCTCAAGGCCGATACTCAATCCATTACAGTAAGAATCCTAAATGGAACTCTGCCCGGCCGCCCCAAGTTGTTTAGTAGCCCCAGTTCAAGCCAAAGAAGGAGCAGAGCTTTCACCGACGACGTCGGAGCAAGATGAGACCTAATGGTGGAACAATTTCGGAACAAGCGGCCAAAGGACCTCACCAAAGATCAGAAATGTGACATAGGAGCATCACCGCGTGATCCATTTAATAAACTCAATAATCAGGATCTTTAGTGTGTTGACGAAGGACAAGAGGGATTGGACGATGTGATGGTGCTGAGCCTGATAGTATTACGAATAGCTAGACTAACGCCTTGTATAATTAGAATAAAATATTTCAATACATTTAAACTTAACTTGTAAAAATTGGCCATCATCAATATATAGTCGATCTCATGTTTATTGAATGGCAAGAAAAATCATATGTGGATTGTGTTTTGTTCTCAACTACTCGGTCTGTTTGGTTCATCTGTCACCTATGAAAAAAAAAACTGTTGTGAGCTTTGAGCTATGCGAAAGTTAATATGTGAGCTATGTGATGCGAAAAAAACAACTATGAAACCTACCCTCTATATCTTTGATCTCCCTTGAAATAGCTATAAAACATCTCTTTATTTCTACTCATTGAAAAAGCTGAAAGCTAAATGAAAAAAGTAGGATCCAAGGTGCTACGAAAAAATATATTACACGGAAGTCGGTGGTTCTGTAAAAAAAAAGCAGCTTCAAGTTTTACCATTTTGGTTGGTGTTCTCCTTTTTTGAGCAAAAACTCTTTTTCAGAAGTCGAACCAAATACAACCTATAGTACTTGTGCTCTTCACTCCCTTGCGCCATCCCACCAGGTTGACTTGTGGAGCTTCAACTATTTTCTGCTTGTGCCACCACATTAAGCTCACGAACTAAGAGGATGTCTAATAATAGTTGGTTGTATATATATTTACAAGCTACTATCAACTGATCCATATAGTAGTTGGTTACTAGAACATATGTTCTCATTAATACATGGCCTAGTTTCTTCATTCAGAGGGTTTTTTCAAGCTTGTGAATTAGTTGGTTGTAAACTTACATTTTTGGGTGAACTTGAAATTCCCCATGTGGAAAAAGGTGCCATCCAAATAAGAAACCACATATTACTGTATTCATGGACAAATTGAGTATTACGGTTAATACAAGCAACACTAGGAGCATAAACTACACAATTTGTCTAAGATTGTGCGTAATGATCGACCCGCGTGAGACATGACCTGATTAACAAGTAGATCCTTGGTGGATCTGCATCCCAAATAGGTATTAAAATGATGTACGGTCAGATTTGATTCCATCTAGACCAACCTAATGTGCACACATCATCCCCGCATAATCAGCTTGGAGATCTAAAAACGAACACATAATTAGCTTCGAGGCTGGCTGGCACTAGCACTGTTTGGACATGATAAAACAATGCGGTTGGAAAGATCTCTGTATAGGCAGTGGGTGAGGCACACTGAAATACGCATCAAAATCGATCGACCGAATCTTTTGACATATACATGGAACACTAAGTATATATAAAAAAACAAATAATTACATAATTTACCAATAATTTACGAGACGAATCTTTTGATCATAGTTAGTCCTTAAACAATAAATGCCAAATACAAGCCAAATTTAAATTTTTTTGCGAACTAAACAAGTCTAAAAAGGAAAAATACCAAAGTCCAAAGGTGAACACGACACATTCAATCTTCGATTTGAACACGCACATCCATTCTTGGATTTGGTTCGATACGAGGCATAAAGTTGCCTTTAGACGCACGTACGCTCATTCTTGGCTTTAATTGGTTCGATCGAGTCAAAAATAGATCTCCCTTTTTTTACCAGCTCTACTAGCAGACTGCAAAGTTTGAACGAACGAGCAAGCACATGTACCGTGTACGTGGATGATGGATCCAATTCCGATCGAGCATCCTTCCAGACGCTCGGTTTGGAAGCCTCTCGGCAGGGAGCAGGGTGCTTGTCTTTAATTACACGCGCAGGTACATGGCTTGGGCTCTACGTTTATGACCTGCTAGCTGCCTCGCCCTCGACGACCGCTGCATGCGTTGACTCGTCTGGTCAAAGGTCAGAGCCCTGAATGGAACTGATGAAAGGCTCCAGCCTCCAGGTCTAGAAGGTGGAGTCATCGTCGTACTGTAACTAGGGCCTTGTTTAGTTCTAAAAAGTGAAAACTTTTCGAAACTGTAGCACTTTCGTTTGTTTATGACAAATATTATTCAATTATGGACTAACTAGGATCAAAAGATTCGTCTTGTGATTTACAACTAAACTGTGTAATTAGTTTTTGTTTTCGTCTATATTTAATGTTTCATGCATGTGCCACAAGATTCGATGTGACGGAAAATCTTGAAAACTTTTTAGTTTTCAGGCTGACTAAACAAGGCCTAGTAAGAAATGCGCTCGATCGGACTCGCGCGCGCGCGCAGCCCACCACCACCTATACATACGCCGCCGCGTGGGTAGGTCCGCTGGCTGGATCAGCGGCGCCGGCGCGCAACCGCAGTACCGCACCATCCCCAAAGCCTTTCTTTGGTGAAAACGATGTCCGTCACATCGATGAGGTTGAGGCTCAGTCTCGTCCTATTCTAATGTAATGATCGACCACTGATATACGACTAAGGCCTTATTTAGATCCATTTTTTTATATTTTGATATTATATCATTTTCGTTTTTATTTGACAAACATTGTCCAATCATAAAGTGTTTAGGCTTAAAAAAATCATCTCGCGATTTACAGTTAAACTATACAATTGATTTTTGTTTTTATCTATATTTAATGTTCCATACGTGTGCCGCAAAATTCGATATAATGGAAAATTTTGAAAAGTTTTTGGTTTTCGGGATGAACTAAACAAGGCGTTTCGTTACTTATATATCGGTTTGGGGCATCGACTTTGGATTATTATTAATTCCCCCCTATTTCGATCAACTCCTCCAATGACTGATGTCTGATGCAACTCGGCAACGCTCAACCGCTGGTAGGAATGAGCGTCTCGCACGATTCACCGAGGAAATGCAGCTCTAGTGACAGTCGTCATTAATCGCTAGTCCACTAAGATAGTAGGAGACTAGGAGGCAACCACAAGATAATCTCTATCAATCAGGAGCAGATGGATTGTCGCTCAATCGCTGGCGTACATAGCGACCTCCAAGTAGGACAAGATACTTCTCATGTAGAAAATAGACATCGTGTCGTCGATATAGCTACAGTTTCATCTGCGTCAAAGAAAACGTACAATGCCATATTTGTGGGGAATATGCCGTCGAGACAAGTGACAACTCTGGATGAGTTGTTCCTGGTGACCAATAATAGGGTTGGTAGAAGAGCGATCTTCTAAGATGGTGGAGTAGGGTTGTGCAGCCAACAGCCGAGACGCCTAGCCTGTAGGTTGCTATGCTTCTTTTAATTCAGTTATATACCATTTATGTAATATCGAAGTTTAAAACAGTCTGCTATGTTGTGAGGAGGATTAGAAAAGATAAAATGTGATATGAGTAGAAGTAATAATAAAAAGATGTTTTATAAGTAAATAAGAAACCACTACTATATAATTTGTTTCTTATAACTTGACTAATAGTTTAATCGCTTGATTCTTTTATTGGACTTGGTCTTACCAATTTCCATGCATAAGCAATTGCAGGATGGGTAACTGTAGCTCCCCATCCAACGCAAATCCGTACCCGAGAGTCAGGCATAGCAGATGCCTGATCTGATGCCCAGTTCGTGTGCTGCCAGAAGTGAGTGCATGCACTAGTAGCAGTAGCAGTGCAACTGGCTCTAATCAACGTCTTGTCTTTCTAATCAGAGGCTCAGAAAGCAGTGCCGCCGGCTTATCCTCGCTTAATATAAGCTTACTACAACCCCACTAGACCCACTTGCCGGGCTGCAAAAGGCAACGCTGCAGCGTTGCGTGCGCTGTTCTTTTCCTGGAAGCGGAAGTGGCGCTGTTCTTTTCTCGGGGAGATGCTGCGAGGAATTTGGCAACGGCCCCGACAGCTAAAGCTAGCAAGATTAGCAGAGAGGATGCTGCGATGCAAATGAGAGAGATTGGCTTGCACAGCCACAATGCAACAGCGTAGCCATGCATGGATGATCATTCCAGGCCGCATTATTGCAGACTTGCAGTGCAGGCTGATATGATCCTGAGATGCGAGCGGGCGCAAAAAGAAAAATCTAACCTTTCCAGGATTCCAGGACAGAGCGAGTGATCTGATGCATGGATCCGACGAAGCCAACAGCTTCCAGGAACGCGCTGCATGGCCGGGCTGGCTGCTTTGGCAACTGGCCCTCCTGCATTGTTTGAGCAACGCCCATGTCTGATGATGATGATATAGATGATGTGAAATGAAGCTCATGGGTAACTAGCAAACAACGCATTCATGCTAGTAGAATGTTTTGACACGGTAAAAATTGGATCCGCTTTCCTCTAGCAGTAGCATCGTTGGCCACTAACACTTGGCAGCTGGTACAATGCCAAAACTCCAGCACAACTAGTAGTAGTAATGCTCAAAACTACTGCCACCGCCGCATTATCCCGGGTTTAAAATTACAGCCCACCGGACCCAGTACACTGTACACCCCTCCCCCACTTGAACGCGCTGTCGTTTTCCTGTAAGCAGAAGTGGCGCTGTCATGGCGATCAGCACATTTTTGGGTCTCCGAATTAACAGGCCCGACAGCGAAAGCTAGTAACAAGATCAAGCAGAGCCACTGTTCGATTTTTTAAGAGGATTAGCAGAGCAACTTGGGCGCTAAACTCCAAACGTTCAAGGTGGGCTTACGTGGCGTGCTTTCCAACTTTGTTGAGGAAAATGGAAAAACAATCCAGACGTTACATGGCTCCAGGACACCCGTTCAAAGAAATCCGCTGCTTTGAAAGCAATGAACTGCTCTGTTTGGGAAACGCCTGGTCAGTCAGGTACACTACAGATAGGAACCTCTAAGGTCTTGTTTAGATGTAGTCGGATTCACATTAATTCACATGTATTAAGGTGGATTAGAGTGAAACTTGAACTAAATTCTACCCCAACCCACACCAACACACATGGATTGAAGTGGATACGACAACATCCAAACAAGGCCTAAAGAGTAAACACTGCTAATTAAGGGGCGGCAATTTGAATTATGATGTATACGGAGTAGTACGCAGTAAAAAGTTTGACTCGTGCTAGTCGTCCTGCGAGCGCTTCCGTAATCAAAAGCAAAGCAAGATTGAGCATTTCAAACCTCTAAGGAGGACGACATAAGGTGTTCGGTTTTACACACAACCTGTAGCTATTTTCTTCGCTTCCCTGACTTGGCAAAAGTTAAGATGGACGAAAACGAGGCTCGCAAAAGTGCAAAACACCAAGTCTAAGAGAATGAGGCCTTGAGGATGAATATGTAGTAGCTGAAATAAAGTCAAAACTTCATATCGTATAACTCGTAAAGGACTGATTCAAACGCAAGAGTTTCGGACACGGCACATCAGTTTTTTTTCTTTTCTTGAGTGGATCAGTTTGGCTCAAGAATTCATCGAAGTAGTTGCGTCAGTAAGGCCTTGTTTAGTTTGCAAAAATTTTCAAGATTCTCCATCACATCGAATCTTTGATCGCATGCATGAAGTATTAAATATAGACAAAAATAAAAACTAATTGCACAATTTACCTGTAATTTGTGAGATGAATCTTTTGAGCCTATTTACTCTCAATCTTTATCAAATAAAAACGAAAGTGCTACAGTAGCCAAAAAAACAAAAAATTTTGCCAACTAAACAAGGCCTAAGCCACGAACCTTCACCGCAGCAATCGGGCTGGTTTCCGAAACCAGGCCGCTATTCGGCCCAGAACTGTTACCGCCCACGACCCACACACAGGCCAGCTGTAGTGTCCGAGCCCAAAATACACCGCCTCGGCCCTCGGGCTTCGCCCACACCGACTTGGAGCGGGCCCCGGAACAGAGAACTGATCGGACCAGACCAGAGAAAGGAGCCAACACGACGGTCTCGCGCGCGGCAAGAATTTCCCGGCCCGAAACCGAAAGCACCCGCACCGCTGCAATCTCTGCGTCTCTTCGTCTTCGGCGGCGCGCGGCGGCGGCGGCAGCAGCGGAGGAGGTCGAGGAGATGCTGTCCGGCGACATCCCCCCGAACCAGACCATCTACCTCAACAACCTCAACGAGAAGGTCAAGAAAGAAGGTACCGCTCTCGTCCGCCTCCACACGCCGAATTCCTCCTAAAACCCTAGGTTCCCGATCTGGGTATTTGCGGCGTCGCTCTAGGGTTTGGTTGGCTCCCTCGTGTGTACTATTCAAGATAGATAATGCTGAATGTTTTGAGATTTTGGCTGCGGAGAGTTCGAAATTGATAGGTTTCGAGCTCCTTTTATGCTTTAATAATAACCTTGTCTCACGGGCCAAGTCTGCTGTGTTCATGAATCCAGTGGCATACTTAAGTGCGTTTTGATCCACGGTCTCGGGAGAATATTGCCTTCTTCCACAGAAAATTGCCGGTTTGCCATGATGGTCTAGCGACGACCCAGCTCAAAAGGTCAGGGTGTAGTGTTGACTGTAGCGGGAGTCATATGTGTGGCCGAGTAATATCACTGCCCAGTGACCAAAACCTCCAAAATGTGTTAATGAATACAATATCTCTATTTTGATTGATCGAAACATGAACCATTGTTTTGTTCATTGCTGAAATGCATGTTGTCTTCTGCGCAGAGTTGAAGAGATCGTTGTATGCCCTGTGCTCACAGTATGGAAGGATACTGGATGTGGTGGCCCTGAAAACTCAAAAACTGAGGGGGCAAGCATGGGTGGTGTTTAGCGAAATTACAGCTGCTACCAATGCTTTCCGTGGATTGCAAGACTTTGATTTCTACGGCAAAAAAATGGTATCACACCTTTATTTTATTTGATAATTTTCCTGAGCCTTTTATCTTTTGTTTTTCCTTTTCATGTCATGAGGTGCATCATGGATTTGTTTTTCCTGGTCATTTTGTTTATGCTGATTGTAGCAACATCCTACTCTGAGTATTAAGCCAGACATTAGTGCAGGGTAGGCCTGCAAAAGTTTAAGTTTTGCAATTTGCTCTGCGATTTATTGCTCAGTTGAGCATCTATATGTTGTCAGGCACATAATAACTGGTCAGTGTTGAAGCGGAAAAGGCTTACCTTTCTCAATACTTTTATTGAATGTTGAGTTCCATAGAGTGATAGGATAGGCACACGTTCTTTATATTTTTGGATTTGGATCAGCACACATATTTTTATTTTATTTTATAGGAAGTCTGCACTCGATTCCTCTTATACCTAAACGCTAAACAACTGAAGGACATATTCTTGTCTAGTGCTCTTGGTGAAGCGTCTTGTTTCTTTACCTTTAAGGTCAAACATATATTTATCTTACCGTCTAGTCACATTATTTTAAGAAATCTGAAATTTGTTCTGTCATGTATGAGGGTTCAGAACTAACTTTTTAATTTTTCTTCCCTTGTACAGCGAGTACAATATGCAAAAACAAAATCAGATTGTATTGCAAAAGAAGATGGTACTTATGCTCCTAAGGAGAAAAGGAAGAAGCAAGAGGAGAAAGGTAATTCTAATTTCTAACTACATCTACATCGTTCAGCTATTATGTCCGAGATTATGGTTTATGTGACAAGGCCTGGTGTTTCATCAGATGTTGTAGTTGATCAACAACACTGGCTTATATGTTAGGTTATTAAATGCGTGTGTAATTCTATATCTGACCTAAATATAAAATTAACCCTTCATCGTTGTTTGTGATAGTGAACTATGACATATGTCCTTGAACTTAAATGCTGTTCCACTTATCTTCTTCAATCTAAACTTGAGACTTGAGAGCCCTCCATTTTGGGGGCACGTCTAGATTGTTTGCTGGCATTGCTTACCATGCATGGCTGGGCAAGGCTAGCCTTGTTAGGGCTGGAGAGCCAATGTGGCTTGCTTGAATAAGGAAAATGCTGGAAAACACAGGCCCTGAAGAAAGATGGCTGTACATCCAAATGCTTTGTTCAATGCCAAATAGCCAATTCCTCGCCTAGGATACAAAGTAGCCAGTAAAAGATCCAAACGCACCCTTGATCTCTAACTTAGGTCCTATCTTATCAGTGCAATTATATACTTGAAGGAGTTTATGCTAAATAGTCTTCAGTATCATATGCAATTTTAGGGACCTGAATTCTCAATTCAAGGATGCTAAATAGCCTTCAGTATCATATGCAATTTTAGGGACCTGAATTCTTAATTCAAGGATGACCTCTGCTGTTTCGTATGCGCGAGTCTGTTATTACCCCATGGACATGTGTTTGGACAGCTAGCTAGTAGTTGGGCGAAGGGAAGCAGATCCTGTGTTACATCCTATTTCTGTCATAGTTCTTCATATATTGAACTTATTTATTTCTTTGCCATGGATCTTTTTGAGTTATGTGTTCAGGAATTAATTTGTTATCCTCTATTTTTACATTTGGAGTGTTGAAACATGTGCACTTACTAGGTTTCCAACTTACCTCTTGTTTCTGTTTTAGCTGCTGAGAAAAAACGACGAGCAGAAGAGGCACAACAAGCTGGCCCCAATGCTTCTGCTGCACAAAGCAATGGAACTGTAAGTTTACTTCTGCTTTAGAAGCTCAATTTCCTTTTAACTGCTGCTTTCATGCTTTGTTTCAATATAAGGCTGTCACAGTACTAGTACAACTGTTGTTTCATTGCATTACCGAATTTTGCCTATTCTACTAGGCCACTTAGCCTGTCCTTTGTTAGACCTCATCTATTTTAGTGCTGCACTTAGCTATAGTAAAAGTTTATATTCTGTGTTCGAGTCATCTTATTTGTGCCCATGTACACATGAAAGTCAATATGGCTTAGTTCTGTGTTCATAATATAAAGTCTGCTTATGCATTTCACTGCAAAGTTTTTTGTTTTCTTCTGAATGACCTAGTGACATGGGTTAAGACTACCATTAACAGTGATGGTAAATGTCTTTCCATCCTACCTGAATGGGTTTACACTAGATTGCTTTGCTTTTAGGGACCAACTGTAAGTATAAAGGCTTACTATGTCAGGATCTGACTATGTTCAAGCATTTCTTGTGGCCTATTTGGATGTTGTAGTTTTAGAAAACTTTGGTATCAAGAAACTGTAGTTTTATAAGCCAAAATCATTCAAAACCGTGGTTTAGAAAAAAAAAGAGGTCTTGAATGGAGTTTCTAAAACTCCAAAAAAAGACTATGGTTTTGACAATACCATAGTTTTATAGAAACTAAAAGGTTTGTTGCATCCAAACACCCAGAAGTTTTGGATAACCAAAGTAGTCATGTGTCAACTTTCTTTGAATTTGACCTTTGTGGTTCTTTACTGTTGCTTCCTTGTCTAAAATTCTTCCCTTCTAGAATCTAGAAAGTTCTTTGACAATGTATAGCTCAGTCATCCTGTAATTTTTGAGCTGCAAGATTCTGGTGAATTTAACAGTGTTTGCCCTCACAGATTCACATGGAACTCTTCTAAATGAGCAATTTACCTCTGCCTATATTGTACTTGACAGCTAAGAATTGCTAATTACTGTTGTGGTTATCATTTTATTTGCAGTATTTTTTTTGTTCTTTTGTCCATTCTATTTATTTTTAATAAGAAAAAGAAAATCAAAGTGGAACGCTATCCTTTTTTAATAAGGTTAGCAGATAGTACTTTTGTACTTCCAGAATTCTTTTTGCCCTAACTCCTGTCACCTGAAAGGTGAGGACAGGCCTGCCACTGATTTGGTACAGTTAGGTTGTATTTTAAAGATTTAGATAAACAATACCTGTTAGGTTCAGAACTGTACATAAAGTTGCCAAACATCAGCATATAGGTGATGTTAGATGGGGTTTCCTAGGAAAAAAATTAGAGTACAAAGCACCAGGCCCATCCACAGGTCACCGAGTTCAACTACCAACATTTAGTTGTAGCAGTTGTTACGCGAATCTCAGTGGCATCAGCGAAAGATTCAAGGCAGCATTGGGAGTTTATGAATTTTGTCTACAATTGTAAAGTTTTGTTTGAGTTTTATTGGTCTGTGTGGTCATGGTGGAAAAGAATCTACCATCTGCTCACTGAGGTGTTTGTTAAATATTCTGAGAGTGAGACTAGTCTAAGAAAACCTCTTGTGTTCCCGTATTTAATTCTGGTTTAGGTACATTAGCTCATCCGTGTGCTGATAAAATCTGCTGTCATGATTTCTCCCATCTAGCCATGAAGAATCAACTAATCAAGCTCATGTTAATGACTCTTCATCTTACATGATGTGGATGTAATGGGAGATTAGTTAGGAAGATTTCATATTCTTCCATTGGTCCAGTAGCCTTCCTGAATGGATCGGCATCCTTATGCATAATAATGTATCTGAATTGAAACAGGACTTTGGATTGTCATCTCACTTTCATGTAATTCATATCTCAAAGACTTCAACTAATGAAATATCTATCACTGAAGTTCTAAAATTTATAATATGTATCCCAGACCTCAGTGTTAGTTTCTTTATGCGCCTACTAATGGTTGAGCTTATTTGACAACTTGTATACAGGGCTATCAAGCGTCTCGTCTGGGCAAGGTTTCACAAGAGCCACCTGCTCCTCCGAACAACATCCTCTTCATCCAGAACTTGCCAGACCAGACCACGAGCATGATGCTCCAGATCCTGTTCCAGCAGTACCCTGGCTTCAGGGAAGTGCGGATGATCGAAGCCAAACCAGGCATTGCTTTTGTGGAGTTCGAGGATGACAGCCAGTCCATGGTCGCGATGCAGGCTCTCCAGGGCTTCAAGATCACCCCAGAGAACCCCATGGCTATATCCTATGCCAAAAAATGAGAACCCCCCACGGAATCCCTGTACTCTGTAAGATTTTCCGTTCTGCCTTTCAGAATCAATCCACAGTATCTACTTTCCGGCCATGTATTTTTGGAAAGCACTTGCTTAAATTAGAAGTTTAACTCTTGCCACTTTTAAATCAGGTTTGGTCCTCAGTCTTTTTATGTTAACTCTGCTTTTGCTCTTGTCAAGTCTGGTATTGTGCCTATATAGGCTGTCTTGATTATCTGTTGCCTACAGTGGTAGAAGCTGGATGGGTCATGGCCGTATCTCTCGCTTGAAGGCGAAGAGAAAATAATGCCCCCATATCTCCCCTCCCCCCCTGGTCAAGGTGAATGAGGTGTATCTGCCCATAGTATATTGCCAGAATCTGAGGTGTCGACCCTAGTAGTCGCAGGCATGATTGTTGCACACGTATTTCAGTAGTGGGATGGTAGGTTTCGTGGCGGCCTTTTTTCTAATGAAATGGGAGGCGTGCAACCTTCTATTCCTACTATTTGGCCATTATGGGATTGCTGTTGGCTTCGTGGCCCTCAATTAGCCTGTTAGGTTTGTGTATGAGTAGCTTTGAAGTCGATGAATGTGCGTGTAGTGTGCCCATGCGCCATGCATTTGCATGTTCGTTCGTTGCGCGACCGGTCGGCAATGCAGTAGGATGAAGCGTAGCTGTGGTGCTCGTAGTCGTAGACTCCTCGTAGGTTTTGGCTTTGCCCGGGTCCCTTTTGCTGGGTGTGCGTCTCTGTTGTTGGTGCTCACCCGTCACCCGTGTAAGCTATGCTACTGTGCTGGTCTTATCTGGTTGTTATAGATGGACGGTTGGGTTGGCTTGAGTTTTTGTTGGGGTTTGTCGCTGGTCCTGGCGCCGTTGTGTTGTGGCGAACCAAGCATCAAAATCTTGTAGCCTTGTGAATATTGATCTTGTCGTGTAATGCGCGGGAGAGAGCATGTGACGCATCTTTAATTTTTGCCCTGGAGGATTTACCTCTCGACAAGAGGACAGGTTGGGTAATCTGGATTAATTTGCTGTTGATACGTACTGACGGTAGCACGGTATTAAGAGCTTTCGCATACGTAGGGGTTCCAAGTAAATGCCGCCCAGTACTACGTCATGGCGAAGAAGTGCATGGTATCATCGGGATCGGTAGCTGTAACTGCTCTCGGGAGTAGGATGATGGGAGTACTCCTATATATATAATTAAAAGAAAACAGTGAGGTGTGTCTACGGGAGAACATAGAAAACGCAAGCAGTTTCCATCAGAGAGTAAACATAAGCAGTTTGTTGGCTCTATTCTCATCCGTGACATTGGAAAGGCGTATGCAAGGTGGCGGAAAGGCTATAAAAAAAAGAGCGCGATGATGTCGCTGCAAAATTGATGAAGCGATAATGACTGGTGCCAAGGCTACGGCACCCTGATACATTTCTCATCACTCTAATAATCAGTAATCACTCACGAGAATTACCTTGCGATTCGAATGGAGTCCATCCATTTAATAACCGATACACGGGCACGGCAGTAAATGGGCTTCGTTAACCAGTTCACATGCACCGCGCCAGAGCATGAAGAAGAAGCGCCCCCCAGTCCCCCCGGTAGACCCCACCCCGCCCCTAGTGGGTCCCGCTTGACCTCCCAGCCCAGGGAGGCAGCACGAACATAATCAAGGCACAAAACTAAACCTCCCTCCCCTCTCCGAGTCTCCCACCCCTCCCTATCTCTCTGTCTCTGCTTGCTCATGTCTTTGTGTTTGTTGACGCGCCTGCAAGTACGAGACAGCGAGCGGGAGGAAGAAGAAACAAAACGCCGGCCCTGATGCAAACTCGCCGCAAGAGCACCACCACCACCACCTCGCCAATCTATTTAGGCGGCCGGCTTCGTTAGCGTAGCGGCGGCGGCCAAAGTGTAACGGGGCCGTGCAGTGCGCTCCTGCCGGAATTGGTGGTCGCCTGGTCGGGCAAAAAGCTACCACGGCAACGAGGAGGAGGAGGAGGCGTCTCGAGGATTGCGTGGCGCAATGCCCCTGTCGCGGCACACGGTCCGGAACGAGTACGCGCTGGGCGGCCGCGACCTGTACCGCGCGGCGGACCAGCACGACCCGGAGGCCGTCCTCGATGGCGTCGCCATGGCCGGACTCGTCGGCGTCCTCCGCCAGCTCGGCGACCTCACCGAGTACGTGCGCCGCACCATTCCCCGTCCTTCCTGTTTCGCTCTAGCTCCTTTGTCCGCCATGAACATGGATTCTGCTGTTCTCGTCTTTAATTCTGTGGTGGTTTGCGCTCCGGCCCGTTGGTTGCATTCGATTCGAGCATCTTCATTTCCCTGGACGAGCTGTTGATGTCACGCATTTCGAATTGCTGCGTCATGGTTCCCGGACCGATCGCATTTGCTTTGATTTCGGGCGTAGTAGATCACCTAATGCTTTTGTTATGTTATGTTATGTCACGAACAAAACGGTAGGTTTTCGAATCCCTTTCTCCTTTTTGACAAACGGTAGGTGATTGATGTATTCGACGTTTGACTTTCAGGCCGTTAACTCTGCTGATGGCCTTGTCCTAGCTCAGCAGCACAGACCACTGTGCTGTCATTATATTTCTGTTCCTAATAAGTACTACAATTGTGAATTGTCATCAAGCACTTCTAGCTACCCTGTACCGAAAAATAGCTGCCCTTTCTAAAGGAAAAAAAACCATTTTTTTTCTGATCGTCATTTATGTGAGAATGCTCTGATTAATTTCTGATACCTGGAGATTGAAACAAATAAAAAAAAATGAAAAAACAAAACCGAAATTTTTTCTTATCGTCATTTATGCGAGAATGCTCTGATTAATTTCTGATACCTGAAGATTGAAGCAAAGTTTTTTTTTTTTTGGAAAAACAAAACCGAATTTTTTTCTTATCATCATTTATACGAGAATGCTCTGGTTAATTTCTGATACCTGAAGATTGAAGCAAAGAAAAAAAAAATTGCAACAGAAAGACCAAAGTTTGACCATGATGAATCGCAGGAAGCTGCATTTGCAGAAACCAGAATTTTAGAGAGGAACAACCCATGATGCAACTGAATTCCCCCCATTGTATGGCTGCAGATTTGCTGCACAGGTGTTCCACGGACTGTATGATGAGGTGATGACCACGTCTGCGCGAGGGCACGGCCTCATGCTCCGAGTGCAGCAGCTGGAGGCAGAGCTGCCACTGCTAGAGAAAGACTCCTGCCAGAGAGACTACCTGTATATTGCTTCAAACAGGGGTGGGTTCAGTATCAAGTGCAAATTTCTCTTCTGTTGCTTATCCTTCATTACTTCTCAATTTTCAGAAAAAAAAGATCAGCCTGCTTTTCCCCCTCATGTGTAAAGGTCATAATTAAATCCCTTTTGCAGGTGTCGATTGGCATTCAAATCCAAGGGTGGACCATGGGGTTGTCACAAGAGGTGACACGCCTCGCTTCATCATGGACTCAATCAAGCAGTGTCGCGGACCACCCAAACTCTTCATGCTGGACAAGTATGATGACCTATCTCTAGTGTGTAGCAACTGAAGAGCTGAATCATGATGGTTGCAGCATTGTTCAACGTGCAGGTATGATATCGGTGGCGAGGGGGCGTGCTTGAAGAGATACACTGACCCGTCATTCTTCAAGACGGATTCCGCTTGTTCTACCTTGCTGCAGGAAGGAATTCAAAATGAAAGAAGACCTCTGAAAGCCATGGTAATAAACACTTCAAAGTTCTCACAAGTTCATATGGATATATATAGATATATTCAGTAGCTGAAGTGAGAACCGTTAACTACTCTCCAGGAAATTTGATAGACCCAGTGTATGCTGGAAATAAATAGATTTAATATTTTTTTGTGCCAATTGCTATACGTTTTTTTTATATTGTGCACTTAACAAAAATCAGCTCCACAAGAGAGAACAACTTGGTTCGACTGAACTTAATGATGGGAGCATTGCAGGAAATCAGGCCTAACCTTCAGAATGCTGAGATTTTCCGACCCCCAAATGCAGCCGACAATGTCTCCAAGTACCTTTCTTCTTACACTCTTTGAAATGTACCAGTATGCTATTGTTCTGCTAACTTATTCTAAAAACGTTACTTTGCCATCTCTGTAGACTGGAGACAGATTTATCTGGTGAAGCTATGGATGAAGTTCCCACAAACCGAAGACGACTGAAGTACCGCCAACTAAATGGATCTGTATTTCAAAGCTTCAGACCACTTATGCAGAATGTGTATGAAAAGCCTTCATCAGAGGAGAAACTCGTCACAGGTGACCACTCAAAAGTGAATATATCTATGAATGATTCTCCTGAATCAGACAATGAAGAGAGAGACATCATGGTAGATACGTCTGTCAACATGGAAAAAGGCAAGGTCACTGTTCGCAAGAACAGATCAATTTCTGAAGAAGCACTGTCACGTTCTTCAGATGCTCGGTCAGCAGGAAGCAGCAAGGGCTACAACTCTGAATTTGATATCTACATGGATGCATTAACCACGATGGATTCTGATGTGGAGACAGATTTGGAACACAGGGGCCATGGACAATGTATCTTCGATCGGATGGATTCAGACAATAGATTCTCCAATGCTCAAAACACCATGGCATCGAGGACTAGCAACTTCCAGAAGACAGACAAGTCAGATGTTGCCTCACCAAACAGAGATATGAGTAACCAGTTTGAAAAAGCCATTGTCTCCACACAACACACCAAACCGGTTGTTGGTGAACATGAGAGGACCAGCTCATTAGAGGAACAGTTTGACAAAGAAAAACCAGCTTCTTGGGATCATGAGAGGACTAGCTCCTTGGAGGAATTGCTCACCGAAGATTTCGATGCTACAGAATCTGGAATAAGAGAGCAAGCTACTGAAGAACAGATCTGCAATGGCAGTGTCACCAGTGTTGTATCAAATGGCACACAAGATATTACTAAGACCAAGGAAGTCAAGGAGAATTCCAACATCGCAACTATTTCCTTCAAGAAAATAGCAAGCAAGAGGTCCAAGTATGTCGGCAGCATGGAGCTCATTGCTTCAAAAGTTGGCATTCTGCCGAGGAAACTCTCCAAGAAGCATGACGCTTTCTCTGATTCCCTCAGGTACATGGCGAAGCAACTCCTTGAACTGAAGTATGATGGCACTCAAGATAGAGACTTATATGACTTCGAAGCAAACGGTGTGGGATGTGATGTCAAGTACCAGGAAACTTATGACCCTCCTGCTGAAATTAAGGACAGTGATGTGCACAAAATTCCGTCAGATTCACCTTATGATGATGTGGATTCAAGAAAATGCCTGCAGGAAGAAGTGAACCATGAGCTGGAGCATGATGTTCCACCTACTGACAGTCCACACGATTCAGTCCCTGATGAAGAAAATGGATTTCAGGACTCCAACATGGTCTACTTGGCAGGCATCATTACATCTTGCAGTTCCCAAGAGGAAGAAGGATGTGCAAGTACTGCACTTGATGAGAATTTATCTACGGGAGTGATCAAACATGTTTTGGAGCATGCTCAAGAGAAGTTTGAGGAACATCTTGACAAGGAAGTGAATGAGGACATTCATACAGAAGTCATTTCTGAAAATGCATCTGATAGGTGTGAAGACTTGAAAGAAGTCAGCATTTACACGGAGCAGGTGAATGTGGAAGATATTGAGGAAAGCAATAAATCTGATGTATATGCATTGGATGATGAAACTGCCGAGTATATAGAAGAGCAAGTTTCAGATGATGTAGTTTCAGATGGTATGATCTCTTCACCGGTTTCATCCAAGCAATCAGATGATCCTTGCCGGATAACTCCACTCGCTCTCGCAGATGAAGATGATACAGTGGCATGTAAGATCATCGATAGCCCTGAAGTGGAGCATATTACATTGTCAGAAGCATTTACGGATACTGATCTACCTAATGTGGTAACTGAGTCAGTAATCAACAGAGAACTTGCCATGCCAGATAATGAACAGTACTATTTACATCCAAAAACTACTTTTGGACAAGATCCGATTCTTGGCAGCAATGAAATTGTAGGGAAAAATGGGCAAGCTTCACTATGCAGCTCAACCACTGCGGCTATAACTCCAGAACTAACTGTAAGCACAGAGGAAAAGCATGAGTTTCATCAAGTTGTGTATCAGGAACCATCGAATTCATTAAATAGCAGTACTGAAGATTTTGGAGATCCACTAGCTCCTGACTCCAGAGATGTTCCACCGTCTGTCATCTCAAGCTTCGATTGGATGCTTAATGGTGCGATGCAGCAGTCATTCAATGTCCTTCCTTCTCATCCAACTAATGGAAATGCACAAGAAAATGGTTCTTCTGAAGATGCGCCACCGCTTCCACCTCTTCCACCAATGCAGTGGCGAACAAACAAGCTACAGACAGGGTCATCACCGTTATCTGCAAAGATCGGAAGACCACCAAGGCCAAAACCTCCAGTAAAACAACAAGAAAGTGAAGCTGCTTGGGTTCTTCAGGAAATGAGTCTACACAAAGGCTTGAGTTTGCAGAATGAAGTAGTGCAGGCAACTATTTCTAGTGATCATGAGATAAATCAAACCCTTAACATGGATTGTCATGAAAATCACCACCAGGAGGGAGAGGACTATGATGCCCAGGATTCTAATCCATTTCCCTCGTCAGAAGTTGAATGCTTGTCAGAAGTTGCTTCAGTAAAAAGTGAAAATGTGCACACATTGCAGCTACCTGAGCTTATAGTTGTTCCGGAAGAGGCATGGTCAGTGTTTGGTAATATAAAATTCATACAAGAACAAGAAGGAGAACACCAACTAAGCAATGGACTTTCTGTTTGCAATGACATATACACTTCTGATTTGTCAGCACAAAAGACCAGCCAGAAGCCTGAAATTTTTGCAGATTATAAGGAAAAGGAATTTCCAGCTGCAGGTAGTGACAAAGTTGCAGATTCAGAAGAAAACAGACCAAATGGTGCTATTAAACAGGATTGTATGCTGAATCCTGACTTGCCAGCAGAACAGAAAAACGACGAACATGATTGTGATGACAAGACAAGGGAGTTTTCTTCTGCATTAGAAGAGGAATCGTCAAAATCACCAACTCATGCAGTGCCAAAACCACCTAGATATCCTCTACTTCCTGTTACTTCTCATGACAGAAGCATGGTATTTTGGACTCTTTCATATTTCGTTTTAAATGATTTTATTAATATCCTCACCTGACCATCTCTCTTTTACCCTTTTATATAGCTAAGAGCTCCAGCTTTGGTTCAGCCTTCGAGTCAGCTTTCAGATGAGGACACACTTTTGGAACAGATAAAGAACAAGGTAATCCTTGTAGGGTGCATTAAGCCACATCACCGACATTACAACATTTTTTTTCTAATGAAAGCAAATACAATCAAATTAAGCTAAAAATGCCTTAAACCAATTTGACTTGTTTCACAGTCTTTCAACTTGAAGCCTGTTATTGCAAAGAGACCAAATGTAATGGGTGGTCCAAAAACGAACTTGCAAGTGGTGGCCATTCTAGAGAGAGCCCAAGCGATTCGCCAGGTTACAAGTCATTCCATTTCTTCCTAGCTACAATTTCAGTCGATCATAGCTGTATCATCTATGATTAAACGATAATTATTTCTTTTGAAACAGGCTGTTGCTGATGACGATGACGAGGATAGCTGGAGTGAGTAGCTGGCTCTCCCCTCAGAGCAATTCATTTGGGCTTCTGCTTTTTTGCGTCGATCCAGACCTTTGTGTCCCTGTTCTTGCATGGAGCAAAATATAGAATGGAGCCAACTTAGCACAGTTGGACCAGGTGATGTCCATGGATGGGCAGGATAGAAGCAACGTTGCAACTGCAAACGTATGAGTCTCTACTGTACTATCTGTAACGAGTTGCGCTGGGCATCACATGTTTACTATACCTTTCGATGCGCCTCCTGAAAATTTGATGTGCTTGGTGAGGATTGTTAGATTGTATATGCCTCCTAGGACTAGTTTGATTTTTGTGACTTTGTGATTGTACACAAAGAAGCATGCATGATTGTTCTGGACAAATCTGAAGCTGCTAGAGCAAGCAACTTGACTGTACAGGTCTCTGACTCTGAAACAGGCAATGTGAATCCACCATCTACCATATACCTCCTTTTTTTGTGTGTATATTTGTGTATATCAGATCCGTTCCCTTACGAAGCCACGTCGATTGTTGCTGCATCACGCGATTTTTTTCCCCGTCCCCCTCCCACCGTTCGTTGCCCAGGCTAAAAGGAGGCGTCCATCGGCCCTTCCGTCTCTCTAATCTCTCACTACCGACTGCTTGGAAAAAAAAGAAGAAGAAGAAAAAAAAACGCTCCCCAACCCCGGCTCCACCGCTCGCCCTACTCGGTTCCCGCTCCGCGCACCGCCGCCGCCGCCGCCAGCCCTCTCCCCAACCCCGCCGTCCTCCCTGCTCCGCTTCCACTTCCCGCTCCCCATCAGCTCGTTCACGTATAGCGGCCAGACCTCCCCCAACCAGGTGCGCATCTCGCCGGCTCCCTCCTCCACGCTTCCATCTACAACAGGTCAGGTCGTTTGCTTGGTAACACGGAACACCACCTCGGGTTTGAGTATCCGTGAGGAATCTAACTAGGATTTAATAACACACACCACCCGGATTAGGTTGTGGTCAGATTTTGGTTTATGCTGGATTGGTGATTTTTTGTACTGTGCGTGTACAACAGATTTGTTGTATATTTGCGTTGGGAGTCTGTTTGGATAGGTATTAATTGGGATCCTAAAAGTTAATGTTCATGTAATATGCTATGTTGTGTTCGATTTCAGTTTATGCCAGATTAATGAATTTTTTAACTGTGGGTGTAGATTTGTTGTGTATACGTGTTGCAGCTCTGTTTGCATAGGTGACAATATTTCGGATCCTAAAATATATCTGCACTTGGATTTGCCTGCAGCTGATTATGTTGTGGTTTATGTTGGTAGGCATATGTGCGTTCTAGCTCTGTTTCGAAAGGTGTTTGGTTGTTTATTATTGTTTGGGTTTAGCTTGTCTTATTTTATATTTGACAGTGATAATGTATCTTTTGCCAAGCAATTGTAGTGTTGAGGATGATAATGACCTATGTACTAGTTCTTTTATATGCTGGTGTGGTTTTCTGTACTCACCATCACCTTCTGCACATGGGATGCAATGACTTGGTTTCTTGGTTAGGAGTTATTTCCCAGCTGTTTTTAGTTCATTGTTTCCTTTGCTGGTGAGCTATCAAACTAAAAATGCATTCATCCAGGAGATACAATTTTCTTAATTGACACAGTAATATGATGAATGATGGGATCTCCATGTATACTTCTGAACCAAATCATATTCTCTTTGTTCTGGGTGATAGTGTATTAATTTTGTTTAGTTGCCCATCAGTATACGTGGTTGAATTGCTCTCAGTTCATAATACTAGCTATTCTGTCATACAATGTAATATGCTGTCCTTCCTACAATGGAACTTTCAGCTTGGGTGTTCCCATACACATTGGTGCTGTATGATCTCTTTCTGACATTCAATCCTCTGTTTATGCTGCACCAGGTAGCAGCAACTGTTCTGCTGCAGTCTGACAAAGTGGAGGGCTTAGGAGTTGCTGCTTCTTTTATGTCTGAACAATCTTTGCTCTATTTGGGATTGCTGGGAGAGTACTCTCGTGCGACGAGGAAAAGGCACAAGGTTCCGTTCCACTGCATGCATCAAGAGCCCATCTGGTTTCCTTGTTCTGAGGTGTCATTTGCTGGTGCTCAGAGTCGACTTGATTTTCTCGAAGGATCAACAGCTACTCTCGGTTCTGGACTTTGTCACATCTGATAGCACCAACTTCATAGATCTTTATCCAAGATGGCACTGCAAAACATTGGTGCTTCAAACAGGGATGATGCCTTCTACAGGTACAAGATGCCCAGAATGATCACCAAGATAGAAGGTCGTGGTAATGGTATCAAGACAAATGTTGTGAACATGGTTGACATAGCAAAAGCACTTGCCAGGCCAGCTTCCTACACAACCAAGTACTTTGGATGTGAGCTTGGTGCA
>Ga0182004_10000604_pt1 | contig 22896 bp, 19 predicted proteins | sample Sormic07211540_1_FD_120479 | JGI IMG/M metagenome (GOLD analysis project Ga0182004, IMG submission 120479) | Endophyte microbial communities from Sorghum bicolor roots, Mead, Nebraska, USA - 072115-40_1 MetaG | ecosystem: Host-associated > Plants > Roots > Unclassified | place: USA: Nebraska...
CCTACCCTACCCTACCCTACCCTACCCTACCCTACCCTTACCTTTCCTTTCCTTTCCATCTGTTAGAACAACTGATTAGTATTGCAGAATGTTATAGTAACATGTCTACAATTCTTCCTTTTTAGGGTCAAATGTTAACCCTCGTAGAGTACCTTCTGCTTCTTTATCGTGCTTTGTTGCCAACTCCTGTTTGGTACCGTTTCTTTCTGAACAAGGAATATGGGAGTCTTTTCTCATCTTTAACCACTGGGCTGTATCTGACTTTCAAGTTGACTTCGGTTGTCGAGAAGGTACCACTGTTTGCCGCTCCCCATTTATAAATCACTTACTTGAAAGCATACTTCTTATTCTTGACATTGTGGCTTCCAGGTTCAGTCATTCTTGGCCGCAGTGAAAGCACTTTCACGCAAAGATGTGCATTATGGATCTTATGCGACTGCAGAACAGGTAAAGGAGATCTTTGGCTGGTCATGTCACTAGCTTGTTCTTTCCAATAACTGGTAACAAGGTATTAGGCAGCCCAAAGTGATATTATTTAAACTGTTAACTATTTTTTAGAGTTTTAGGGCTCATGCCCTAGTATTTCAACTAAAGTGAAAAGACAAATCCCTTACAGCGTACTGGATGATATCTCATCCTGAAACAGAATCTAAAAAGGGAAACTATCTCACCATCCAAAGTTTCTGAAAACTAAAGAACATTGCATCAACTCCGTACTATTTTAAAAATCTTTCCTCCAAAGGTCTGAAGAAGGTAACCACTTCTCTCCAGCAATTTCGTCTTTGACTGCAAACATGTTCTAACCTTCCCAATCTGCCCAGAACTGGGAAATCGTCTGTGGGTGCCCTTGAAACTTCAGTTGTGTAGCCACAAGACCCTTCTTGCTGAAGACTTCATCTCCTCCAAAATGAGTTTCAATAGCTGTTTCGTTTCTGGTGGGCACAGAATTATCCAATTCTGGAGAAGCCGAGCTATCCTGAACAGCAGCATCTCCATGCTTTTCCAGCCTGTTTTCTGAAAACAAATCTCATTTCTCAGTTTTCAAATACTTCACGAACTGCAGAAGTAACAATATTAGGAGTACCGTGCTTTTTATCACTAAGCCATGTTAGAAGTGCAGCAGCTATAGCCTATAGGATGAGCAGAGGTGGATAGAGTAGCTGGAGTTTAGAAGACAGCTTCTTTGAAGCAAACTAGCTTGTGATTCATATTGAGTATGCCTACATATATATAGCAGTACCTAGGTTTACAAATTGACCTGCCATTCCTAACAGTTATATAACAACTGTACAAAGACAAATTAACGACAACTGCAGGCTGTCAGGACAGCTGCACTACTCAGACTGCCTACTCCATCCGTCCCCCAGGACCGGGCGCGAAAACCAACGTGGTGGAGAAATGACAAAAATTCCCTTATACTTAATGACAAAGAGCTCTCCATGTCTAGAATTCTCTCTAGTGTGCTAGATTAAAAAAAATAAGTGAGGTGGCAACCTGGCAGGTGGCCTTTGGTGTGGGTCTGACCCTAGGTTACTAGCCCTGATACCTACATGTGCATTTTTCTGATACAAATTTTGAACTCTTAGATTGTGTTTTTTTGGGACTGAAGGAGTAAGCAAAACAACTGACTACATATATTGCTGCTGTGCACAAGTAAAAACAAAATTGACTACTTGTACCTGCTGTTGGAGGCAGCAGCTAGACTTCCTGTCTAAGAATAATATTCTTAGAATATGGTGTAAATCGACCTATATGTCAGTAGCCAGCTAAAAGACCATATACTACTAGTACTTAGCTATATAAGCCTTAAACACAAGGATTACTTCTAACAAGCTGAAATTTCCCTATCTCTACCAGGTTGTCTCCTACTTTCACTTAACAATATCAGAGATCATACTCCAACACTGCTTTGCGATAGCACAATCAAAAATGACATGCTGCACATATTCAACCTTAGAACAAAATAAACAACCACTACCCTCAACTTCCTCTTCTTTTTGCTAGTTTGTCTCTAGTCAGAACTTTATTATTAAAGATCTACTAGAGAAATAATTGCACTCTAGGTAAAGCTGGATATCGAGCTAGCTCGACTCCAGCTTGGCTTGACTCGTCAAGGCAACGAGCTAGAGTGCTGGCTTGGCTCGGCTCATTTGCCAGCTCCACCTGGCTCGTTTAACTCACGAGCTGAAGCTATCTCATCCAAGAACAAGGAGGGGAAACTCGAAAGGAACACTTGATTCGAGCGCAGCAAACGAGTAGACGATGCAGAATAAGTAATCACCCAAAAAAACAATGATCTTTGCAAAAATCAAACCCCATCAACAAAAATGCAAACTCAATTATTCAATCACCGGCACTTGGTCCCGAAGAATGCACAACCAACGCTTTGCATCGCATGCTCACAGACCTCCAGTTCACCACCTGAGCTTGCCCAAATTTGGCCTCTTCTTGACTTGCTTGCTCGTCATTTTCCATGGAGCAGTCTACATGGATGTGTATCCATTGTGTTGGGGACAGTGAGTTATGGGAGCTTCAAGACTACGACGAAAGCAGCTGTGGAGCAGCAGGTGGCCGGTGTTGTCATGTGGGGCTGCTCATATACTAGGCGCAGGCGCACCAGGGACATCCGCTGAGCAGCAGAACGTGCCCAGCGTGTGGTGCTTGCGCAGGCGGAGCCACCGAGTCGTGGCTGAGTAGGAGAGTTAGAATTTATTTCTATTTTTAGTTCCTACAAATTAGGGAGGAATAGCCTCCAGTTAGTTTGGGCCACAGGCTATATATATCCATGTAATCAGACTCTTGGAGATCAAGCAAGATTATTTCCATCTAATCTCTCTCTTTCCTCCAACCAAAGCCCAGCCAGCCGTGAGGGAGGCTTTGTCTCAGGCAGATCTGGAGCGACTGGATTGAACAGAAAGGCAGGAGACTACGAACTCCGTAGTTGAGGGCCAGCTACCCTAGGGCCCGACGCCCTTGACAACGTGATATCACATTCCCGGAGATCCTTGCCTGCTCCACCTGCAGCCGCCGCACCGCCGACCCCCCTGTCCGCCGCCTCTTCCTGCGCCAGCAATATGGGCGACAATGGTGACCTCAAAGGCCACCCTCGATGCCCTCGCCAAAGCTGTGCAAATTCTGCAGGCCTCCGTTGAAGCGAATTCGAAGGCAATCCAAGCCATCACCTCTGATCGCTCGTCCTCTTCGGGCAGCAAGCTGGGGTTTGGCGCACACCACAATGATCGGCCACTGAAATTCTAGAAGATGGACTTTCCTCGCTACGATGGCAAGTCTGATCCACTGATTTTCATGAATCGCTGCGAGTCCTACTTCCATCAGCAGCGAATCATGGAGGAGAAGGTCTAGATGGCCTCCTATAATCTAGAGGAGGGCGCCCAGCTGTGGTACATGCAGGTGCAGCAAGATGAGGGTATGCTGACCTAGCGGCGCTTCATGGAGCTGCTCAATCTGCGCTATGGGCCGCCTTTGCGCTCGGCTCCGCTGTTCGAGCTGGCTGATTGCCGTCGCACCGGGACCGTCGCTAAGTATCAGGTTCGGTTCCAGGCCCTCCTACCTCGCGCCGACTGTTTTGATGAGGCGCAGCGCGACCAACTTTTCATCGAAGGACTATTGCCGCCACTCAACCTGGATGTTCAGGTCCAGAACCTGCAATCCCTCGCTGTGGCCATGAGTCTGGCGCGGCAGATGGAGCTGCGGGAGCAGTACAGGGCAACTGCAGCGGGGGCTGCGGTGTCCCAGGCTTGGCCGGCCCCTAAGGCTCTACTTCCAGCACCAGCACCATGACTTGCCTTGCCTTGCCTGCACCGCCAAGCGCCAAGGCGTCAGCACCGGCCACGGTTACCTTGGAAGGGCACCAGATCAAGCGGCTATCAACGGCTGAACAAGAGGAGCGCCGCCGCCTTGGCCTTTGCTAATTGTGATGAAAAATACACCCGCCGCCATAACAAGTTCTGCAAGGGTCTGTTTCTGCTGGACGCCGCTGTGGAGGATGACGACGTCCTCGACGCTGCAGCCGTGGACACGGAGAACCCGTGCTACTCCCTGCATGTTGCATGCTGTAGCGGGTGTCCGGGTCAGCGACACTTTGCAGTACCACGTGTCGGTTGGAGGTGTTCCGTTGATTGCGCTGCTGGACACGGGCTTGACGCACAGTTTCATCTCTGAGGGTGCAGCGCAGAAGACCGGTCTTCCTCTCCAACGATGCCCTCGTCTCACGGCAACGGTGGCTAACGACGAGCGTGTCTTTGTGTCTTGGTGTCAGTCGCCAAGCCACGGTCACCATCCAGGGCGCACGATTCGTTGCCGATCTTTTCGGATTCTCTAAAATTCCCTCTTCATCAATATCCCCTTCCTCTATAGTGAATACCCCCGAAATTATCCATACCATTGCAGTGCTTGAACCTGTCCTCTCTTGGCTCCACACCAACATGGTAAAAACCTAGGTCTCTCTTAGCATTACCATAGTGGTGTTCTTACCCTTTCTCGAGAAGAGCACCGGTTGTGGAGTCTAGCAGGAGCTAAGGGTCTGTCCTCTTTTGACAGCCCCTCTCCTTGGTGGTTAGCTTAGTGCTAGTTTTTCTTGGTTGCCACTTCTTTTTTTTTTCAGGCACAAATGTAATTGCTGAGTTTTGTGGGGTTGTGTGTGGCATGTGTTGTAGGGCTGTAGACCCTTTCTTCTTAATATAATGATGCGCAGCTCCCCTGCGTTTTCGAGGAAAAAAAGTATAGTGCAGCAGTTGGAGGTTTCAATTCAGGACAATGCCCGATGACAGATTCTGGGAGGTTGTGGACGAAGCTGGTGCTAGTTAAGCAAGTACCTGAACTGTGGTTGTGGTAGATGATTGAAGAAGTGTGGGTGCGGTGGTGGTGGTGAAGGATACTGCAGATATTGTTTCCAACCTCCACCTTGCCCTGTCTAGTCATCATGTGAGTCAGCGCTCAGCGCCACGGTTTCTCAGTGGCGTCCTGTGCTCCCTCATGGGACCCTCTGGCCAGGAACTTGCTGTCGGTGAGCCTGTCATCACGGCCGCCTTTCCGATCCCTTGTGTCCCTGTCGGCTCCCCTTCATCTGTGAGCCTCTATAGTCCTCAACTGATTTTTTTTTTCTTTCAAGGAGTGTTTTTGCTATTATATTTTGTAGATTTAGGGCAAAGGGTGGGCCTGTGGCAATTCTTGTTCTTTGTCTAATTAGCCTTGCAAAAAGAGAGAGAGAGGGAGGGAGCCTTCACCCATTACAGCGGCTTGTAGATTTAGGGCGTGTTTGGTGTGGACTGCAATTTATATATTTGAAGCTACTGTTGGGAAAGTAGCTGTTGAAAGAGTCAACAGAATTTCTTGTAGATCGTTTATAACTTCAGTCGCAATATAGGCCAAGATAGCTGCACATCATTATATTATTAAGAAGTGGTCCTTTGGAAATCAACATTATCTGTGTTTTGGTTATATTAAGAATTGGTGTGGGTTTGGTTAGGGATTCTCCTCTCCATTACTCTTTCCTCTTAATGAAATGATACACAGCTCTCCTGTGTGTTCGAGAACAAAATATTAAGTGATCCTCGTCCCAATCTTTGAAACATATTTGTGTTGCTTCAGAAACCAACAATATCTCTTTTGCAACTTGTTTTAGACAAAGCAGCTAACTGAAATACCAAATGATAATATGTCTGAAAAAGTTTTCACCAAACAGATAATCATAATGCTAACCAAATAGATCCTCAAGTATATTGTGACCGTAATATTTACAGCTTAACTTCGGTTAATTAGCCCCAGTATATACAGAAAAGTATGTTGTGGCACTTGCACAGTATATGAATGGAAAAATGTTATTGTGGTATCACCTGTATCCTTGAGAAAGCTTACTAGATTCTTCCTTTTTTTTTTTGAAAAAGGACTATCATGAGTTCCCAATATATAAGTTATCCATGATTTTATCCTGAGTCTTTAGGATTTGAATTTGAGAATTCTCTAGGTTTTTTCTTATTGTTGGGACTATAATGCAGGTACTTGCTGCTGGTGATATGTGTGCCATTTGCCAGGAAAAGATGCATGTGCCTGTTCTCCTTCGCTGTAAACATATTTTCTGTGAAGACTGTGTTTCCGAATGGTAACATTCTTTCCTTGCTGTTCCATATGCACTGTCCTTTGTGTGTTTGTTTTGAATCAGGCATCTAGTTGAATATGTTTACTGTATTCTTCTGTGTCCTTTGGAGTCTTGGAATGGGTATTATTCAAAATAGAAAGGCCAAATTTAAGTACTAGTGCATCACAAAAAGGTATGTGTGACTATACCACTACATTAACCTGTTGCCCAAGAGCACAAGTAGATCTCAGATTTGGTATACCCAGAGGGCAGCTTGGCCATAGGCCGCTTGGATCGAATCTGAGTTTGCAATACTTGTGATACAAGGTGATCTGCCACTGCTTATATAGCAAAGTGGCTTTACCTACTCTAGCATATTCTACTGCATAAAGTAGATGCCTAAGTTGGGTGCTAAGACACCTGAACATGGTTTTTAGGTCATCGCCTAGGGGTCCAGGTGCTGAAAAAACCTGGTGTCCTGGACACCACGGCCAAAAATCAGCAAAATGAGAGCAAGGGAGGGAGGAGAGAGAGTAAGAACTGGAGGGGGACCAGGCAAGGCTAACGACCCATTTCTGCTTCCATCCCCTTCGGCTCTGGCTCTTGAAGGGCCGCAGCAGGGGATCTTGCATAGGGATCTAGAAGGGGAGCGGTGGCAGCAGTGGGGAAGGGGAGGGGAGATCTAGAAGGGGGTGGCAGCTGCAGTGAGGAAGGGGAGGGGAGATCTGGAAGAAGGCGGCTCCAGCAGTGGACATGGAGAACAGGATCGGGTGGGAGAAGACCTGGAGGTTGGAGAGGAGCAGGGTCAGCCCTAGATCGTTCACGATAGTCAGGGGCCTCCATGGAAGATGTCTATGCACCCACAAGCTAAGTGCATCCCCCTCTAATTTGCTCTAGCTTCGCCAGGCTGTCTGCTGGGCTGGGCCTCTTTTTTTCCCCCTTGTCTTCTTTTATTTTTCATTTTCGTTTTTATCCCTTCTCCATGCTCCTGCTTGAAGTTTTTAATAAAAATCATATGGCGTTGCCTTGCCTCGCCTTATGCTCGCCTAGGCGACTCAAATGAGTGGCTCGCCTTGTCGCCTTAAAAACCATGCACCTGAAACTACTTAGACAGTGAATAGTAAAAACAGGAAAGTAAGATACAAGCAGCTAGGCATAACTATCATAACCTCTAGAGTATCTTTACTTGCAAGAGGACCTTTGCTAAATATATAAAGTTTAAAATGGAGAAAGTTTTAGTATACCTGGGCAAGATAAATAGATTTGGCTTGCTTAGTTTCTTTATTGCCCTAGCTAGATGTGGGCCTGGGTTATTTGGAGACATAGGAATGCATGTGTTTTTGAGGGCGCTTCTCCTAAGTTTAGCATGATCTGGAGTGAGTTGAAGAATGAGCACAGCCTCTGGTGTATGGCGGGGGCGAAGAGGCTTCAAGGACTTGATTTGGCACTCGCAGACTAGGTCCTTTTAGTTAAAATCGAGTTGTGTTTGTTCACTATGTGTTTAACCCTGGTGTATATGTAATCGCCTCACTCATATCTGGTCCTTGTATGAGTGAGGATCCTGTTGGGGACCCCCCTATTTTTCATCTCTATAATACAATGAAATGCAGCTGTCCTGCGTTTTTTTTTTAAAAAGATGTGTGATTTAGCTGAGGACATGGTGCTTCAAGGGGGAGCTAGGGGTGCTTGACAGGAGTGGGGTCATGCTTTGCTAGTTGCTACACTGGAGCTGAGAGTGAAAGAGATAAACAAGGACTAACCAACTTGTTCTTGCTTTATTTATGGCACTGTGTTCTAGAGCAGCAAGTCAATCTTTCTTTGAAGAACCTCAGCAAACCAAAATCATAGCAACTTTATATTAATCCTTTAGCTATCAAACCAAACAACTGGAACCAATTGAAATGACTTTAAAGAAAATGACAATCAGAGCTCATGTTTAGTCGGTCCCTGTTGAGCTGCTCTGCTTGTCGTCGCTGGTATAAATATTACATACGGGCTCCACGTACCAGTAGTGGGCAGCTTGTCTAGGTGAAGGTGTCATGGAGCTGGAACATGCCCATAAATTTCTCTTGTTTTGAGTAGTATCTCAATGCTTATTTGTTTGCATTAAATTTGCCAGTGATTCTATTATCTAATAACAAACTAGAAGTGACTGATTTCTATTATGCTGTTTCTAGGTTCGAGCGAGAGCGGACTTGTCCCTTGTGTAGAGCGTTGGTAAAGCCTGCTGATATTCGGTCATTTGGTGATGGTTCTACAAGTCTATTCTTCCAGTTGTTCTGACTGCAAGCGGTAAAATCCTAACATAACCATGGACAAGCTATAACATAAGGAGAACTCGAGTGGAGGTCCTTTTCTGTTATCATGTGAAATCATCTTCCTCAATGTTGAGATCAATGTGAGAAGCGTTCAGACAGTCACATGACAGTGCAAGTCGTTATGTTTGTATATATCTTCAAGCAAATAGTTTACAGTGCTTTTTAGTTGCAACAGTGGTAAAATGTTTCCAGCAAACTGCTTTCAGAGCCTATAGAATCCTGCCGGACAAACGATTTGAACGTTGAGGTCGGGTGAGACCGACAGCTGTAGGCCTCATGTAAAACTCTGGTATTTTTTTTGCACATGTGGGCTTACCTGGGTGTAACTGAAATTTGAAAGTGCCGCCTGTGGCTTGCAAAAAAAAAAAAAAGAAAAAGAAAAAGAAAAAAAGAAAAGAAAAAAGTAAAAAAAGGTGCCGCCTGTGGCATTGACATGCACAGGCAGCAAGAATTGCCTGTCGAATGGAAAGTGGTAAAGGAATGTAACTGTAAGTGTTGTTACATGGAAATTGTTGAAAACCACAGTAGAAATTTTCACCCGTTGCAACGTAGTAAATGCTGAGAAACGCGACATGTTCACAGATCTGCTAAATCATCTACAGTTCTACACTGCTTGTTATGTGTAGTAGGGACCTGATTGGCCGGCTCTCAGGCGGCTCCATGATACAGTTTCGATGGAGCCAGAGTTGGTGGCTCCAGGCTTCACATTCATGTTTTGCTAGCAGAGAAAAACGTCTTGTGAATAGTGCTGTCAAAGTGTAGGCTTAAGCTACGGGTGGTATGAAATTTATCTATGATGGTGCGTTGCTAATGGCAGCAAAATTATCACTGATAGTTTCTTACATAGTTATGCACTTTTGGTATACAATCTAGGTAATGTCCACTGATAGTCCCAAACTTTACTGTTATATCATCCTGGTTCTTAAACTTAATCTAGATGCACAGTTTATGCCAAACATACCATAGACTCAGAAATAATTCTGGATGCAACCCATGAAACTCCTACATGATGTGGGTTATGTGGAATCTTGTTTCGGTCTATTTGGATGTAGTGTTAGTGTCGGTGCAAGATAGGTGCATAGTTTGTGCCAAATGTACTATAGGTTAATAAATCATTTTGAACGGGGCCATGTGGAATCTCATTTTTGTTTTTTTTTGACAATGTGACAATGTTAGTGTCGTTGTAAGATAGTTGCACGATTTGCATCAAACATACCATTAGCTCAAAAATCATTTTGAACGAACCTGATGGTGATGAGGCTCAAGTGGAGGATTGTTTTGGTCCATTTGGAGATGGTGCTAACCTTGACGCAGGACAAGTGCACAGTTTGTACTGAACGTACAATAACCTCATAAATCATTTTGGACACACCCGATGGAACTCTTAGGTTGCGTTGCAGTCCTAAAGCACCTCCCATATGGCAATCGGTGCATGCTCTCTCGAAAGGCTTATGTTTGGTTTACGCCTAGCCTCGGGGGAGCGCTGGCGGCAAGTGGTGACGCCTCGATCCCATGTCTCGGGGCGCCATCACCTCATTCGGAACCGGCTCCGATGCCGAGAAGGAAGGCGACCGCGTTGTCCCTATGGCAACGTCGCGCTGGCCTACTCTTTCTTAGTGGGCACCTCTCTAAGTGCATACATGGAGCTACCTGGCCACCACCTATGGTCCACCCTTGACCTCATCGGAACCACACTGGCCTCGACATATGTTGACTCCTCGGAGGACAGCGACACATAGGCTGGTACGGACTTCTTTGGGCTTGGTGACTCTAAGGCTCTGCACCGATTCCTTGCGGTGAGCGACTACTGCTTCGGTTCCTCTGACTCTAACGATGGAGATTACGACCCCTCTTAGGAGTGCTTCAACCTAGAAATCGAGGAGATAGCCCCCGAGGACGATGCTGCTGTGAGACCAGGGGACCATACCCTTCCTTAGACTATTATGCCCTTTGAGCATCCGAGGCATCGGGCTACAATACCAGCACCTGAGGGACATTGATGAGTAGAGCTCGAGACCAAGCTTGAGGAGGACCACAAGTGCTTGCAACAATGCGAGTAGCCCTTGAGCGAGAGCAGGCGCCCCGCGGAGACGGTGGAGCATCTCAACTCAGAGCCCGTGACCTCCACCACCGCATCAACGAGGATGATGGAGGTGAAAAACCTTCGTCCTTCAATAGGGTTAGCTAAAACGTGGTTGCGACTGATGAGGACCAGGCCCAAACTTCTGAGAGGTAACCGGTAAGTTCGATTTGTGGAGATGTCGACGTTGGCGATCCAGCTTCAAATCAGACACGATTCGAATCCTGCAACTGTTACACCACTGCTCCGTTGGTTATTAACCAAGCACAACTTGACTGACCTCACCAAGAAGGCTATTCCTACAAGCGAATCGAAGAACACAAGCAAGAAAGTATAAACACACAATCTGAAATTGCAAATATGAGTTGACGCGAATATCAAAGAGGGTTAAGAACTCAGTTTCAAAGGACTAATCAACACAGTGGAGGAGATCAAGAACGGGGGCCCTGGATCACTGTAAAAGGATTTGTCACCACAGTTAGAATGAATGATTCAGTTTCTCGATGAAAAACTAAACTCTAATCAAAAGCCAAGTCTAAACAGTGGCGATTGCGTGGAATATAAAAAAGAGGTGTCCTAGGGTTGGAGGCGACTAGGGAGAGGCGCCCACAACTTGGGCTTAAGGCCCGACTCGATACATGGCCAAGTTGACCCAAAATAGGTGATACAACATCTTATTATTGTCACATAGATTAATCCACGGATGATTTGGAGCTGGGACCAGATCCAAAACGACGGCGTCGTCATCCCCTTTCCAACGAGTCTAAGATTACCCTATTTTGATGTCGTATGAAGAAGTTATGATCAAAACACCGACGACGTGTCTTCTGAATCCGAGAGTGACGTGGAAGCTGAGTTGGAGATGAATTGCAACTTGAGAAATACGATGGTGTCAACGTGTCCAGCATGGCAATGTCCTCATCATCCTCCCCTTCTTGAATTGGAGTCGTCCACGACTCCATCTTGACGATGTCCTCATCATCCCCTCCTTCTAGATACGGAGTCATCCTCAACTCTTCTCCATCAATGAACTCCTGCAAAAGGTTAGTGACAGCAGACAATGCACAAGACGTAATAGGTTGACAAAACATAGTATAACATGGTGCATCTGGATTATTACATAACTTAGCAATAGCGGAAGTGATAGCAAGTAAAGCACCTCCTTGTACCTTAATCCCAATACTTTTGTCATTGTCTATTGGAGGTTTATTGTTAATCTCTTTAGCATGTTTAACAATATCCATAGGTGACAAAGGTAGCAAAGTATTTTTTTTGTCCTTATGCATGTGAGTGTATGTATTAGATCTACCATGGTGTAAAGCATCATTATCAAATTCCATTGGATGTCCTAATAAAATTGAACAAGCTTGCATAGGTATAACATCAAAATCAGCAGTATCATGATAAATGTCTGTAAAAAGCTAATGCACGCTGATTTAGTTACCTTAGTCTTACCACTATTATTGAACTATTGAAGTTTGTATGGATACGAATGTTGTCGTGTGGTCAAGCCAAGCTTCTCAACCAAACCTGAACTCACCAAGTTGTTGTAACTCCCGTTATCAATGATGGTGAGAACACGACAACCCTGCACAATGAGGTACATGTGGAACAATTTGTGACATTGGATCTGCATCTCTTCTTTATGTCCCACATGTGAACTCAACACACGCTGCACCAATAGGCTAGGATAGCCCGCAGAGGTAGCCACGTAGTCAATGGCGATGGTCTCCATGTCTTGATCGCCCTCGGTGGAATCTACAACAATATTAGTAGTAAGGGCTAAATCATCTTCAACATCACTAGCACTTACATATATATTCTCGGTAGCAATGAAAGCACGATGATTGGGGCAATCCTTCATGACATGTCACATGCCTTTGTATCGATGGGAAATGATTTTAGAGCTGGGCGAGGAGGAGCTAGTAGAAGCACCCGGAGTGATACTTTTCTTCAGCTGAGGGGGCTACACATTAGACAATTTACTTACCCTAGAAGAAAATGCAGGTGTAGATGGCTGTGGTGCAACAAAAATCTTGGGCGTCTCTGGCTCGAAACACTGTTGAAAATTCCTCTCATTGTTAGACCTGAAAGACTGGTGTTGTTTGCGTCCCTGTACTTCGCGTTCCTCCTTAATAGCAAGATGATACAATTGGAAAAAAATACGCTATTCTTTGTAATCAAGAATGTTCTGTATATCATGATTTAAACCACCAAAGAATCTAGCACTAGCATCAAAATCATCTTCATTTACACCATAACATGCTAAACCAATAAGCAATTCTTGATAGTATGCTTCGACTCCTTTATCTCCTTGTTTTAAAATTTACAGTTTAAGCCGTAAATCACATTGATAATAAGGAGGAACAAATCGAGATTTCATACATTGTTTTAAAGCATTCCAAGTTTGAGGCACAGCAGCAGCATTATTAGCATTGCAAAGATCACTCCACCAAAACAAAGCAAAATTAGTAAACTCACTAGTAGCAAGTCTAACTCTATGCTTAGCAGGAATATTATGAGAATCAAATTTTTGTTGAACAACAAGCTTCTAATCTAAATATGCCTCAGGATCAATATTACTAGCAAAAGGAGGTAGACTAAATTTAATTTTCGCAAAAGGATCATTATTTCCATGATTATTACCTCCTATATCGCGACGATTGAAGTTATAGCGGCGACGGTTGCGTGCATCACCATCAACATCCGCATCTTCCTGATCAGATACATCTCCATCTGCATCAGCATCTTCATCATCACCACGATGAGTTGGAGGGTGTTGCTCAATCCATTTAATGCGGGTGACCAGATTATTCACATTGCGCGTCAGCTCGTTCATAAGATTGCGCTGTTTAGTGATGAACGCTGTAAGTTCACCCTTGGACACACAATCATTGAAACCTATCAGATATCTTGCCATGGTTAGCAAATAGAGAAAGACAACAACAAAGTACTATCCCTAGCAACTAAAAAGGAACCAAGTTGTGGTGGTGGTGGTGAAAGTGGAATGCAAAATTAGAAACGACTTACCACCGTGTTACAAGTGTTCTTACCAAAGACAAACAGGAGCAAAACTAAATTGGCAAAGAATCTGTTGTTGAGCGTGGGTAACAGTTGCAAGATGAACCTACGCTGATAGAAATATATGTGGAGCTTTGAAAAGACACACTATGAACAACAAGGATTAGCAATTAATGAATACAGATTTACCTAAATTCAATAAGCATCCAAAGGATGAATCACAATTGCTGGCTAAGATGTGTCTAGATGTAGCGCAACAAGGTGAAACAAAATACGATGGAAAAACTCAGCAAACAAGCAAATAGGGTGGATTTTCCTTTTTTCTTGAATTTACCCCGTATTTTCTCAAAAGGCACTAGTAGGAATCAATTTTTTTCACTATTTTTTTATATTTTTCTCTGAGCAAGGATCACAAAAGATGTAATCACAAAAATTGGCACCTACAACTGAGGTGGGATGTGGTCTACAGAAATTCATCAAGTTCTCTGAATAGCGTGCAAAACCCTTAACAATTTTTTCTTTATTTTCTTGATTTTTTTGGCAATTTTGATGAGACCAAACAGGGTCAGGTCTAAATGATGTCAAGAATCTGCTATAAAAATTTCAGATTTTTCTGATAAACGAGCGAAAAGTTATGCTAATTTTACCAAAGGTGTCTCAAGTTATGTTTTCCGGAAGGCACAACACGGCGACGACGGCAGTTAGGGCAAAGCGTCCCTAAACTCAACACGGATCATAGGATGAATCGTCCCTACGACTAACAACAATAGGTATTCGCCTGATGATGTAAGAAGGGTTGCGATGCAGGTAAAATAACAGCAGCTGGCAACCTGTCTAAGGTTAGCACAGCGGCGAGAGATCAAACTAGTAACTAGACTCAACCACAGACACAAACTCAACAAAGCAAATCTGAAAACGAAATTGCAAGACACAATGGGTGATAGGACAGTGGAAATTGAAATATTTTTTTGAGCTTTTTGTGGACTGTAGGTAATGAACAAATATGAATCTAGGGCAAACGAGATTATACCTCATGGTAAACCTGAAATATCTGATACCAATTGATGAGGACCTAGCCCGTTTTTTTGAGAGGTAATCGGTAAGTTCGATTCGTGGAGATCTCGATGGTAGCGATCCGACTTCACATTAGACACTATTTGAATCCTTCAACCATTACACCACTGCTCTGTTTGTTATCAACCAAGCACAACTTGATTGACCTCGCCAAGAAGGCTATTTCTGCAAGCAAATCGAAGAACACAAGCAAGAAAGTATAAACATGCAATCTAAAATTGCAAATATGAGTTGACATGAATATCAAATAGGGTTCAAGAACTCGGTTCCAAAGGACTAATTGACACAATAGAGGAGATCAAGGAAGGGGTCCCTGGATCATTGTAAAAGGATTTGTCACCACAGTTACAATGAATGATTCAGTTCCTCGATGGAAAACTAAACTCTAATTAAAACCTAAGTCTAAATAGTGGTGGCTACGTGGAATATAAAATAGGGGTGTCCTAGGGTTGGAGGCGACTAGGGAGAGGCGCCCACAACTTGGGCTTAAGGCTTGACCCGATACATGGCCAAGTTGGCCCAAAATAGGTGATGCAGCACATTGTCGTGGTCACACAGATTAATCCACGAATGGTCTGGAGCTGGGACCAGATCCAAAACGATGGCGTCGTCGTCCCCTTTCCAACAAGTCTAAGATCACCCTGTTTCGATGTCGCATGAAGAAGTTATCATCGAAACACTGACGACATGTCTGCTGAATCCGAGAGTGACGTGGAAGGTGAGTTGGAGATGAATTACAACTTGAGAAAGACGATGGTGTCGATGTGTCTAGCGTGGCGATGTCCTCACCAGCGACAGCCATCCTCTTGCTGATGATGCTTGAGCCTTCTACCCCATAGGGGAGACGGGTCCATGATGAGCTCTGTGGTCTCTTGGAGTGTGCCACAATTCAACAGGCAGAAAGCTCTGCATCTTGGCACCAAGAGCCAGACACAAAGCAACCTTAGCACGTCCTCGGGAGGAAAGGGAGGCCTCGGTCCATCCCAGCCCCCCGAGATCATAGGGCCACAATTGGGCAAGACGGTGCATAACTGCCTCGAGGAGAACATCGACGCCCTAGACATAGGCGATGCCTGGGTGGGTGTTTTGATCCCGAGGAGAACTGCAGCCCCTTACTTGAGCCTTTGGTTCCCTACGTCTTCAGCAAGGCCATCCGAAGAGCCAGGTTCAAAGCACATTTCCGCCAGCTGACCGACATCACCAAGTACTATGGGGAGACAAACCCCAAGCTATGGCTTGCCAACTACCACCTAGACTACCAGCTAGGCAGCATGAATGATGACCTCATCATCCATAACCTCCCTCTATTCCTAGCAAACTCTACGAGAGCCTGGCTAGAGCACCTTCCCGCATGATAGATCAACAACTAGGGAGACCTAGTTAAAGTCTTCGTGGGGAACTTCCAGGGCACATACTTGCACCCTGGCAACTCTTGGGATCTTAGGAGTTGTCGACAGAAGCCTAACAAGACTCTCTAAGAGTTCATTAGGTGCTTTTCTAAGCAGTGCACCAAGCTCCCCAATGTCACCAACTTGGATGTCATTGGGGCATTCATCGTTGGAATAAACTACAAGGAGCTGGTGCACGAGCTTGGACACAAGTCTCCCGCCAGCACGAGCGAGCTCCTGGACCTTGCCACCAACTTTGCCTGTAGAGAGGAGGCAGTTGTGGTCATCTTCCCTGGGACAAGGGCAAGGGGAAGCAGAAGGAGAATGCCCCTAAGGCCTTGACCTCCTGCGACCCCAAGAAGAAGAAGAACCGCCTAGGGAAGCAAGGCCGCTAGGAGGACATCCTCATTGCTGCTATAGACTACAAGAATCCCTAAGCCCCTACTAGAGGACCTAGGGTCTTTGAGAAGATGCTCAGAAAGTCGTGCCCTTATCACAAGGGCCGGACCAAGAACACCCTCAAAGAGTGCACCATCCTCCAATGCTACTTTTTCTAGGAAAACCCTCCCAAGGGGATGCTGAGAAGAAGGCATCAGATGACTAGGACAACATTAGCAATGATGAAGGGTTCCCTAAGGCAAAGGCTTGGCTCACTACAAGCCAAAGGATGCCCGTCCCACCTGAAGTGGTCTGAGGAGGCCATCATGTTCAACCACAATGACCATCCAGACCACATTTCGAGCCCTGGGCACTACGTCTCATCATCAAACCTATCATTAGCGACACAAGGCTCACCAAAGTACTGATGGACGGAGGCAACGACCTCAACATCCTGTACACCAAGACCCTAGACCTCATGGGGATCAATAGGTCTCAACTCTAAGCCAATGCGGCACTGTTCCACAGCGTCGTACCAGGGTATCATGCTCAACCCCTTGGGCAAATTGACTTGCCCATCGCCTTCGAAACTCCCACCAACTTTAGGAGGGAGACCCTCACCTTTGAGGTGGTCGGGTTCCGAGGAACCTACCATGCCATTTTGCGATGGTCGTGCTATGCCAAGTTCATGGTAGTCACCAACTACACCTACCTCAAGCTCAAGATGCCAAACCCAACGATGTCATCATTGTTGACACCTCACATCAACATGCCTATCATTGTGACATAGAGTGCGTCGAGTATGCTGAGGCCCTTATCGAGTCCAAGGTCCTTGCTGTCGACCTAGGGAGGCTCGCTAAGGAGATCACCAACCCTAAGCATCATGCTGGCAGCTTCAAGCCGGCCGAGGAGGTAAAGCTCATGTTATTGGAACCTAACGCCCCTAACAGCAAGGCACTCAGGTGCAACGCCAGCCTCAACCCCAAAAAGGAAGCAGTGCTCGTCGACTTCCTCTGTGTCAACACTCACATGTTTGTGTGGAATCCCTCGGACATGCTGGGCATACGGAGGGAGGTCACCGAGCACTCCATGGACATCCAAGCCGGCTCCAAACCAATGAAGCAACGCCTGCACTGATTTGTCTAGGAGAAGCATCGAGCCATCGGGGAGGAAGTGCACAAGCTTCTGGCAGCCGGATTCATCAAGGAGGTCTTCCATCTTGAGTGGTTAGCTAACCTATTCTAGTAAAAAAGAAGAATGGAAAATGGAGAATGTGTGTAGACTATACTTGTTTAAATAAAGCATGTCCAAAGAATCCTTTTTTGTTACCTCAAATCGATCAGATAGTTGATTCCACTGCATGATTTGAAACTTTATCCTTTCTCGATGCGTACTTTGGCTACCACCAAATTAAGATGAAGGAGTGCAACCAGCTCATGACTTCCTTCATCACACCATTTGACATGTTAACCATGCTGTTTGGTCTAAAAAATGTGAGGGCTACATACGAGCGATGTATGCTTAAGGTTTTTGGGGATCTCATTGGATGAACCATTGAGGCCTACATAGACAATATCATTGTCAAGCATAGAAAGGCTGATGGCCTTGTCACTGATCTAGACACAACATTTCACTACCTTAGAGAGAAGAATGTCAAGTTAAACCCTAAGAAGTGCTTCTTTGGTGTTCCCTAAGGCATGCTCTTGGGTTTCATCATCTCTAAGCACGGGATCACGACCAACCAAGAAAAAACCTCAGCCATAACCAACATGGGTATGTTTACACTTCTTAACACAACTACTAAAATAGACTTTAAACCTATCCCTAGCATCGGCGTCAAAATTACTTAACATCACTTAAGCTTGGTTGTCATCCCAAACATGATGTAGAAGTGCTGGTATTAAATCTATATGATTTTCCAAGAATAAATAAATAAAGGACTCAATAGGACTCTCACTCCCGTGACCTAGCTCATGCTTCGGACTATAAGGCGTAATCACAGATAAATACGGTCTAGGCACCACGTCTACCCAATATTTACCACTTACCCATCGATCTAATGAGTAAGCGCTATACGATCCTATGCATAAACATAATTCTAATCTAACTTCATTAATCATATAATGAAGGTAAACTAAGAACAATATAATTAAGAACATAAGCAAATAGAATAAAGTCAATTCTGATATAATCAAATAGATCAAAGTTATATTCATAGTAGCAAGAACTAATATAAATATAACAAAGAGAAAAAGAGTTTACCAAGAACTGATGATAGATCCGGACTCCAAGATTAACTTGACTCCTTCTAGATCTATTCCTATGTAACTAAGCTAAAGAACTATAGAGATCTAATTAAGATGGTGGCTAAGAACCTATAGAGATAGATCCATTCGAGGGACCCTTCTCTATCTAATTCTTCTCTTGATCAAAGAATAATGAACTCCTCTATGCCCCTCTCTAGGGGGTCAGGGTCTTTATTTATAGCCCCCTAGGAAGCACCACATCCCTTGGATCAAACCGACTTTAATGTGCGCTTAAGATTAATCCTCAAAGTCGGTGGAGGCAGGATCCGTGAGGTTCAACCTAATTGGTTGAACCCCCCGGGCAGCCGCCCTAATAGGGTGGGGCGCCCGCCCCTACCCTATGGTAGGTGGGCCCCACCTTTCAGGTGGTGTCTTCCCGAGCCTTCTGGAGTATTCCTAAGTTGACGTTTCACGTGTTCTCTCTATGTAAGTCTGACATGTGTATCTCCTTTTGTTCTTATTCCGATAACCCTCTACAGAAATAGACAATCACCAAAACTTGTTGAATTCTGTTAGTGATAACCCCTATAGCTAGGTAGTATTCTCATTTTAATCCTTTGTCATGCTATGTTGACGGTTAAAAAGAGTAATTATCTACCATCAACAAACTCCCCCAAGCTTACCCTTTTCTCGTCCCTAAGCAAAGATAGACTTAGTGATGGATCAGGAGTTGCTACAATGCTTTCACGCCTCACAAGTACACAAGCGTTTAAACAAGGACTCTCGTTCGGATTAGAGTGAACTATTCTGACTCAAGACTCACCCATACTACCTTTAACCATGGAGCTTATAGCTATCACTTAGGTCTTGGGCAGTTGAAAGATAGAACAGTTAAGTCGGGCACTATGCTACTCACCCTTTGATCTACTATTATTCAAGAGTTTTGCAAGATTTTCAAATAAAACTTAGAGTTTCCTTGTATGACACTTTCTAGGCTCTCATATGTGGTATTTTTGGATCCTCTCCAAGGCAAGTGAGTATGCCTTCTCTCTGTCACCCTACTTCTAATTGGCTTATGTGGAGCTCATAGGTGGGAAAGAAAATTCAAACATACTTACATATATTGCATACTTAAACCATGGATCTAGAGAAACTAATTATCCAATCAAGTTATATGTGCATGTGAGTGAGGTGAAGTGAAGTGAGAAGAATGAAAAGGGGTTATGAGGGGTGATAACTGATGGTGAATATCTAATTCTACATACGAGTAGAATATTTTTGGGGCAATGGATATTTTTGGGTATTCCCTCCCAATGTAAGAGTAGAATATTTTCTAAGTGGATACAAAATATATGGGGTGAATGAAGAAATGCATACTCCCAGGGTAGGAGCAGCATCGATGCGTGTCTCCATGATAGAAATAACACAGAGTGTAGTGCGTATATGTGGGTGGTACTTCTAGGAACAAAAGTAGCACATATTGAATGTGGTGGATGTAAGTGGTTGCGTACTTTTGAGGACAGAAGTAGCTAAGATCAATGGATGGAGAGCACATAATATTGACTTTAACTGCATGACTAGTTCCTTAGGGTCTATACAGCTTAACTACCCTCAATGCTTATAGGTTGAAATATAAGTGGAGGTTTTCCTAATCTAGCAAGCATGAGTATTTGGCTGTGGTAGGCATTTAAACTCTCGTCATAAAGGAACTCATTGTGTAGCAATTTAAAATATTCAATATAAAGTTCTCTAGAACTCTAGCATCTCTAGGAGCAAGATTGATAATAGCTCAAGACCTTCCCATAGCATATTCATCAAGTACCTAGACATAGATCAAGCATTTGCTACCCACAAGTTTTAGGCTCAGAGAAAAATCTTAAGTTTAAATAGTTGTGTCTAAAACTTAGGAGAGTACAAGGTTGAAAACTAGATACTTGCAAGGAATTACGACCAAGCTACTATTCATCATCTCCATATAAGAGTTTATCCTAGAGGTTCATTTTAACATATTCCTTAAAATCTCTCCATAGCTAGCAAAATTAATTATGAAAGATAATATCTTTATTGGGTTTCTAAGGCTATTCATCTTTTTATCTTGTTATAACGCACTACAAATAGATATAAGAGTAAGAGATACTTAGCTCGGTATATGGGGGTTGCTCTCCCCCAAGCTAGATGTTGACATAGTCTGCTGAGGTTGCTTACAGGCAGTGAAGGTGTACTATCCTCCTGGAGTATCATAGGTGCTTGCTGTCAAAAATAGCACTTGCGTACTCCAACAAAGGACATGACGTCCTTCTTCCTATTGATTCTTTTTGATCCTTTTAAAGGCTGTTGAAAGGTCTAAATGGCTAGAGGGGGGGGGTCAATAGCCTATTTAAAATTCTACAAACTTTACTAAACAAGTGAGTTAGTAAGATAAGTGGCGAAGCTATTCTAGCACTAGCACAACTAAGCTATGCAAGCCACCTACACAAGTCTAGCAAGAAGGCTAAACACTAAAAAACACAACAACTAGAGAAGGCTACAGAACAACTCTCTACTAACAAGAACTAAGCTACACAAGCAAAACTAACAAGGTAGGCAAGTATGTAAAGAGAGGAGAGTGATTGTTATACCAACGTTGTAGAGATGAGATGAATCCCATCAAACACGTACACAATCACAAGAGAGACCTCGGTAAGAGATGACACATGATTTTTTACCGAGGTTCACTTGCTTCCCGGCAAGCTACCCCTCGTTGTGGCGATACACCCACTTGATGGATCACAAGCTAATTGGCAATTCAAAGCCAAACCCTCAACGGGTGCCGCACATTCACTCACAAGATGGGGATCCTCCAAGCTACGAGCAATCCACTAGAGTAGCCAATTGCGATCTCCCAAGGGGAAGGCTCAAGAACCCCTCACAAATCACTTGGTGAGGCTCGGAATAATCTCCAATCACAAGCTCAACACCACCGCTGCTCCAAGTCATCTAGGGCGTCAGGAAACACCCAAGAGTAACAAGAAATCCATAGCAAACTCAAAGATCAAGTGCCACTAAATGCAACTCTTAAAGCAATGCACTTGAATCTCACTCAGTCTCACTAGAATTAGCAATCAAGCAAGGAGATGAGTGGAAGGAGTGTTCTCTAGCTCAATGTATGTCACAAGTAATCAAAATGTGCAAGAGAGCAACTCCCAAAGCCGGCCACCTTCTATTTATAAGCCCCCTCAGCAAAAGAGCCGTTGGGCACTTTCACTGGGCTAAAATCGGGGGCACCGGATGCTACCAAGTGACCACCGAACGCTCGACCCCCTGCGTCCGCTGCTCTAGGGTTGGCCACATGTCCTTCTTTGAATCTCACATGTCAAACTCTAATGGTCACCTGCGGGCCATCGGACACGACCAAGTGAGCACCGGACGCGTCTGATACTCACCGGTCTCGTGCGCAGAGAGTTCTGCAAACTGCGACCTCACCGGACTCAGAGCACCGGACGGTCTGGTGCTCACCGGACTCATGCGTAGAGAGGGTTGCAAAACGCCCTCACACCGGACGCATACCACCAGACGCACTCAGAGCGTTCGGGGCTCTCAGTCAGACAGCCTCTGCTTGAGTCAGGCCACACCGGATGCATGAGCAGGGAACACCCTGTGTCTGGTGTCCTGCATCCGGTGCTCAACCCTAACAGGGCCAAGCACTGACAGTACAGCTGACGCTCAGGCCAGCGTCCGGTGCCTCCGTGCACTGCGTCCGGCTCCTGTGACTTCTCCAAATTTCCCATCGGCGCAATAGAAAATATACACGTAATTTTCATAAAAGCACTGGCCAAGAGGGAGAGAGGAACCCACACCCCTCTCAACCCTTGGAACTCCACCTCCTTTGAAAAAGTGCTATCACCACCAAGTGTCTACCACCAAAGTGCATGTGTGTTAGCTTTTCACAAACATTTTCACCAAAGGAGTTAGGTTAGAACTTTACTAGATCCTAATGCATATGCTCAAGATATGGACCTAGTAGCACTTGATTTGAGAGATGACAGTGATTTCCCCTCTTGATAGTCGGCTATCTATCCTAAATCCGGTCAATCACTTCTCTACTCAACTAAGACCGGCAAAAGCAAAACCCTATGTTTATACCTTTGCCTTGCTCACTTTACTCTTTGTCTATCACCATGATCACCACTTTATGCTTCATCCCTTAGTGATCATGTGGCCATCTTTCCATGCCACCATGCACCTTCATCACATATGTTGCTATGCCTAACTCAAATCACTTAAACACAAGGCATTAGCAACTTGGTGTCATTAA
>Ga0182004_10000605_pt1 | contig 22893 bp, 13 predicted proteins | sample Sormic07211540_1_FD_120479 | JGI IMG/M metagenome (GOLD analysis project Ga0182004, IMG submission 120479) | Endophyte microbial communities from Sorghum bicolor roots, Mead, Nebraska, USA - 072115-40_1 MetaG | ecosystem: Host-associated > Plants > Roots > Unclassified | place: USA: Nebraska...
AAAAAAAAAAAAAAAAAATAGAAGAGAAAAAAAAAAAAAAAAACCAGTAAAAATTCCCCCCCCCGCCCCCCCCCCCCCCCCCAAAAAAAAAAAAAGAGGCACTGTTTGCTCTACCACTGAGGATACTACAACAAAATTTTCATCTTCGATTTTATCAAGAGCAGCTCCTCTTCGGCTACCATTTTCCAAACACCACCAACCAACAATCTACCCTTCAAAGGGCAGGTTAATTCTGTCACATCTGAAATTTCATATTCTGGTGATGACTTTGGTATTTCCAGAATGCTTTCGTCCACCAACTCCTCGGTCTGAGGCTCAAACCTTTCAGAATGATTAACCTCCTCAAAAGTTTCATTTTCTAATGTGGAAACTTGTTCATGACTGATGACATCAAAGGCAGGAAGAACAGCACATGAACTAAATGAACAGGGTACTGTTCCTATCGGGCAGGGAGTCCATGACTTTGCTACGGACCATCTGTCATGTTTCTCTGGCGTGCTCGTATTGAATGATCCTTCAGTGGTGCCATTCTTCTGCCTCTTCAACTGCACTTTGAATAATTCGAGTGTCTCTATTGCGTTTTCAACTGATCCCTGTTGGTTGCATATGGTTCTTGATTCTGGGAGGAAAGAAGATTTAGCCAACCTTCCCAGACATAACACAGGAAGTTTCCTCAATTTCTCCTTCACATTAGTATCGTTGACCATTTCAATCAACAACAGTACTGCATCTATGAGACATCTTTCACCTATTGTGGATAGATTCAATAACTTCTGCAAAAGTTTTGAAAGGCAAAAACGAGGGATTGCATTCTTGTCTGAAGAAAGTACTCCTATCTCATGAATAAGTCCAATGTAGCCTGAATCCTTAAGCTCTTTAAGGTTTGTGACAAGCCATAGAACCAAGGAACATAACCTTTTCATTTTGGATGGCCCAACTGGCTGCCAAGAATAAGATTCACCTACAATATAACAACCAATAGGGTCAGAAACAGGGCTGCAAATATAGCACTTCACATGACACATCAATTCTAGACACCAGAACAAAATTTGACAGCTCTATCATTGCAGGATTGTGAAGCAAATCATGGAATAAATTATAGAAAACACCAGAATAATGTCTGCAGAAAGGGTAAGTATGATGCTTTATACCTTTATCTGTGAGTTGTTCCTTGGCGTCGATCATTTCAACTACTGACTTTAGCACACTAAGCAGCAGTCTTGGTTCCTTCTCTGAAAGTTTCAGCACGATAGTTTTCATATCACTATTTGATAATTGAATGTCAGATGAGTGGTTAGCAGCCAAATTATTAGTTTCTTGCACGTCACTGCTTTCAGAGTCTGCAGCATCCAGTTCCATAAGGTCCAATAGAACAGAGACCACCTCAGAGGGACAAGCATAGTAGAGCCGTCTGGCATACTTCATGGCTTTCGATATTAGTTTCTCAGAACCTGTAATTTAGAAGTTACCTATCAATATTGGAACTTTACTCATCTTCTCTAATAAACTAATAATCACATATTCACAATATAAATATTTAGAAAGCAGATGAGTTGATTGTAGCAAATAAATGAGGATGTTCAGTTACAAACGTGCACCTTACGCGGAAAAAAGTGGTTCAGATTAATGGAAACGATAAGAAATGTTAATGTGGTGGTGCTGGTGCATCTTTTGCACCTTATAGAGCTTAATCCTAGAGTAATCTTAGCATCAAGAGAAAAAATACAATTCATTAATCTTCCTTGCAAACTGCAATGTGTTGATCAAAGGATGCCATACCAATCTGGAAAGTCAAATGGGCACTGTAGGGTTCAAGATTTATAGTTGTACCGTTAAGTCTAATAGTTTTTTTTAAAGTAAGTCTAATAGTTGGTACTCACTTAATCATAGAAAGGTGTTTGCATTTGCCTTTACTCTGAAGTTACACTTTTTTTATCAAAAAAATTGTAGATATGAGATTTCTAATTAGTCGAATCTAATAGCAAAAAATTAATACTGTCAAGAGAGAACTAATATATTGGACTGTAGAAATGCATCTCTAACCACCCAAACAGCAAGTCAACCAGAAAATTCTCAATGCCAAGCAGGAGCTGGTCAGATTACTCTTAACCAAGAAAGGCCTTCTTGCCATTAACTATACAGAACCTTAGTGCAGCTCCAAGCAAATAAGACCTATATCTGCCTGCAGCCTCAAACTCTGCTGATACTCACGTTTCCTTTTGGACCCTGATTTTGATTCTTTTGCATTTTTCTCCTTCAGAAAGCCAGCAATTTCATGCAGTCTCAACCTCAGTTCCACTTGAGCATCAGGGATTGAATTAGTCTGGCGATCCCAGTAAATACACTTCAACCAATCAAATGCCTGAAAGTAAACTTATCTTAATAAGAAACATCATGGCTAGGAATAAAGAAAGAAATTTACATGCCCAAACTCTTGAAATTATATGAGAATCACCAAACAAAACAGCAAACTGAATCAAATATATGACAAGATGTCTCAGAGATGATAGCAAACTCATTTTACCTTAATGCTTGCCAAGCGTAACAGTCGCAGAGAGGGAAGACTGCGATGGGAACTCTCTGCATGAAGCACAAATAATCAGTACATAAACTTGTAGCTATGATATGAAAGCCAGATCAAACAAATAATCTAATACACTAGGGATTAATTCACCATGTAAAAGGACACAGCAAACAAAATCTTCTAACCATGACGAATGTCGACCAGAACTCGTGGTATTCCAACAGCCTCAGCTAGTTCAGATATTGAAAGGCCAGTTTTTTTATATGGATTCTCCACGAAACCATTTACAAGCCTGGTAGTGGGAAAATAAAAGGTAGAGAATAAGTATTTGTTGTACTTTAACTGTGGAAAAGAGTATGAAATCATGCATCACAATTGCCGAGAGAGTTTCCTCACCTCATGATTGCCATGCTGTACAGCATCGCGAGCATCTCCTCTGACTCCAGCGCATCATCTCCAGCCAATCCGTTCCTGGGGGAAAGAACAAACAGCTTTAGGCATATATAGCACCATTCAAACTCCGCAGCTAGGAGCAGGTTCAAACTCTGTACAAACATCGTACCGGAAGAAGGGATCCCGCAGCCGTATCTCGACGAAGGCGGCGGTGACGTCCACGGGGATCGGGAGGGAGCCCCTGCTCCGCCACGCCGCAATCTGAATCAATCAACGAAACACTAAGAAATTCACACCCTTCTGCTCAAACATTGAGGCCTTCTCGGGCTCCAGAGAAGAGGGTGTTACCCTGCGAAGAGCGGCGGCGGGGAAAGGGGAGAAGAGGCCGTCGCGCACGAAGCGCCACTCTGTCCAGCTCGACCACGGCACCAGCTTCCGACCGGTGGAGAGGCCTCCGCCCGCGCCGTCGTCATAGAAGTCGCTCGCTTCGGGCGCCGGCGCCGGTGCCGCCTCCGCCGCCGCCATGTTAGCCTAGCCAAGCGGGAGTCCGAAGTCCGAACCCTACTAAACCCGTCACCGTGCAACTGGCCGGTGGGGCCGCGCAGTTTTGCTCAGGGGTTAGCAAGCCTGACTCGACTCACTGACGTGTCCGTGTGCGTGGGACTAACGGTAACGGCGTAACGGGTAGAGTACTCGACTCAGAGGTCAGAGCCCAGAGTTGAGTTGAGGACCACGGAGCACCGCCGCACCGGTACATCCCCTCCTGCCGGCATGATCTCGCTGGAGGCCGGAGCGGAGGCGCACAGGGGACGGCGTCTGCAACGCCGGAGGTATTCTGGGCGCCTCCAGCGTCCACCTTCCGCTTCCCGCATTGCCCGTTCCGCCCTGTCCAATATCAACCAGTAAGTACCTAAATCAAATTCCCTGCTCCATTTTTCATGTTAACGTGATGAGATTGATGTTACTTTTACTTCATTGGAGATCATCGCTGTAAAATTTGGGGGCTCAGAATGAATTTGTAGATTGGACTGTAGTGATTCCATGCTTAATTGCTTATGAAGAGATGGGATCTAGACCTCTTTACCAAAGGAGATAGAAACAAAAGATCTCCTAGGTAAGTGTTCTTTACATGGTATTACCTTTGCAGGCAGGTTACATTTTAAAACGCAAAAATGTTGTAAGCCTTAGGTAGAAGGCAGTGATGATTTTCCTAGGTAAGTGTACATGGTATTACCTTTTCCTTTGTTCTGAAATATTAAACCGCAAAAATGTTCTAAGCCTTAGGTAGAAGACAGTTATGATTTTCCTAGGTAAGTGTTCTTTACATGGTATTATCTTCGCCTTTGTTCTGAAATATAAGGGAATCTGAGTCTGTCCTAGGTTAAACTGTCCCCAATTTGATCAAGTTTAGAGGAAAAAAAAGAGATTTACAATATCAAAGAAACATCATTAGATAATTATGAAATATATTTTCATAATTTACCTTTTTAATGTGGTGGGTGCTAATGCTCTTCCCAATAAACTTGGTCAAACTTAGGATAGTTGGACTTGGAACAAACTCAGAATCCCTTATGTTTGAGGATGGAGGTAGTAGCTCTTAACATTAGCACAAGCATTTGTACAGATTACAGATTCTGTGTGCTATTGTATCCTTTTAGTGGGTATATTAAAAGTCTGCAAAGAACTTGATATTTTCTTACTAGCAACTGGTCATAAGCCACTTAGTAGAAGCTAAGTACCATCACGCCAAGGGGCGATTTGCATATGCCAATGCAACAGCAAATTTGAAGTTTTTCCTACACATATTTTATGGTCTAGTTTCATTCATCCCTCCTAATTTAGTTAGCTGGTCTATTAAAGTTGAGATATACATTCCTCTGCCTCTGAATTATTTTTTTAAGAAAAGATATATGCTATAAATATGAGTATGAGTGTGGAAGTGTCACCTTTTATAGCTGTTCAGGTACAATAACATCTCCATCAATCTCAATGTCTCTGATATGAGCTATCTTGCCTCGATCCAGCCCACCTTCTTCGCACCGTTGCTTGATTAGGGGGCATTGTTTGATGTAGAGTTCCTTGAGTCCCATGGGAAGGCCTTCTTCAGGCAAGCTTTCAATCTCAGGACAGTTGCCAATGAGTAGCGTTTCAAGTGAGGAAACTTCATACAGGCTCGGAGGCAGACATTGGAGGTCATCACAGCTTGATATTTCCAAGAACTGAAGTGTATGAGGTAAGCCCTCCACTGGGAAGTTACTGATATCTGGGCAGTCAGCAATTTCAAAATGCCTGAGATGAGGAAGGTATCTTAGGCCATTTAGAAGTACGCATGCTAATTGAGAGCATGAGTTTAGACGGATGTCTTCAATTGAAGTGGGAAGCAAGCCTCCGTCAAGTGCTGTCCAAGGCACCAGACAAGGGCACTTGTAAATATGCAGGCTCTGTAGTGATATCAGAGGACGGAAACACTCCTTTGGCAGTGAAACAAGTTGTTCACAGTGAGCTATTGTTAGACTCTTGAGAGCTGTTGGTTTGCGTGCAAGCAAACCTACACGCAGAGATTCTAGATTTGGGCAGTCATTTATGTATAGAGACGTTAGAGAAGATGGACTGGCTCCATTTTGTAGCTCCGGCAGTGACTTCAGCCCGGACTCATATATCCTAAGCGATGTCAACGTTGATGGAAGAAGGGGTAACTTCTTCAGTTTTGGACACCTGATAATACCAAGTTCAGTTAATTGAGGAAACAGCTGTTCAGCATCATAAAAAATCCACTCTCTCAAACTTGGCATATCTTCCAATAGGAGTTCTTCTAAAGCTGGAAAACATTTTGGTTGACCAAATCCTGCAAACTCAGGTCCAATTTGTGTGACCTCAGTTGCTCCAGCTATATCGAGATATTTTAGGAAGGGAAGCTGACCTAGAGGTGGAAGCGCCTTGCTTTTGCAGTTACATATGTGAATAGTTTGCAGATTGGGAAGAGATGCATAAGCCAGCCAGCTAGGGAAGCTCACCACTGGGAACCCTTTAATCATTAGTTCCTTGAGATCAAGATGTGGTTGAAGGCCTTCTAGGACCTCTTCTTGCTGTTCTGGAGGAATTACTGTGCAGTCCTCATCCCATATAAGGTGCAAAGTTCGAAGATGTTCTTTGGTCCTCAAGTTTGCAGCAAGTGCCTCTTGTCTGTCGACTACATTGTTGAGGCCACGAATTGAAAGCTGTCCATGAAGCTGGTCCATGTTCCTCAACTCTGTGATCTTGTACCCTAGGCTCTTCCGGACAACAAATTCCTCTAGTTCCTGGAGGCAGATCAAACTTCCAATTCCAGGTATCCTGGACAATAGCCTTGTGCTTGCCTCTAAGTGACGCATGTTAGTGAGCTTAGTGATGCCTTGTGGCATTTCTCTTAGTGAATTGCAGTCACTCAAATTAAGTGTTTGCAAATTATAGAGCTTTATAATAGATGCTGGTAATGTCTTCATTTCAGTGCTACTGAGGTCTAGGAAACGAAGCTGTTTCAGATTTCCTATAGATTCTGGTAGCTCCTTAAGACCTCTTCCATGCAAATCAAGAACCCTAAGAAATTGAAGTTTCATAAAGACACTATCAGGCATTTGAGACAGTTTAGACTTGCGTCCATGCATAATGATTAGTGTCCTTAACTTCCTGTAGCCATAAAGTGGACCAGACTGCATGCACTCGTCATCCCTCCATAGAAATAAAAGATGACGGATCTTGGTAGCACTATCACGTCTTCTTTCATGTTCACATTGGTCACAGTCTTCCATGAAGATAGATTTAGCAAGGTCATGCATTGCGTCATGCATGACATAGTTATCCTTGTAAGGCTGGAAGAATGATCTGCTTAGTAGCTCAGTAAAGTATGCATTGCCTGTATCCTCCGGTCTCCTCCTGCTAAATGGCCTGATAAAACCAAGCGCTAGCCAAATCTTAATCAACTTCTCTCTCTTGAAGATATAATCTTTGGGATACACAGAACAGAATGCAAAGCATTGCTTGAGATGTGGTGGCAAGTGGTTGTAGCTTAGCCGTAGAGCCGGCAGTATGTTATTCGTCTCTGCTGGTAGTTCCCATATATCATTTCTTAGTATGCCTTTCCACTCTTCTTCATCTGTTTTGCAAAAGAGGAGGCTCCCTAATGCCTTTGATGAAAGAGGTAATCCTTTCAGTTTCTTTACAATATCTCTGCCTATCACCTCCAGTTGTGGATATGTGCTGCAGTCACCATCCCTGAATGCATGGTTCTTGAATACAGACCAGCTATCATCATCTGATAGTTGTTGTAGCTTGTAGGGCTCTATCCCTCCCATTATTCTGCCAACATTCTCATTTCGTGATGTTACCACTATCTTGCTTCCAAAACCTCCTGAAAGTAAAGCTGCTCTATAGCTGAGCCATTTATCCCGGTCTTCATTCCAGACATCATCCAAGACAAGCAAGTACCTCTTGCCCCTTAGCACTCTGGAGAGTGTTTCCTGAAGCATATTCATGTTGGTGCTTGCAAAGGATTGGTCATAGGCAGCAGCCTCAAGAGTTTCTTGTGTTATCTTCTTCTCGTCGAAACTTTCAGACACATAAACCCAAATCCTCAACTGAAAGTGTTCATTCACTCTGTCATCATGGTACACCATCTGCGTAAGAGTGGTCTTACCAAGCCCTCCCATGCCAACAACAGGTATGACACAAACATTGCAGGAATTATGTCCACTGTCAGAGAGCAAAAGCCTTACCATTTCCTCTCTGTCTGCCTCCCTGCCAAATACAGCTGAACTATCTACAAGGGAACTTGAATGGGGTCGCTCTGAGGTCTCACGCCTACTCAGACCACCCAACATCTGGAGCCCAATGGTGTCCCGTTCTTTTGCAATCTTATCTAACCTCTCCAATATGCTGCTAATCTTTTGATTTATTCTGTACTGATATAGATTCCTACGCAAGAAGGAGGTGGGAGAACTGACACTTGCCTTTGTGTGAAGCTTCATCTGTCTCTGCTTCAGACCCAAAATTTTGGTGGAATAACTGTCCAGCAGATCATCAGTGTCGTACGCGATATCCTTGAGCTTTGCCAGCCATCCCCTCACGGACGCATCTGTCAACTGCTTTGCCTCAGCGTCATCAAGGAAGGCCTGCAATTGGGACAGAGTGCAAGAGAGGTTCTCTAGCTTGCCATGGATGCCTCTGCAAGATCTGAAGTGATCATGAACTACTTCAAAGAGTTTCTCAAAGAGGGTCTGCATAAAGGCTCCTAAAATAGCTTCGGCAGCCATGGGAGTATGCTTGGGTGCTTCCTCCTCTTCTGGCCTTAATCTTGGTCTGTTTCAGTTGTTTGGCAGTAAGGGCTAAAATAAGTGGGAAAAGGCTGAAAGGTGTTCAGCCTCCTAGAGGACCAAGATTAAGCGTGTGTTGACATGTTGACTTGAAGGTGACCTTTTGCATATACTCCAAGCTGGGGCGGAGGGAGGGAGGGGCTGAGGGGGCATGCTGGTGAGCTTCGCTTGTATACACAAGATTCCACACTCCTCCAAGTGAGGAAAAGATATGCCCTATAATAATTATAAGCAATATGTTCCTTGAAGTGGCGCGCTGTCACAGTCTGCTCCTTACACATGTATGTTAGCGTCAGCAGTTCTGTAGCCCAGTGCACAGAGGTCTTTTGGAGCTGCTCTAGGAAGCTTCGCTTATTTTTCTGTTTAATTTAAAGCCAGGAAGAACTGGGGGAGAATGGAAGAACCGGCTACTGTTTAGAGCCAAGGAAGCTTCGCTTATTTGACTGTCACAAGAACTACCATCAATTGTCTACCTCATGTATGGGCCATGGGCCATTGGGCCAAGCAACTAGTACATCAACTGCAAGAGTTGAAGAGGCTTCCACAGGCAGACAGGAGTATCAATTATCAACCAGAACAACAACTCCGGCCCATGGCTCTCTCTCCTTCCTCCTCTGGATTCTTATGTATCTCTGACTCCTATCTCTCCTATCTATCTCCAGAGCTTGCAGCTCTACTACTTTCCCTGCTGGTGCTTCCTTCCCCAGTCTGTCTCCCTCAGTTGTATCGGACTCGGACCGCATTGGTTCAGTTCTTGTCCGTGCTTGCTGATGGTATTAGTGTGATCGGTTGCTAACATTGACCCGCTGAAGGAGACAGCTGAGCAGCTCATTTTGTCAGAGCACAGTGACCGGTGGTGGATACTTTACCTAACCATTCATCATAATCATATGTCGACTCACTGTGACAGTGCCTACTCATTGACGTTCCTAAAGAAACGCTGAAACGTGGCCAGTTCTGTGACCTCAGAGAATGAAATCTGACGAGGGTTCTTCATCTTTGGCAAGCAGTTGTGAAGACTCTGAGAAGCTCGACATATAGAGAAGCTAAGCTGATTCGCAGCATACCAAGATTACTGCTGAGGCAGCGACGGACGGGTATATCAGTATCAAACTTTCATCAGTGGCCTGGTGACTGAGCATTTTTGCAGCCCTCATAGTTTCAGTTTGACAGTGCTGTTTCTTTTCCTTTTGCTGAAATCTTCGTGTCTTTCAGTCTGTGTAATGTTTGATTGGACTCCTAAGTACCACGATCCTGATGAGCTGGGTATGTGTCTTTGTTTTCTTCGCTGATGAAATGCTGACCAATGATTTGAAACTGGTTTGGATAACACGTGTTGGCTTCCGTGCCTTGTGTGCTTATTGTGAATTGGCCAGTCGATGGATAGATACTCCCTTTCCCTGCGAAGTGTTCTACGACGGGTGGACTCTCTCGCCTGCTGATGGGCTAATGTCAAAGGCACGTGCAGCAGCAGTTGCCCGCCCTGGTTATGGGTGATCGTGACGCACATGACCGGAGCCTCACTTTGGTGTGGCGTGAGCACGATGGACGGTGAACATGATGCGTTGCGCCGATCGGATTCGCCGTTCTTGTGAGAGCAGCTGGTGGTCAAAAGCCTGGAATTGATGGAATTATCCGATCAGATTGGGTGAGCCGGAGGGAGCCCAAAGTTTGCGCCGTCACAAATCCCAACCAATCGCCGAGCGAGGCCTCGAGCTGAGCTGCTTGTGTCGATTGTTAAATACTAGCTCGCCGCGTACGACACACCAAGCGGGCTGCGGGCGGCGACTCTCTCATCTGCTCTGCTTCTCCACTCCGCTCCGCCGGCAGCGCGGGCCATGGCGACGCCAGCGCCGGCGCCCTCCCTCCGCCTCCTCCTGCTGCTACCGCTGCTCACCGTCGCCGGCGCCGCGGTGTCTCACCCAGCGCACGAGGTGGGTGTGCTTTGACTCTGTTCTCTGATTCTGTCGTCGCACGCTTTGCCTGCTCTGGCTGGTCGCCTTGCCTCACGTGGCTGGATTCGGCTGCGCGCGTGGCAGTTCTGCGCAGTCGGGGGTGACGCCGCCGGCTGCGGCGGCGGAGGGGACGGCACGAGGATCCTGATCAAGGGCGGGACGGTGGTGAACGCGCACCGCGCGGAGGAGGCCGACGTATACATCGAGGACGGCGTCGTCGTCGCCGTCCGCTCAAACATCCCGGTGAGTTGCTTGATCGCTTATGCCTCCGCGAGATTGATTGGTTCCGAATCTGTGGATCCCGGCGCGTGTTCGATTTGTTGGTTTGCTGGTGTCGCTCACTCTGTTGCCACGAGGCGCCACTCTGCTGTTCCCACCCACCTATACCCATGTGCTCGGTGCGCTTGGGATTCCTGGCACTTGATTTTGTGATCGATGGATTTGTTAGCTTGGGATCTCTACTAGGTACTGTAATTTTTATGTCTTGATGTCATTTCTAGGTTGGTGCTGATAATGTCCGAGTAATCGACGCAACAGGAAAATATGTCATGCCAGGTGAATTCTTACTGTCTTCTTGTGGTGAATAGTTATGCAATCCGCTGTTACTTGTTGCACGGTTTTATCAGGCTTCTGGTGAATGTTGCAGGTGGAATTGACCCTCACACGCACCTGGAGATGGAGTTCATGGGCACCGTGACCATAGATGACTTCTTCAGCGGCCATGCTGCGGCGCTGGCTGGTGGGACGACGATGCATATTGACTTTGTCATTCCTGTGAACGGCAACTTGACTGCAGGCTTGGAGTCCTACAAGCACAAGGCAGCAAAAGCTGCCATGGATTATGGCTTTCACATGGCCATTACAAAGTGGAATGATGAGGTTGCAAGGGAAATGGAAGTGATGGTTAAGGAACATGGTCAGTGTATATACACTTTGGTTTTTCTGTACTGTTACTTATTTAAATCAAACTTTTTACATAAAACAACTCCTATTCATCGACATGAGAATCAGTTTTTTCAAAGGAAAACATTATTACACTTTTATGACAGCCTGGTGCATGACTGCATGGTTTTTAGATTTTGAAGCAGATCCTATTAAACATCAATTTCGAAATTGCAGGAATAAATTCTTTCAAGTTTTTCATGGCATATAAAGGCTCGTTGATGGTCACCGATGACCTCCTCCTGCAAGGCCTACAGAAATGCAAGTCGCTTGGTGCCCTTGCTATGGTTCATGCAGAGAATGGGGATGCTGTTGCCGAGGGACAACAGCGGATGATTGACCTTGGGATAACTGGTCCAGAAGGGCATGCTCTCTCAAGACCTCCAATTGTAATCCCAAATTCAACCTTCTCTTCTGCTGTTATGCTCCTTGATATGTTCAGGTTTTCAATAATAATTAGGGCCCTCAAGAACTTTTGTCATTTATTCTTTATAAGCTATTCAAAAGTGGAATATTTTTTTATCTTATTCACTGCAGTTAGAAGGAGAAGCAACTGCACGGGCAATCCGTTTAGCAAAGTTCATCAATACGCCACTGTACGTTGTTCATGTGATGAGCATAGACGCGATGGATGAGATTGCCAAAGCTAAAAGAGAAGGTCAGCCACCTGGCATCTTTTCTTCCAGAATTTAGTTGGATTCTACTTTGGATCCTGAACCAGTGTTCCTACTATTAAATGGGACTACCGTTGAATGATTCTTTAGATAGATCATTTACTGAATATCTCGCTTGACTTAAATTTAGCAATTTTCAGTAACTGGACTAGGTTAATTTTAAAAACTTTGCAGGGCAGAGAGTCATAGGTGAACCTGTGGTTTCTGGACTAGTGCTTGATGATTCTTGGCTTTGGGATCCTGACTTCACAATTGCTTCAAAGTAAATGGGAAAACAACTCGGTAGCAATGTTTTTCGGATTATATATTATTTTATCTCATACGATGCTTCTAGGTATGTGATGAGTCCTCCAATCCGGGAAGCAGGGCATGGTAAAGCACTCCAAGCTGCTCTTTCGTCAGGAATTTTACAGGTGACACACTTGTGTCATACACTGAACTGTAGAGTCAAACAAATTGCATATTGTCTTTCAGCTTTTCTTCACTGGTTATTTCATAGAATAGATGGTATATTAATTGCTGAGAGGCAATGTTTACGTTACCTGCTATGGAGAAGGAAACTTATGTTGCATTTTGCATAGTTACCTAAACATCTAACTGTACTTTGTTGCAGCTTGTAGGTACTGATCACTGCACATTCAACTCCACACAGAAAGCTTTTGGTTCTGATGATTTTCGGAAGATTCCCAATGGTGTAAATGGTAGGGCCTCTGGACTTAACTGCTAAAGTGATAGTAGGATCTATAATCTGTACAGGAGATCTTGAGACATCTCTTTCCTGAATACTTGAACCCAGGTCTTGAGGAACGGATGCATATAATTTGGGACAGCATGGTGGTAAGTTTAGTTTGTGAAACGGTTTAAAAGAAATTAACAGTTAGAGTTCTGTAGGTTCTCTATTCAGTTCTTCTACTCTGATATTTATGCACCATACACAGGAGACTGGCAAAATTTCTGTAACCGACTATGTCAGAGTGACAAGCACAGAATGGTATTACACACTAAATCTGCTTGAACCAGGGTTTAGTTTAGCAGTAACCAGATTGTCATATCAAAATGCATAGTTCAACTAGCAAACAACAATGATACAAATTACTCAACCCTTTTCAGTGCCAAGATCTTCAACATATTCCCTCGGAAAGGAGCAATCCTGGAAGGATCTGACGCAGATATCATAATCCTGAATCCTGAAAGGAGCTTTGTGATGGGTGCTCACACTCACCATTCGAGGTCCAACACTAATGTGTACGAGGGCAGGAAAGGAAAGGTTGGTTGTTCTTTCCACACATGAATCAGCAGTATTTAGTGTGGAACTTGCAACATGTACTAATGTTCATTTCGTGTAGGGAATGGTGGAAATCACAATCTCAAGGGGCCGAGTGGTATGGGAGGATGGTGTTCTGAACATTACACCTGGTTCAGGAAGATACGTCATGATGCCACCTTTCGGCTACGTCTTTGATGGGATTCAGAGGTCCGACGCCGCCTACAGAGCTTCCCTCCGAGCCCCTGTACAGCGTGGTAAAGCTAGTGCATAGCTTATAGCTATGACAGCTGTTGATGCCATTGACCTGGCAGTAGCCCCCATCTGATTCAAGAACGAGTTGCTCCAAGGTGAACACCGTTTGTTCCATGTGTATTGTCTATACAGAACACTTTATTTAAGATCAGATTCAGGATAGGTAAAGGCCTTAGCTTGCCTATGTACATCAAACACATCTGTGACTTAGAAAAATTCCTAGTTTTGGTCCATTTGTGCAACTAGCAATTTGCTATTTCAATAAATCATATTTTTCACATTTATCACTTGCATTGTAATGTTAAATCCTTCATATCCATCATGAGTTAACCCCAATATACATGCTAAAAGAACATGATTGCCGATTGTTCATGATGGCCTACGCAGTACTGTGATTTCTTTGGAAGAACATAACTGTGCAAAAAGATATTCAACTGTTTAGTTCGGACATAATCAGGCCGTATCACCCAACAGTGTGACGTTGCACTTATTTGTTCGTCGATCATATCCTCCAATATCATCCCTTCATAAGATCTTAGATTATTCCGGATGTATTTACAACTCTGTTTTTTTATCCAAAATTGTTACAAACTTATCCAATAACCCATGACGGCCTACAATATGAACTGATCGTTCACTTGAACACATACATGTCATCCCTTCATAAGATCTTAGATCCAAATATCTCACTAACATGTGAAGAAACTAATGGACATACTAGAGACAGTACAAAAAATTATCCTATTTATGAATTAATTGAATTTATTCCCTTGGACGGGCAAGCCAAAGAGAGCTCAAAGCACGCAGCCGAGAGAAGTAGTCGCTTATTGCAAGTAGGGCTCGTGCTGATTGTCGGGTGGTTAATATGCGTTGCATTTGTTGAAGTGTTTGCAGCCGTAGATTATCAGCCTGCAGATGACATTGTTAAAAAATTATGTACTTCCTTGCTATATCTGCTAAAGTTCTTTTGATAAAGATATCTGCTAAACTTCAAATCAAAATCTGTGTCACTGATTTTGTACGCCATTATCTACCGACAGTCTTTTGATAAACGTAAACCTTTCCAATAATTCATTTGTCATTTCAGATTAAGCTTGTATAAGCTGCTCAGCGATTTTATTCTTAAAGATATGGATTTAAGAATATCATGTAGCTGATATAGTCTACAGAAAAGACTTCAAAGAGTAGCCATTAAATTAAGGAAAATAAAGCTAACAGTGTTATGAAATGAGCAAGTCCATGATTATGCATGACAAACCTGCCGTAGAAAGTTCTCAAGGGTGCCAAGTTTTCCCATAGCCATTGCCATTTGTCCCATGTAATTTGCAACATTGCCAGAAGGTCCAGCAGGGCCCAGGGATCCAGATGCTAGAGTTTCTGCAAGCGACTGTTGTAACGCTTCCATCCCTTGAGAAAGAGCATCTTCAGCTTGCTGGGAGGACTGTTGCAGGTTGGATATACCAACAAGCTGCTGATCAGTAAGAGGCTCTAGGTGACCTGCCAGTAACTGCAACAGTAATGTTTGTATAAAATTGAAAGAATTAGATGAGAACATGAGCATCGTTCAGAAGTTTGTCTCGGAATAAAGTACAGGACAGAAGTTTATCATCTTGCATTTTGTATGAGGTACATAAATACTACAATAGTACAATTAACAGATTTGAAGTTAGACATTTCAGATTAGAGTGAACAAGCATTTCAGTTAGAACTCCCATAAGGGGACCTTGGAGTTCAGGGGCAAGAGCTAAGAGGTCAAGAACTTTAATTGTGCATTCAAAATAAAACCATTAGATTAGTACCTTAAGAAGCTCAGATGATCGGAAGCCACCTAACCACATGAAACATCTCTCAGCAGGGGTCTTCCACATCCCAGACAGCACATGAAAAACATCTGCTTTAGCTGCCACACCCTTGAGCCTGAAAATTTCGTCGTAGTGTGCCATAATGCTATCAACAATACCACGAAGATCATTATCACCGGCATGTGCATTGACAGCAGCCCTCAACTCATTTACATGTTTGTTGTGCTCCTCCAACCAGCGTGCATACTCCATGTCAAATGCCAAAGCTCCTACAGATCAGATAGCATGAACATAAAAGGGAACTAGCACTATGATGAAATAAAAAAACAAATTCCGATGCTTTCAAGGGTAAAACTGCCTGTAAAGTTCTAATGTTAAGGAAGTCAGAATAATTCTTTGGGAACTCAAGTATATCTTGCTACCGTACCATAGCTTATTTCATCTGTTAGCTGTGTCCTTATTTTATCCATAACTCATAAGAGCCAAGGAGCACCCAAGAAAAGGGCACAGAAGTCAAGCCCCATAATGAATAGTAAACAGTAGACCTTTTGGAAAGAGCCATGTGAGTGTAGTATTACCATTTCCACTTGTTGATTGAGGTTGATCTCCTGATGTCGAAATAAAAATACCCTGACGAAAAAAAAGACACATTGGTCAACACATGTGCAGCATGTTTAATTCCATAAACAACTTTCAAATTATGAATGCAAATAGAAAGACCTGTTGACGAGCCCGCTGAAGCTCTTGCTCTAACTGAGTAAGTTTCAGTCTGCTACTCTCAAGGTTTTGGATGTATGCCTGAAGAAAACAGAAGCAGTGGCCACACAATTATGTCTGGATGCATAGTCCACTAAGTACTTATAGGGCTCATGTGTAAAATAATATGTAATACTCTGTTCAAATGAAAAGATTTCTCAACAAAATGTAGTGGCAAGACTGGTACCACACTAGGTGATGAGAGGATGAAGATAAATTGAATCTGAAAGGAGCGAAAAATCAGTAATGTTCCAAATCACCTTCTTTCGTAAACGGCTTTTCCTGGCAGCTTCACGATTTTGGGCAAGACGCCGAAGTGTCTGTTTTAAAAAATATATAAATAATATTTACATTCAGCAGTGGATTAACACATGATCAATGTACCATAATATAGTGATAAGAGTACCTTCTGATCTAGTTTGTCCCTTGATTTGTCACTAGAATCAGAAGCTGTGGGGACAGTAACCAGGCCTTGTTCAAACTGACAGGCAGATAATTAGAAAACTAGTATACTTTAGTATATGCTGATCAATGTTACAAAAAGATAAGCATATAAACACTGAAGCATTCTTTCCAACAAGAAATCCATTAAGGCCTTGTTTGGATGTTGTCAGATTCACTTCAATCCATGTGTGTTGGTGTGGATTGGGGTGGAATTTAGTTCAAGTTCCACTCCAATCCACCTCAACCCATGTGGATTGATGTGAATCCGACTACATCCAAACAAGGCCTAAGTGTGTTGAATGGCAGGCATAATTTAAATGGTCGCTTCGTTAAGGATGATGAACATACACCATGCTTCCAAATATGAAAAGAATCCTGCCGGTAGCTAGACATTGACCAACAGTCATGCGATAGTTCATCAAAGATTGGGAGAAAATCATAATTGTATATGCAATGGCTTTATCTAATGCACCATCCATATTATTCGTGCAAGAGAACCTTAATGCCTACAATTCGTTCAAGGTATTTATGCATGTGTATGATTATGAAACTGAAAAATAAACATGCATGTTTCTAAGTCAAACATTCTTCTTAAGCACAACAGAAACCTCCAAAACAGCAAAACATGAGTACGAATATTCTGCAAAAATTATATCATATTCATCTAATAAAACAGACCAAGAAAGGAGTGAACTGAGAATGGTCACTACCATCTGGTTCCTCTCATCAGTGTCTGGATCTGAAGATGTGTCAGTCATAGGGCTACCACCAGCCATAGCTGACTCTCCCCAATTCTCGATGTTACCAGTTGGTAATGCCACCAGATTTGATTGTGCTCCTGTTTGCTGTTCTAGCAACTGAGGGTCAATTCTTGTTTTAGCTGTTGCTGCTTCTATAGTATTTATGTGAGGAGAAATAGGCTACAAATAGGAAAACAAATCTGTGTCAACTCCTGATATGGATGGAAGTATGGAACATCACTAAATTAACGTGCTTTTGATCAGTGACCAGAATTTTTAGTGTGTGGCCTGCCTGCATACCTTCCCGTAACTTCCAAACTGAAGAGGACTGTTGTTAATTGTATGGGTATTTGGCTTCAGATTGAACAAAGCATCTGAATATGAGAAAATAAAGGAGAATCGTTCAAACTATGGGTAACTGAACAGAAAAGCTAGTAGTTCATCTACATCCATAGAAGTATAGAACTGATCCACTGCTTGTATGAAAGGGGTTGCAATTGTGTACAGACACAGTGGCAATGCTTGCAAGGTGAGTGAGACCTCTACTGTCTGTGGTGCAACTACAGATTATAATAATCCCAGTTTTACTTACGTTCAAAATATAACCCCAGTTTTATAGCTTACAGGTATACATGGTAAACAGAAATTATACCTTTGGTAATTGCTGCGAGCAAGCATACCAATAACTGAGTGGCAGAGTACAACTAGCTATCAGATTTAAAAATGGAAGGCCATATGCATATGAGTAGAATACATATATTCCCAATGCTGAGAAAAATACACACTACACATGATTGAACTTCCCAGACCAATAGAAGAACACATATAAGAAGAAATTTCTAGCATATTTGATTGAGAACTGAAAACATACTTGCATTGAGGTTAGCAAGATCTTCTATTCGGAATCCAGCTGACTGCGCAAGTGCCCCAAAGTCGGTAACTCGAGAAGGTTGCATGCTGTTCACATCTGTGTGGCTGAAAAGGCATTGTTCATCAAAATAAAATATTGAGCATAAAAACTATATACATTTGTTTTTAGAAAAAAAGTTTTTGCATAGTAAAAAACCCATACTTTATGTTGTAGCATGCAAAGATGAATTTTCTTGACATTCAAAAAAAAAGATAAATTTTCTTTTATCGTTATATTTTAACCTGACATTCGAATGAGCTACTCGTTAATACAATGAAACGCAGCTCTCCTGTATGAGTAAATGAGTGAGGGATCCTGTTGGGGACCCTCCAGCAGGATGTTAGTCACGATGGTGCGATGACCGTGGAGTGTTAGTCTTCGGCTTCTTCTCCGATCTGATCATTTGCGATTCTCCCGCTACGACCATGGGAGGGATGTTAGTCAGGAGGCAACCTGCCTACAGGTCGGTGTACTCTAATATATACTGCTTGAGATGCTCAGTACAACTACAATCTATCCCATGCAGTATGCCGAATCTACTAAGGTTTCACTAACCCATATGAGTTGGGTTACGCATGCCCAAACCTAGGCCCCTCTTCTGCTATCATGAAGATGTATGGACCTACCACCGTGATGATCTCCGGTACCCTGATTGGGGACATGCATATGTGGTCCAGTGATCAGTGACAACAAGCCAAGCCTCTGACAGTTAACCAGGGCAAGCTGCCAAACTGTTATGCCAGTGCAGTGGAGTGAGGCAGCATGGCGCATCAATGAAAACCATTGCTCATCTCAGTCCTTGCACAGTGCACTACTACCAGAGCATAAGGCCAACAGAAACCTTATTACTACAGATAACAAAGTTACCATCCAATGATTACAACACATGAGGTGAAGGCCTAGTCTAATCAGGAAAAAAAAGCAAACGACTTTTTCCTCCTGGAAAGCAGAGGCAATCACCACCGCAATCCATGCGCTGCGCTGCGCAGTACAATGATCAATTGACTAGAAAGTAATCAGCAATAATCAGGGGTCATATGATGTTCATGCTCATGCACGGACAAGTGAGACAACCACAGGAACAGGAAGTCAGGAGCGCGCAGAAACGGGAGGATAGGTAAACGGGAAAGGAAGAAACCATGAGCAAATGAAGAAGCGGTGGCGCGAGAACAGAACATACATGGCGTGCTGAGGTGGCCCAAAGCTCGGCATCCCCCCGCCCGCATCTTCCGCCGCCGCCGCCGACCCTCCTCGTCTACTCTCCATCGGCCACCATCAACCACCATGCAACCGCCGGGCGCCGCTGTCGCCTCACCTCACCGCAGGCCCGCGCACTCAAACAAGCATCGCAAGCCAAGCGGAAGCAGAGGATTTCTGCGTCCGAGAGTATAGCAGCAGCAGGGTCCTGTCGAAAAAGTTTGGATTTTTGCACGGCCTGATCAGCGTGGCGATTTGACAGGGGTTGCGTTGAGAGGTGATTGAGGAGGAAGGGAAGAAGGGGTGGTGGGTTGAGAAAGCAACCGGTTGTGTTTGGGCGAAGCGAGGGCGAGGAGGGGGAAATGGAGGGGAGGGTCCGTCCACTCCAGCGGCGGCAGGGGCAGCAGAGGTTGCCAATGCCTCGAACTGCGGCCATTTTATAATCATTTCACGGACTTGTGAGTCCCCACCGCCACTGGAGGAGGAGTGACGTTTGGACCATACCAATCTCTAGGCGAGAGCCATCCATCCCATGCTTCCGCGCACACAGTGGCCGGCGCTGAGGCAGGCTCAGGGGCACCTTCACTGTATCTGGTGCAAAGAGTAAAATGTGTTTATGTCCTCTTTGGAACGTGGGAAACTTTTTGTTTTCTATATAGTATTTCTCTTGTAAACATTAACTAACTTCTGTAAAATTTTTGTATGACTCTTAAATTTCTACTCCCTCCCTTCCAAAATACTTTCTCCGTCCCTATTTAATTATCACCGTTGGTGTACGTGCCACAAGTTTGACTCGATTTGTACAAAATATGTGCAACATTTATATATTTAAATAAATCTATTAAAAACTAGATTCAAATATCTTTCTAATAATACTAATTATATATCATAATTATTATTATTATTAATATATATATATAATTAAGTTGTTTCTCGGGAAGCGTAAACGACAGTTATTTAGAGACAGAGGGAGTAGATGAAGTTATGAGATACGTGTTGATTAAACTTTCTCAACTTTGACTAGACTTATAGAAAATATGTGCAACATTTATAACTCTAGAAAAATATTGTGATAGTATATTCAATGTTCTATCTAATAATACTAATTATGTATTATAAATATTACTCCCTTCGTCTATAAAAGAATCAATTTTTAGAGTTGTCCTAAGTCAAAGTTTTTAAAGTTTGACCGAATTTCTAGAAAAAAATGCTAAAATTTATGGTATCAAATTAGTATCATAGAATATATTTTCATATGATGTGCATTTTATGTCATAGATGTTGTTACTCTTTTTTATAAAGTTAGCCAAACTTAAAAAAGTTTGACTGATACGGATTCTAAGAATTGATTCTTCCGTGGACTGAGGGAGTAATATTTTTATATATAATTGGTTAAAGTTAAAAAGAACTGACTTCTTTAAAAGTGAGAATAACTTCTATTTAAACGTAGCGGAAGTATGTTTCAGAAATCGTTTGAAAATGAATGTCCGCCAATAAAAGATCATCTCTCTTGCATATCCAACGGTAAATTTTGCCTAATGTTTTTACAGTTGTTGCCGCTACCATCGGTAGCTCATAGACGTTTATAATTCATTGTTACTCACTGCAGCTAGTTCAGTTCTATAATGACTCTATAGTAAAAACAGACCCATATCAGAGAGGAGGGACTAGTCCAGCACCACCTTGCACCTTATCTTAGGCCTTGTTTAGTTGTCAAAAATTTTTAAAATTCTCTATCACGTCGAATTTTTATACGCATGCATAGAGCATTAAATATAGACGAAAATAAAAACTAATTACACAATTTGTTTATAATTTGCGAGATAAATTTTTTAAACCTAGTTACTCCGTAATTACATAATAATTGTCATATACAAACGAAAGTGTTATAGTAGCAAAATCTAAAATTTTTCGCGAACCGAACAAGGCCTTAGAACCGGTGGCAAACAATTTTTAGGCCTTGTTTAGTTCACCTGAAATTCAAAAACTTTTCAAGATTTCTTGTCACATCGAATCTTATGGCACATGTATGGAGCATTAAATATAGACGAAAACAAAAACTAATTGTACAGTTTATCTGTAAATCACGAGATGAATCTTTTGAGCCTAGCTAGTTAGTCTATAAATTGAATAACATTTACCACAAACAAACGAAATTGCTATAGTAACGAAATCTAAAATTTTCAGAACTAAACAAGGCCTCATTCCCTCACCTCTCCCGTTATTTTACCACTCGTCCACTGACTCCCACTCACCCACACATTTTTTTTCATTTGGTGAGTATGTGCTAGAAGTTTATGTTAACCATTGCACCTTTGCTAGGATCAGCTCTGGGTCGCAACCAATCATCAAAGGTTATCACTCTGTTCTGCTCCTCTCTCATTTTGCGCTTAGCTCGGCTACTCTAATGTGCGCACGGGTCTTCCCTGAAACACCCTCTACAAGGCGAGGGGTGAGGCCGTGTGGGGGGCACCGACATAGGGCACACCGATCGGAGCTGCCTGGCACTGAACATGGAGGGGAGCCACTGAGGTGCTGGGGTGCGGAGCCGCCGGGCACGAAGCCACCTAGTCATCGAGCACGCTTGAGGGCACGGGACCACTAAGGCTTTGAGGCTGGACGAGAAGAAGACGAAGACACAGATGCCTCGCGATCGCGGTGTTCAGAAAATGATAAGAAGCAATAATACCATGTATAAGTGTCTATATATCTATAAATTCCACTAAGTAATTCTCTTGCTATATAAAGTACCAATATCAACATCCACTAGAACTTCCCATTAGCACATTCAACTATCTCATTATGCAAAATATCCACATTAGTAGTATCCACAAACACATGTCATTATATATTTATTCAAGTTATTCACATTAGCAAACTACATCTTTTATTAACATATATTGTTGTATTACCAACATGGGCGGATCCATGTAGGAGGTAGTATGTATGTTTCTACGACATTCGCACCCCCTGAATTCAAACGTTTGCACCCACAACTCTGCTGAGTCGACCAAGAGAGGTCACAACAACCCACAACTCTCCAACACATAGCCCAATATCAGCGAGGCCCCCGTCCGCATGGAATCATCGGCAACTTGCAGTCACTTCGACTCACATGAAACTGTCGACACATCACCTCCCCTTGGTGACAGCGCAAACTCCGGTGGATGGTGACCTACTGCCATTGGTCATCGACCGTGGCCGATTGGGCATGGGCATTGTTGTGCGCTGGCCAAGCATGTAGCCTTAGGGTCAAGGGCACCAAGAGCACATCATATTCCGCCCTGTTGCCCTAATTGTGATCTTCTCTATTATGTTCATCCTTCAAAAGTCAAAGTAAGCAACTTCTAAGGTTCTCTATTCTTCCAATTTTGGTCAGTATGAGCATCCTAATTGTCTTCAATTTTGTGGTTCTTTCTTTACTAGTTTGTCTAGATTCTAGGATTAGACTTTTTTTTCTTTCTCTGATGTTTGATAATTAATATTTATGAAAAAGATGAAGCAAATAAATTGGTTTCGGTTGCTTGTTTGCTCAGCCCACTTTCCATCCAAGAGATCCATTTCATGATTTTAATATGGGAAAACTGATGGAGTTAGAAAATGATGTAGAATTAATATATAAAAAGTAATGCATATATTAGTTTGGGTGAGGCACCAAAATTGGTACAAGCACCATCCCTAAAAGACCA
>Ga0182004_10000606_pt1 | contig 22880 bp, 8 predicted proteins | sample Sormic07211540_1_FD_120479 | JGI IMG/M metagenome (GOLD analysis project Ga0182004, IMG submission 120479) | Endophyte microbial communities from Sorghum bicolor roots, Mead, Nebraska, USA - 072115-40_1 MetaG | ecosystem: Host-associated > Plants > Roots > Unclassified | place: USA: Nebraska...
AGTTGTGAAAAACGGCACTGTAGCACTTTCGTTTTTATTTGACAAACATTGTCCAATTATAGAGTAACTAGGCTCAAAAGATTCATCTCGCGGTTTACAGATGAACTGTGCAAATAGTTTTTGCTTTTATGTATATTTAATGCTCCATGCATGTGCCGCAAGATTCGATGTGACGGGGAATCTTGAAAAATTTTGCGAACTAAACAAGGCCTTGATGTGACGGAAAATCTTGAAAACTTTTTGGATTTTATGTTGTGACTTGTGACCTGTGAGGTTGGCCGGTACTAGTGGTCACTGGATGACCGGTACGGTGTACTGTGGTAGGGTTTTCTTTTCCATGGGATCTCATATTTATGGCGATCTACCTAATATTTTGAACTTTTGCGTTTGAACTTTTCACGAACCCAGCTACGAAGAATCTATCAGTCATAGGAATTTATTTGTTTTGAATGCGGATTAATATTTGCTGTCCTCTCAGGATATATATTCAGAACAGAAAAGGACCTCATATCTGTTTTGCAGTACTCTAATAATAGTTGCAAACTTTTGGCAATGGGAAATGATAGATTAGTTACAGAATATATTTTCATAATATTTTTTTTAAAATATAATTACTAATACTATTTACTTTTTACTATAAATTTGGTCAAACTTTCAAACAAAAAAAATTGGCACTAGGACTATTACAAGCCATGGGGCATAAAGATTAAAGAGGCCTTGTGTATAAAGTTATACTGTTAAACGTGAGCCATATTGTGGGGGCCATAGCACATATTTATTACTTTTCCTATAAGTCTCAAAATGAATTAACTCATGAAGTTGTTCTAAGTCAAATATTTTTAGATTTAATTGAATCGATCAAAGAAGTACCAAATTTTATGACACCAAATTTATATTATTCAATACACCATGAAGTATATTTTTATAATATACTTGTTTGATGCCAGACGCATTAGTGTTTTCTTCGGTAAAACTAAAATTAAAATATTTTTACCAGGGCCTGGTATTACTGGCAGTACAAGCACACCTTCCACAGCTCAAGTCGGCACCGTGCAACATGCTGACAATGGCGGGCAGCTGCGAGCCCGCCAGTGGGTCCAAGGCCGCCATCTTCTTCGTGGCGCTGTACCTGGTGGCGCTCGGCACCGGCTGCGTCATGCCCAACATGACCACGTACGGCGGCGACCAGTTCGCCGGCGCCGCCGCGGAGAAGGATGCCAGCAAGAGGCTCTCCACCTACTTCAACCTGTCCTACTTCGGCTACTGCGTCGCTGAGGTCGTCGCGCTCACCGCGGTGGTCTGGGCGCAGACGCGCTTCGGGATGGCCGTCGGCTTCGGCCTCGCCGCCGCCGCCCTGGGCGCCGGCCTCGTCACCCTCGTCTCCGGCGCGGTGTTATACCGGAACAAGCCTCCCCGGGGCAGCGTCATCTTTACTCCTATTGCAAGGGTGAGAAGAAGAGAACTTTCAAAATGTCGCAAGTTTCCTTGTGCTAAATACGGTTGCCTGATTGTGCAATTATAAAATTCGTCAGGTTTTCGTGGCTGCATTCAGCAAGAGGAAGCAAATCTGCCCTTCCGGCTCCTCCAATCCTGCCCACACTGCAGCCGGAGATCCGGCTGTCGTCGACGGCGACGGCGACTTCCGCCACGCCAACAAGTTCAGGTCAACATCCAGCTCGTGCACCATCCGCATTCAGTATTCAGAGTTTCAGACACCTGATCTGACGAAAGTGAGAATTTTTTTTTTTTTAAAAAAAAAAACTTTGGCAGGTTCTTGGACAAGGCGTGCATCAGGGACGCGGCGGACACGGTGCCGGAGAGCGAGTGGCGGCTGTGCACCGCGGCGGAGGTGCAGCAGACCAAGACCCTCCTAGCGGTGCTGCCCATCGTGGCGTGCACCATCGTCACCAACACCGTGCTGGCGCAGCTGCAGACGTTCTCGGTGCAGCAGGGGAGCGTCATGGACACCAGGCTAGCGCCGGGCTCCTCCTCCTCGTTCCGCATCCCGCCGGCGTCGCTGCAGGCCATCCCCTACGCCATGTTGCTGGCGCTGGTCCCGGCCTACGAGCTCCTGCTCGTGCCGCTCATGCGGAGGCTCACGGGCACGCGGTCCGGGATCACCCCGCTCCAGCGCATCGGCGTCGGCCTCTGCCTCGTCGCGCTGTCCATGGCCTCCGCCGCGGCCGTCGAGCGGAGGCGCCGTGACGCCGCCTTGTCGTCCAGGCAGCTGTCCGTGCTCTGGCTCGTGCCGCAGTTCTTCGTCTTCGGCGTGTCGGAGCTGTTCACCAACGTGGGGCTCATGGAGTTCTTCTACAAGCAGGCGGCGACCGCAGGCACGATGCAGATGCAGGCCTTCTTCATGGCATTCTTCTACTGCTCCTTCTCGTTCGGGTTCTTCCTCAGCTCCGTGCTCGTCTCGCTGGTGAACAGGGTCACGGCGAGCGGCGGCCGCCGGGGATGGCTCGGCGACAATGACCTTAACAAGGACAGGCTGGACCTCTTCTACTGGGTGCTCGCCGCGCTCAGCGTGCTCAATTTCTTCTGCTACCTATTGTGTGCCAGGTGGTATAATTCGGGTGCCGGCGGCTCTGAAACTGATGAAGCTGTTGCCCCCGGCGAGATCGCCTCTGAGGAGGAAGACGATGACAAGGGGCTCATCTGAAGAACACAGCAACGAGCATGATACTGAAAACTGATGTATATGGTAATACAGATGTGCAATCATTCGACGCACATCCCTCTTTTCTTACCCAAAAAAAAAGTATACAAGGTCTCATATATATAAAAGAGTAGATATTAGCATGCACACAAGGTTGCCGCGACAAGAGGATAGGCTTAAGATGTCAATCATGCCGCATCGTCGTGTTACATCTCATCCGTGAACTATTCACACAAACGACTACGTGGGCATAGGTTTTTTTTTTTTTTTTGGTTTGCAATGCATAGGTGTTTGAGTCTGTTTGATCTGCACTAGATTGTGGAAACTCGTTTGTAGCTTGTGGAATTGTAAAAGGGTTTGTAGCTTGTGGAGTTGTAAAATCTAAACAAAAAAAATGGCTTGTTTGGATCACAAGATAGAGTTTGATGACTTGTCTCTGTATATTGTAAAATGGGAACAAGATCCTCTGAAGTCGATAGAAGCGACTTATCTCTGCAGTCACGCATCCAAGCCGTCCAATTCATATCCAACCGTGGGTCAAACAAACTGGAAACAAACCAATCTCACGGGCCGGCCCATATCAGCCCAGTGGCTAGTGACTGTGACTCTCTGTCCCTGGACGCCACTCGTTCAGACTCCGCCGCCGTCACCGATAGCCACGTCAGCGTTCCTCTTCTCGACCGACCGCCGCCAGGACGCTCGGAGTACCTCGCCGGCGCTCCCCTCTCCTTCTTGATCTAACGGCATGGCACGTTAGCAGGGATTCCACCTCGCCAACGCTCCCATTCACCATCGCCGCCATCGTGGTCAAGCCATCGAGCCTCGAGCGTCGTCGCTGCAAGCGTTCCTAGCGCGTGGCTGGTTGTGGCAGTGGCGTTCCTCACCTCGTCGGCGCTCACACCTGTACCACTGCGACGCTTAGGATTCGTGGCAGCAGCCCCTGCCATCCCATGGACAAGCATATCGGTGGACTGTAAAAGATTCTGTGATGGAAGGAGACTGCAATGCGCTTACATACTGCTATCAGTTGTGTATTCAAGTGCTACACTGCTATAAGTTCTAGAATGATGTTGTGAATGAAATCCACAAAAGATATTGCTGATTACTCCAAGTTCATATGGCTGCTCAAAATGATGCATATTACAGCAAGTCTGCAACTTGAAACTTTCATATGGTTAATTACATAGAACTAGGAAACCAAAACTATCTGAACATGATATCTAAGGAGCCTGTTGTTTTAGTAATATGGCCAAGGAGGCTGTTGAGCCATACTCCTGAGTGCATATGGGATATAATCTGTACTACTGGAATTTACCAATAACAGCATTTGTCATTGCTCCTGAAAATTAGATGCAAGTAGTTTGCCAGTTGATGGAGAGCAATAGACGAGACAAGTGTAGAGATTTTGGCACCAGTTTGCCGATGGACAGCACAAGCAGAGACCTGAGCCCCGACGCACAACCTTCACCAATCGCCGCCCCCACGACCTTCACTGCTCATACCAAAAACATGAGCCTGACATCAAAGCAGTGAGGATTCTCGCCAGGAAATTACCGTAGCGGCAGCTATACGCCTATACGTGCGTCGTGCCTGATGTTGGGCCGGCCCATCAAGCCAAGTGGGGAACTGCATATTTCTAGCTCCACCGTCAGATAGCAGTGAACGGCTAGATGCACAGCGACTGCAGAGACAAGTCGCTTCGTTCGACTTCAGAGGATCTCGGTAAAATGCATACTCTATCCCTATTCATGTGTGTACTTTGGCTCTCAGCCTTCAATCGGTGCTGACAACTGGACCCGCACTAGTACTTAGCCAGACCCAACAGTCCTCTCATGATGTCATGCAAACATCATGCAACTTGCTCCCCATTGCAACATGTCAAGCACCTCACCAATAATCCCATTGCTAATATAGTAGTATTGGTTACCATTAATACTATTTTCTCATATTTTTAGAAGAAATATTACAGCAGATTAATACATCAACCCCAATATACATATACCTATGGGATCCATAACTCCATATGTCAGTAGCTTCTCCCATCTCCCTATACTAGTTTGGTTGTACACCTTTCTTGTCCTTCTCTCTCCCTCGAGACCTCCTTCCCTATGCTAGGCCTAGCCCTCGTTATGTCAGAGCCATAGCAGATTGCCCAACTCCATGGACACTGGTGCCAGACGGCTTAGATCTCTTCTCTTCCCATAATCTCCCTACGCCCATCCCTCTGTGGTCGTCACTTTCTTCCCAAAGCAGGGGGGCGGTGGCGTTTCTTCCTCCTCAACAATGGTCACAAGAGCCTCTCGATTCGACCATGGCGACTCCCTCCTGCCCTCCTATCTCCTCTTAGCTCTTCTAGCTACGAGTCTAGCTCTTCTTTGAGCTTGACAACATCCTCCTCCATCATGGAGCTGGCATGGGTGCAGTGGTGCACTAGCGACTTCAATAGTGTGCAGAGAGAAGCGAAGCAGGAGTAGAGGGCAGAAAAAATCATGTTTGTGGTACTTAGGCTGTACTTGGGCAGAAAAAATCATGTTTGTGGTACTTAGGCTGTGCACCTCACCAAATTTGATTCATCACTCAAACAAGTAACAATTCCTAGGGAATTATGATATAACAGAAACAGAAGAAAATAGTTACTAGTACAAGTAAAGCTTTGTTTGAGAATACAAAAACCTATACTCATTGTTCTAATGTTCTCCATTTTGGCTCAAAATGAGAGGGTTCTGAAAATTGTTGTCTGCCTAATTAATTTGGTGATAAGAGCTAAATCTCAGCACATAAAACAAGTCTCTTGCACATCCATTTCCACCTCAATTAATCTGGGTTTCTAAAACTGAAACTGTCTACCCGTCCAGAAACTAAAATCAGTGATGCAAATTTCTTCTATGTAAACAGTACATGATATTCTACTGCAAAGAAAGCTGTGACACGCTTCTCAAGCAACACACATAATGATATCCACCTCAATATTCTTAGCATTTTAGTATTTGGAGACAATATAATGTGTCAGGAAGAAGATATGCTAGCTAACCATCACAAATTCCCCAAAACCCAAAAGCAATGCGAGTAGAATGATAGCAAACACCAAGCAACCTCAGCCAAAAGACCTGTAGCAAGCATTGCAATGAGCCAACAATGTTGTGCTGATTGAATTGTCATTTTGCAGATGTTTAGCAACACAAACCGAACAGAAGGGAAAGGAAGTTTGAAGTAAAGAATGGCAAACCTCTCCACACAGACTCAAAGAACAATTTCAGATATGCCTGAGTGACCTGCAATAAGTATGGCTAAAAAGAGAAGCGAACAGACATACTAGTGTAGGGCAGCAAACCTTCTTTCAATATTTGTGCAGTAAATAGCCCTTGCACACATTTCATGTGCATCAGCATCATCAGATTGCAGATCACAACAAAGTAGCATAGCAAACTTTTTAGAGATCATAAGCCCTTGAGCCATAAACTTAAGACAAGCATGTTGATTCCTAAGGTTGGGTTGACTGGTGCAATGGTAGCTAATAGGATTTCACAAGCATAACAACACAAAATTTAGCACAGGATTATAGATGACAGGATCATACTATATATAAGTGGCAGCAGTCTCATACACCATTTGCAATGACATCTGAATGCCATTGCAAATGGTGTACACGGCGAAGCTTTGCTGTGAGTCAACCCTGACACACAGCAAAAAAAGGTGACGGACGGCGTGAAACAGCGGGGGACGATTTGACGGCAGGGTTTGCCGTGTGTTGCACACGGTAAACCTTTGTCGTGAGCTAGAGTGGGCACACGGCAAAAATTATAAATAATTTTTTGTTTTTCCCTGAAAAAGGGTTTGCCGTGTGCCTTCACTGTGACACACGGCAAACATTGAATCTTTACCGTGTACCACCATGCAGGCACACGGCAAAGTCTCAATGTTTGCCGTGTGTCAGGGGTGGGCACACGGCAAACCCCCTTCCCAGGTATGGAATAGGCGGCCTGGTAGGTGGGTTTGTCGTGTGCTATGGTCATAGCACACGACAAAGATTGGTCTTTGCCGTGTGTTATGGCCCTAGCACACGGCAAACGTTGTTGACTGGGGGTGAGCGTTAGTGTGGGGTTAGTTTTTACCGTGTGCTCTGTTTTTGTCGTGTGTTGCTCACGGCAAAGGTTTTTGCCGTGAGCAACACACGACAAAGGCTAGGTATACCGTGTGCCTAGCGTTTGCCGTGTGCGTAGGCTGAGCATACGGCAAACCCAACCTTTGTCGTGTGTTGCTCACGGCAAACAGACGGACACACGGATTTGGCCGGCTTTTCGATAGTGATAGAAGACATGGAGCTAGAGATGAAGGAAGGACAGGAATGTGCAATGGCTCAGCATCTGCTTGTGGCCGCAGAACCTGGAGTGGCTGAAGTTAATCTATGAAGATAAAGTGTGCAAGTATATTGATACGGGCTCCGCAGCGACCATCTTGGCTTTAGCTGAAAAGCCTTCGCGTAACGCTTGTTTAGTTCCGAAAAAATTCCGCATTTCGTTACGGTAGCATTTTCGTTTTTATTTGAAAAATATTGTTCAATCATAAACTAACTAGGATCAAAAGATACGTCTCACGATTTACAGATAAACTGTATAATTAGTTTTTGTTTTTATCTATATTTAATGCTTCATGCATGTGCCGTAAGATTTGATGTGACGGAAAATCTTGAAAACTTTTTGGATTTCGAAATGAACTAAACAAGGCCCGCTAAGACTCTGGATGCATCCATGGAAACAGGTGGATTTGACTACCTGACAGTTAGCTGTCCTGGTGTTCTGAAACAGCTGCTCTCCAAATTTGTTACCCGTGGAATTGAAAATAGACGGTGTCTAACAGCAAATCCTTCCTAACTATATTTATTCTTATACCAAGTATATATTTTCTCCCTGTATCTTTTATATATGTAGAACTATTTTGGTGGCAAGCTAAGATTCTAAGGAAGAAGCTTGTGTTTTGGTGCTACGAAGTACGAACAGTTAGTTTGGTTATGTGTACTGAAATTGCTAGGCCGTGTTTAGTTCTTGAAGCGAAAAATTTCACGACACCGTAGTACTTTTATTTGTTTGTGGTAATTATTGTCTAACCATGGACTAACTAGGCTTAAAAGATTCGTCTCATCAATTTCGACCAAACTGTGTAATTAGTTTTTATTTTTATCTATATTTAATACTCTATACATACATCTAAAAATTCGATGTGATAGAGAATCTTGAAAAAATTTGGGTTTTAAGGTGAAAGTAAACCAGGCCCTAGATTGCTTATTGTGTTTCCCCTAGAGTTCCTGCGAGAATTCCTTTAGTTTCAGCAACCAGCTACCAGCATCTGCACTTCATTTCATTTGCGGGATGCTAGACTGAATTATCTTTGGACAAAGACACTGAAACATACATGTCTCAAACGTTCTGTAAATTGTTTGCTCAGCTATTGATGTATACTGTTGCTTAGTTAGAAAACTAAGAGTTTGAAATAGAGAGTGCCTTTTCATCTCTCTGTCCTATATTTTTTGTACTTATTTCTGAAACCCTTTTTAATGTGTTCTTTGTAGTTCAATAATTTCATGCTGATATAAGTTAAGTCACACAATATGGAACAGATTCTCTGTAGTCGAGTTTAACTGAAGACATCATCTTTGGGTCTCAAATTGAACAAAAAGATAAGGAGTAAATTATGCTCTGGCCCATCCAGAATGAAAATATGATCTTCATTTCCTTTGAATTTTTGTTGTTGCAATACATCTTGGTGAGGCTTGGTCTCTGCCGAGGCTCCCTCTGAGCTTGAGAAAGTAAAGCATACCATCGAGCCTTGACCCTAGGCTCGCGTAGAGTCTTAAGAAAACTAGGCAATTATATAAGAGACATTTCTTTATTGCTTTCTCAAGACGAGAAATTATACAAAGCTCAGGAACTTAGGGGTAAAAGCGGCGTAGCTGTTCGATATTCTAAGCACTGGAGTAGACTTCGCCTTTCTCGTTAGCTAACTTGTATGTCCTTGGTCGGAGTACCTTGGCGACGACGAAAGGACCCTTACAAGGAGGGGTGAGCTTGTGGCGTCCTTGGTTGCTCTATCTTAGCCTCAGTACCAAGTCGCCGACCCTGAAGGCCCGGCCTCGGATGCGTCGGCTGTGGTAGCGACGCAGAGCCTGCTGGTATTTGGTCGAGTGTAGAAGGGCTACGTCTCGGGCTTTTTCCACCTGATCCAGGGCGTCTTCTTGGAAAGTCTTGTTGTTGTGCTCGTCATAAGCCTTTACTCTCGGGACGTCATACTCTAAATCCATGGGGAAGACGGTCTCGGACCCATAAACCATGAAGAAGGGAATGAATCTCGTTGCTCGACTTCGGGATGTTCTTAGGCTCTAGATGACAGTGGGAAGCTCGGTGAGTCATTTTTTGCCAAACTTGTTCAACTGGTTGAAGATCCTGGGTTTTAGACCATGGAGGATCATGTCATTGGCACGTTCTACTTGCCCGTTGGTCCTCAGATGAGCCACTGCTGCCCAGTCCACACGTATGTGGTGCTCGTCACAAAACTCTGGGAACTTCCTTCTAGTGAACTGTGTCCCATTGTCGGTGATGATGGAGTTTGGAACCCCAAACCGATGTATGATGTCGGTGAAGAACGATACTGCTTGCTTAGATTTGATCTTGGCAATGGGACGAGCCTCGATCCACTTTTAGAACTTATCAACTGCAACGAGCAAATGAGTGAAGCCCCCGGGTGCTTCCTATAGGGGCCCAACGAGGTCAAGGCCCGATATAGTGAAAGGCCATGTAATGGAAATCGTTTGCAGAGCCTGTGCCAGAAGATGGGTCTGTCGTGTGTAGAACTAAAAGCCCTCATAGGTTCGCATGATTTTCGTGGCGTCTGCCACAGCGGTTGGCCAGTAGAAGCCTTGTCAGAAGTCATTTCTGAGGCGTCGCGTGGTGGCCGCAAGCCCCCAAGTGTATTTCTTGGAGAAGGCTTCTGCCCTCTCTAGAGGTGATACAATGTTGTAGTACTCCTGAAGGGCTGCACATGTACAATTCTCTGTTGAGAAGCACAAATGTCTTAGCTCGACGAGCGAGTCGCCGTGCCGAGGTTGGATCTGAGGGAAGAACTTCGTCGATTTATCTTATTCCTAGTGATACTAAAGTTCTAGAGATTTATCTTTTAAAAAACCTTAAATGCTATGTGATTAGTTCCTTGTATGACAGAGATTGAATTCCTACCACAACCATATACACATGGACTAGGAAAACTACTTATATTTACTGCATGTATTTGTAATGAGTGTTTTCGAGCTTTGTTGACCTTTAGAGGCTTCTCATGCTCTTAAATCAAGATTACGCACACTGCACTCACAAATGCACTACTCCTATACTGGGGGTAGGCATACCAACATGCTTTTCATTTAAGATCCATCCAAAAATATTCTACTCCTACACTAGGAGGAACACCAAAAACATATTTTCCATCCATCCAATCACCCCATTGCCACCAAATAAGGCTCCAATGTTCTTGTTGTTATTTCTCAAAAATTCTGTTGCAGAGAAGAGGCATGTGGCTATGCAAAAGTTATTCTAAAAGAAATATGAATAAAATAGCCCATGTTCTCTAGCAAGAGTTTTCAAGATCCAAAAGAGAGGTATGTTTCTTTAAGGAGCAAAAGTAGAATTAGGTTTTTACCATTGACACCATTCATAACCACTTCCACCATATATCACACCCCACTCCTCATATTCATACACATGCACATCTTGATTTGACTATATGACTCGTTTCTCTGGACCCATTGCTTGACTTTACAATATATGCTTGCAAGTATGCATACGCTATCTCCATACCCATAAGCTACACATAAACCTTAGTTGTAGGGTGAGAGAGAGAAGGCACAACATCATTTCTGCCTTGGTGAGGATCCACAAACACCACGAGACTTGAGAGGGTCATACAAAGGAATCATTGAGTTTTATTTTAAAAATTTATAAAACTCTAGATTTATGGTTGAACAAAGAGCTTGAGACATAGTGATTGGCTTAACTATTCTGTCTTTCAATTGCTCAAGACCCAAGTGAAGGCTACAAGCCCCATGGTTGAAGGTAACATGGATGAGTTCGAAAGTCAGATTAGGGGCATGAAAACATCATAGCAACTCTTAATCTATCGCTGAGTTTAGCATTGCTCAGGGATGAGCAAAGGTTAAGCTTGGGAGAGTTGTTGATGGTAGACAACTACTAAAATAAACCATCGACTAAACATGAATAAGGGAATAAATCAAACTCCAACATAGAATTAGGGGTTAAATTGATAGAATTTCACAGGTTTTGATGAATTTGTGTTTCTACAAGGGTTACTCGGGAAAAGAGGTAAAGAAGACCCACACGTTGGGCTAAAAAGTATATTCCACATGGAAACCAACATAGGAAGGATACAGAAAATACGAGAAGGCGACCCACCGAAGGGGGCCACCTGACATAGAGCCAATTCGGCCGACCCCACCCCCAGGTCGGCCAAAGTATGGCCCCGCGTGCCTATCAGCCACTGTCTCCGCATGTCGGTTCTCCACCGCCTTAAGTATTGCATCTACAACCTTAATTAAAGTCGGTTTAATCTGAGGGCTCTGATTCATTGCTCCGACCTATATAAACCACCTACCCTTGGTTCAAGGCACCAAGTCATTTGATCAAGTCATCAGAGCTAGAAACCCTAATCTCCTCAAAGCTCCATCATATTCTAGGGCATAGCTACCTAGGCAAGAATTAATGGGAGGCTTCGCTTAGAGATTCCAGATCTTGTCAAAAGCACGGCTTGATAAAGCCTCCTGTAACCTCTATTGTATCTTTTTGTATTTATTTGTTAGCTACAATAGATTTAACGTTGTTCTATATAGCTTAAGTTCATTTAACTGATAAGACATGACAGAAAATATTGTTGACCTATGCTAGGATTAGCCGAGCAAGGGGTGCCGAGGAGGGCCGCGGTGCTTGACGAGGAGCGCTGTCTCCCAGGCCATCCAACATCGTGGGCTGCTCTAGCACCATCGCCACCGCCGACAGCATGGGGAGTCGGCCGATCGGGCTGCAATGCAAATGCAACGGGGGTGGGAGATAGATGTGGATGTGGCAGTGTGAGGAGATGAGGAGACGTGCGGCGCAACACAGAGCCAAGCATCGCTGTCGCTGGTGGGTGCGTGCGCTCGTCGAAACGACAGCAGCAGCAAGGCGGAGCGCTAGCGGCGATTCCAGATGGGTGCGGTCGCCACGACGGTTCGAGATGAAAGTAAGCAGAGTTTTTATTATATTTTATTTATTATTGAGCAACACGATAGTAAATCATATTATAATATGGGTATGCTCTAATCCAACAAAATAATAATTACAGTTATGAAAGTAAGCAGAGTTTTTATTATATTTTATTGAGCAACTCGACACGAGCCGTGCAATGAATAGTGTTGGGCCGTTCGGGTGAGCAAGCCCACCAACGCGGGCGTCCGGACGATGCAACGTCCTGCTCACAGTGTTTCCGATAGACAAGACATAAGAGAAAAAATCAGCACCTGGCCTGGCCGGTACCTTGTAAATATGAATTGCAAACACAAAGGAACAACACACAAAGCAGTCAATACGAAGTCCAAAAAACCCGTGTTAAACAAACACACACACTGCAGCTTTCCATCTCCCAGTATTTTTGGTAGCCCCATGATTTTTTTTTTCACTCACCGAAGCAAACGCACATGTGTGACAAAGGTGCCGAATAGGCCAAAGACTACAGCTTTCAAGAACTTTGTACTTTACAAACTATTCATCCATCTTGAGTGAACTCAGCCGTCTTGTTCTTTGATCAAGCTCAGCCATGACAACAGTCTCCTGCTTTTTCCTTTCCTTTGTGATTGTGTTTGTTGTCATTGAACCAATCTTGTCAAATGCAAACTGGAAAAAAAGGAAGGGTTTAAGGTCCTCAACCAATGTTTGGCAAAATAAGTTATCTACAATAGAGTTACAGATTATATTTCATTGTGATTTTACTAGAAACCTGTCTTCTTACTTTTTTTTTTCTAATTTTTTAACTACTGCTATAAGATATTTGCATAGACTAGAAAGCAATGTATCACCTCCTACACCAAATTTGTTGGTACAACAATACAATAAAGTACAAGAAAATTCCTTCTATGCCATTGGAATTTATACCTATCTCTTCAATGCCATTAAAAAAATATATCATCCCTTCTATGCCATTGTTTTTATTTTTTTTATCTCCGTTCTGTGCCATTGCTATTAGATTATACGCAAAATCTTAGTTGCTGCCATCTGCCACGTGGTTGTACATGCCACCTCACTGGCACAAAGAAGACGAGGTCTCTCCTCACGATGGCGCCTCTCCGCAGCTCGTCATGGCAGGGCATCCTCGCGATCTGTTGTCGGCGCCCAGGAAGGAGTAGAAGCCACTATGACTGCCAAGGGATGAGAGAGGAGTTGGTGTCGCCCCTCTGCGTCTGCCTCCTTTTGGCCATGGCACCGCTCAAGGGCGGCCATGGAGCTTAAAGTCCTGGATCCAATGATGGTGTCGTGGCAGCACAGTGGTTTAAACCTTTGCATGGCCCACCTTTCTCTGTGCCCATGCCCTTACCTGCACTGCCCCGTGTGCATGTGTTGCTCCCTGCGCTGAGCTGCCTCTTCTCCCCATCCTACCGCGCCACGCATTGCGAATGCATGCGTCTGCAGTCTGCAATCAGACCCAGCTGCCTGCAGCAGCTGCTTGCTGTGTGCCAGCAATGCGGCCCGTGCCACCTGCTGCTGTCCATCCCACCCATGAACTCCCACATGCGGAGGATTGCCACGTCGGGGAACTCAGACAGCACGACCATGTAGGCAGCACCGCTGCATGCCACGACATTGATAGAGTAGTCGTGTGAACGCTAGCACAGCAAATTGCAGGCTATATGTCCATGCCCGAGTGGCTCCAGAAGTTGGGCACAGCCTCACCACCAGCGCAGCACAGAACAACATACAAGTTCTACTGTGATGCGCTCTAATGCATGGTGGTGGCCAGGAGCCGACAATGTTCCGGGACACCCTGACTTATTCACAAAGTAGACTGGGTTCTCCTCGCCGCCCCTATGCTTCACTCTCTATGATGTGTTCCTTCTTGACTTACAGCACTGCTTTTCCCTTCTCTACCTCGCAGTATCTGACTACAGAAACATCCTGTTGTAGCTATGCTCTATGCTCTCTGAACTTCTTTGACTAATCCGTGTTTTCATTTTCAGGGATGCTCGTTAATTAATGGGGGAATAAGCAGAGAGATGAGGTCAGCATCCACCTAAATGGCATAGAGGGGAGGAGAAAAATAGAACTAATGGCACTCAAGAAAAGTTATATTTTTCAATGGCAATAGGTTTAAATTTCAATGGCATAGAAGAATTTTCTCAAAGATTATGAATATATCAGCAAAGGATAGAACTATGAAATAACAGTCAAGAAGATTTACTGTCAGGAGTTCATCAGGGTCATATAGATGATGTGTGGTTGTTTGCAAAATATCAATCACATCACCGATATGTTGGATGCGTAGTAGATCATCTTCTCGCATCTGCAAATTTGGTGGACATAAGTAATGTGAAAGGAAAAGTAATCTTTACCTGATATAGGCTAGGGAGTCAGGACACGTGAAGTATATAGGAGGCTTCATGAGGTACCTTGAAAATTGCAAGAGCAACATGGAACAAAACCTTGGCTCCTTCATTGAATAAAACATCCCATACCCGAAGTGTTGTCTGCTCACATCAATGAAAAGAAGTGTAAAAATAAAACTTCAAATGATTATGAGCAAATCATACAGGGGACAACATAAATTTTGATACTGATGGAACTTTTGTGTAACCTCTGAAGGCAGGCTCTTTGAGAAGAGGCACAAAAACCATTCTGTAGCAACAAGTGAAACATCAAACCCCATTGCTTCAAGATGAGCAGCAATCCTATATCAATGCCCAATAAAATACAGTAAGAAATCATGGCCTGATGGTTTCAGATTTATATTGGTTAGTGGCGGCATCTCAAAAACATAAAGGGAAAGAAATACCTTGGACACTTCTTAGCCAGGAGATCTTTGAATACCCTCTGCTCGACATGGCATCCAGAAAGAGTGTCAGTATAGCAATCACTGACAAGTACATTCTCAAGGAGTACAGCAAGCATCCAAAATGCATCCTCCTCTGTCTTCATCACAAGCAACAAGAGTGCAGCTACGTAGTTTAGACCCTGCAGTGGATGCAGTTATTGATGGATGTGCTTAATGATATAATCTGATTTTATAATCTGACACTATGCTAACCTGGCAGTATCCAACTTCTGAATCACGGAATGAGTACCCCACAAGTACCCGTCGCAGAGATGCCTGACCCTTGTCACTGTTCAACCAAGGATGACAAGGGAAAGTGCGAGGAAGATCCTATAAAATCCCTATCATTAGTATTACTATTACTATCAACATAATTGTATCAGAATAAGAAAATTATAAAATGAAACACCCACATTTGTAACAAAGTGAATTTATGCAGATACTTTAGGTTCTTTCGATGGGGTATTGGGGTTAATTTACTGGCATAACAGAGTAAACTAATGACAATACTTAAGATTTACAAACACAAACTACAGTATCAAAGGACCATCTTTCTATTTTAAACTTGAATAGTGACCACAAAGAAACATGGGTTCTATATGCTGCAAGATAAGAAAGCACCAATCTCCATATAACAAGTCCATAACATGTTCACAAAACTCACATGATCAATTTGCCTTGTGGCTGGCGTGGTCTTCCCCTCAGTAGCACGAATTAGCTCATCATAGTATGTTTCTGGTACTGTTGACCGTTTCTTGGCTGCTCCTGACACAGATAACCAAACCTTTGGCCTCAGCACCGGTGGCACACCTTTCCTGATCAACCTCCTCAATGTAATTGTATTAGTGAGCACTGACAACTTGAGTGATGTGACGCTGATCACCCCCTCATTTGAAGAAATCTTTGGTTGGAGGTACCAATTTGCACCCTTGCTTGCCTCCAGCGCCCACCACACCCTGCCTTGCTCCCTGATCCTCTCCCTCACCTCGTTCAGCACATTGACATCATCCACATTGCCCTTCACCATGAACCCGTACAGGTCCTCAAACTTGACAGACATGAGGTGTACATTGAACAAACTCTTCTTGGCTGTGTTGTACCTGATGGTGTGGGTGTTGGTGGGCATCGATGCGGTGGGCGTGTTCCATAGTGTCCTCCTCCTGGAGTTGAAATCATCTGCCACGTCCCTGGTTTGGATCCCAAACATGTTCTTCTGCACAAATTTCACCTCCTCTATTTGCCAGGCTTCTTCTCCACCGATCTATTTGCTAATAATCTACTCCAAAAGAAAACCTGTGTAATATATCTACCAATCTACACCCAAATCTTTCCTACCCTCTTCTTAGATGTTTCTTGCGTTCTTGGTTTCCATCTTAATCCTGGACCCCTACAAGCATTTCAAAAATAAAACCTGGAATTTATCGCATTTCGTATTAAACGACGAGCAATCAGGACAAGAACTCCCGAGAAAGAACGCAACTAGTTGAAGAAAATGCAAATCACCTGCCGACTGCAAGAACCCTCACAGATCTTTCCTTCTCTGCTGATTTATTGACCAAGAACCAAGAAGAGGAGCGGATCGGCTCGGTCGGTGCTGCTCGCTCTTGTGGATTAGAAGCGAAGGCAACACCGACGGCCGCAGATTGGGAGCAGCGACGACGACCAGCTGCGGCAACGGCTAAAAAGGGGATGGCTCCTTGCTCCTTGCCCCTATTTGAACCCTATTTTGGGAGGCCTGGCTCTGATTAAAGTCGGATCAGGAGCTCCACATTTGGATCACCAGCGTCGAATGGCGAAAGATTTTGATAGTATTTACAGGTTCTCGCAAATCGCAATGGTGGATTGGTAGCGGCAGCTTTCTTGCCAATTTGGTGAAACGATGGAGTTTGGGATACGGATTTATTCTTGTTGTGACCGTGTCAACTCCTACTAATCAATTTGTTTGGTGTAGTCCTTTCAGATCTTTTTTTTTTGACAATATCCATTCAGATCTTTAGATGTGAAATTAATGTTCTCTCTGGCACATGTCAGCTTCACCATATAAAATGTTTTTTTTCGCAAAATAGCTAACAATTTTTTAAGTAAAAAGTTTACATAACCTCTCAAACTATTTAAGATGGACTACTTCATCTCCAAATTATAAAATCGGATATTTTACCCCTTAAATTTTCAAAATCGATCAAATAACCCCTCAAGTGGTTTTAGAGGGTGGTTTTGTCTTTTTCTTTTTTATTTATTTCCGCTGAATCTTTAGAAAAATTATAATAAATCACGGAAAAATTATAAAACAAAATTTCAATTTTGTTAGACTTATCTAGCTAGAGAGTGGAAAGTTCATTACTTCAGTTATCTACTATTTTATTCCTATTATTTCAAACTTGTCTAAGTTTTAAATTTGATAAAACATGTTTCTCGCTCCATTTGGATTTGGTACGCGATTCCTTTCGATTTGGTACACGTTTTGAGAACATTTTTCTTATTTTTTGAGAACATGTTCCATGTTATCATTTTATTTCAATTTACACGTTCTGTTTGGGTTTGGTACGAGCTGCAGTTGTATACCCCCCTCGTTTCATAGGTTTTGAAGATGTCGTACCGCATACTACGTTCCCGTACCACATCCCCAACGTTTTAAGTAAGCCTGGGCAAATTACCTGATACCCATTACCCGTACCCGAATTATCCGGACCCGGACCCAAATTACCCGAACCCGAGGTACCTAATCCTAAATTCGTATAGCGATTTTGATTACCTGAAGTTAGTTTGGATAATTCGGGTAAACTATCGGAATTACCCAAACATTTGTCTATGTCTTTTTGTATTTATCGTGTATTGTTAGTTAAATATTAGAACTTATCAATTTATTAGAATATAATTCTCTTTGTTTGAACAAGTGATAGTAATATATTATTCTCTATAAAATGCTATTGAAATTCTATACAAATTGCTGCTGAAATTATATATAAATTGCTATTGAAAATTTGTGTAGTGTGTTGTTTTCTAAAAATTTGGGTAAATCGAGAATACCCGAACCTAAATTATCGGGTACCCGAAATTGCGGATAGTGTTTTTTCGAGACTAATATTGGATAATAATTTTTATTACTCGAATTTTAAATTACCGAATTACTTGATCCGAAAAAATCAGGTAACCCGAATGCCCAGGCTTAGTTCCGGGAACGTGGCTGCTAAGGTCTAGTCCCTATGTAATTAGTTTTATAATTAACTCAAATTTAATCCTCCTAATTAGCATCCAAACATTCAATATGACGCGTGCTACACTTTAGTCCCCGGATCAAACACCCTTTTTAATTTGGAACAATTATATTTAAGGAGAAATTATTGGCTTGTCTTCAAACAATTTTTTTGGTGATGCAATATTCATAATAGCAGAAGATATGAAGCCAAAAAATTATATTTATACTAGATGGTATCCCACGTGTTGCTGTGAAAATTTTGTATTAACATGAAAAATTTAAGGAGTGAGAAATGAAATTTAAATGGTGTAACATTATTAAGAATCATCGATGGGGTGAAGTGTATTTTACGATATATGAAAAGGAACATGCGTTGCTCTCGGAATTAGGGTCAATATTTTAGTAGCACCGAATGAATAAACCAAAGAGTAAAGTAACATAAACTTATATTATTTTGGTGAACATGTGTTCGTATGACAAAAGACAAATACACTTTAATTTCAGATGTTACTACTCTGTAGAGCGCCTGGCAAGATGCCGGCACTCACAGGTCACAGCGTGGCCCTGTATCTTGAGTTTTTTTGACGGCAGAACTGTGGAGTCTAAGAAAATTATGATTTTTAAAAGATTCAACCAAGTAAATAAAAAAAGACAAAACTTTTATAGCAAAAACTTTATATTAAAATATACTATATTATATGTTTACTAAGTAGATCTACATACGTGGAGTCTAAAAAAGTTGGATTTTTCATTTTATGATTTTTCTATAATTTATTATGATTTTTCAAAAAATTAGCTAAAATAATTAAAAAATAAAAAGACAAAACTGTAGCAAAACAAAACCGTATTCGGAACCGCTCAAATAAAGTAAAAGGCATGGTTCAAGAAGTTGTGAGAGGTAGTTTGCTCGGTTTTGAAGTTGAGATAGAAAAAATAAACTTTTGTGAAAATTAGAGGAGGGAAAGTAATGTTTTTCCTATAGAAATCCATTTAGCGCGAGGCCCGACAGCCTGGCCCGAAATGGGAGAAGGCCACCGGCCCACTGCAGAGCTAGCCGCGGCCAATACAAGCCCATTTTTTATTAAAATAAATAAGCCCCTCTGATTCCCTCGGCCCACCGATATTGCTGCCGGTCTGCTGCCACCGCCTCAACCACATCTCGCGCCAGCTTGTTCGCTTGAGGCCTTGTTTAGTTCACTCAAAAATAAAAAGCTTTTTAATTCTGTTACATCGGCACATGTATGGAGTATTAAATATAGATAAAAATAAAAACTAATTGTACAGTTTGCCTGTAAATCGCAAGATGATTGAACAATGTTTGTCAAATAAAAACAAAAATACTACAGTTTTAAAAATAAAAAAATGGATCTAAACAAGGCCTGAGTTTATTGCCGAATCAGCCAGTCATTATGTAATATTTTTCTCTTACAATAAATCAGACAACAATATTTTCTGTCATGGCTTATTAGCCAAACAAACAAGGCGCTGCTCCGCGCACTTTTCCATGCATGGGCCGCTATGACTGGGCCGTCCGCTTCTTCCCCGATGGGGGCGAGGGCGGCGCGCTAGTGCTGCTCCTTGAGCTGCTGACCAAGGACGTGGCGAAGGCGTGTTTCTCAACCAGGCCACCGGGATGGCGTCCCCCAAGTGGCAGGTTTGTTTTATGAATTACAAAGTTGTATCTGTGAGTAAGCGCGCAAAAGTCAGCACTTACAGGTGGAATCTGTTAATGTATACCCAAGATGATGGCCTCACAATCGAGTGAGCGGTCACTGTCGTCAAAGAACCAAAAGTGTCTGAAACCAAGACTGTCTCTGTGTTCAAGGAGCCACCTTTGGACCTGTCGGTGCATCTTGGCAGTTTGTTATTGGAGGATGACACATCTGATGTCACTTTCAAGGGTCACCGGTGTTCAAGGCAAAGTTCTATGGGCCTGAGATGGAGGAGAATCTAGGTTGCATTGCTGTTGAGGATGTGCGGCCTGCTGTCTTAAAAGCCATGCTCCATTTCATCTACACTGACTCATTGCCTGATATGGATGCTCTTGGCGATGTTGATAAGCAAGAAATGATTCGGCATTTGCTGGTGATTGCAGATCAGTATGAAATGAAGAGGCTGAAGTTGATGTGCGAAGACAGCCTCTGCAACAGCCTTAGTGTGGATTCTGTCTGAGCAGCATAATTTATGCATCCTAAAAGATGCTTGCATCGAGTATATTGCGTTCTCAAACAAGATTGATGATGTGGTGGCAAGACAAGGCTATGTTCAGATAAAAAGATTGTGTCCTTCAGTTTTGCTGGAGGTATTGGAGAAGTCAAGCAAGTTTCCCCGGGTCTAGTGCTATCTGCAATTCTGCATAGACTGAAACTACTTCATACCAGTTTCCTTGTAAAAATGTCCGGACAGCTTTGATGTTGGAATGATGGAGTATATTTACTGTTGAGATGTTTACTTTCTCTGTACATGTACTGTCAAAATACCTGTTCATCTAACATCAGATTTCAGTTTACTGAGAATTCAATATTGGTTTTGTGGCGGTGGCTGCCTTCGTGACAACTAGCCATTGCACCAAACTAATGAAACAAAGGCGTATGTCGACACTATTTTAATGAGGGATTAATCAGCATATCAATTCTAACATGTTTATTCTGTTTTGTGGCTGTTGAAATCTAGTACAACACTCTTAATTTGGTACCAGAGTTGTTCCTAACACTTGTTCCTGTGCACTGCATCTTCTGTTCTGGGAGTGATACATCCATAATTTCATGTTTTGACTCCTCTTAGTTTTGTTTTGTTTTGTTTTGTTTTTGCAAAGTAAAGCTTAACATACTATTCATCTAACTGTGAAGGCAAAAGGAAATTTTATTGTATTTTCGATTATTAAAATTACAAGTGCAAATTAGGATTTTAATTTCACTGTCTATGCCAAATTTAACATATATACTGTATTCATCTAACCTGAATAATTTAGATGATGTTGATCATGGCGCTATACCCTATACTGTCCTCAAACTTATCTTAAATAGTTAACCATTAAAATTAAGGAATTCCTCCTACATTAATTATTTCCATCTACAGTCTACAATTATGGAACTCTCCACTGGTTTACACTTTTACTTCATCAGATGAATACAATTTTTTGCTTCTGAATTGAACCCTGATCAAATTATCTGATTATATATTCCCCGCTTCCTTTGTTCCTATCATTTTGAAAAGCTTACGCAAATTTTATGGGTAGATATCATGAAAAATTTGGAACCAATTGCAGCTTATAAAGTTTTTGCAGTGTATCATTTCATCAGTCCTGTATTTGTACCTTCCTCTTTCTACATGAACACACAAAACTTCACACATTGCGATTAGGATTATTACCAGCATATATAAATCTACTTCCAACTGTTCATATGATTCAATAAGCTACAACGAATCAACCAGATTACATTCAAATTGAGACACTATATATTTCGCTGAAACTTACATTGTCTTCTCCAATGCTTCTATAGCCACGTCATCACCCATTTCAACTTTATTTGAAGACGATGCCATCAAACCCATTTCACTTTTATCTGAAGACGATTCCATGAATTGGATGGAAGCATGTTTAAGCCTGTCGCAGCCATGGCGATCTGCTAGAACCAAAGTCCTAGCCGCGTTTTCCACATGGAGTGTCCTGGCAAGGATGTGCTCGCACATCACCTTGAGCCTGTCAACGGCATATCGATCCGCGGCCGCTAGCAAATCCTGGACCAGCTCTCTCATCTCGTCCATGCCCAGATGGCTCATCGCCGGCAAGGAGTCGGTGTAGATGAAATGGAGCAACGCCCTGAAAGTTTCAGGCCGCATGTCACGTACCGTGACGACGACGACGACAGTGTGCGCGTCGTCTGCTGTCTCCGTCGTCGAACTGGAGCCGTAGAGCTCCGCCTCGAACACCGGCGACCGCGCGGCGAGGATGATCCTGTGAGCTGCGAATGCCTCCCCATCCACATCGAACGTCACGTCGGCGCCTTCCTGGGACACGAGCAGGTCGCCGATGTGCAGGTGCAGGTCGCGCTCGGGCACCCTGCAGCCGATCTCCGGCGCGCCACGGGACGACGACGACGACGACGTGAGCGCCGTCCCGGTGACGCCCGTCACGACGCACGCGACGGTGACCGCGTCGTCGCGGAGGTACGCCGAGGACGACGCCTCCAGCTCGCACCGTCTCATGAGCCTCGGCACGCCGTGGCTGGAGCGCCGCCTCCGTTCGTGGCGGCAGGTCGGGATAGGGTAGGGGTAAGGGTGCACGCGGCAGCAGCAGCAGGCGGCGTTGTCGAACACCGCCGTCGTGTCCTCCGGCTGGAACGACGGCAGCCCCGTGGCGCGGTTGACTAGGCCCAGGTTGAAGGACGCCCTCACCCGGGCGGGGCGGGTGACGAGCGCGAGGGAGACGGAGACGTACCCGGAGCTGCCCGGCGCGTCGTCGTCGCCGTCGGGGTAGAAGAGGATTGCCCACTGGTACCCTCCGACGGTGAAGCCGACGGACTCGACGACGACGCACCTGTTGCGGTCGCCGGTGCCGACGCCCCTGCGCCTCCTGTGGAGGAGGTGACTGTACCTTGTGACCTCGAGCATGTGCGCGCCTTGTTGCCGCGCATCGCCGGCGATTGGGTCCGCCCACGCCGTCAGTGGCATGTGTTCGACGAAGTGGCTGGTGATCGCGAGGGAGAGGGATCTCATGGCTGAGACCAAAGCGGTCGGAGACTTTGGTGCCGTTGATCTACGTACCGGTCAACGGTCAGAGCCGGCCGTGAGCCGGTGACCAATCGCCTCTTATTGAGGCTGACATGTGGACCACCATAGGCCAACACTTCCGATTGTGATTTTTATGAATCAATTTTAGCCTCACAACTTCAGCGCAAAACGGATGAT
>Ga0182004_10000607_pt1 | contig 22873 bp, 22 predicted proteins | sample Sormic07211540_1_FD_120479 | JGI IMG/M metagenome (GOLD analysis project Ga0182004, IMG submission 120479) | Endophyte microbial communities from Sorghum bicolor roots, Mead, Nebraska, USA - 072115-40_1 MetaG | ecosystem: Host-associated > Plants > Roots > Unclassified | place: USA: Nebraska...
CTTTAGTCGCACGTATGAAATATTAAATATAGACGAAAATAAAAACTAATTAGACAGTTTATCTGTAATTTGTGAGATGAATACTCTGTGATTGAACAATATTTCTCAAATAAAAACGAAAGTGCTACAGTAACCAAAAATCATATGGTACGTACGGTAACAACCACCTTTCGTTCCATTGTTCGTTTGTACTGTATTTTTTTTTTATTAATTGGCTCAGCCATCAGACCATCGGCAGCTACTAATCATGTCGCCAGCCCACATGCAAACTAAGAGGCAGCTGGAGTTAGGTAAAGATGCCCCTTAATTTCCCATCCTAGACCCTGCAATCGCAGAACGGTCATGCAATGCTTTGGACGTGTATGTTTCTTGACGAGGTGGAGTCGAATGTCATCGTCAGTACTCAGTGAGAAATTCCAGGTGGACCAAAGTATGGAATTTGTTTTCCCGGGGGTGAAATGAAGGTGTAAAATAAAAGTCACCCAAGGTCCCCCAACAAGTTCCTTGCTTCCCGCCCAAGTTAAACGAGATCCGATCAGCTGAGCAATTATGCTAATTAAATGCTTCTTATTGACCCTGCAAACTTGACGCCTACATTTGCCAACGAAGACCAGAAAAGTATTACTACATACGAGGCCGCTGGCCGCCTATCTACAAACTTTGAAAAATCATCGTCACAGGTGGAAAATGGATCTTGTATGTAATAATAATAAAAAGCATTGGAAAAATCATACACACATACACTTGCGGAGTACGTGCGTACACCGAAACCGCGAAACGTGGAGCACTTAGCGCGCCATAAAAAAAGAAAGAAAGGAGAGGGAAAGAAAAAGGCAAATCCACCGGTGGAGAAAAGGGAAAGTCTGGACAAGTTAGTCCTAGTCAGCACCCACAATTATTATTACCACTACACTAGAGTATACTTAGGCCTTGTTTAGTTCATCTCAAAACAAAAAACTTTTTAAAATTTTCCGTCATATCGAATTTTGCGACACATAAATGAATCATTAAATATAGATAAAAATAAAAATTAATTACACAATTTGCTTGTAAATTGCGAGACGAATCTTTAAACTTAGTTACTTTATGATTAGACAATGTTTGTCAAATAAAAACAAAAATACTATAGTGTCAAAATCAAAAAAAAATATCTAAACAAGGCCTTGGCTCAACTGACGACGGCTACGGTGGACTACCAATAAAGTATCGGCTCACATAACCTGGCTCTGGCTGGTGCTAATCCTAATCCCCTCTGGTCTGCCTCTGCCACTCCCGTCTTCGTTGTCCTCGTGACGCACCGGGTTCCTCCTCCTTCCAATCATGCACCACTAAATTATTCTCATAATAGATTATTTATGGACGTGATGAATATAATACTAGTACGAACGTACGTACGTACGGGGAAAGCAATTAGCACTGTTTTATTAGAAGTACCAGTTTTGACAGTGGTAATATAATCCGTGCGTCTGCTGAATGAATATTCAGATGATGGGAATTCATTTCTCACATACGGAGTAATTTCGACGGTGGTAATATAATGTTGTTGTTTCATTCATACCTATCGATGAATTCGTGTGTTCCAAACATACGAACAACATGAAGTTACCATCTGTACTTTCAACTTCTGTACAAGTTTCGTTCTTATTTACACAAGTTTGAAGTAAGTGATGCTAATTTCTCTCTTTCTTTCTTCCTTTCTTTTTATTAGGACGGACGGCAAAAGGAAACACGAAAAACATATATATAATTATAATCATATTGCAGCCCAGGAGCATCCACCGACGAGCGGACGAGGACGACAGAAAGGGATAAAATAAAATTAGCATTAGTAGGACGCGACGGTGCAAAAGGAATGGAGGAACGCCACAGACTAATCAAATCGCTTAAAACACCGCCAATGATTTATTAACCTGCTGTCTGAACGCCACTGATTAGTGATTACTACTACTACTAGTACTACTAATCTACTACTATTATGCTACAACTAGTACTAATCTACTAGTCTATTACTCCTAGTAACTAGCTAAAGCAAGCTTGATGTGCATGCTAAGCTGTTCGTGCAGAGCAGTGCAGCATTGTTTAATTGGGTGCCGTGTCCCTGTCCGGCCACCGGGTGGTGGTTCGCCTCCGGGTTGGCCAAGCCGGGAAAGCGACCGCTCCTCCTCCTCCCTTTCTCTCGTCTCCTCCTCGCCAAGAACGAACGCAACCCAGTCCATTCCTCCTCCTCCTCCTCCTCCTATCGCCTCCCTCCCCCTCCCTCTGCCCCTCTCTCCTCCCAGGAGGGAGATTCCTGCTCCTGCTTCTCCCGACGATTATCCCATCCGTCCACTCTGCTGTCTGCTGCCGAGGTGAGTGCTGCGCCGGCCTCAGCTTGCTCGCTCTTTCTCTCTCTTTCTTCGTTTTACTTCCCTCCGTCCTGAGCGTGCTCGTTGCGTTTGCTCGAGCCCCGTTTCGCATAGGGGCAAGCGCGGGTCTACGGTTCTAGATGGAGTAAATTTTCATTCTGGGCATGTCGCGTTGCTTTTGCCGATTCTGGCGGCGGTGAAAAAAAAAGCTTTCTTTTTTCTGGGGGCTGGTGAAGGGGAAACTCTTCTCTATTGTCTGTCCCCCGAGGCCCGAGCTCAATTTGAAAACCCGTACTTGGTGGACTTGGCTTCGTAGGATTGAATTCCACTGCGCTGGCGGCTGGCCGCTGGCCTCGCTCGTCGTTTCTTGATTCGTGGCCGCGTGATTGGGATTGGATCCGGCGACGAGGCCTCTCGTGGATTTGGTGCGTGTGCGAGAGTGGGATGCTTGGTGATGCGATAGTAAGCTCGTTGCGTGATCCATTGCCGGGATGCCAAATTTGAAATTCTGTTTTGGCCTTTCCGGGAAATTCTGAGATTTCGGTGGCTTGCCCGGAGAATCCGGGCGTGATTCTTACCTTGCGCTGCTCCATTTGTGCAATCTCTTGTTTGCTTTTCCTCATCCCAATTCTTCCCTCTGCTGTGGCTGGATGTTTCCACCAGATTAGAAGTTGCTTCTGTCTGGAGGCTAAAGAGCGTCCTTGACTTCAGTCAGCTTCTTGCAAATTGCAATCGCAGCTACTCTTCGAGGTTCTGCCGACGCTTCTGAGATTTTCCTCTGCTTGTGAGTTGTCTGTTTTTGAGTTTTTGGCGTGCCTTCACTCACCACATGTTTGCCAATTTTGCTGAGTTTGATCTGCCTTCACTCACCACATGTTTGCCAATTTTGCTCAGTTTGATCTGTTCAAACGCTCGGCATATTCCGGAAACTCGCTATGCCAAATTTGCTGTCCTGTGTCCGTTGGGTGCGTCCAGAGGTGTTGGTCTTGTTTGTTTCGTCAAACCCAGAGATTCCCGGTGTTGCTGTTCGTCTATTGCGTGCCCTCCTGTTTTTATCTCATTTGGATCCATTTGTTTTAGATTAAATCCATTTTGATCCAGTGATATTTGTGAATTTTTGCTCTAGGAAAATACAGCTGTTGCTTCGATCTCTGTCAGTTTGACCTCCTTTGATGTTCGGTCATTAATCTTTTGTATGCTGTGTTTATTTGTGTGATGTGCAAGGCTTGTTTTCATCGTCCCATCTATCTATTTTCCTAGGACAGCTGAAACATTTTTGGGCTCCATACATTTATCACCCAACAGCTGCCGTGCAGCAGTTATTTCTTCTACAGTAGGTTTCGACTGTTGATGTAATTGGACGCGATAAGATTCAGGCAATGTGTTTTTCCCATTTCTCTCACTGACTCTGTGACAGACACATTTCGGTCTAAAGAAGACAAGCAGACGTCTCATTTGTCCAACGCTTGGTTCTTTGCCTATTCAGGCCCACTAGGATACCTGCTAGGAGTTGAGGAGAATGGCTGTTGGTGGAACTCAACCGGTCCTCAGGAAGTACCTAGGTGCCCTCAAGGACACAACGACTGTGAGCTTGGCAAAAGTGAACAGTGATTATAAGGTGATGGCATTTTCATGTTCCCTTTGAATAATACTGTGTTTGTAAGTCTCCATGCTCAGGCTCTCACTGCACGCAGTGTGCACTTATCATTCTTCCCTATAACAGGAATTGGACATTGCAATTGTCAAGGCCACAAACCATGTTGAGCGTCCATCAAAGGAGAAGTACATAAGAGGTAGTGCCATATCCTGTCTTTTAAGCTGAAGTCCTAGTTCAAACTCTCAACTGCATCCTATGACCCAATTTCCAAATTTTCATTGTTAATGAAAACTCAGCTGCTATATAGAAATGTGTTCACTCATCGTAGGTATTTCATTGCTAGAAACATGTAACTGCATTTGATTATGCAGTGATTTATTTCAGATCTTCAATAATTGTCCAACCTCTTTTGTTGCTGCCACAACTAACATCTTTATTTATTTGCAGAAATTTTTCATTCCATTTCTGCTGCTAGGCCACGAGCAGATGTAGCTTATTGCATTCATGCCCTTGCTAGACGTCTTTCAAAGACACGCAATTGGGCGGTATGGATCCTATACATTGTCATACTATTTACTGAACTACTAATGTCATGAATGATTTCCTTCTACTTATTTAAATGCTTATCATGGGTGATATTATGTAACAAATGAAGTTACAAAGTACTCATGAACATTTTGCATTGATTATTTATCCACCAGGTTGCGCTAAAGACATTGATTGTCATTCATCGTGCCCTTCGGGAAGTTGATCCCACTTTTCGTGAAGAGCTTATCAATTATGGCAGATCTAGGTCCCATATGTTGAACATGGCCTACTTTAAAGATGACTCTAGTGCAGAAGGTACTAGTTGCTAGTGCTATCCTGGTACTGTCTGTTGCATTATATTTTTTTTATTTAAAACTTATTCTTTTATTTCAAATTTTTCATTCAGCTTGGGATTATTCTGCATGGGTGCGCATTTATGCTTTATATTTAGAGGAGAGGCTCGAATGTTTCCGAGTGTTGAAATATGATGTAGAAACTGATCCTCCGGTACGTAATCTAATGCAGGCTTACTTCTTTTATCTCCTGCATTTTCGAAACGTGTTGAAATCTCATTTGCATCTTTACATTTGTTCGCAAAAAAAAGTCCATGTAACTACATGTTAATGTCACTGCATAAGATACTGCTGTGCAACCCATGTTCTTTTGACCAAGGAAATTATGTGATCTACTGCTGTACTTCATGTTTTCCTTGGTAAACTCATGATTTTATAATGTCGTCAGAGTTCCAGTAGCTTGTCATATATACAGCTGATTAGTAGTTTCCCCCTCTTGAATGGATTGGATTTTTTTTTTGTATCAAGAGACATTAAATGCCAGCAATTGTATTTCTAAGTACATGGATAATTCTGGTATCTGCAGAGGACTAAGGATCTTGATACTGTTGCTTTGCTTGATCATCTGCCACCATTGCAGCAACTCCTTTTTCGGCTTCTTGCTTGCCAGGTAATGACTCTTTTGCAAATACTGTACCAGCTCGTCTTCCTGTGTTGCCATTTATGTTTTCAATTATATCGGCTAATTCCTGAAAAATTACAGCCACAAGGAGCATCGTCTTACAATGTTATAATCCAGCATGCACTCTCGATGGTTAGTATGAATGTCTAGTTCTTTGTTTCTATCTTTCTTAAATTTTAGTGCTTGTTTTTAAGCAGTGCACAACTGGGCTTTGGTCCCTGGTGTTTATTGACTTTTTTGGGTGCATTACTGGTAGGTTGCTTTAGAGAGTGTTAAGATCTACACTGCGATTAGTGATGGAACAATCAATCTGGTTGACAAGGTGAACTTTCTTAAGCTTACAACCTTTGATAAGTTTATCAAATCTGCCTATAATTGTTATATTATTTGATTGATTTTTCTCATCAAACTTAAATGTGATTCCTTATTGCAGTTCTTTGAGATGCAAAGAAATGATGCTGTTAGGGCACTTGATGTATACAAAAGAGCAACTAACCAGGTATATTGTTACTCCTTTTTCTCTTGCAGATTCATCAAATTAGTTTTGGGGGCTATTTTCATCCAGTTTTACCAGCACATGATTCCAAAATTCTTGCCAGAGCACAATGTGGATATAGTGTAGCTATGTACCAGGAGACTTGAAATGAATAAACAGTCAATTTTCTGGGAGGGACTACTCTTATTTAAGTGTTTAGTGGTCTCATCCCTGTTTAGTTTATCTTTTCCTATGAATACAGCGGGAAATATAATGAGTCAGGCAGTTCTTTTTATTTGATTTGAGTCTCTCTTTGTGTTGTGGAATGAGGATTATTAGCATATGAACACTACGAAAAAAATGTTCAGTTCACACTTCAGCATCATTAGCTCTGCTGGCACTGATCCATGTTCTGAACTAAATTCTGAGCCATAAGCCATTCATTCAATACTTGAGACTGTTGAAATGAAAATGTGTAGGCTGACTGTTACTGAATATTGATGGGTTTTCTACATTTCTTTTCATTTTTTTTGTCACATAGGCTGAACGACTTTCAGAATTTTATGAAGTGTGTAAAACTATACACATTGGGCGTGGTGAGAAATTCCAGAAGATTGAGCAGGTTCAATAAATGTTCCTTGGATCCTGTAAGTCTTTGGTTTTTGTCTCCTAAGTTAGCAATTTACTGATGAAATTTATTAATGACTTTCCTGCAGCCTCCAGCGTCATTCTTGCAGACTATGGAGGAGTATGTAAGAGATGCTCCGACAGGTCAAAAAGAAAAGGTATGGAAACTACAAGAAGTAAACTCACTTAGTAATAGGATGTTGAACATCAATAAGCTATCTTCATGTGCATATCAGTATGCCCACAAAGTGGTGACGATGAATCCACTTCAGAAACAATTAAAGCTAACTAGCTATGTGATGTTTTGCATAATTCTCTGCGAAATATGCCTTTTTTAATAACCTTGTATGTGAAAAAAGATGTCAATATATATATATTGGGATTTCCAAATAAATGCATAGTACTACAGAATAAAGTTGTAAGCCTGAGTATCATTTTCATCTGAATAAATGATCCTCACACACACTGTTGAACTATCGCATCGGGATCTTCACACACATCATTTATATTAAGTTGCTATCACCTATTCAGCTTGAAGTTTTCAGGAGGCCCTTGAATCATCTTTTTTCATTTTGTTATACAGCTCTTACTCAGCCTTCTTGTCTCTAAGTGTATTTCATTTGTTTCAGGCTGTACTAGCGATAGAATATAAAAAAGAGCCAGAGGAGGAAGAAAAACCGGCTTCACCTCCTCCGGCTCCGGAGCCAGAACCGGAACAAGAACCTGAGCCAGAACCCGAACCAGTGAAAGAGGAAGCACCTGAAGCTGAACCAGATTTGCTGGTAACATTATTTGCTACTATTATGAAGCAGAGTCATTCAGCATACATTTTTCTGCTAACACTCGTTTGTCTCTTTAGGGTCTAAATGAACCAAACCCTGCTGCGACTGCGATAGAAGAGCAGAATGCTTTGGCACTAGCAATTGTTCCGATAGGTAAATTTCTCATGAATGAAATTGGTTACTCTGACGCCTTGAGGTTGGTAAACTGTGAGGCATGCTGCTCACACTGGCTTAACTGTGGCAGATGATGTTCCGAAAGCTGCTCCTACCTTTGAAAATGGAGTCACAGGCTGGGAACTAGCCCTTGTGACTGCACCAAGTTCAAATGAGACCGCCGTTGCCCCAAGCAAGAAACTGGTAGGTTGCTGAACCAATTCAACATTTTCCAGACAGGAATTTGATAGTAGTTGTTTGCTCAAATTTCTCGCCTTTTTTTTGTTTTGAAATGTGTGCAGGCCGGTGGTCTGGACTTGCTGACCCTGGACAGCCTCTACGACGAGGCGAACCGGAGAGCGAGCCAGCCGGCGGCAAGCTACAACCCCTGGGATGCGACCCCGGCCACCGCCGCGCCTGTCCCGATGCTGACCATGGCGCCGGCCATGCACGACCCGTTCTACGCCTCGAACGGGTACGCGGCGCCTCACGGCGTGCAGATGGCGGCGATGGCGCAGCAGCAGCAGGCCTTCATGTTGCAGCAGCAGATGATGACAATGGCCCCGGCGCCGGCACCGGTGGTCCACCACCCGATGCAGATGCAGCAGAACCCCGCGAACCCGTTCGGCAACCCCTTCGCGGCCGCCGGCGCGCACCCTTACGGCGCCGCCGCCGCCGGCATGCCGCTCCACGCTGGCCCCGGCAACGTCTACACGGGGCTGATCTAGTGCCACGTCCAGCGGTCATCGAATCAAATTTCTTGGTTGCTTAGCGGAGCGCTACTGTTACCACACCGATTCATTCTTTTTGTCCAAGTTTTCTTGTTGCCATTGTGAGAAGGAAATTTGTAGCACAGACACAGACACAGGTAGAGGCGGTCCACTGTTGGAGTTGGCTATTGGTTCTATATATATAGCGTCGGTTGAGGTGTATAGCAAGCAGGGGGTCAGTCAGTCAGTGGTGTCCCGTACTAGGCGGTGATTTGTATGTATATTGTACACATAGAGTTTGGTCACCTGTTTCATGGTGGAGAGATTGATTGGATTATTCTTGGTGATACGGTTGAATAATGCAGGCATTCTTTCTTTTTTTTTTACGCAGCTGACTTTGTGCGATCGAATGAAAACAGGACGATCGACACACATCTCATTATTATGAAGCCGGAAAGTTGCTCCATGCTTTTGCTAGTAGTGTGTGGCCCTGTCTTTCCCCTTGGCGTGCGCCTGTCTGCCGGCGTTTCACGGAGCCTTGACGCAACCACCGGTGGAAGCGGTCGCCGATCTGTCTTATTCCTCTCATCGCGCAACCACCGGCAGCAGCATCTGGAGCTCAGTGGCACGCCGCACCCCCGCCGCCGGAGCCGGGATACGTATACGTCCGTGCGCGCGCACCCAGCGGCACACGCGCGCGATCACCGGTCCATCACCCAACCAACGTCCCGCCCCAAGCGGGCGGGCGCGGCCGGCTCCGACTCCAACCCGTGCCGCCGTGCGGAACCGGAAGCCTCTCGCCTTCCCGAGTTCGCCACCTCCTCCTCCTACTGCCGCAAGTCCCAATCATTGCCTTCCCCCACCGCACCCCACGAGCCCACCTCACCTCACCTCACCCAAAGGTCCCCACAGCGAAAGCAAAGGGGAGGAGGAAGCAACCCCGCGAGGCCGCAAAGCAATCGGCGAAAGCGAAGCGGGCGGCGGATGGCGCGCGGGCTGCGCGGCGTCCGCGACGACCTCTCCGAGCTGGGGCGGCACCTGCTGGACATCGCCTGCTTCCTGCACCCGCTCCTCAACCCGGCGCACACCGACTCGCCGCCGCCAACCCCGACGGGCCCGGGCCCGCGCCACCGCCGCGCGCGCCGCTCACCGTCCCCGCACCCGCCGTCGTCCCCGTCGCTCCTCGCGGGCATCCTCTCCGACCTCGCCGAGATCGGCGGCTCCTTCCGCGGCGGCTTCTCTGGCGCAGCCGCCGCCGCCCCGTCCTCGCCGCCGCCGCCCGCTGCGGTCGAGTCGCAGCAGGCCGCCGCGTCCCCGCCTTCGCCTGCGGCTGCTGCCGACCAGATCGCAGTTGATGTCGTGGGAGCAGCGCGTGCCCTCGCCGCGCGCCCCGAGGCGTGGATCGACTTCCCCGTGCTCGCCCTAGATGAGGGTAATTATGATCTCTTCTCGATTCTCACACCAACACGATTGTTGCTACTTTTGCAAATAATTGGCATCTGCCTACGCGCTACGCAGATTGCGCCTGTCGTGGTTGCTGGTATGGGAGTTGTTAGTTGTTACTCCACACAGTAGATTTTAGTGGAATTGAGAGCAGAGGGAACTTAATTAGGCATTCAGATAGTACCCGGGATGTTTAAGATCAGTGCTCCTCATAGGATAATGGCATGCGAGTGCACGTGTAACAAGTTATTACTTTTGAGAGCATTGATGGATGGGATGATCAGAGGACGAATAGAAAGAAAAAAAAATCCAATGCTTCCAGCTTTAAATTTCGGGGTTTTACAGCTGCTGAGTGTGTTATTTGGTTTTTTAGCTCTTTTGATTGACTATGAAGTTGCCTGGAGTAGGCTGAAACAAAGTGGAGAGACTCTTATTATGTACCTACTATGCTTGGATGTTGGGAGTTTGTCCTGTATGTTGTATTGCGGCTGAGTACAGGTCTCGTGAAGTCATGATTTTGTTTTGTACTTTTGTTCCTTCTTCCATGTGGTATTCATTATTATAGATTTGACTTCCTATTATATTAAATTATATTAAATACACACAAGAGTTAGTATAAATGAGATGCATTTATGGATTTCGAAAAATGGTGTACTGTTCTACAGCTGTATAAGAGGTACTTTTTACATAAGCAACTATATTTAGTAAATCACTTGATGTTTGAAAATAGATGACAAGATGCGTTGTTTTTTCTGTGCAATACTTGGTCAAGTTTTTCTTCCCTACTTCTTGGATCAGTTATGTTTGGCATGATCATCACTTTGAAATCTTGAAAATACAGGCTTAGTACTGTGAGTTGTTTTACTTAGCTCCTGTTTAGAAATATTATTTGTGGCTTTTATTCTTCTGTGCTATGCATTTTTGTCTTTACTTCCATTAATGTATTTTTGTGTGTGACTATTTTAGCCATACCATGATGTTGTTTTCTTCTTTTTGCAGATTCTGTAATCTCTGATATCCAAAGAGATCATATGGAATCCATTGAAAAACTTGTTCCAGATTTAGCATCTCTACGGGGTAGGCTCTGTCCTTCTTACATGGATGAAGACATATTCTGGAAGATTTACTTTAGGTTGCTTGAGTCAAACATAATTGAGCATAGTTCTGAGGTATGTTCATTTTTGGTGCATTACTCTCTTGTAGCATACATTTGAGTTCTCATGGTAGACCACATTTTATATACTAGTTTTAGTTTGAACGAAACTTCTGTGGTTTTCAAAATGAGATGTCATCATAGCATAGCCTGTTAGCAAAGTGAGCACGAAGCATATTTATACTAGTTATTATCTTTTCCTTATACATTTCATGTATTTATTAAGCCAATATGGGAAACCTCTACATCAAATGGGGTTCAAACTTCAAAATACTATGCATGTTCTAAATTACTACTCCCTCCATTCCAGATTATAAGATGTTTTAGCTTTTCTAGATACATTTCTTTTACTATGTATCTAGACATAGTGTATATCTAACTGCATAGCAAAAGCTATGTATGTATCTAGAAAAGCCAAAACGTCACGAATTTGGAATGAAGGGAATAATTGATATTATTATTATTACAGAAAATCCCAACTTCTAGAGAAGCATAAATTACTAGAAAAACTCTTATTTTCTGCCGATTCTGTTGACTTAAATATCACATTTATGGCATCACAAGTCATTATATGTAGCAGGTCACTATGAATTCTGGATTCAAGCTAGGTTGGGCTGCCCAAACAGTTTGCATATCTTGTGAGCGTGTTGGATATCTATATCGTTCAGCACTTCAGCTTCTAGTTTGGCTGCAAAGATTTGATCATACATTGGTGTAATCATTTCTAAATGGATTTTATTATGCATTGCAGAACTAACACAAACAATATCAGTGCCTAAGTAACAGTTTGTGTCATCAATCAAATGTCATCTTATTGCAGCAAGCAAATACTAGGATTAAGGGTACAAAATAGGTCAGCAGATATTGATAACATATAAATGTTTTTGCTATAGCAGAGCTAGAAGAATAGATTGTGTGCACTGAAATAATGTTGCTGAACCGATTGGAAACATGAATCCCATTGTAGCACTCTAATATTTTTTGTTCTCCATTATATTTATTACATACATAATGTATTGTTGCCTTATAAAACACGGATTGCACCACTGAGTTCACAGCTGAAAATCTTAATCTTGTATGCACTATGAAGTAGGAACGCAACAGAAATGAAATTAAATGTATAGAATTTTCCTTTATAGGAACTGATATGTCATGCAATGTGAATTTGTACCAGAACTTTTTATGCATTTGAGATATGCTCCCTCTGGTCAAAAAAATACTTGCCAAATTTGATTTTGCTCGGTCTTTGATGTACAATATCTTCGACCACTGAATTTTTTCTAGAAAATATTCTCAAAACCGTTCAACTTTATGGGATTTAATTAACAAGTATTTTCAATACAATTCTACACCATATCTTGTCAAAAAAAAAAAATTCTACACCATAAACTTGCATGATTTGAAACAAAAGAATCTAAAATTTATTGATGTTTGTAGTTTTAAAGGTTTGACTAAATATTGTCCCAAACATGTTTTTATGACTGGAGAAAGTATTTGTGTATGATAGTTACCTCTGATCAGTGCCTGTATGCAAGATCAGTATTGAATCTTGCATTTTTGTAGATTACAAAATCGGTTGCTAACTTACATCCTATGGATTCACTATGTTGGTACGTGATTGTTTGCTTGCTGACCTGGGAAACATGCTTGGCCGTCGCAGCATTCTCAGGTGTTGAATTTCCAACGCATGGGGTTGATAAAGCTGCCTGGCCAGCAGCCCCCAGGCCAGGGAAGCAACCAAGCACCATGCACATTGCCAATAGTGTCTAGAGTTCCATTTTTTACTGTTATTAGCTGCTGTTTTGACTATCCTCTGGAGGCAGTTTCCCCATTTTGCCCGACTGGACACTGGAGTGTTGAATATGTTGTCGATGATCTTTGGGCTTAATAAGATCATCTTTAAACTTCTCCAAAACGCAGCATCTCTCAAAAAATGAACTAATAAATCGAGTTGTGTTATATGATACGATACTGTATCCTTATCAATCTTTTTACTAATTAGTAATTATTAAATCTTTGTGCAGGAAGATACCCAGAGTGTGCCAAATTCTGTACATCACAACAATGAGATAGAGTCAGATTCTCCACCTCACGTCTGTGAGATAGAAAGTGTGAAAAGCAACCAAGAAGGGTATCAATCTTCGGATGGTCGTGCTTTGCCCAAGACAAGATCCGAGCGAAGCATTGACCAATGGGTATTTGCAAAGTCGAAATCTGAGGAAAGCATGGATCAGTGGTCTGAAATACCTTCAGATGTGGAATCCTTCAGAGAAGGTAAAAGATACCTCAGTAGCGAGGAGCTGAGCGACGTTGATAGTGCCAACGTCGTTGTCATGGACAAATACATGGATTCGCTTCTCTCGGACCGGAGGCACCTCCCCTATGCTAGCTCCTCAGTGCGCCAGGATTCAGTCAGACGAAAACCTGCTTCATCCACTGATTACAGCCATCGGCCTCCACAGCCAACTCCACCTGCATCACTGTCAAAGAAGGAATCATGGGATGTCATTGAAGACTCGGAGTTTGATATACTTGACAGTTAGTAGTTGAGATCTTTGTGATCTCAGGTCTGTTTATCCTTCTATTTTCTTCCATGTTTCCCCACACTTCACCTGGTTTGTAAATGTGGACGTGCAGGTGGCGTCAGTGATAGTGGGAAAGGATTAATGATCTTTTTACCAATATATTACAACAGTCAGTGTGTGCATATAAATCTTCTCAGCTCGCAAGCTGTAAGCCTGTAACCTGAGAAAATTGTGATGAATCTGTCTGGCATCACCTAGTTATCAAATGGGGATGGTATTTTCGCCTCCCAGTTCCCAGTTCAAAAGAAATGTTGCACACAGTATTCATGTGTTGGCATCGTTGTTTGTTTCTGATATTTCTTCATTGCAGAACAGGAAATTGTCCTCATGTCATTGCAAAAAACTTCATATCTCTGATTCGCCATCACAAAATCGAATACCCTAGCATTTTTGGGGGCCCAAATTTCTACCCCTATATCCAACCGTCGACTGTAATCAACTTATAAGAGACTGAAAAGACATTATTTACACCCTGTATTATTAACCTCAATTCACCGAAGGGCAAGAAATATAAGAGAAGAAAACGACCTGATTCCTCTTGGAGTTCAGATAGCCACAAATTGAAGGAATCCCCTATAAATAAAAGAGAAGACAACGATCTAGTTCATTTGTTCTGAAGTGCAGGCCGTTTTTGTTCACATTTATGTAACTTTGTGCAGCATCAACTTAGTTGCACTAAATTCAGCATAGAATATACACAATTTCGAGAAGTTTGAGAAGTTTAACATAGCACAAATATAGACCGAGTATGTTAACGAAGCAACAGTAGCAGCCGGTGCTCATCATACAGCACAATTTCGACAGCGAAAGCTGAATCCACAGAATGATTCCAATTGAACCTACTGAACGGGCATTTGGTTCAAACCAAATCATCACCATGACAGATCATCGCCATGTCAAGGTGGATCCAAAAAGACGAGCTAATCCTGGCAGGGAGCCTGCAAGCTACTGTAGAAATTTACAGAAGTTTCACTGCAGTTGGTCCAAACGGCACTACTGAAACCCTCCAGGAGGCACGAACAGCTGAGCCGCGTCGATGTCAGGGCGGAGCCGCAGCGCGACGCGCTTCATGTCCTCCATGCCCCGCTCATACCCCTTGAGTGCCTCCTCCACCGCCGCCGCCTTGGCTTTCTCCAGCTCCTCCTGGAGCTTCAGCGCGTGCCCCAGCGAGCACGTCGCGTAGTTCGCCGCCTGCATTGCGCGCCGACCACGCCGCGAGTGACATTACTACGTGCACGCACGCCGCGATGCGCCGCCAAGGATCAGGATCGAACCTGGAGCGTCGCGACGTAGCTCGTCGCGATGACGGTGAAGGGATCCGCCACCAAGAACGCGCGCTCCCTCGCCGGCGTGATGACGCCCTGCAGAAGCTGCCGCGCCGCCTCCCACCCGACCGTGTCGCCGTCATGTCTGTCCGGGGCGTGCTGCAGCTTTCGTTTTTGCCCCGTGGAGAAGCCGGGCGGGACAGACGCCCACCCGTGACCAGTGGCCTCCTCCTCCTTTGTGTTGTTCTCCGCCGCCGCCGGCGCGCTGCGGCCGGGCTCACTCTTCACGGCGACCTTCGCCGCTGCTGCCGCCTCGGCGGTCGCCTTCTCTGCCCGCATGTTCTGTATCATGGCATAGGTTGATGGATCCATCCCTAGCTCACATTGACACATCAGTGAATCATTTGCTCCACCGGGAGTCAAGCTCAAAGCTCGAGGATGGTGTACGAAATTTTTACCTTTGGCGCCAGTAGCACGATAGGAAGGCGATGGTGTCGGTGGTTTTGGCGCACGAGGGGTCTTCCTTGCCGCGGCCAAATCGCCCTCGCTGAGGTAAATCAGGACATCAATTGGCGCAGCGCCACGCACACTCAGCAGCTTCTCCACCGCGCTCTTCTCCTCATTGGTGAGCACCGGATCAGCAGTGGATTCCTTGGTCGGCTCGCCCCAGAGCACGGGGCACGGCCACGGCGCCGACGACTTGAGGAAGAAAAACCCCTCCTTCCATCTCTTGATTTTATCCGGGAGCCCCGTGAAGAGCACGCCGGCGGCGTCCTTCCGCGAGAAGCAGTACAGGCCCTTATCCTTCAGCACGCGCAGCGCGAAGAAGTGCAGGAACACGGGCACCGACGGCGGCTGCACGCCGGCGGCGCGGGAGAGCGCCAGGAAGGCCGCCAAGATGCGCCAGCAGTTGGGCGACAGCTGGCTCGGGGCGACGCCGAAGTGCGAGAGCACCTCGCAGAAGAAGGGGTCGAACGGGACGCGCATCCCGGCCTCCAGCGCGTCCGCGTACAAGCAGATGGAGCCACCGGGTGGAGGCGAGCACGCGCGTCGGTCGCCGGCGGGGATCGGGGTGAACGCCTTCGTGTTGACGCCGAACTTCTCGCAGAGGGCGTGGACCGAGTTCTGGCTCCATAGGTACGAGGAGACGCGCTCCGTCGCGGGCCATGAACGCGCGTTTCCACCGCCGCCGCCGCCGCCGTCATCGTCGCGGTCGCTGGAGTCGGCGGTGGTGTCCTGGGTGCTAGCGGGTTTGGGATCAACGGTTTGGACGGAGGACAAGGATTGGGAGGCGGAGGAGGAAGGCATGCCGCAGTTGCAAGGGTGGCCGGGCTTGGTGTTGAACTGTTGGTGGGGGAGGGAAGCGGCGGTCGGCGAGGCACTTCTGCTAGGCGCAGCCGCAGCACCTCACCGATAATTCATCCCCAATAAAATAATATTGGTGGTCATCTATACTGCTTTTTTTTTACCACTGACTATTGAGAAAGATGCTTAAGCAAATCAACAAATAAGGGCCTGTTTAGCAGTGCTCTTTTTCGGCTCTGCCTTTGACGTCTTGCCAAACTTTTTTTTTAGAAAAGCCGTTTTTTAAGTAAAGAGCAGATGAGCCTTTTATGAAGAACCCTGCCAAACAGGTTCGTAAAGATGGGCCCCACTTGCCTATGGTGGTCGTCTCTCGTGTTAAACACTGCTCCTCGGCCTCCATGGTGGTCGCTTCCGACTCCTCCATCACTTCTCCTAGTGGCGGCGGGATGGAGGAGAGGCAACCAGCGGTGCGAGCTCGAGTGCCTCCACTGTCGTGTCTCGCGCCCTAGACACCTCTCCAAAGCGGGCCTCCTCGTCGAATGCATCCCCGTCCATCGTCGGCCATCCTTCTTCTCCCTGGCCCTTGTTCCTATCTCCTGTGGTACCCATCCACTCGCCAAAATGACCATGTCCGCATGTGCGCGGGAAAGAAAATCTGATAGTTGAGATGTGGGAGAGCTTTTGGGGAGGGGGGATTTTAGCAGAGGGGACAATTACATTTGGCTGGGAACTTGCTTTAGGGGGGGAAGCGTTTTAATAGCTCATATGATTGGAGGGGCTGGGGTGATTTTTGGTGATCACCAAATAATTGGGATAGGATGAGAGAGCTGTTGAAGGCCTGGAGCAAGATTTATAAGCCAATTCCCTCAGTATAGTGGTTGGATTGGGGATAGAGGAGTTGCTAGAAATGCTCTAACTTTGGTAAGACGAAGAATGGCGACCAAACTACCAGAACTAAGGCCTTGTTTAGCTCATGAACAAAATTAGGTTTTGGTTAGTGTAGCACTTTCGTTTGTATTTGATAAATATTATCTAATCATAGACTAACTAGGCTCACAAGTTTCGTCTCACAAATTAGAGCCAAATTGTGTAATTAGTTTTTGTTTTCGTCTATATTTAGTATTTTTATGCATATGCCGCAAGATTTAATAAATGATGAGAAATCTCGAAATTTTTTTAGTTTTTAGGTGGAATAAACAAGGCCTAAGAGTAACAGCACACATGATGAGATTCTCTAGACCGACGTGATTGCCAAGCCGTGTTGAGTCTATCTAGACCGACGTGATTGCCAAGCCGTGTTTTAATGTAGAAAGCTTATTTGGTTGGAGGAGTTAAAATTTAATAGGTAGTATAATATTTTTATTTTATTTGGCAATTAGTGTCCAATCATGAATTAATTAAGTTTAAAAGATTCGTCTCACAAATTATTCTATAGCTGTGTTTTTAGTTTTATAAAAAGTCTATATTTAGTACTTCATGCATGTGTTTTAACATTTGATGTTATGGGAGTCAAAGTTTAACAACGCTAACCAATCAGGCTCTAAAATACCTTTCAAAAAGTAAAGATACAGGTGTATTGGAGAGAAAAAAAGATATAATAAAAGAAGTGAAACATATACTGAAAAGTAAGAATGATAACTATCTTGAGACAAAATTTGAATTTTATAGCTCAACTATTTTTTGACTGACGGAGTACTTGCTCCATTCGCAAATAAATATACATTATATTTTTTTAAAATTCAAACTCTTTCAAATTTGGTAAGATATATAAAAATACCAATAATTATATATTCAAATAATTATGAAATTATATATTTTAAATATAATTATATTTATTACACATTATAAATATTCATACTTTTGTATATAAACTTTAATATTTACTCCTAGTGACATAACATTTATTTTGGGAGCACTGTTGGCTCCCATGGTATTTATTCTGGGAAGAAGTGAGGCCTTGTTTAATTATTATTATTATTATTATTTGCAAAATTCTGCCTGTTTCGGTGCTGCTTGGTAGCTCTGCTAGCTCCTGTGTTGTCTCGCCAAGTAAGAAGTTGGAGCACATAGTTTGTTTGGCCGGCTATCAACGATACCTAGATTTGTGTGCTATCATTTTCTGGTCAAGGTGAGTAAATTGGTCTGGATTGGCAAAATTCTTATGAGGGCATTCTCGGTGTGGAAATTATCATAGTTTTTATAAATATTAAATGTACTACCACCTAAGTGTTTTACTAATATTGCAAGATAGTTATTGAAAAGAGAGCAAATATCATAGAAACTAGATCGAAAGTTAGTCTCAATGCATATTATGATACAATTATCAAGATTATAAACTAGGTAACCGAGCCAGATGAGTTTCATGAGGATGAAACTCCTCTCTCATCTGATGAAACTCCTTTATTTAATGAGTCTGCCAAGTTAGCAATTTTAATTATGTGGCACCTTATTTAATATGCATGACACTCTCATGAAACATACATTGAGACTAGCCTAAGACCTTATTTAGTTTGCAAAATTTTTTGAGTTTGACTGTTGTAGTACTTTCGTTTGAATTTGTAATTATTGTCCAACCCTAGACTAAGAGCATCTTTAAAAGATCCTTATATTTTGTTCTCCAAAATATGATGTTTGACAACTTCTAAATTAGTATGAGGAGGAAAAAAAGTCATCTATCCTAATTTTTTTCCTCGGCACTTTTTTTCTAGGACCCAATCTTATGTTTTATATCAAAAACCCTTAATTTGTTTCTATAGGTGTTTAAGCCCGTCCATCAGATATTTCTCTCTTGTATTTTTCTCACCTAGAATTCTGTCTTTCTTCCTACTTACTAGACAGGCCGGGAAACTCTAGATACACACTCCTAGACCGCGCGCATATATGCATGCTCAAGATAAATATTTGCGAGGTTGGGAAAGATGGGGAGGAAAGATACCGAATTATTGGAGAGGTTTTTTTTCTTCTTATTTTACCAAAAAAAAGGATGGGAAAGTCAGATGGCAAAGTGTGAGTGATGCTCTAATTAGGCTTAGGCCATGTTTAGTTCACCCTGAAAACCAAAAAGTTTTCAAGATTCTCCGTCACATCGAATCTTGTGGCACATGCATGAAACATTAAATATATACGAAAATAAAAACTAATTACACAGTTTAGCTGTAAATCACGAGACGAATCTTTTGATCTTAGTTAGTTCATGATTGGATAATATTTGTCACAAACAAACGAAAGTGCTACAGTACCGAAAACTTTTCACTTTTCGGAACTAAATAAGGCCTTAAAAGGTTTGTCTCGTAAATCAAAACTGTGTAATTAGTTATTATTTTTTATCTATATTTAATGCTACATGTATGCGTCCAAAGATTTGATGTGATGAAGAAACTTAAAAATTTATGGGAACTAAACAAGACCTAAGTTTAAAACTATGTCGAGAGCTAAGATACGAAGGAGTGTCATTGTAGTACTTTTTGTTAAGATTTTTTTTACCGATTTAATTTAGAACTGTATCAAACAAACACATGAGAGCGACGAAGCTAAAAGTAACCGAAGAATAAAGTCGAAGCAATTTTAAGGCCAAAGTCGAAGCCATCAAAACGTCACTTTTCTAGCCTTTTCGTTTTGGAGAAGCTTAAGCCCTGCCAGAAAGGGACATTCTCTATGCTCTATATTTCGTCTAAAAAGAATAAAGTTTAACTAGTTTTATAGAAGATAATATATACATTAAGATTTTTAATTAAGTTTTTTTTTATAAAGATGCATTGTACGGTTAATATAGTGATGTTTATTAAACATCATTCATACCTAGGCAGCAAGAGGCGGTTGAATGGGAGCCAATTCTAATTTCTTGGGAGAAAAACTGGACTATATGTCTCAAGCAAACCCCCAAAGTGCTCAAAACCCCGAATTGTCCAAATCGAGTCCACGTAGGTCAAGTGGTGACTAGATACAATCCAAACCCAACTAGGTGCAGCCTTTGTATTGACACCCAGCTTCTCGCAGAACATGGACCACGACGTGCTCCATCACGACCCATGAGCCATGAGCAAGTGTTTCCATCGTCGCCTTCATCATCGCAGTCGCTGGAGTCGACGGTAATGTCTGGGGAGTTTGCAGAGGGTTGGATTCAATTGACCGTGACACCTAAGCGGGGTGAATTAGGCAATTTAAAATCTAATTCTAAAACTATGGCTTCTAATTTTAACTAGTTAAAAGCTTTGCATAAATAAATCTATCTAGATGTGCAACTAAGATTTTACTAGGCGTGTTGCTATCTCTACCGCATATACAGCCTAAATTTCAATCCTATCACCAGCCTATCAAACTAAGCTAGAAATACAAAGCAAACAACTGAGGTATATAATATAAATATAAATATAAAAGGTAAAGGGTGATATAGGGACACACACTCCCATTCGACGATGCTAGTATTTTTATCGAGGTATCGAGAAGCTCATGGCCCCTAATTTTCGTTGGAGCCTGTCGTAAGGATGATCTCACAAGGGCCAAACTCCCAGTCGAGTAACTCCGTGGATATCCCCTAGGCCTTTTCCACGTGCAAGTGGGGTCTTCGAGATGACCTCTCCCGAACAGCTCTCCTCGTCTTCATGATCAAGCTTCCAGCCAAATTGCAACGTTCTCTTCGGTAAATAGTGATGGCCACACCACAAACGTGGTTGGTATGATCTCCTAAGAGGCCAAGACTACAAGCCCCACCGATATACAAATTAACATGGTGCACACAAGCACCTAATAGCAAGAGGTATACAAACCTCAGTAACACTAGGACTAAACCTACAACAAGCATATTTACCGGTGGTCTATCTAGCCCAAGCACTTCCCAAGACACCTACACTAATCACTATGTGTATCATTAAACACTATGCAAGTGGAGAGCTCTAGAATGGTGTAGCAACACATTGGTATAGTTTACCAACTCTACACTCTCCACGACCGTTGAGGAAGTTTATATATCCACCCCACCCCAAAACTAAACATTTGGGCAATGTGCAACTCATTCTGCACAAGTTCAGAAATTTTAAGCCCTTCTAAGAAATTCTGAGGACTTCCAGCGAACTAGCCATTTTAAATTTCACCGTTGATTAGCTAACTGTTGGGGATCGGAAATTCGGAGCACCTCTTCGAAAATTCTGGCGTCCTGTTTGCAGCCCACACACTTTCGTATTTTAGGCATTACTTTTAGCTCCAAACTCTAATTGTGATGATCTTGGACTTTTTAGAAAATTAATTAATACCTATTTATCTCTTAACTTAACTGGTATCATATTAATTTGAGCAAATCCGATGTCATATGGTACAACCAATTCATTGATCTCTTTGTCTTGGCTTCAATTTTATGTGTGTCTTGGACTTAAATTTTCATATGTAGGTCTTTAGGAAAGCTCCTAAGGTCTTTTTTGAGGTGATGATCATCCGTTTTATTGCTCTACTTGGGGTCCTGTTCGTATTTGCATCGCGTCCTGAGGCCTTGTTTAGTTCACCTAAAAAATCAAGAACTTTTTAAGATTCTCCGTCACATCGAATCTTATGGCACATGCATGAAGCATTAAATATAAACAAAAATAAAAACTAATTGCACAGTTTATCTGTAAATCGCGAGATGAATTTTTTGAGTCTAGTTAGTTCATTATTGGACAATAATTACCAAATAACAACGAAACTGCTACAGTATCGAAAACCAAAAAATTTTCGGAACTAAACAAGGCCTCCTCGAATGTGCTAGCAAATAATTTAGGGTCCTTTTTCCTTACAGGGATCAATGCTTTGTACAGTGAGAGGTGGAGGAAGGAGGCATGACATGCCAAGGTTCTCTACAACGACGCGACGCGACTACCTATTTTTGTGCAACCCTGTTATTACATTACATCCCCACAATGCAAGGAGGCTTCAAGAGCGTGGGACTATATTGGAGCTAGAGCTACTGTCAGGATCAGGAGTAAAGTCCATCATTAGTTTCTAAATTTATTCGGTCATGTTATTCGGTTATGTAAACTCACAAAACGTCTTTCTAAACTTATTCGGTCATGTTATTCGGGTCTGTAAACTCACAAAACGTCTTTTTAGGTCCTTAAACTTATTGGCTTATGTTCTCTTGGTCTATAAACTTGAAGATCTCTCGTATAGGTCATCAAACTTGTTTAGGTCTTGTTTAGATCCAAATTTTTTTTTGAATTTTTACACTATACTATTTTCGTTTTTATTGACAAACATTATCCAATCATGAAATAACTAGACTTAAAAGATTCATCTCGCGATTTACAGGTAACTGTGCAATTAATTTTTGTTTTTATCTATATTTAATGCTCTATGCATATGCTGTAAAATTCAATGTGATGGGAAATTTTAAAATGTTTTGGGTTTTTGAGATAAACTAAACAGCCATCTACAACTTTGTAGCTAACTTTTTTTAAAATTAAAATTGTTTAGGGTCCTAAACATAGGCCTTGTTTAGTTCACCTCGAAATCCAAAAAAATTTCAAGATTCCCTGTCACATCAAATCTTGCGGCACATGCATAAAGCATTAAATATAGACGAAAATAAAAACTAATCACACAGTTTGACTGTAAATCACGAGATGAATCTTTTGACCATAGTTAGTCTATAATTGGACAATATTTACCACAAACAAACGAAAGTGCTACAGTTCTGAAAACTTTCAGTTTTCGGAACTAAGGCCTTGTTTAGTTCCAAAAAAATTTGCAAAATTTTTCAGATTCCCCGTCACATCGAATCTTTAGACACATGCATAAAGTATTAAATATAGACAAAAATAAAAACTAATTATATAGTTTGATCGAAATTGACGAGACGAATCTTTTGAGCCTAGTTAGTCCATGATTGGACAATATTTATCAAATACAGACGAAAAAGCTACAATGTCAATTTTGTAAAATATTTTGGAACTAAACAAGGCC
>Ga0182004_10000608_pt1 | contig 22867 bp, 21 predicted proteins | sample Sormic07211540_1_FD_120479 | JGI IMG/M metagenome (GOLD analysis project Ga0182004, IMG submission 120479) | Endophyte microbial communities from Sorghum bicolor roots, Mead, Nebraska, USA - 072115-40_1 MetaG | ecosystem: Host-associated > Plants > Roots > Unclassified | place: USA: Nebraska...
GCTGGAGTTAAACTTTAGTCATAACCTAATTACTAACCATTCTACATCACTTAAGTCACTTTACTATTTATAATTAGAAAATAAGGAATTTGTGACAAGTTAAACAGAGCATTTATGAAATAAGATTAGATTAAGTAGATCACAACTAAAAAGGCATTTAAGTTGGCATAGAACATACTAATACTTATTTTATGAAAAAGATCAGAGATTTATTAACTCCCAAGTTGCTTTTGATTTCAACGATTATTGAGATTTATTAACCCCCAAGTTGCTTTTGATTTCAACGATTATTGAATAAGCATTTACAAAATAACATTTATGATGAAATCTAAAAGTATTAAACATGGTGAACATTACTACTAAAGCGTAGTTTATGTCGATGCGAACCTAACGCGACAAGAACGGGCTCAAACAGAGTTGAAACGCGCATTCTATGGCCAAAACTAGATCAGTGGCAAAATTATGAATAAACAGAACTAATTTTCGTATTTTAAATAATCAAAAACTGAATTAAAAATGTAATTTTGGATTAAATCTACAAATACCAGCGGCAGTAGGGGTTAATCTGTTAAAAATAGGACCTATTTCTAATTAGTTTTGAACTGAAGTGGACTGCGGGTTGATTTCCTCAAAACACAAGGGCTTTTCTGCAAAGTTGCCAAGGTCAACGGGGGCGACCGGCTCGGCCGGCCACGTGGCGCTGCGGGACTGGCTGGTCCACAGCCCGCGCCTGTGGACCGGGGCGGTGGCGGCGGGTCCACCGGTCCATGGTGGACCGGGACCGGGATCGGGCGAGCGCGCGGTGAGCGGGGGGCCTGGCCGCGGCGGCGCCATGGCCGGCCTCACGGCGAGCTCGCTGCGCGTTGCTGTGGTGCATGGGAGGCCGTGCCGAGGGCACGAACGCGTCGCGCGCGGTGCGGTGGGTGTAGGGCGCGGCTCGGCCGCTGCCAGGGATGGTCGGGGTGCGCTGGCCACGCGACGGCGTGAGACGGCGGTGGTGGCTTACTCCGGCGAGGCCGTGCATCGCAAAGGAAAGGAGAAAACGCGATAGAGCTCCTACACAATCGTCACGGACTAGCAATGCTCGGGGAAGGCTTACCTTGGCGTAACGGTGGCGGAGCGAGACGATTCGCGGCGGCCGCGGAGCTCGACGGACCGGCGGCGGCGCTGCGTGCTTGGGGGGTGTTTTGGCGGCTCGGGATTGCGGCTAGCGTGGCGGCGGGGCTTCGCTAGGGTTCCAAGGGGCGCGGAGCCTTGTGCAGGGCCTTTATAGGCCGCGGGGAACCTCGAGGAGCGCGCACAGGCTCGAATCGACGGCGGCAGCGGTGTCCGAGATGTGCGGCTAGAGGAGGGAGACGCGGCTGACGCGTGGGTCCGCAGCGTCAGCCGCTTGTAGCGACCGACAAGTGGGCCCCGCGTGGCAGCGGGTGCACGCTGCTAGCGAGCCGAGGCGGGGCGCTGGGCCGCGGCCTGGCTGGGTGGGCCGCTGGCGTGTGGGAGAGAGGGGGTGTGGGAAGGTGGGCCGAGGGAGGGGTGGTCGGCCCAGGTTGGAGAAAAACGCTTTTCTTTTTATAAAGATTCATTTCTAAACTATTTTACTAAACCAATTTCAACACCCTGTTTGAATTCCTAATTTGAGATTATTTTGGGAGCTTGTTTTCTTTAATACTTTTGAAAACAAAGCACATTTTCCTAAGATCATATTTTTAAATCATTTTTCAACTCAAAACAAATAGTTTTCGAATAGGACTTTTAGTGTTTTATTTTTTTTTCCAGAAACCAAAAGGACCTAAACGTGCTCGCTAGAAATTTTGAAATTTATTTTTTACATACAAGCTAAACAAAGCTAGGGGCACAAAAGTACACAACCGCAAACATAACACCCTTCACTTAATTTTATAAAAGTTTTAAAATTCCACAATTTTCTCTCTTTTTAAATTCAATAATTAAATAACCCTTGGAATATTTTAGAAAAATTTTAAATTCTTATTTAATTTAGTGTTTTCTAATAACAATCCAAAATTAAAAATTTTGGAGTGTTATAGTTTTGATTGTGTTTGTCGTCGTAGTTCAATTGTAAAGTTGTTGTTTCTTTGTTTTCCGCCGCTACCCTAGCCACCGTTCTCAAACAACAAGTCAAAGCCACCATATTACTCGACTTGCCCTCGCTAGCCGTCTTGTGTGATCTCTCGGCGCCGCGCTAACCCTAGATAATAGGTTGTGAGCCGTTGTTATTTTGCCTGCATCGCAGCCCTCCTTATATCATCAGGTGAATACCTACTGCTGTTAGTCACATGGACGATTCATCCTGTGATCGGAGTTGGAGTTTAGGGACGCTTTGCCCAAACTGCCGCCGCCGCCGTGTTGTGTCTTCCGAAAAACATAACTTGAGATACCTTTGGTAAAACAGGTATAACATTTTGCTCGTTTATCATAAAAATCTGAAATTTTTACAGCAGCTTCTTGACACCATTTGGACCTGACCAAAACTCGGCTTTGCCCTGTTTGGTTTCATCAAAATTGCCAAAAAAATTCAGGAAAATAAAGAAAAAATTTGTCAAGGGTTTTGTACGCTTTTCAGAGAACTTGCTGAATTTCTGTAGACCACATCCGACCTCAGTCGTAGGTTCCAATTTTTGTGGTTGCATCTTTTGTGATTCTTGTTTAGAGAAAAATCTAAAAAAATAGTGAAAAAATAAAAAAGTTTGATTCCTACTAGTGCCTTTTGGGAAAATCCACGGTAAATTCAGGAAAAAGGGAAACTCCGCCCTATTGCTTGTTCGCTGAGTTCTTTCCATCGTACTTTGTTTCACCTTGTTGCGCTACGTCTAGACACGTCTTAGCCAGCAATTATGATTTGTCCTCTGGACACTTATTGAACTTAGCTAACTCTGTATTCATTAATTGCTAATCCTTGTTGTTCATAACGTGCGTTTCTAAAGCTCTATGTATACTTATATCAGCATAGGTTCATCTTGCAACTATTACCCACGCTCAACAACATATTGTTTTCCTAATTTAGTTTTGCTCCTGTTTGGCTTTGGTAAGAACAGTTGTAAGACAGTGGTAAGCCGCTTCTGATTTTGTATTCCACTTTCACCACCACCACTTGATTCCTTTTAGTTGATAGGGATAGTACGTTGTTGTTATTTTTCCCTATTTTCCAACCATGGCAGGATCTCCAACGGGTTTCAATGATTGTGTGTCCAAGGGTGAACTTATAGCGTTCATCACTGAACAACGCAATCTTATGAATGAGCTGCCGCGCAATATGAACAATTTGGTCACCCGCATTGAACAGATTGAGCAACGCCCTCCATTTCGTGGTGATGATGAAGATGCTGATGCGGATGGAGATGTATCTGATCATGAAGATGCGGATGCTGATGGTGATGCACGCAACCATCGCCGCTATAATTTCAATCGTCGCGGTATGAAAGGTAATAATCATGGTAATAATGATCCTTTTGCTAAAATTGAATTTAGCCTCCCTCCTTTTTGCTGGTAATGTTGATCCTAAAGCATATTTAGATTGGGAGCTTGCTGTTCAACAAAAATCTGATTCTCATATTGTTTGTGTTGGGCATAGAGTTAGACTTGCTATTAGTGAGTTTACTAATTTTGCTTTGTTTTGGTGGAGTGATCTTTGCAATGCTAATAATACTCCTGTTGCACCTCAAACTTGGAATGCTTTAAAACAATGTATAAAATCTCATTTTGTTCCTCCTTATTATCAACGCGATTTACGTTTTAAACTGCAAACTTTAAAACAAGGAGATAAAGGAGTAGAAGCATATAAATGAAGATGATGTTGATGCTAGTGCTAGATTCTTTGATGGTTTAAACCATGATATACAGAACATTCGTGATTACAATGAATGACGTAATTTTTCCCAATTGTATCATCTTACTATTAAGGCAGAACATGAAGTATAGGGACGCAAACAACATAAGTCTTTCAGGTCTAACAATGGGAGGAATTTTCAGCAGCGTTCCGAGTCGGAGACGCCCAAGATTTCTATTGCACCACAGCCATCTACACCTGTATTTTTTGCTGGGGTAAGTAAATTGTCTAATGTGCAGCCCCCACGGCTGAAGAAAGGTGCCACTCCAGGTGCTTCTACTAGCTCCTCCTCACCTAGCTTTAAAATCATTTGCCACCGATGCAAAGGCATGGGACATGTCATGAAGGACTGCCCTAGTCGTCGTGCTTTCATTACTACCGACGATGGATATGTAAGTACTAGTGATGTTGAAAATGATTTACCCTTGCTGCTAACATTGATGCAGATTCTTCTAAGGGTGATCAAGACAATGACGCCGTCCACATTGACTCCATGGCTGCATCTGCGGGCGACCCTAGCCTTCTTGTGCAGCATTTATTGAGTTCACATGTGGGACAAGTAGAAGAGATGAAGATCCAGCGCCATAATTTGTTCCACATGTATTTCATTCTGCAGGGTTGTCGTGTTCTTACCATCATTAATAGAGGGAGTTGCAAGAACTTGGTGAGATCAGATTTGGTTGAGAAGCTTGGCTTAACCACACAACAACATTCATATCCATATAAACTTCAATGGTTCAATAATAGTGGTAAGACTAAGGTAACTAAATCAGCCCGCATTAGTTTCTTCACGGGTTGTTATCATGATACTGCTGATTTTGATATTGTGCCTATGCAATCTTTTTCAATTTTGTTAGAACGTCCATGGAAATTTGATAATGATGCTTTACACCATGGTAGCACTACTACAAAATTTATTAACCGCGACCTTTCAAAATAGCTCTTGAAGGTGGGCAGCATTTTCAACCGCCTTGGTTAATGCCTACCATTAACCGAGGCGGTCATTTCTTATTAACTGAGATGGTTACAAAAACTGCCTCGTAAAATTGATTAACCGAGACGGTTATTTATAAGAGGCCTGCCTCGTCAAATAGAGCTATTTTTGGAGGCGATTATTTATAAGAAGCCCGTCTCGGTTAAAAAGGCTAGGTCCAGTCCTGTTCTTAAAAGCCCATCTCAGCCTGATATAAGGATCCACATATATATACAACTACTTAGGGTTTCATTCACTCCTCCTCACTCATTTCTCCTCCCTCTGCGCAGCCGCATTCCCTCTCCCTCCCACCACCGACGGCTCACTGCTCCCTTCTCCCTCCTCTTCCCATCCCGGTGTAGCAGCCCTCCTCTCCTCCCGGCCATGGCGTGCAGCAACCTGGCCCTTCTCGACAGGTGCCTCCCCTCTCCTCCATGGCAACCCTCCTCGCTCTCTCTAGTGGTGCTAGCAGGCGGTGGCGGTGGCACGGTGACACGACGCCATGGCCAGCCACACCCAGAAAGGGCGCTCTGGTGGCTTCAACTCCGGCGGCGGCTTCAACTCCCGGATAGAAGGGCGCTCCGGCGGTGCTCGTCCACGAGCGATGCGGGTGGCATTAACTCCGGCGGTGCTCTTCCACGAGCGATGCAGGCAGCTTCAACTCCGGTGACGCTCCTCCTTCGGCGTCACCTCCAGCGGATCTGCGGCGAGGGTGGCTAGATCCGATGTCACGGCACAGTGGCAGCTCGGTGGTGCTCGGATGGGCTTTTGCGGGCCTCGTCGATGGGCTCAGCGGGCCCCATTGATGGGCTCACCCTTTTTTTTTATTTTATTAACCGAGGCGGGCATCCAAAACGCCTCGGAAAATGGTCTGATTAACCGTGACCTTTGATCCGAGGCGTTTTGGATGCCTGCCTTGGTTAATCCAAAATGCCCGCCTCAGAAAAGAAATTATGTAGTAGTGTAGAACTAATACATACACTTTCATGCATAAGGACAAGAAAATTACTTTGCTACCTTTGTCACCTATGGATATTTTTAAACATGCTAAAGAGATTAACAAAAAACCTCCAATAGACATCGCTAAAAATAATGGGAGGTGCTTTACTTGCTACAACTTATGCTACTGCTGAGTTATGTGATAATTCAGATGTACCATGTTATACTATATTTTGTCAACCTATTATGTCTTGTGCATTGCCTACTGTCACTAATCTTTTGAAGGAGTTTGTTGATGGGGAAGAGTCGAGGACGACTCCAATTCTAGAAGGAGGGGATGATGAGGACATCAACAAGATGGAGTCGAGGATGACTCCAATTCAAGAAGAAGAGGATGATGAGGACATCGCCACGCTGGACACGCCTACACCATGGTTTTTTTCTAAGTTGCAATTCATCTCCAACTTAGCTGTCACGTCACCCTTGGATTAAGCAGACACGTCATCAGTATTTCGATCATAACTTCTTCACACGACATCGAAACAGGGTGATCTTGGACTCGTTGGGAAGGAACAACGACGCCATCATTTTGGATCTAGTCCTAGCTCCAGATCTCTCGTGGATTCTTCTGTGTGAGCACAGCAAGGTGCTACATCACCTATTTTGGGCCAACTTGGCCACGTATCGAGTTTGGGCCTTAAGCCCTAGTTGTGGCGCCTCCCCCTGGTCGCCTCCAACCCTAGGACGCCTCTCTTTTTATATTACACACAGCCGCCACTGTGTAGATGTGCGTTTTGTTTAAAATTTAGTTTTCCATCGAGAAACTGAATCATTCATTATAACTGTGGTGACAAATCCTTTTTATAGTGGTCCAGGGCCCCCGTTCTTGATCACCTCCACTATGTCGATTAGTCCTTTGGAACCAAGTTCTTGAACCCTCTTTGATATTTGCATCAACTCATATTTGCAATTTTAGATTGCATGTTTATACTTTCTTGCTTGTGTTCTTCGATTTGTTTGTAGGAACAGCCTTCTTGGCGAGGACAATCATGTTGTGCTTGGTTCATAACCAACAGAGGAGTGATGTAATGGATGCAGGATTCGAATCATGCCTGATTTGAAGCAGGATCACCAACATCGAGATCTCCACAAATCAAACTTCCGGTTACCTCTCGGAAGATCGGGCCTGAACCTTATCAACAACAAATCCCGTGTCTCTCGGGATTTCATGAGCTAGCCACAATCCTCTTTTCATAAAGCTTCAAGGCCCTCCCCGCACTTCCTTTTCCTGATTTCATGATGCCAGACATGCCCTAGCCCCCTGTAGTTCTCCAGTTGCATCTCAATGTCAAGGTCAATCACCCACCGCCATGGTAGTCACATCTCGCTGCCGTTCCGACGAATTCGAGTCTTTGCCGAGCTCCACGTTGAGGTGACGAAGCTCTCGCGCCCTTCTCCCTAAACTCTTCATATCCCTGTCCTTCTCTACTGATCGCCGAACCTGTACAAGGAGTTTCCGTTCGCCACTCCAAGCTGCCGGCCATCCCCGACTATTCTCCAACCATGAAATCCCCCTAGGTGAGTTCGCTAGGACCTCCTCTTGCTTTCCATGATCTCGGATTTGAGTTTGGTACAACATAGCGCGTTCTTCGCCAACTCCGGCAAGCTTCAGCCATGGCGCCGTCGTATTTGCCCTGCTCCGCCCGCCGGCAGCCATTCCCTCTCCCCAGATCTAATCTCGTTCGCTCGATTAAGATCCAACGGCCCATGGTGGCTGATACCCCTTCGGCTTGGCTCTTTTGCTAAAGAGACCCTGCCCTTTTCTATATTAGAACCCACAATCCTTAGGCGTAATCCAGAAATACGCTTTCACCGTTTGAAAATGTAAAATCGAGTCAAAATACGTTTTCCGTATTTATAGTTTTGCCACTGAAATTATTTTAATTATAAAATATTCGTTTTAACTCCGATTTGATCCAATCAAATCACGTTAGATTCGTAATCATGAGATCTATATGTTAGTAACCTTGGTTCAATAGTTTGAAACTTTTTAGATGGTGAGCAGTATAGCATTAGGTTTCTTTCTATAGACGGTATTTTGGTTTGAGTATAGAGGGTGAGCAGTATTTTGGTTATCAAGATCGGAGCCTTGGCAACAAGTAAGACCAGCAGAATCAGTAGGAGCAGCAGGAACAATTGGATCAATGCAAGTATAGCATTGGGTTTTCTTTCTATGATTATGATCTTGTGACTTCATTAATGTTTGAGCAACAAATGATAAAATGACTTTTTAGCAACTTGAGGATTTGTCTGTAAGCGGTTACCCGAGATTGACAGTGCAACCATGAGGGCTATTATGGCTCTGGCTTTAGCTCAGTATGAAAACCTTTTTCTAGCTTGTTAGAGGTTACCCATAAGGGTGCTAGAGGGGCTTGCCGTTTTGGGTATAGTGCAGCCTCTGTCCTTATGTATATAGGCTACGCGTCATTGTGCCACTCGGAAGAGGGCTCTATATCTGCGCGCCAATTGAAAACCTTGCGGCGCTAACTTGTTAGATGAACTTTTGAAAGACTTTATAGTGAACCCTGTCAACCTTCCTTGGTAGTGGGTTAAGAGGTCGACGGGCCTCGGGCGAAAGGGTAAATCATGATTTATGGGTAAAGATGTACAACCTCTACACCATGCCCTCGGTCATGAGCGGCCTTGGCGACTTTTATATTAAAGATGATGATTCATGTTGTGTTATGATGTTTATAGTTTATTGTTTAATGCTTTACATAATTTATGTCACATTGATCATGAGTTTATGGATCTACTGTCTTGTTGCTATATTTGCGGAATTTGACATGGACTCACTCTTGTTATTTCCCCCATATCCTTCAGAAGATGTTTTAGGCTTGTGATCAACCAGTCAGTTTGGATCCTGTTGAGTAAAGTTAATACCTGAAGTTTGGAGATTATCTTTCATTGTTTGCTGCCTAAGGTTATCTCTAATATACATAGTATGTTATATAATTTATGTATTGTCTTTTAATATTATCCCTTATTTTTAACTATATGTGAGATTTGGCTTCTAAGACTCACATATGGTGCATATCTGATTTTGTTCTTTAAATTAGATATTACATAGAAAGAAGAAAATAAATAAGAAGAATAAGAAAAGAAATGAGACGAAAAGATGTAGATGTACATACTTGGTGCTTCGCTCAGCTTCCCATGGACCTAGCAACTTCCGTCTCGCATGCCCCATGATTCCCGCGTAGGGACTCCCGCGCACCATCAGCAGGCAGCTCCGGTCCAAACGTTTGGACAAGAAGATTTCTAGAAGCATACTCCCCCTGAGGCATCATTGATATTCCAATTCATTATCTCTAGTCAAGATAAGGAGAGGGGTCCCTTGAATGAACTACCTCTCTAGAGCCTAGCAATCAAGAAAAAGACTAGTACACCTCTAGTTAGGTTTGGATCTAGTCTTAGAGCTAGAACTAGAAGAGAGAGAGAGTGGTAGAATATCCGAAGGAAGCCCGAGTGTGTCGGTGCTCCTTCTTCAGCTTGTACCTATGGATTCAAGTTCTTCAGGAGCTTGGATCAGAGACTTCTTCGGTCATCAACTTTTATTTGTTAGTGAGTTTATTGTTCTTATTGCTCTTCTAGTTTACGAGTTTATTTTGAGTATTTGATCTAGTGCACTAGGTTAGAATATAATTCTTCGTGCAAGCGTGGTGCTTAGGCTCAGATTACTCGTAGATACGCCCTATATTCCGGATTGGTGGTAGATCGCTAGGGTGACTTTATAGCCTTGTTGAGTCTTCTACAGTCCACCTCTCATCTATGGGCCTAGAAGGAGACCTTTGTTACATGGTAGATTCATACTCTATTTGCGGTCTTCCATAATAATTCCCTAGCGGATCAATAATTGCAAAACTCCCTAAAAGTAGAACTAGACAACCCTAGTTTTCTCCCTCAACCTTCTAGTGTCTCATCCTTGATTGTGCTGAGGGATTAAGCCAAGATCGAGGTCCCTCAATCCATTCCTTAAGGTTCGATATTAAAGCTGGGTCATCTCGGTGAAGTGCTACATTGGTATCTTATCCATGCGCTTGCGGAAAAACTTAGTGTGCATTAGTAAATACCAACAATGATATGAAGAAACTTCAGGAAGACAAGGGTATCAAAGAGTATGATGGCTATAGGAAAGAACATTTCAACCTATGTGCCTTGCTCTTCACCACTATCACTGATATCCTAGGACATCGTAGCGTGTCAAGGTAGAGCAAAGGAGAAAAAGACTGCTTTTAGTGCTTAGATGACACCGAGCGTGTGTGGCTAAATATGTCAAAGAGAAGGGTCTATTTAAGGCACCGATGTTTCCTTCCTAAGGGTCATTCGTACCAAGAGATGAAATGTCAGTTTGATGGCACAGGGGAGAGGTTATGCACTAAGGGATTTCAGCGGGCAACACGTATATGACCAGGTGGTACAGGATGCCACACCTAAAGTTATTGACCCTGAGAGCATTGTCCTTGGAAAGTGAAAGCATAGTGAAAAAGGAAAGTAGAAGAGTGACAATAAGAAGAGGTGGAAGAAAATGTCAATTGTCAATCCTATGGGAACTTCCTTATCGAAAGCATATAGTGGTCTGCCATAGCATTAATCTCATGCACGTGAAAAGGAATGTTTGTGGGAGTTTGCTTGGGACACTCATGAATGACCAATGGAAAACAAGGACCATGCAAAAACAAGAGCTGACCTACCGGAATTGGACATCAGGCCTGAGCTTATAACTGACAGTACCAATGTCCATCCACCTCTATCTACCATAAACCTGACCCGACAATAGAAGGAGGAATTATGTTGACTTCTTTCATAGTGTCAAACTTCCCTCTAGATACTCAGCCAACATATAAAAGCTTGTGCCTACAAAAGAAACAAGATACTTTCCATGAAAGCTCATGATTGCGATGTCAAGCTCACAGCATGCTTGTAGTTGGAATCCGGAACATTTTGCCAGAAAAAACCCAATCGGCAATCATGAGTCTCTGCTCCTTCTTTAATGAAATCTATTAGAAGGTCATAGATGGACGTGTTTAAATGTTGTCGTTCACACAGATTTAATCACAGTTGCATATTGGTACGCGCGTCTGTAGATGTATTCTTAGTATAGACGCTTGTTTTGTGTGTCTATAATAAACCTTATTACATACGCATTAATTATTCCCGACGCATGCTAGCGCGTCTGCAATGTGCCTAAGTGCGTGTATAAGAAGTGTTTTTTTGACATAGTGATAGCAAAAGATATTTGCCAACAAATTTAATCTTTATGGAGGCACATTGATTGGCATCATCACAATCTTTTGCTTCGTAGTCCATTCAATGTCAGACACTCGACTACAATCGTTGCATATGTGTTATTGAGTTCAAGATCAGCTTGCTGCTTACTCCCCACATCCTGATCCGCAAAGCAATCTCAAGACTAGACAATTTGAATAATTATTGGTTCTAGACATGAAAAAGATAGATATATTTCTCAATTCAATAAAAAAGTTCAATTTCAATCAAAACATAAGAAACTCCAACTAGAATTTAAGAAACAACAATCAAAACTTAAGTTCTGATTATTGATGTTTTATTTGAACGGCTCACTCATACATAAAAAAAAAGTACTCCAGTTTTGATTGTTGTGTTTGCTATACGAAAGGAAAATAAACTGATTTCTATGCGCGATTCCATGGGCAAAGAGTCTACGTTTTTGTGTGCACTAACAAACTAAAAAGACAATATTCATATTATCCACATCACTTGAGGCTTTGCAGCTCCGCATGGAAGGTCTCCGCGTGCTCCTGCTTGACACAGAGCGCCATGGCGGCGACACCCTCGGCCTTGTCCTTCCTCCCACACAGGATGCAGCCTGGCACCACCTTGCGCTCCATGTTCCCGATGACACGTTCAGCGCCGCCGCTGCCGAAGTCGACGTCGTCCAAGCCGAGATTCCACCAGCTGGTCACGTACAGGGTGTCATAACCGTCGAGGCCATTTAGCCGGCCGCTCATCTCGTCGGCGATGTACGCCGCTCCATCAGCAAACATGTATGGGACCCTTGCCTTGGCGTCCTTTACCAGCCTCACGAGGTCCAGGATGTCGCCGTCGGCGACCTCACGCAGCGTCGAGGCAGCAAGGCCGAAGGCGAAGACGTTGCCGTAGTAGCCATCCTTGGCCTTCGCCGGCTTCCTCACGTTCACTGTGAAGGCGAGCGCCGTGGGCGCGTCCTGGCTGGCGGCGCTGGCGATCGTCGCGCGCGTACGACACTTCCATAGGGTGGCGGTGAAGACGTCGAACGCGGTGCAAGACGCCGGCGCCATCTGTCCGCCGCCGCTGCTGCTGTGACGACGACGACGGAACTCGTCCTTGACGCGGTCGATGAAGCTAAGGGGAACAGTGATGTAGGAGGACGGGAAGTCGCTGTGCTGGCTGCAGACGAGTGCCTTGGTCATGGTGGTTATCGGCGGGGGAAGCTCAGGGAGGGCGTGGTCCACCCTCACCGGCAAGATGGAAGGGGAACGGAAGCCGCGGGCATACTCGCCGACGGCCTGCAAGAACTGCGCCATCCCGGCGCCGTCGGTGACGACGTGGTTCCACGTCACCCCGACGACGAAGCCACCACAGGAGAACTCGGTCACCTGCACCAGCAGCAACGGCGGGTCCGTACTGTACTGGGCGGTGTAGTTCATAGTGAGGTCCTCGACGGTGACCACCGGATGCGGGCCGAAGAGTCTGCCCTGCTGAAAACGGTCGGAAACGGTCGAAAACGGAATTACAATGTAGAAAACGAACGCGGTCGGTGTGGAATATTTCTATATTTTAGCAATTAAAGAGTATATAAAATGAATAAAAGTGGTTGTGAAACCAACTGAAACTGACAAAATTTTTATGTTTGACAAAATTCGAAAACGGTTTTATAATATAGAAAACGATATCATATATAGAAAACGAAAGCGATTCAGTTTGAAATATTTCCGTTCCGTTTTCATCTCTACCTGCAGCGTGCAGCTCGCGGACGCCCCAACGAACGCCACGCCCTCGCCGGTGCACGCGATTTTCAGCTGGTCGCCGGTGATGGTGAGGCGGCCGGCCATTGGGTAGTAGAGAACAAGCGCTCGGGACAGAGCTCTCCTGATGCTCTCGGCTGGCTGATCGATGGGGTTCTCGAAGACAAGCAGGGCTGCCATGGGCAGGGAAGCAAGAGCTCTGTCCATGGCGGTGAGGGGGAGGACGCCGGCGGGCGTGGCCTCCGACGGGACGACGAGAAAAGGCAGCGACTTGGTGACGCGCGAGCTCATTGCTTGTGACTGGTTTCTCTCGTGTTGGCTTTGCGGTTTGCTTGTGGTGTCTTCTTGGCTTTATAGTGGCGAGCATGAGCAAGAGCAGCAGCAGCGAAGGGCCCAGCAACACGTGGAGTTATATGATCGAGGATGACTCCAGAAGATTGCATTGTTTTGGTACATTGGCTCCAGCGCAATTTTCTCATCCAATCATAATGGCCAATGCCCCCTTCCTCTCTTTCACTGTCAGCACATTTCTGAGCGGACATATCTGTATTTAGGTTCGGCTTCGGTTTTGACATTCAGGAGCTTCGGTTTTTAGCTTGGTGTTTGATTTCACCCCTAAATTGAACTGAAAGAATGTTCAACCCGAGGAGCACTCGTCCGTCTAGTGGTCCAACCATCCACGTGCATTTGCCACGCTCTTTGCCAACTTAGCCCAACGACTCACCAAGCCGCATGTAGCCCATCGCTTCTTCTCCTTGCCTCCTATATTCACCAGTGTCGGTTCTATAATTTTGAGGGCCCTCTGGCGAATACATCACGACGACCTCTAAACTATAAAATTTTATAATAATATAAGCTAATTTTTTCATAAAGGGAAAACAAATCCAATCATATATAGACAAAATGCTCTTCTTGTCTTTTTCATTTTCTTACGGTCCCTGACAAATGTTTTTTAGTAACATTCTAAAATTCTAACACCTGACCTAAATTATAAGAAAAATATAACTATATGAGTATAAAGTACTAGACAAAAATTAAACAAGAAAGAAAACCTAGTGCCTAGACAATTGGGACATGAACAAAACCAAGATTCACAAATCACAAAAAATAAAAGGGTAGAAGGAAATAACCAACATCACATGTCGTAGTCCTCGTCGAACTCTGCCAGTTGGTCGCCGCTATCGTTTGGATTTTCGAAGGCTAGAACTCGGGCGCAGAGGTTCTGGTATTATCCATTGCAGCTCATGATCGCGTGGTGAACTGGTGAATGTGTCGCTGATGCCGCTGCGTCTCTCCTCGTGGTCTCACCGTCTCACCAAAAGTCTAGAAATTGCGACTCGTGATCGCTATGTGTGTCAACTCGTGTACGGGCATTGGTGGCTTGACTCCTTTTGGCTCACAATTTTTTGGTGATAAGCCATTGCACCATATATATACATGTACTAATAAACAAATACTATAGCAGCTAAAGGATATGTTGTATTATATACTTAGGTTTGGGCCCCCATCCCGCGAGAGCCCTCGGCCGTCGCACCTCCTGCCCTCCCCTTAGGGCCGGCACTCATCTCATTTCAAACCCTAGCCCTAACACGCGTGCGCAAGCAGCGCAACAGGATGAGGCGACACCGGCGCTGGTGTGAGTGGCGAGTGAGGAGCTAGGCACCGCTGCCGTGCGTGCAAGCAGCATGGCAACTGTGTGGGCGAGCTGCAAGCAAAGCGCCACCAGTCAGCCGCACATTCAAACAGCAAGCGGGGCGGTGCTAGCATGACGGATGAGTTGAGCGACGAGCGGGGGATGGCGTAGGAGATAAGTCCTCTGGAATCTCCCGGCTGAAACTCGAATACTGAACCAACAAAACCGAAAGTAAAATCGTCAGTTTCTCTTTTTTTTTTCAATGAACCGATCGGTTGCTAGCTTTTCTGAAACCAATTTTTTCCTAAACTAGAGAACCAAACCAAATTATCGATTTAAACAGAATGCCCAACCTAACCCCTCTCTCCCTACTCCTTTCCACTAGATACTCTCCACCACAGAGCCTGATATGACACATGGTAGATTATTTGATACACAGGTACACCACCATGGGTCTGAACAAGCCTTGGAAACAAAAAGGAAAAAAGAAAATCATTATAGTAGACAGTTCCAGAACGTTACCTGTAGACTGTAGTAGACTCATCAATCATCACCGATGATATGCCTAGTGCCTAGAATTTTCTCTAGGTCCTGTTTAGCAATACAATATCATTCCTTAGATACAAATCATTTCTGTTTGTAATTTCTTAGGTGCTGAGCATGCCTTGGAAACAAAAGTAAATCATTTCATTATATAGAGTAGACGGTTCCAGAACGTTACCTATAGTAGACTCACCAATTATCACTGAAAGGTTTACTACTAGTGTGGCCATCCATGATATGCCCCACTGCCTATTATTTTGTGTAAATATATTAATTGATATCCCTGTTCAGAATTTGGATTAAACAATAATAAGACATGCAATGCAAACTCACTATTATACGCGGGGTCTACACCTGCCCCTCTACAACATCGTCATTATTAACCACGAGGTCTATAGGTGGGCATAAGTGACGTCTCTGAAAATTAAAATAAATAAATAAAAAACACGGCGGGTAAGTTTGTCACCGAGCCCATCGAAGTCCACTACTGAACGTGCCACCCTCTCAAGACGAACTTGTAGTGCCGAGAGACGCCAACAGCTGGGATCTGCAGGGCTGCATGTGAGATTTGTTGGAGTTGCCGAGCCCATAGTAGGGTTTCCAGATCCAGAGGAAAGGGTGGAGTGCAGCGTGTGATCACATGGAGCAGGAGGAAACTACCAGGGTTTCACCACTAGATTCAGACAGGTTCATCCCCGTGCATCATCATCATTGGGCGGATGCATATGTGGATAGGGTGGTGGATGCATGGATCCAGAAGACAGGGAGGCGCCCTTGAAGACTCGAGCTTGACTGTGGATCCAGCTCCAGCAGCAGCGGTTGCATCATGGCGGTGTTGAGGATCATCAATGGGCCACACCGGATGTTGTGAGCATGAGGGGAGGAGAATGGAAGGGAGTGGAGAGGAGAGGGAGGAAGGAGGAGAGATAGAGAGCCATCAGATCTTCGCTATAAATTGTTGTTGAGAGACAAAAACTACAATTTTAAAATTGACATGGTCTTTATTTGAAATTGTCAACCATCTCCCCCCCCCCTCTCTCTCTCTGACACACATGTATATAAATATAATCAAATACAAATTTTTATATATGTATGAACTTTACGGGTTTTGGAATAAATTTGTCTTGATCTGACTTAATATGAAAAATTATATTATTTAATAAAAAACAAGTGAAAACCTACTTATATATGGTCGTTGATTTCTGGCTAAAACCGAGAATGATATATCGCTGTCGGGTTTACCCATGAAAAAACATTGAAAATCTGTCTATTATTGTTGGTAGGAGCCAATGAACCAGCAGTGATACATAGTGATTTTATGATGCCAATTTGATGTGGTGAATATTTTTTTCTCTTAAACTAACTTAATCAAACTTAGAATAATGTGTCTTAGCACAGCTCAGAATCCATGTTATATTTCATAAACGAGGGAGTAGTCATCAAACGATAATACCTTTTGTTTGGGATGAACCAAACAAGGTTGAACTGTTGGAGTTGGCATGATTTATTACATGGCAATGATTGGCTATGCTTGATGAGAGTGTATAGATTTCGGAATATATGTTTGCTCCTTCAGAATTTCGGAAACAGTCCTTAATTATTATTGTCATGCAGCGAGCAGATTGGAGCGTACGCTATTTGAATGTTTAAAGAAAACATGCGCGGATAGGGATGTGATGAGTCTCGGCAGCTATGTCTACCACTCAAATAATACGGGACCACCGCCATAAGTCCGATAGATATGGTACAGCCACCAGCTATACTTGGACACGACACATGCATGATCCGCGTGTGGCCATCGGTTCACACAACACGAGTTCAGTACATGTAGTGCTACTGTTGCTATCAAGAAATACATATGAATTTTACACTTTTTTAAAACTACACAATTTTATTTTATTATACTAATACCTAAAACTTTGAATGTGCAAAGGTAAAATATCTCTTAATGCAAGCCAATCTGAGTGTTTGATCAATGTGTGGCTGTCGTCTGATTAGCTTGGTTTGGGTTTAGGATTGGGTGCCTTCGGGTAGGTTTTTCAGTGGAGAGCACAAGGCCTTGTTTAGGCCTTGTTCATACATGAAGCATTAAATGTAGTCAAAGACAAAAACTAATTATACAATTTGTCCATAAATCACGAGATGAATCTTTTGAGCCTAGTTAGTCCATAATTGGACAATATTTGCCACAAACAAATGAAATTGCTACAGTGTCCGGAACTTTTTTATTTTGCCAACTGAACAAGGCTTAGTTCGCGAACAAAAATTTTTAGATGTCACCTCGGATATACCGGCACACATTTAAAGTATTAAACGTAGACTAATTAAAAACAAATTACATAGCTCATTATGTGAAAAGGTTTTTAATGCACACCCCTCTACAGACATTGTGACATACGCATGTCTGCAGCAGCACTAGTAAAGACGCGTTATAGTAACGTACGTCTATAGTAAGTCACCGGTTTGGGTCGCCGGCCTGGCGAGATCAACATGCCTGTGTAATAGCGCGTACTACAGACGTGTATTGACACAACTCGTCTGAGATATAGCTTCACACGTGTGTTCTGAATGGCGTTTGTATATGTGGTAGTTAATATAGACGTGTGTTGTGATTTCTGAGGCTGGGATGACGGGAGCAAAGTCTACCGAGCGTGGGTACTATATGCAAGTCTGCAGTAGTGTGTCTTATCACTACTATATACGTTGTGATTTCTTGGCCTTCTCATGTGCAAGAAGAGCGAGGGTATTGACGCGTAGTGAATTTCTCAATGGGCTCTTGCGCAGCTCTCATGGCAGTAGCACCTACCGTCGTCGCTATGGCTTTGAGCCTTGTGGACAGAGTTGGCAGGTGAAGTAGCTGCACAGCGAGGGTGTCGGGCGGGCAGATGTGTGGCGCGTAGGAGGCGGCGAACGGAAGGGGGGCGCTGTTGTGGCAGGCGATAGGCCAGAGGGGCTCGCTACTGCAGCATAGGCCAGAGGGGCTTGCTGGTGTGGCCAGGCGTGCTTTGTTGTCATCATGAACACTGGTGGCAGGTCGTGCTCTCTGACTGCATAGGTAGCTGCTCTCGAGCCACCGGCACTCCTCTTTTTCCCTTTTCTCTACCATGAGCTGTTGTATATGTAGATAAGCTCGATTCTAACTCTAACTCGTCCATCTTTGTAGTGTGCTTGATCTTGTGCTCCGATCCTACTTCGCCATCTCTCGAGCAACTGTAGGGGATCGCCAGCGGTGTTCTCAGCTCTCCTCCCTGCTCTCATCTTTGGCCTCCTATTCTCTGGCACGTGCTAACTCTCTATGAATAGTTGTGAGCCTTGTGACTTTGTGATGAATGATTGCAATGTGAACTAAGTCTACTAAGAAAAATGTGATTTTTTATTACTAGCCATTGATGAATTGTGCTTATATTCTTCCATTCTCAATCTTTTTGTAGACTACGGAGGATCGAGGCCACTGGATGTATGTTAAGAACCATATTTCTGATGAGTACTTGGAAGGACTCAATAATTTCCTAGTTGTAGCAGAGGGGGCATGAGGAATGGAGATAAGACATCTATGTTGTGCCCATATTTTGACTATAAGAATGAGAAGCGGTACCAAAATAAGTGGTCAGCCCATGCCCACCTAATTCTTCAAGGAGTGAATAATTAAGATGGTGAGGAAGGACTTTATGCTAGTGGCAATGAGGAACACCACCCTTTGACAATGACGAAGCACCCTTTCGCAATGAGAAACTATCGGATGATGTGTAGCAGAGATTGTTGCTAGCCCTATCCCTATGGTTGAGAGTCTAGAGGAGCTAATAGTGTGTTATGCTTTGACTATGATGAGTTCAGTGATGAGACTTGAAGAAGCTGAAACAACTATTAGTAGATATGAAGACACTATTCCATGCAAGTGCACTGTGAGGTTATACGAGGTTGTCAGGCACACTAAAGCTTCTTGAACTGAAGATATGAAATAACTGGATTGACATGGGCTTCACAGAATTGCTAGAAGTGCTCATCGATTTGTTTCCTGAGGTAAATCAGATTCCCATGACTACATGAGGCCAAGAAGATTGTTTGTATGATGGGATGAAGTTCAAGAAGATTCATGCTTGCAAGAATGAATGCATCCTATTCCATGTTGAAAATGCAGGCAAGGAAGAACAGACAAGAGTGATGACAACGAGGAGACACGCCATAAAGTTCCTAGGATGGTTTGTTGGTACTTCCCCATAACTCCATGCGTGTAATATTTGTTCGTAGCCTCTAAGGATGCACGACTCTTGACCTAGCACTCGGATGGGTAGACGGTGGATGATTATATATGACAGCCAGCAGATGGTATTTTGTGGTTTTGCATTGATGTCATATATAAAACATTTTCTGATGAGCCAAGGAATCTTTGGTTTCCACTTAGCACGGATGGCATGCACCCATTTGGTAACATGAGTATCTCACATAGTGTCTGGCCCGTGCTATTAACTATATACAACCTTCCCCCATGGTTGTGTAACAAGAGGAGGTACGTGATGGTGCCAGTTCCCATATGTGGCCCATGCCAACCAAGCATTAACATCGACGTGTATCTGAGGCCGCTTGTTGATTATTTGAAGAAACTCTAGGAAGACAAGGGTATCAAGGTGTATGATGGCTATAGGAAAGAACATTTCAACCTATGTGCCTTGCTCCTCATCACTATCACTAATATCCCAGGACGTCATAGCGTGTCAAGGCAAAGCAAAGGAGAAAAAGACCACTTTTAGTACTTAGATGACACGGAGAGTGTGTGGCTGAATATGTCAAAGAAAAGGGTATATTTAAGGCACCGATGTTTCCTTCCTAAGGGTCATCCGTACCAGGAGATGAAATTTCAGTTTGATGGCATGGGGGAGAAAGTTATGCACCAAGGGATTTCAGTGGGCAACACGTATATGACCAGGTGGTATGCCACACCTAAAGTTATTGACCCTGAGAGCATTGTCCTTGGAAAATGAAAGCATAGTGAAAAAGCAAAGCAGAAGAGTGACAACAAGAAGAGGTGGAAGAAAATGTCAATCCTATGGGAACTTCCTTACTGGAAGCATATGGTGGTCTGCCATAGCATTAATCTCATGCACATGAAAAAGAATGTTTGTGGGAGTTTGCTTGGGGCAATCATGGATGACCAATGGAAAACCAAGGACCATGCAAAAGCAAGAGCTGACCTATAGGAATTGGACATCAGGCCCGAGCTTGTACCTGACACTACCAGTGCCCATCCACCTCTATCTACCATAAACCTGACCTGACAAGAGAAGTAGGAATTATGTGACTTCTTTCATAGTGTCAAACTTTCCTCTAGATACGCAGCCAACATATAAAAGCTTGTGCCTACAAAAGAAAACAAGATACTTCCCATGAAGGCTCATGATTGTGATGTCATGGTCATAACGATGGTTGCAGTTGGAATCCAAAACATTGCCAAAAAAACCCAAATGGCAATCATGAGCCTCTGCTCCTTCTCTAATGTAATATCTTAGAAGGTCATAGATGGACGCATCTAAATGTTGTCATTGACACAGACGCATTTTCAATTTAATCATAGTCGCATGTTGGTACGCGCTTAAAACACACGCTTGGTTTCTGAGTCTATAATAAATCTTATTATAGACGCATTAATTATTCTCGACACACGCTGGAGCGTCTATGATGTGCCTGAACGCGCGTATATGAAGTGCTTTTTTGTCATAGTGAGAACCAAAGATATTTGCCAACTAATTTAATCTTTCTTGAGACACATTGATTGGCATCATCACAATCTTTTGCTTTGTGGTCCATTCAATGTCAGACAATTGACTACAATCGTTGCATATATGTTATTGAGTTCAAGATGAGCTTGCTGCTTACTCTCCACATCCTGATCTGCAAAGCAATCTCCAGCCTAGACTGTTGGGAAATGTGCACCTGCACTCCCCAGCAGCACGACACACGAGTTACCTGCCCACACGCTGCAGTGCGTGGCTAGGATAATGCAGACAATGGGCTCGATGCCCTAGAACGGTAGTTGGGAACAGTAGGTGGGAATAGTAAATGATCTCTTCTCTCTCTTACAAGAGCAGTTACACTTCCTTAGCTTTATATAGGGCACGGATGCCGACCTAGGACTATTACAAGAATGCTCCGTGACGGTGGGGGAATATCTTGGCATATTCCTTCATCACAGTCTGCTGACCACAGGTCACTTGGGTAACTTCACACCGCGAGCTCAACACGTGCCTCCTGCTCGAGACTCCAGTCCGCCAGGACTCTCGATCCTCCGGTCGGCCGCCGATCCTCCGGCTCGGAGGCATCGAAGGTCCCTCGGGAGGCGCCGAAGGTTCCTCGCCGTCTCCACGGTGCTCGCGGCATCCTCAAACACGCTCCAGCCTATCCTTCGTTGCGGGGGTGACCCGAAGGATCCCTCCTTCGTCCCTCGCGGTCTCCGCCTTCGGCTCGGTTCCTGTAATCGCAAAACATCACACGAGACGTGTTACCATTAGCTCCGCCGGGACCTTCGTACTAAAACGTCCGAAGGTCTGCGGGTCGGAGGTTTTAAGATGATGACCATCCTTCGAAGTGATCAGGCAGGGGAAGGCAAGGTCGAGCCCCCAACATAGACAATTTGAATAATTATTGGTTCTAGACATAGAAAAATAGATATATTTTTAAATCAATACTCAAGTTCAATTTCAATCGAAACTTAAGAAACTCCAACCAGAAATTAAGAAACAACAATCCAAACTTAAGTTCCGACTATTGATGTTTTATTCAAATGGCTCACTCATACATAAAAAAAGTAATCCAGTTTTGATTGTTGTGTTTGTTATACGAAAGAAAAATAGACCGACATCTATGAAATATTCCATCGAAGTCTAGGTTTTTGTGTGCACTAACAAACTAAAAGGACATCATTCATATTATCCACATCACTTGAAGCTTCGCAGCTCCGCATGGAAGGCCTCCGTGTGCTCCTGCTCAACGCACAGAGCCATAGCGGTGACGCCCTCAGCCATGTCCTTCTCCTTCCTCCCGCATAGGACGCAGGCTAGCACCACCTTGCGCTCCAGGTTCCTAATGACACGCTCAGTGCCGCCACTGCTGAAGTCGACGTCGTCCAAGCCGAGATTCCACCAGCTGGTCACGTACAAGGTGTCATAACCGTCGAGGCCCTTGATCCAGCGCTCATCTTGTCGGCGATGTACACCGCTCCGTCAACAAATGTGTACTACGTGGTGCTCCGTGAGGAGCTGGCCACTCATCTCGTCGATGATGTGTAACGCCGTGTTTGAGGAAGAACAGAATTGTGCACCGCCAGATTATATGACCAAACATCTTTTTTTAAGGGGAGTATGACTAAACATCTGGTAAGAGAAGCCGAAGCTGAGTGTGTTGGGCAAAAGCAGTGGTTGAAAGTGGTAACCGGAAAAGAATCGTAGAGGATGCCCTGTGTCGTGACCTTTTTTTTGAAGATGACAATACTTCTATTCGCCAAGGCAAAAGCCTCCGAAAAGTTCAATTTGGAAGCTTGTCCATTCCAAACGTCTTCCCACAATTACAAGTTCTACCATTATGCATTGTAACCGATGTCATTTCTTTATAAGTTTCAAGCAAGTGCAATAAATCTCGCCACCAAAGCAAATTTAATTAGGTGGGTGACGGGCTCATAGCACCATGTGTGTGCCCCCTGCCTGATTGCCGACACGTGGCAGACCATTACAAGAAAATTGGATGGGTGAGCGGCTCCATACAACGGATTGCCTTAGAGCAAGTATTATGGTAGGCTGTAAGGGCACTCACAATGCAAGACTCTATCACAGAGTCCAAGACACTTAATTACATATTATTTATAATATTTTGCTGATGTGGCAGCATATTTATTGAAGAAA
>Ga0182004_10000609_pt1 | contig 22826 bp, 15 predicted proteins | sample Sormic07211540_1_FD_120479 | JGI IMG/M metagenome (GOLD analysis project Ga0182004, IMG submission 120479) | Endophyte microbial communities from Sorghum bicolor roots, Mead, Nebraska, USA - 072115-40_1 MetaG | ecosystem: Host-associated > Plants > Roots > Unclassified | place: USA: Nebraska...
AAAAAATATTCACAATGGATCTTGAATCATGCACAAAAATATCAGAAGTTTAATGGTGAAAACCGTTTTTGAATCGAAAGCTTCATTGAGGAATTATTAAGAAAAAATGGACGAGATTAGAATAGATGCATACATGACTGCATGTGTCAGTACGTGTCAGGTGCAGTTAGGTGGAACGACTAACTCGCAGAAAGGTTTCTATGTGGTAACGAATTGATTTTAATTCATACAACCACTAGATTTTATACATTGTTAGAATAAAAAACTTTCTGCGCAGTCTGACCTAGGATTTTATGCGTTCAATTGGTTGGGTCCCCAAGGGTTCCACCACCTACGCGCATGTCAGCTCCGTAGTGGGTTAGGTGGGATGGCTGGCTGGGGCTTCCAATAGCTATTTGTAGCCCTGGACTCCCAATATACCCTATATATATATATACACACACGGCAGCGCTATTCTACACCCTACGTGTAGAATATTATTCTACACCGCAAGTCAAAACTGAGCAGAAAAAATACTGAGCAATACTGAACAACGTTCAGTATCATCCAGTCGTACACCTAGGAACGCGAAATACTGAATAATACTGAAACACGGGTATTGAACAATACTGAATTTTGTTCAGTATAACACTTTGGTGTAGAATATTATTCTACACCTAGGGTGTAGAATAGCACTTTTGTTCGGTATATATATATTGGCTGTTGATCCAAAAGTCACTGCTTTGGACTGAACCGAATTGCTAGTTCAATTTGTTCGCTAGGAATTAGATGTCAAATGAACAAGTATAGTGGTAACCGAGTTAAAAGTTCAATGATTCTAATTTGACCCTGACGTGCCACAAGCAAACATGTACGGTAGTTGGACCTGGAGTGTTGTGACATCTGAACATGTACAGCTACGTATTCGAGCAGCAAGAGGAATACGTGAGTTAAGAGACAAGAACATGTAGATACAGCATCTTATTGTCACCACGCATGGCTGCTTCCAACGAGATAAATCATGGACGGCAGTTCAAGCCTTAGTAGTCTTCAATAATCTTGATAAAATTCTTGACCATGAGCCTCCCTTCAGTAGTTATGATGCTCTCTGGATGGAACTGCACACCCTACGTAATAAGAACGTTCACGGATGTAGATTAAAAATGGACAATAGTAACACTTTAAAAAGATTGTTTGTTTTTATTTTCTACATTTATAAAAATTAAGGTAGGAAACGAAAGAAACAGTTCGTTTTGATTTGGAAAAAAGTTTCAGCTTACCACAGTACGCAGCAGCAATGGTGTCAACAAGTACACTCGCAGAGTGCTGATAGATGGAGGCACTACTGAAAACACGAACAAAAAGTCTACTAGTTTTGCCCTGGTTGCCAGATAGCCTAATTCAAGCAGCCTATGCAAACCTACCCAAGTGCAAGTCACCAGCCAAATTCAAGCAGCCTATGCAAACCTACCATACTATACAAGTCAGAATTCAATCAAAATCTAATCTGCTTCCTTAGGTTATTTAGTTATGTATTGTGCTGGTGAATGATCCAGAGGTGAGCCTGGAAGAAGACAACTTGTGTTGATGAACAGGTAAATGCCATCAATGGGTTAAAGTTAAAAATCGCAAAGCAGTATGATGACATGCTTCAAAAGGGTTATGAACTTAGTCTTTCTGTGAAAGTAAAAAAGTCACAAGGCAACAGAAAAGGCATTTTTTTAGAAGGCAAGCAACTTATAAACACAGTAGCAAATTTCCAGATTGCATGATATGATCTGTGTTATAAATAAAAAATACACGTGACCAAACCTGAATATGTTTGTATATCCTGTGGCGAGCAGCCATGATCAACCCATCATCTGTCCATGCAACAATTTCCAGGGTATCATGCGGGAAACTATCCTTCTCAATTACAAGGCTGTGATACCTTCCGGCCTGGAATGGGCTACAGGACAAAGTTATCAGAATTTTGCATAACAATGAACTTTCAACATTAAATACCTACTACTGGAAAGTAGTGTCTCGAAATGAGCCTATTGTAACTGAAGTGATATTCTTCAGCCCAGGTTAAATAGCAGTATGAGTTTGTGCATGCATTCACATGGAGTGAGGTGACCAAAACTCTTTGTCGAAAATGTTGTCATCCTGTTGCAATTTTTTGTATGTAACTGATGCTAAAATATTGGGAATCAAAATTCTACCCTTCCCAGTCGCATCTTGCGAACAATGGCAATTATAACAAGAAGAAAACTCTCCATTTCAGAGGAGCTAGTAAAAGCATCTCTCCTGTAATGTTTATGTTAAAAGAGAAAAGATTTTATCCATTTTTTTATATATATTTGCAGTAACCTAAATGGATTCTCCAAATACAGAACAAGACAAACTACCTTCCTTACCTATCTGTAACTTCTAGGTTGCACATCAATAAAAGCTAACTAAGCAAACAAAGATGGTTCAACTATGTTTCCTTTCTTGCAAACCTAATAATGGAACAATAAGAAGCAAGTCTGCCTCTGTCATGACACAAAAAAGGAAGCTTCAGGATGACACATCCAATAACACAACTGCCGGTGAAGACTTCATTCTCATTTTGTGAACCCAAGTTCTAGATTGCCAACATATTTTTTGTTGGACTGTGAAGCTGATTGTACCATAGTGAAGTATCTTTTTTAATTAAAAAAATACAGTCCACATTTGCAATAAACAAAATTTTTATGCTCCTAAATCACGTCTTCTTTTGAACAAGTATTGTAAGCTGGTCTAGATTGTATTAACTTTTAACTTTTCTAGGGAAATAAATGGGAGGGCCAGGCACAAGAAAGAAGATAACTGAGTATCAGGCCCCACATATGGTAAGTTGTATGCCAATTAAATCCGATGGATTGGAAGCTTAACAAGGGATCTTACTTTGGAAGATCGGAAAACAGAGTTCCATCAAGCTTCTCATCATAATGAACAAGGGAGCCCTTTCCATGCACAACTCCATAAGGAGATCGGACAACCTTCCCTACAAACATGAAACAGGAAAATAAGACAGGTTTGAAGTCTAAAGATACTCCTCAAGTGAAGAACTTGTGCACATACAAACCTCCAAATGCCTCCCCAATGCATTGTAAACCCATGCAAACCCCAAACAAAGGTATAGAGGGTCCAAGCTCTGTAACTGTTTGCAAGGATATTCCAGAATCTTGAGGAGTGCCTGCCATTTCAATTTTGTTAAAAGATAAAACAAAATAATTTATAGGCATACAAAAAAAAACAGTAGATTTTAAGAGTACATTCATTAGCATCTCATATGTTAAGTATTAACGAATGGAATTAGTGCAGAAAAATGCTGACCAGGGCCTGGGGAAATAAGTATTCCTCTAGGAGAGATCCTGTAGAGCAAGCAACACACTGCATGTGATATTATCAAGAGAATTCATCATGCAAACTTGCAGAACCTTATACAGGAAAGAACAGTTACCTACTTCTTAATTTCTTCCACCGTGATCTCATCATTGCGATAAACCTCAAAATTAGCTCCAACCTCTCCCATATACTGCATACAGACAAATTTTAGGAAACTTCAGTAATCAGTAGAATCGACAAGAGAATTTATATTTGTGAGAAGTTTTTTCTTTCTTTCTTTATATCAAGAATGTATTTTTGTTCATATTTTCCATTAGGCTTCCATTTTGGTCCTCTTATAGCCACATATTTATAGTATATTTTGAAGTTGCATTATTAGTCCTTAGTTCCTAATCCCTGAGGTTTCTAAGAGAAGTCATAACTACGTTTTGATTGCTTATGCAGGTTCATTCACCAGAGACTTTAACTGGGCAATGTCAAAGTTTTTCCAATTAGATATCCAAAGATAGTAAAAACGGGTAAAAGACCCAATCGCGAAAAGGAAAAAAAAAGATATCCAAAGATAGTATGTATTGAAAAGAGTGTGGAAACTGGAAAGAGACGCTCCTTCACACTAATCATGCCATCACATCACCAATCTAAATTACTTTTGAAGTTACCATAATGCGTGGAAAAGTTTCTCCGTCAGTAATGCGACAGGATACTGCTTTTACCTGGCATAAATTATATGTGAAGCTATCGTAGTTGTCTATGACTATGATTGGTCTAGTATTTTGCTTTACTCCAACAAATGCATCACCACCTTCCACTCCCGAGATAGCAGATTTAGCAACAAACTTTTGCTGTTTAACGGTTGTGGATCCACTGAATGCTCCTGCACGATCAGTTAAAATATCTATTATAATTAAACAAACAGGACCAATTAAACTAATTCTGTGAATTCTGTTTTTTTTCTTGTTGTTTTAATGGCAATCGTTAGGATACTAATTTCAAGTGATGCTAAGCTATCAGAGCTTGCTGAAAGAATTTGCACAGATCTCTTTGACCATTCCATGAATTGATCAGCGAACAAGAACCTTAGTTTGTTTCACAGAACAGGAAAAGCTTAAAGCCGAGCCTCGTTTCAGCACTTCCAAATTCTAAGACCCAAGTTACCATTTCCGAGATTATATAAAAGAAAAAAAAAAACAAGGAGGTCACTGATGGGGGCAGGTGAGACAGAAAGAGACAGCCAACTAACTAGCTTGACTAAGTACACGGGGCTTCGCCGGCGGCCGGCGCCCGCAACGAAGGCTATTCGTTTCTCCTAGATCGATCTCGGATTCGTCCCGATCGAGGGAGCACAATCAAGATACCCAACGGCGGGGAACAACAAAGCAATAAATGCAACGTACCGCCAACTCGCTTACCTACGCGGAGGCTGGAGGGGCGGCGCGGCTCGGCCCGCGGCGTCCCGGCGGGGTAGGCGGCGGGGTGGATCTTGGCTACGAGGCGTGCGGCGTAGGCCATTGGATTGGAGCGAGGAGCCGAGCCGAGGAGACAGGGCGGCGTCGGGGTCGGCCGGAGTGGAAGAGGATGCAGGAATCAACACAGTCCTGTTCGGGTCCGATCAAATTCCTCGCGTTTGGTGGGAATGGGACAGCTTGGACCGTCACCCCGTCAGCGTTCAATTCTTACCAATTTTTTTATTGGGCCAGTCCTATGAACATTTTTTTTTTAAAAGAAAGATTTTTAGCATTAAAAAAAAGAATAAACAGGCTGCACATGTATACTACCACTACGGCAAGCACACATTCATAAATTTACTTTTACTAAAATAAGCTAGCTGAGATATTGTTTTGTACATATAAGTATTTTGCATGCAATATATTTGGTGCAAACTGTTTTCCATTATAATACATGATCGTTTAAGATGTATTTTTATTTTAAAACCCTCTGTCCCATTATAATACACGATAGTTTGATCAAAATTATAAAAAAGTGCACCACTATCTATGACACCAAATCAGTACCATGAAATACATCATAAAATATATTTTTATAATAATATACTTTATGATGTATTCTTTCATATAAAGTCAAATTTGAAATAATTTAACTTTAACCCTGTCTGGAAATTAATTTAATTTGACATGGAGGTAATAATCTTCAAATCTTGTAGTGTGCAACGATGGATATCTTGCCACATTGGCTCTTTTCATGTGACCTATTGGGATATTAAGGCCTCGTTTGGGAGTGATTCTCTTCTCAAACCAGCTCCCAGGTTACAAGGACTCGCTCTTTTATAGAAATGAACTAGGAGCGCAGTGGCGGAGCCAGAAATTTTATAGAGCCTGGGCGAGATATAACCAATGACAAAACCACCATCTATTATGCTATACATTTATTTTAAATAATAAGATGTTTTAGCTCATGCAACTAATGTGGTTGTAGCAAACAGCAGGAGGAGCCCGGCCACCTGCCCAGGGTGGCCGGGCCTTGGCTCCGCCAGTGTAGGAGCGGGAAAAACTATGAAAAGATTTGGTTTCACCGGGTCCAAATACTCCGTACGAGCTAGAGAAAAACATATCAAACAAAAGCCATTAGCATATATACTCAATGTACTAGTTCTAAACATGATTAGAACTGCATCTTGTCGCTGTTGCAACATCCATCTCCCCTAAAAATGTAATTATGATAATTATGTCAGTCAAACTAGTTTAAGGTTGACTAAGTTTATAACAAAAAGTGTTAACATTTGAAGGTAACCAGTTGTAGCAGGTTAGCTCGTGCATCAGGAACAACATGCATTCTAAAAGCTAGCTACTCTCTCCACCCAAAAATAAATGCATATTACGTTTTTTTTGATGAATTAAAGTCTTCTAAGTGTGAGTTATTATATAAGGAATAATATCAATATTGATATTTTGAAATAAGTTTTTTTTAATCAAAGTACATTTCACGATCTATAATGTGATATTTACAAAAAAATCATGAATTTTACTACCTTAAAAAGATTAAACTCTTCGATAAGCATGTGGCGAGGTGAGAAGCCGTACACACGGTGAAGCACAGCGCAAGATTTTCGAAAAAAACTAGTCCTTGTTTAGTCACCCCGAAAACTAAAATCTTTTTAAGATTTTACGTCACATCGAATCCTAGACACATGCATGAAGCATTAAATATAGATGAAAACAAAAACTAATTACACAGTTTCCCTGTAAATCAAGATGAATCTTTTAAACCTAGTTAGTCCATAATTAAATAATATTTATCAAATAAAAACGAAAATGCTACCGTACCGAAATCTAAAATCTTTACGCAACTAAATAAACAAGGCCTAGCACTTTGGTGGTAGATAGCGCTATATCCATTCAAATTCTGCAAGTTATTTTCTGAGCAACATTCGAAATTCGGAAGTGCCGAGTAGCACGAGCGCTGGGCCAATTGCAGTGTCAGTCCTGACACGGGCCGGCCCACCACATCCAATCCACGCACCACGCGAACCCGGCTGAAGGAACCCAAGCCATGCCGCGGCAGCGGGCGAGTTGTCCGCACGTACGGCACGTCGGGGCTGGCCGTCCCCCCGCGTCCGCCCGCGAGTGGGAGGCCACTGTTTCCTCTCGCAACCGGGTCATGAGGGCGGAGGGGCGTGGGGCCATGGTTCCCAGCGCGAGGCGCCGAGCGCGCTCCTCCTCTCGCGCAGCGCCAGCGCCACCCCCGCGCCGTGGCTTTATAAACGCCTCTTCCAACCCTACCGCACCATCACCACCACCGCTCTCTCCTCTCCTCTTCTCTCGTCTCCCCGCCCGAGCTCACCAACGCCCCTCCTCGCCGCGGATCCCCCGCTACTCCGGTAACCGTCTCTCCCTTCACCCTGTCTGCGGCGTCGCTAGAGTCCCCTGCCTGCCTGCCTGCCTCTGCCAGCGCGTGACGCGGGGACGGGCGCGGTACGGCTCTCCTAGATCCGCCTGGCATTGCTCGCTCGGGTCGTGCCGGGCCGATCCGATCTCGCATTTGCGCGCTCCTGCCGCGGATCCGGCCGGATCTCGCGGAAATTGGAGCGCGCGTTCCTTTGAAATGCCGCAGATCTGCTTGCCTGCGCGCGTGATCTGGAGTCGTCGCGGGCCTTTCGTTAACGGAATGGCCCGATCTGTGGTTTGGTGGGGGCAATGCCATGTTTTTTTGCTCGCTATAATTGCTGATTTTGGGGAGCTTTTTTCACTGTCTTATGTTAGGAGAAAAATAGAAACAGAGAATAGCTTCAATTGATGCCTTCTAGAGCAGATTCTGTAGAGCAACTCGTGGAAACAAATCATCTATCGGTGTCCAATTTGTATATTTGCTTCCTTAATTTCTGCCTGTTTTAACAAATGTGGCACCGCCCGAGCTTTGCTGTAGGTAGAAAATGGCTGACGCCGAGGATATCCAGCCCCTCGTCTGCGACAATGGAACCGGTATGGTCAAGGTAAGCCACCGATTTGATCCCTGATGAACCACTTGTTCTTCAGAATGCAAATGTTCTCGGTGACTCTTGGGGGCCCTAACAACATCGACTTCTGGCAGGCTGGGTTCGCTGGAGATGACGCCCCGAGGGCCGTCTTCCCCAGCATCGTGGGGCGCCCGCGCCACACCGGTGTCATGGTCGGGATGGGGCAGAAGGACGCCTACGTCGGTGACGAGGCGCAGTCCAAGAGGGGTATCCTGACCCTCAAGTACCCCATCGAGCACGGAATCGTCAGCAACTGGGACGATATGGAGAAGATCTGGCATCACACCTTCTACAACGAGCTCCGTGTGGCTCCCGAGGAGCACCCCGTCCTCCTCACTGAGGCGCCCCTGAACCCCAAGGCTAACCGTGAGAAGATGACCCAGATCATGTTCGAGACCTTCAACACCCCCGCCATGTACGTCGCCATCCAGGCCGTCCTCTCTCTGTATGCCAGCGGTCGTACCACAGGTGAGCTGATTCGATTCGATTCTCTACTGAACTGTAGCCTTTTGTAATTTAGAGATCTTAGCAATTTTCAAATCTGATTTGCTCCAGTAGTCAGTAGTAATCTCTGAAATCTCTTTGCTTCTCAGGTATCGTGCTCGACTCGGGAGATGGTGTCAGCCACACTGTCCCCATCTACGAGGGATACGCCCTCCCCCACGCCATCCTGCGTCTCGACCTGGCTGGCCGCGACCTCACCGACTACCTCATGAAGATCCTGACTGAGCGCGGCTACTCCTTCACTACCACTGCTGAGCGGGAAATTGTCAGGGACATGAAGGAGAAGCTCGCCTACATTGCCCTGGACTACGACCAGGAGATGGAGACTGCCAAGACCAGCTCTTCCGTGGAGAAGAGCTACGAGCTTCCTGATGGACAGGTCATCACCATTGGCGCTGAGCGCTTCCGCTGCCCTGAGGTCCTCTTCCAGCCATCCTTCATTGGGATGGAAGCTGCTGGCATTCACGAGACTACCTACAACTCCATCATGAAGTGCGACGTGGATATTAGGAAGGATCTATATGGCAACATCGTCCTCTCTGGTGGTACCACTATGTTCCCTGGGATTGCTGACAGGATGAGCAAGGAAATCACTGCCTTGGCTCCTAGCAGCATGAAGATCAAGGTGGTTGCTCCTCCAGAAAGGAAGTACAGTGTCTGGATTGGAGGATCCATCTTGGCATCCCTCAGCACCTTCCAGCAGGTAAACAAACACAGCTGCACAAACTGCATTCCAATTTCTTCAATGTTGATCTATTTGCTTACAATTTTGCTTGCAACTGCAGATGTGGATTGCCAAGGCTGAGTACGATGAGTCCGGCCCATCCATCGTCCACAGGAAATGCTTCTAATTCTTTGCGCCCAAGAAATGCAAGCCGAGAGGAGCCATTATCACCAGCCTCCTGCCCTGTTTCTTTCTCTTTTTGTTGCTGTTTCTTCATTAGCATGAACAAAGTTTTCTGCCGGTCTATCGGCCACCGCTTTCTTCTATTCATCAAGACTGTAATATCTATTGCTACCTATGCTTCTCACTTGTGATTTTGGACACATATGTTCGGTCTATTCAATTTTAATGAGATGCCTGATGAGGCTACTAGCATATACATATGGTGTTCAGATTGCCATTGGTTATTGATGTCTTATGAATGAATAATATCAAATTTTGTCATTGTGATCTCTCTATACCTGTACTGTTGTTACATGTACATTTGAGCATTGACTGCTGCCTCGTTGCAGTTGCATTTTGGTTTTGATTCCAGTCCCCTGTTCCACCAGATTCCCTCCTGTCTTGGGTGCAGTGCTGCTGCATGCATCAGAATAATTCTGTTCTGGCTTTAGCAGCGCATGAAGCACCCCCTTTGCTGCTCAAAAGTTGTTCTGAACGTCTCATCAACACATCCTCGTTGGGATGGGGAATCTTTCCTCTTTTTCTTCAAACAAAACGCGAGGGAGTCTGGAATCATGTGATGCTTTGGCTGTCGTCGTCTGGTTTTCTACAAGGTACAAATTGTATATTGTGGGCCGATATGCAGTTGGCCAATTGCCACGTCTTTGACAGCTAGGACTTTGGGGGAGCATTCATTGCTTTCAGTGTGCTCCACATGTCCCTGCCTGATAGTTTTGCTTTGCCTTGTGTTCGTTGGCAATGGACAAATGGCTTCGAAAGGGGCTACACAAGAACCGGCCTGCAAATTTCATCGTATTTTTTTTTGAGTAAAAAATTTCATCGTATTTAAGTAGATAACAACGAAATGATGCCGGTTTCTAACGTTTGTATGTTTTTTATTCAGCTTTTCTACTTGATTTCCAGTCAATGTGTGGCCTAGGCATATGTAGACTCTTTAAATTTGCCCCTAGCTTGTAAATTTACTTTTCCAGCATATTATCGACAACTTGCAACTATCCAAACATTATCAGTATCTCTAGCTATCTTCAACATTTTACTCTTGAAGTTTTTCCTTGCTGAAGCAACAAATACGGATCCAGACGGGGTATGAACGAAACGGCAAGAAATTGAATTAGTCAGTGCAATCATATCTTGCTATAAACACATCAGCATAAGCAGCCGCAGCAGCCAAATTTCAGCAAAATAAACAGGTACATGAAGCAGGAATAGACACAACACAGGCAGACAGGGCGCTGGAGAGCTATTTTTAACTCGACGGTTTTATGGAGAGAGAAAATTGCGCACCAAAGCACTATGTTCATCACATTGTGGATTGTGCAAACTAAAGGTGAAAACCTCCGCTGATGTTGATCCTTCCCTGGCATATCTAAATTCACAATGCAGCTCACTACTGCATACATTCGTCCAAAACAAAACCATTGTTCGCTTCTTTTGTCCACCGTTTCAGTATGTAAAACTCTAGTATGCACGTCAAGAGCTAAGAATAACCTCTGCATTGAGCCCTCTTGCCAGTGATGTCATATCTGACATTGAATGAAGCTCAAGTGCCCTTCACTTTATACATAGTAATCTGTCCATCATTGTTCAGACTAGAAACATAGTATCCTAATGTTTCAAAGAACTCCTACTCAAAGATGTTAAAGACTGTTAATTTGTATATTTCTGACACCTGTTTCAACATGTTTGAGGGATTTTTTAAAATAGGCATGGTAAAAGATGTGGCTAGATCTTCCAGAGCTTCCATTTCTGCCCATGCAGCCATCACATGTTCAAACAGTGAAATGAAGACCGGCAAAGTTGTTCTTTTGTTGAAGTATTTCTTGAAGAAGCTTCTCAAACTTTCAGGTCTCTGTGTTGTTGGAAGTTCAGCAGTAAAAACATCTTTGAAGTACACAGGAACTCATCTTTGCCGAACTCTGTTAGAGACTGGAGCCATAGGTTTTCATCCAGATCGTATTTATCAAGGATCTTCTTCCAACCTGATTCAAATATTCAGTTGTTTCAGCCTCATTAATGCACACTTCAAATTCCTTCAAAAGAAGCACATCCAGAATATACATTAGCCAAATTTTCCTTGCATATGTTTAATATCTGAGAGGTACAGTACAGATGGTATGTCTGTGGAAATACTTTTGCTACTGCTGAACAAATCGCTTCATCATAACTTGTAGTTAATGATGTAGGATGGTGTGCACACATTGCAGCGATCTGGTTCTGAAAGAATCAAATGTAGGAACCCTCTGTGAAATCAGTAAGTAATGCACAACTGAACACTGCACTTTGCAAGTGATGACACAGTTAACAAAACTAATGGAAAAATGTCCTCATTCTCTACAGAAGATGTCTCAAACTTGACACCACCCCCAAAATAGTAGTATGATGTTTTAACTTTATCATCAGCCCAGCAAGTATGTATCAAGCAATCATTTTGTCAACCTGAATCCTGAAATGCACGAAAGGATCCAGCATTCAACCGCTTGATAAAGCTTTTGGGTATCGTCCAGCCCAATAACACAACGGCAAGGTTACTCTATTATTTCTTGATTGTTTGGAGATCGATTCTCAAAATTCCTTCCCCATTTTCCTAGCTGCAGATTAATGGTTGGTGCTATCAAATTATCTCGAAGAACAGCCTCACTTGACTGAACGAAGTGTACCTTGTCTGGTACCTCAGTCAACTCATATGTATGTGCTAAGAAAAAGCTTGGAAACAACCCATCTATGATTTATCGTTTCCCCTTTTTACTATCTGAACTGCAGCCTCGCAGCCTTTCTTTGTAGAGTCTGATTTATCTTTTTCTTGTTGTCGTTATTATTTTCTTCACAAGGAGCAGCCCCTTGTTTGGTGCAAACAATGGACCGCATTACAAATGTCCCATACTTCCGTCCTTAAGGTGAGCAGCGGGAGGGACAATCTGATTCATACTTCAAATCCTATACGGCTGGCATAGGCATAATAGAATTTCTTGGCAGCTTCAAGAGAAGGAAACACCATTCCTACAAAAGGTTCCATATTGCTGTTGATGGAACGCCGTCTACCACTGAAATACCAACGTCGTTAAATCCTGGAATAAATATGAGCGTCAAGTTGAGGACTTAAAACCAGGTGGACAAGTTCCACCACAAGGAACATAACCAACTGGCTCAGTTTGCATGCGCAACGTGCTACTCACTATGCTTGGAGCCTCTAAGACATGGTTGTGTTCCTTAATAAACTTGATCACAACCCACCGGCCATAGTACTTCTGAGTTACTTCAACCATTGCATTACAAACCCTCCCTTAACGTTGCACGCCTTCTCTCTCTCTTATCAGTGTCATATAGTTTTGTTTCTTATGATGGAAACCCTCCTTTGAACTTGAACACACAAAACGCCTCATGGATAATAGACTCGTCATTCACTCATGGAATCCCTCAGCGCCAGGACTTGCTAATGCGCACGGACCACGGAGAAACCTATCCGGCTAGCGTAAGCTACGTATATAACACATTTGCAGCTTCCTCTGATTCAAACTCCATGCCAACAAAAGGTTCAGTATTTTCCAGGTTCTCTTTTCTGGGATTATTATTCATGCCAGCCAGTTCGATGCTGATATCAAATGCCATATGGTTTTGAATGTTACGTTCAAAAAAAATGGTTTTGAATGTGAACATCATCAAGACCAGCATTTTGGTCCCTTTGAGAATCATCTTTGCTTGAGGTATTCTCCATGACAAGAACTCAGTTTCTAATCAGAAGGTGTGTTTCCAGAACCATGAGTCATATACCCTGGGGAAAAAAAGACAACTCATTCCATCGACAGAACCAAAGATGCAAACATGTGTACAGAGAAAAAAAAATCACATAGATAATTAGCTAAATGAAAGAGAAACTGCCCTTTAGATTATAAAAAGTGGTCCACTGAAAGCCTCAAGCTACAAATCAAATGTTTAAATTTACACAGTGGGGATTAGTAATATGCTACAACAGAATAATACATTAGTGTAATCAAGGCAACCTCCAAGGCTTTTGTTGTCTGCCATCTAGAATTAAGCCAACAAGAAAGAGGCAAGCATAAAGATCTAATTTTTCTCAAGATGGATGCAGACCAATAATATAGAGTTGAAACAACGAGAATATATGTAATAAATCCAAAAAGTTTTTGGATTTTAACACTGTAGCACTTTCGTTTTTATTTAACAAATATTGTTTAATCATGGAGTAACTAGGCTTAAAAGATTTGTCTCGCGATTTACATGCAAACTATGCAATTAGTTTTTGTTTTCATCTACATTTAGTGCTTCATGTATGTGCCGCAAGATTCGATGTGACGGAGAATCTTGAAATTTTTTTTTTGTTTTGGAGGTGAACTAAACAAGGCCTTAACCCTATAGTGTGTGGGTTGGTAACCCCGCTGTTGTCATAGACGCATTGGCCCGGCAGGGGCTGCGCTCGAGTCAACGCCACGACAGTAGGCGACCACATCATCGATCAGCGCACGGCAGATCAGCCACGTGGCATTTCTGTCGTGTCATGCTGCGTGGCACGGTGACACAGTTTGGCCGGGTCAGTTTTAGAATTAAAATTTCAATGGTGTCTTTTTTTAATGGTGTTAATTTTAGAAATTGCTTTAAAAAATTAAAAAAAATTCTCCACAGAACGAGACAGTTTGGACGGGTCAGTTTTATTTTTGAATTATTATTCAGTTTCTTTTGGAATTAAAATATCACAGGCCTTTATTCAGCTGCGGTTTAGGCAGGGATCCTAGCAGGGATTGTCGCTATCAAAACAGAGGACTCCCTCTTGTAATATATAGGATATTCTAGAAATTTTATAAAAAAATAAGAGAGAACATAATAAATGTATGTACCCTTACTTTATTTTCTAATCCAACGCTATCAACATGATTAATGATGATTGGTTGATAAATAAAAAATATTTAATACAAAATTAGGTTTTGTGCTTAGAATGTATCATATTTGAGGATAAAATTTAAATGCTATAATACACTAAGAGAGTATATATTTTTTCTAATATTTTTTCCCGTAATACGCTGTGTACCCTTGCATCTGCTAGTCCCAAGTGAAATTCCTCACCGAGCTGGCCGCCGCGATCACCGCGTTTCCTCCCCTTCTCGCGACCGCGGCCTTGTTTAGTTCCGAATTTTGTTTTGTTTTCGGTACTTTAGTATTTTTATTTTTATTTGGTAATTATTGTTTAATCATGAACTAACTAGGCTTAAATCGAGCATATTCTTCAGCGAGAATACTAATGTGGAGGATAGAGCGGAAGTCTGTACTGCTCTAAATATTGTTACTGAATCACTGAATGATAAGTACTTAGGTCTTCCAGCTATGATTGGGATAGACCGTACTGATTGTTTCAGACATTTGATTGACCGAGTAAGAGGGAAAATAAAGGGTTGGAAGGAGAAGTTATTGAGTATGGGTGGTAAAGAAGTTCTTATTAAATCTGTCGCCCAAGCGTGACGATATTTGCGATGATGGTCTTCAAGCTCCCGAAAAATATTTGCAAAGGGATCACTGATGTCATATCGCAATTCTGGTGGGGTGATGACGACAACCACAAAAAGATTCATTGGAAGGCCTGGTGGAAGCTCTGTATACCAAAGAAGAGAGGCGGTATGGGTTTCAGAGATCTGGAAAGTTTCAATGGTGCAATGCTTGCTAAACAAGTTTGGAGACTGTTATTAGAGCCGGAATCCATATGCGCAAGGGTGATGAGAGGAAGGTATTATCCGGATGGAAATTTATTGCAGCAAAACAAAAGAGTGGAAGCTCATACACTTGACAAAGTGTGTTGGCTGGTTTACAATGTTTCAGAATTCAGAAGGGGTTATATATGTAGAGTTGGAGATGGATCTCAGATTAATATTTGGGAAGATAATTGGATCCCATCAAGCCATAATCTTAAAGTATTAACACCATGTGGGAATAATCTGGTGACAAAGGTGGACGAGTTGATTAATGCAGCGACTGGCACATGGGATGAAAACTTGATTAAGGATCTGTTCTGGCCTGTGGATGCTTACCGTATCCTACAAATTCCCCTCACACATGGCAGGGAGGATTTAGTAGCATGGCACTACAATCGGAACGGACTTTGCTTAGTAAGATGGGCTTACCATGGCCAATGGATACATAAATTTGAGGAGAATACAGTAAATGAGCAAGCAGGTGTTGTCGGAGAAGTCGAAGTTTGATCCAATTTGTGGAAACTGAATGTTCCGGCCAAGGTGAAAATTTTTGGGTGGAGGGTGTTGCACGGGTTACTGCCATGTAAAGGTATTTTTGCAAACCTACACATTGAAAGTTCAGGGAGTTGCCCAGCTTGCAATGAAGGATGTGAAGATATTAAACACCTATTGTTCTTATGCAAGCGAGCACATGATATATGGCAAAAGATATGTGTTTGGCATGAGTTCAGGAGTATATACAAGCAGATCGGTCTGGATCAATAGGGATTGCGGAAATAATAAACAGATAAAAAATCACTTGGTTTTTTGAATAATTTGGGTCTGGCTGAATTGATTTTAACAGACAGTTGGTATATATGCTGGGAACAAAGAAATTTCGTCCACGACGAGACAATCCAACCAACAATGAGAAGTGCATTATCCATTGTGACGTTGACAAGAAACTATCAGCAAGCCTCTAAAAAGAACGCTAGACAAGAAGAGGGTTGGTAGAAGCCACGAGAAGGAACTTTGCTCCTGAATGTAGATGCAGTCTATAGATCTGAGAGGGGTGATGGAGGCACTGGAGGAGTCATTAGAGACTCGACTCGACTCGTTCATTCATAGCTGCATCCTACTGCTATTATAATCATGTAGTGGACGCCCCAACAGCAGAGGTATATTTACTCAAAAAAAATCAGCAGAGGTATATGCTCTTAGAGAAGGACTTCTATTAGCCCAATACATTGGCTGACAGCAGCTCATTATTCATTCCGACTGTCTGGAGGTCGTGGATACGATGAAGCAAGGAGGGTTCTCGCCAACAGCAGGTGTGCCAATTTATGATGAGTGTATGGTGCTATGGCGGGATTTTAATTCAATGTCTATAGATCATTGTAATAGAGATATTAATAGAGTAGCGCACAACTTAGCTAGTTTAGCCATTTAATTGAAAAATTCTTGTACTTGGATCGATGAACTCCCTAGCTCCATTATTGAAGCCCTGGTGAACGATGTAACCTTGTTTTCATATCCATAAAGTGCGCCAGATGGCTTCCCTAAAAAAACTAACTAGACTCAAAATATTCATCTCGCGATTTACAGGTAAACTATATAATTAGTTTTTGTTTTTGTCTTTATTTAATATTTTATACATGTGTCGCAAGATTTAATGTAATAGAGAATCTTGAATTTTTTTAGGCTCGCGTCCCTTTCTTCCTCGTGTTGCTGCCCCCTATACCCGCACTAGCAGCTCCGTTCGTCCGCCGCGCCGTCGTCCGATCCTCGGTTACGCCGGATAAGTCTCAGTTCAAATCTCTAAGGCCTTGTGTTCCAAAAAAAATTTACAAAATTTTTCAGATTTTTCGACATATCGAATCTTGCGGATATGTATGAAGCATTAAATATAAATGAAAATAACTAATTGCACAATTTATCTGTAATTTGTGAGACAAATCTTTTGAGCCTAGTTAGTCCATAATTAGACAAAATTTGTCAAATATAAACGAAAGTACTACAATGTCCATTTTGCATTTTTTTAGAACTAAACAAGGCAGAAGACCTAGACGGATCCGAGGTCCGATTTCAAATCCCGAACTCTCCAGAATCGCAACAGGATCGGAGCTCATAAATCCTTTCGTTTCTCTTATATATATGTGTGTACGCGCTAGGATAGGACAACGCCACAGAAAAATAATTAAAACCGAAGCAATCTTCGATTCAAGAAAGATGAATCTAGTAGTGCGGTGTGCTGTCCGTCGTGTACTGCGTGCCAACGGCTGGTCGGCGTGTATCGGAGGCTTCTGTGCAGCGATATTGCAACTTCGACACAGACATCATCGTGGGGGTTGTTCGACAACAGCTCGCCGCTCAGACTGTTCGACCAGAGCTCGTCGCGCAGGCTGTTCGATATGTGGTACGGTGGCGAAGCTAGAGCTAATATGAGGGGTGCAACACTTACATACTACTTAGGGTGTGTAAGATGTGAGAGGGGAGCAAATTTGGATGTCTTGTTATAACAAGAAAAATTATAAAGAAACCTTTGCCACCACATACCCTAAGACTGACTTGCTATCCAAACATATTTGTAACCTTAGTTTCTCGCTTGGTAAGACCATGCAACATTTGCCAAAGGAACCAAACATTCTTAGACTCCACGATAGATTTAGACTTTATTTGACGCAACTCTAAATAGTTGTGCCTTCATACTAGAGTACGTGCAGAGTTGTGAAGCTAAAAATAATATAGCTCCTTACTAGAGTACATGAAGGTGTGTGAGTTGTGAAGCTAAAAATAATGGCTTTATTGATGTTGGTTTTGGCCAACAAGATTGGGAGCAAAGGGAGAGAAAGAGGAAGAGCTAAATAGTTGTCTGGCCCAAGAGCCCCTTCTCCCCCTTCCCCCCTCTCCCTTTTATAGAGGAAGTGGGAGACAAAAGGTTCGCTTTATGCCCCTTGGTGGGTTTGTATTTACAAAAACACCACTAGGGACTATAAATAGACCCCTAAAGTGGGTTTGTATTTAAAAAATACCACTAATATCTAAAAACACCCCAAATATTATTTTATGAGCCCAGAATATATATATGTAATTTTGATAGTGGGGGTGCCCAACATATAGCAAGCCCCAACAATTGACTCCTGTTTTATTTTAAGAAAAGAGATAAAAGTAGCTCCTTACTATAATGTACAGAGGAGATGATTGGAGCTCCACCAAACCATGCCTTAAGTTTGATATGCAATATTGTAAGTGCAATCAGGCCTATTGTGGGTTTTGATGTTGATGGTCACCGAATTAGAGGACTAAGCTTTAGTGAGATGACAAGCAGGGAATTATGAAAAGAGGATGTTGAACAGGATGGAGGAGCCCCTAATCTAAAAGAAAGGCTTTCCTAAGCTACTTAATTTAAATTCATTTTTGTTTAACTTTGAGTATATGAAAAGCCGAACTACTAAGAGGGACTCTAGGTTTGTTGATCAAATGTGGAACCAGATGCTCAAATCTTCATATACATCCTCAACCCTCAGTCAATCCAGCATGTTTCTCACTCTGTTTCTTGGCTGGAATGGCTAGGGTGGTAGTGTCGGCCTTGAGGGTGGCACTATCACCCTCAATCTGGCCGTTAGAAGACTAGGGTATAAATACCCTTCCCACTTGACCTCAACGGTTACCTGAGCCATTCACTTCATCTTCCTTCGTCTTAACCATAACAGAACACCAGTGCTCACCTCTCTCTCCCCTCCATTGTTGTTCCTCAAGCTCTCAAGCAAATACTTGATTTTCACCATCATTTCTTGAGAGAAAAGGCAGCAAACTTCGATTGAAGAGCAGATCTGCTGATTCCCAAATTCAAAGAGCAGTCGGCGGCCCTAGGGTTTGTTACTCTTGGAGCTTGCTCCTATCTGGCTAGGCGTCGCCCTAGAGGTTGCTAACTTGTGTGACAGCCAAGGGAAGTTTGTAAGTTCATCTTGCAGCTAAGAAATCACCCCTCCCTCAAGAGAACACTCTTGTTGGATAACAAGAGAAGGACAAACCTTTGTAGCAAGTCGGTCCTAGTGTGGGCACCTCAACAATGTGGAGTAAGCGTAACCTTGTTGTGGCGACCGCTGAACCACAAGATAAATTCTTGTGTGTTGATTTACATATTGCTTACTTGTGTTATTGAGTTGCATTTGGATTTGAGCCTGATCTACCTCGTGGTGGTACTCCTGCAGGTTGTGGTGGTTGTTTTGGTGAATACTAACTTGCAGAAAGCTAAAATTTACCTGATCTAAATTTCCCAAAGTACTGTTTAAATATATTTTGTTGCTCTCTGTGAGAGGCCGACAGTGCCGCCCTGTCCGGTGAAACTGATAAAAGTTAAAGTTTTGAGTTGATAGACCTATTCACCCCTCTCTAGGCCATCCTAAAGTACCAGAGATCCTACAAATATTTACATGGTAAGTTTTGTTTTTTCTAAGGTAATATATATGGTTTTAGAAAATTTTATATAAAAATAGAGAGAGTTATTGCTTTCTATAAAAGTACAGATCTTATCTTCCTCTTTTTTTAAAAAATAGACAGAGCTATACAAAATCAAGAATACTCGAAGTATAGAAACAAATAATACTTAGCTTACAATAATAATATACTATTTGATTAGCCCATAAATCATGCAGGACTATTTTTTACAATAAAAATTTGCATTTATTTCAACAGCACGAGGCTGTTAGAATGGATTAGGATTAACATGCACAACTTGTTCTGCTCTTAATCCTTGTATGCTCGGGTTTATTTATTGGCCCTAGGCTGGTCAATGAATTGGTATTAGTTTGCGCTATGGCTTGTAAGTAATTGCCAATTTTTATAATGACATACGTGTAAAAGTCTCAAATATATTTATGATTCACAATTGATTGTTTCGTGCCCCATGCTTGCATATTGATTAAAAATTTAGTGATTTCAAACTGAGATCTTGACAATCCAATCAATCTACGGCTGATGAATTCGGAAGTGCAAAGCCGCTACCATCTCTTCTTCTCCGCTTTGCTAAAAAGTCATGGCTGAAAGTACCTTTTACTAATTTATTGTGAGAGAAAACACTGCTGAATGAGTGACAGATTCAACAGATAAACTCAAACGAACAATCGATACCATTTTTTAAGCAATCTAGAGGGGCATGAGCCCCTGCAACTTTAAATTAAAACCCTGTTTAGTTCTCACTTAAAAACTTTTATATTAAATATTTGGATACATGAATGAAACATTGAATATAGATTAAAAAAATAAATTACACAAATTACATGTATTTTCCAATAAAATCTTTTTAAATTTAATTAGTCTATAATTAAATATTAATTATTATAATTACAAATATGATATAATATCTAAAAACTTTTTTTCACGAACTAAATAAGACCTACAGATAAACAGAGAAGTAGTTGCAAAGGCGACACCATTTCGCGACCAGGATCACGCGGAGCAGGCCAAAATGGATCGACCGGAGCTCCTAAGCGCCCCCAATATGGCCATTTGATCAGAGAGGCTGCAGCGAGCAAACCACGTGCAGGCCAGACGGAAATCAATCAGAGGTGGCCTCTCGAGATTGTGGCCCAATGTGTGGAAATGAGCCCATTTGAGTGAGACGTCGAAGGGCCGATTGTGCACACCGGCGAAGCCTGCTCGCCCGTTTTCCACTTCCAGTGCAGCTCTGTCCAAAGTCAACAACAACACGCTTGGTACTCCTAAAAAATGTTTTAGATAAAAAATGCGGTTTTTAAGGTGATCTTGACTCTATTTACTATTAAAATACAGAAATAAAATTTAAAACATATTGCATTTCGAAAATATCGGACAAATATACCATGTGATTGTCACTACATTCTCAATCATTTCAAAATTCTAAAAAAAAACTAGATCTCATCTCATCTAAAATACAACTACTTTTCTGTGCTCAGAATAATACACAAAGTTGTTGTTCGCCTCCTATTGTTGAAACCCTTGCTCCTCTACACCATCACTGTAGGTCCCCCCTCGTCGCGCGGCCAGGTCGCTAGCGGTGAAAAGAAGAATCAATACCTTCTCTTAGATTGAATAAACTGTGTCCTCGTCTTTTTTTTGTTTACTCATGAGATCTTGTTTCATGCAGAGAATTCCGATGCAAGACCTATTTATAGGCGTTCAACGTGTTCTCTTGATCATTTTGTTTTTAGGCCTTGTTTACTTCCACCCAAAATCCAAAAACTTTTTTAAAATTTTCCATCACATCGAATCTTTAGACGCATGCATGGCGTATTAAATATAAACGAAAATAAAAACTAATTACACAGTTTGGTCGAAATTTACGAGACAAATCTTTTGAGACTAGTTAGTCCATATTTGGACAATAATTACCACGAACAAACGAAAATGCTACAGTGTCGCGAAAAAATTTCGGAAAGAAACTAAACAAGGCCACAGTGTTGATGTGATTGGTGGTGATGGTCATATTCCTTGTTCGTATCTTTGTGTCCCCAACTCGCTGGATTTTGATCTCACAATAGCTTGGTAGTTATCTAGACTTCTAGTTTTAGCATTGCTGTTATTGGTGGTACCGGATTGATGGCCCTTAATTATTTTTTTACGACAAGGCGACCGGTGATGCATCAAGGGAAGTTCTCCTGGAGTTGGATCATGCGGCACTTCCAAGGTTTTGAGCCTATGGTTGGAAGGTAATGCTTGGATGGTGGTCATCGATGTTACTGAGTTTTGACATATCAGAATTTAGAACTAGACAATCGCCAAGGACATGATTATTTGGAGGTCAAGGATATCATTAGAGGCTCTAGAATTACTTCAGTCTATTTTTCTTATTGTTCAAAGACTTAGATTTAATATAAGCCCTTTCCTTTGAAAAATCCCACGATATTGTACAGATATTGCTAATTGTGGTCTTATAGCATTTGTCGTCGAAGGAATATAACTTGCCCATCGAGTACATGTAAATAGCATCTGTATGTTCTCAAATATTAACAAGCTACTTCCTCCATCCCAAAATCATAAATCTTGTATTTCGTGTGAAACAGTTTAATTTTTTACCAAATCAATAAAAACTATTAATTCATGGTACTAAATACAGTTGATCATGAAATATATTTTATTATATCTATTTAAAATCATAAATATTAATAATATTTTCAGTAATAATGATCACAACTAAAGAAGCTCGACTTGAAAGTACTTTTTTTTTCAAGTGTGTGTCCTTGTAACACATATTTCATTAAACAAAAGAAGAGTTTGACTAGTTATAAAATCCCTAAGTAATCTATAGATTACCATAAAAAGATGAAAGTACCTTCTTGACAAGTAGTATTTTTTTAGAAGGATTACCTATATAGTACATAAGAGCATCTCCAACAACTTGGTAAAATTCATTTGTCAAATCTTGAGTTATAGCAAGTTGATAATTTGTTTGCAAAAGAAAAAAAGGATGTGTCTCCAATAAGTTGCTATTCTCACTTGTAAAATGTGGCAGAACCTCCTGAATTAAGTGGCCCACATGCACCCATCATTGTCTCAAAGACTTCTGATCGACGTGCACGAGTTCCAAATGACTCAAGAAGTCTGTCGGGTGTCCTCGGGAAACCCAAATCATCCACGTTATATTCTTTCCAGGAATTCCCTCATTAAGCATTATAGTATTACAACATTTCATAGATAAGATAAATCAGAGTAAAAGCGGAAAGGTTATATAACATAGATTGAAACTTAAGTCCAAAAGTTACAAACCATAAGTGTTTAGTACATAAAAGGTTCGGAACTTTATATTACATAAACCATAAGTCACACAACAAGCTTTACTTGCCCAAGGTCACACATCAGATTCATCATCATCACTCTCCTCCACAAGAGTGAAGTAACAACGACCATCAAAAGGTTGATCAAAAGGTTCACCTGCAACATGGGTTAATAAACCCTG
>Ga0182004_10000610_pt1 | contig 22798 bp, 14 predicted proteins | sample Sormic07211540_1_FD_120479 | JGI IMG/M metagenome (GOLD analysis project Ga0182004, IMG submission 120479) | Endophyte microbial communities from Sorghum bicolor roots, Mead, Nebraska, USA - 072115-40_1 MetaG | ecosystem: Host-associated > Plants > Roots > Unclassified | place: USA: Nebraska...
CAAGTTGGGAGGAAGATTTGCAAAGTTTGCACAAATGCAAAACTCATTTGCAAAACCATTGGAGCCCCCTTTTTGTGGTTTTTTGCAAATTACCAAATGCAAAACTGATTTGGAGAGGCCCTTGGATATGCTCTTAGCACCACTAATAGAAAATGATAATGATGCAAACTTTTTTTATTGCTTCTCCTTCCTCATTGTCACTGATGCCACATTTTCTTCCAGCAAACAAAAGGCTAGTATATGAAGAAATGAAGAAAGCAGTAGAAAAGGATCGATCGACAGTTGGTGTTTCAGAACTATCAAAGCTAGGTTTGATGGAAATAACTAGAAAAAGGGTATGTTCACCAGCTTCATAAGTCACACAATGCCATGTTCATGGATTTCTTTTTGTATCACATGCGATATGTGCATTAATTTTCCTATCACATTAATTTTCCTCAGCTAAATAGTGTCCATTGTTGGTATAACTAAGCCCTGCAAGATTCTCTCTAGGGAAGAGGTCAGATGGCACAACCAAGTTTAAGGCCCAGAACAAGTGTGCACTTTTCAAAACTTGGTTCTCAGTGCCCAAGCTGCTTACTTCTTTCTTCTTAATTGGCATGCCACATAATCAAATACTGTTATGTGGCACTAGGGATGAAACCGGATCGGATACAATGATCTTGTATTCTATCCCATATTTTTTCTCGGAATTCGGAACCAGATACAGATCATGTAGGATATGTCAGATATTGATATCTATCTCATATACATATCAGAAATCCGATTTTGAGTATTCGGATTCGGATACGATACGGATACTAATCAAAAGTTCAAATTCGGATATGAACTATCCATATAGGGTTTTAACCATTTCGGGACGGATGGGTATTGGAAATACCTGTCCCATTTTCATCCCTACGTGGCATTCATTAAATGCATATGATACTAACAAGGGACTCAGATGTCAAAAATAATAATTTAGGGGCCTAGCTGGCGCCCTAAACAAGTTTAGGGACTGTCTTTGATTTATTATTGGCTCATCCCACGATAGTTGATTTTATGATGGTAGTGTTAAAATGACTTATTGTTGTTTGCAGGTCCGACCAAGTGTTACTTTCATGATCAGTGAGCCATGTACATGCTGCCATGGTACTGGTCGTGTGGAAGCTCTTGACACATCCTTTTCAAAGATCGAACGTGAAATATGTCGACGTCTTGTAAGTCCTAAATACTAATTACATTTTTATTTTTCTTGTGTGTTAGCAACAGTATCAACTACTGATTTAATGCAAACAGGATTTATATGATGCATAACCGCATCTCCCACCCTAACTAGTTGAACTAGGCTCACTTCTGTTAATCTCGTTCAATGAACCAGGCTACCTCACGACGAAAATCAGACCCTGAGAAACCAAAATCATGGCCAAGATTTGTGCTTAGAGTGGATCATGAGATGTGCACGTATTTGACGTCAGGAAAGAAGACAAAACTAGGACTCCTGAGTAGCTCCCTTAAAGTGTGGATTTTGTTGAAGGTACAATCTTCTGCTAGTGCCGCCTCGTATGTGTTCTTAGTATGGTTCATTTATATTTATACTCTGAGTTTCTGAGGTAGCTAACATCTTTAAATACATTACATTCAGATTGCCAGAGGTTTCTCCCGTGGTGCTTTTGAACTACTACCATACTCAGAGAAAGAAAATTGTGCAGAGAAAGAAACGTCATCAGAATTGCCCCAGAAAGAGGGGAGGCCCAAGCTATCTGTTTTTCCTATCAAGAAGTGGATGAGCCGGGCAAAGCGTGCTAAGTGATTCTCTTTCAAAAGCGTCAATTTTATTAGCATGGGGTCTTCCTTGCTATTCACAGCTTAGAACGAGCAAAGATTCAGGAAGAGGGTCATGCTTTTCATTCACGGAGATCCCAGCGTCGGATATCTAGATATCTCCCGACTAGCTTTTGTTTACAGTATTCTTAAGTTTGTGATGCAAAATACCTAGGATTTAGGATGGAAGAAAGAGTAGAAAACATTTTAGGAAGGAAACTAGACAGATTTATGTAGGACGCTGTCAGGGTAGATGTTGCTCTTATGCTTTAGAGCAGTTGAACTTGGGAGACCGAGTAATTCCAGTGATTTTTTTAATTCGTTTTTGAGACCCTATATTCAAATTTTGTGAGCATGTTCGCTTATCTAAAAAGCCATAGCTCTGATTTGTTGTGAGAGAAAAATACTGCTGAACGACTGACTGATTTGGCAAATAAGTTAAAGCAAACATGCCTCAATAATTTGTTTTTTGCTAGATTTCTTTTGATCTGCGACAAATTCGTTCCGACACTGAAAGGCTTGCGGTCTTAAAAGAGTACCTCTGTTGAGAGCAGATAACGTATACGCCATTTACCAATTTCAAATCATTTAGGGACTAGACTAATTTAGGCATACGCTCGAATTCTTGATTATTTATGGAACTGATATTGGGAAATGGCTTGTTGATTTCAATTTTGTTTTGGACATGTTTTTAGAAGTTTTTGTGAGAGCCGCAATACACCTGAACCATTTTCTTAAAACATGCATACAATTCATGTTTTAGTTTTCAAATCACTCGGATAAAAAGCTTACAGTACTGTCTTTGACCATGGTATAGTGCGTGCACTTATATCAAGATTTAAACATTATAATCTTTAATCAATAATTTAACCAACAATTTTGAACTATTGTAAAAAAAATGAAACTGTTAGATTTGTAATTAAATGTACAATTCAATTCAATAACCATAAATTTAAATTCTTAAACAATACAATGCAAAGTTAATTAATATTAAGATATACACTTTAGTTTTATGCATACTTCAAATGGTACTTTTTAGCATCACTAGGTATTGGCTCGTGCTTTGCTATGGGGGGCCTAAAATTTAAACGAAATAATGCAAAGCAGCACAACGGACAAATGTATTCCAGTAGATACAATTTTATCTAGGTGTGATCATGTTTAGAACAAAAGAAAAAACGTAAGCACTCGATTTCTTTAGAAGACCTGGTAAAAAAAAACTCTGCAAGAACAGAGCAGGCAATCAAATTTCTGCTTGCACATTAAGTGCTTATATTATACTATATCCCTTTATTAAAATAAGAAAAACAAAATTTAGATAAACCTTCTCCTAGGCTGGAGACAAAGATATGGGAAACTAGTTGAATTCCCTGTGTATTGCTGCGATATTATAAGCTCTCTTTTCAGCAATTTTTCGAAAACACTCTCTAGGGATGCTAATGGGAAATTATACCTGCCACTTGGGAGGGTATGGATATATCCATGCTTATTTATGTTCAAATCCATACCATCATTATTCATTTCTCACCCTCCCCAATCTTATCCATACCCATTGGATAATAGAGCTATGAAGAGATGATGTTGTTTGGCATGTGTTGAGGCCTCAATCCATTCGGCCACCATGGTTAGTTCCAATCTCCTTTTCTTAACGAAGATGGTTTCAATCCTATCATGTCAGACGACCACTCAGTATAGCAGATGCTTGTGTCACGGCCCTGGCCACTCTGTAGACCTCATGCTGTACAAACTTCCAAGATTCCGAGGTATTGCTGCTCCGAGCGCTGGCTATTGCATTGGCTATACCGGGATAGACTGCAGTATCCCAGTCATTCTGATCTGAAGGTCCATACACCTGTGGATGGGAACACTTACTGTTAGTATAAGCCGAGCCTTGTGCAAATTCCAGAGAGGAAGGTGAGTGCTTTGCGCATGAGTATCTGCTCACCAGATGCTTAAACCATTCTAGCTTGAAGATGCCTTCCCTGCTAGTGAATGCTCTCTCGGTCTGCATAAGCCGGTCATTAAGCTGTCGGATTCTCAGTGAATCCTTGTTCAGCTGCTTGCTCAAGAGTTGCTTTTGAAGTTCCTGAAAGTGCCCATGTCTCTTTAGTCATCACAGTGCACAAAACGCAGTATGGTAGACTGTAAGTTTTGCAAAACTCAGAGTAGCAATTCTCAAGTGACGGTACCTTTTGTTCATTATTCACTTTGGTAGCTGCCGCTCTGAGAGTCCTGATTGAGTTGTACAGTGGGGAACAAGTGACAGTTGTTCCCTTCACTTCATTCTCTACCGTCTTTGTGTATTCCTGCCACCGGAAGAAATTTAGGGCTTTGTCATGTTTCCATAGTAACAAGGATATTATGTTAATTTTCCTCTGTCCCCTGTGTCTGAGTGGCTCTCTGGCCTACAGAAGGTCAGAAGCAGCATTTAGCAAACACTGGAGACATCTTACCTCAAGCTCAATTGCATAGGACATGTAGTTGAAGGGTAGGATCTCTTCATTTGCCAACCTCAAAGCCATCATTCCCCATATGCTAGCAGCTGCAAGATGAAAATCTTGGTTACCATGTCGTGGTGGTGCAGATAACACCTGAACTAATATCCTGCACAAAAACAGTATCATTGAGCAGACCTGCCACATGCCTACGGAACCCAGGATCTCCGAATTTTGCCATCCATACGTAGTCATCATATAAGGAGTGGTAAACCGGATATCCTGGTCCTACAAAAGCAAAAGTGCCCAGGAAAGTTCATTGAAAAATACAAGTCACTGAGCAGACAAATAGCAAAGAGTAGGGGCATTACCTTCTCCAAAAATTATATTCATCGAAGGAATACCAACATGTTGGACGAATGCTGAATAGTCTGATCCTCCATCACCTAGTCTTAGAACCTTAATGCAGGAGATACACAGTTAATAGTGAGTAATGTTATATAATTTGCCAGGGAGTAGAAGTGGTTTCCCCTCCTGAAATCACATAATTCATGAGGGATGGAACTGAAACTCAAAGGAACTTGTAGCTTGATAACAATGCAATCACTATATAATATTGACAACTTTGCTTCAAAAAAAAAAATATAATAGTCACAACTAACTGGGTCCTCAGCACTACATAGAGACTAGACTGTTGGATAAGCAAGTTGCAAGAACTCACCCGAGGAGGAAAGCTCAATTTAATCCATGAATCATACACGGTCTGAGATGAATTATCAGGATCTTGAACCTTCACAAATTGACAAAGACCAGTTTAAATTTTTGGCATCGTAACAAGGAAAATACTATGCTCATATTGTTGATTACTAACATGGGGACCAAAAGCAAACAAAGTGAACTATAGTATCATGTTTTCCCTATTCCTGGGTATGCTATTGTCACTAGTTTCAGGTAGGATTGTCCATACCACTTTAGTTACTTGCTGAAGTAACTCGTCAAGTTGGGGAGTTGTAGAAGGCAGGAATCCTGGACCAACGACTGAAACATCAACATTCAGATAAGCAACAGCTCTAGAATATAACATCTCCTGGTTTTCTTCAACCCATTCAGTAGAACCTGTCTGAGTAAATGCAAATGTGATCAATGTTGCTGTTTTAAAGACGAACAAGAGTGGTTCAGAAATAGAAACACACCAGTCCATATTCTTCCGCATCCCAACTACAGAAGATAATGGTTCTTCGAGGTCTCCATCCTTGCTTTTGCAGCATTGAAAACCTTTGAGCTAACTAGATGGACGGAAAGTGAAATAACATGTTATGAACCAGATAAGTAGCAGATCGTGTACCATGTACAGTACAATATTGAGGTCAGGCATAGAAACATGAAATGGAACTCCAGTCACTTCAGCTTACTATTCAGTGGGCATGGCTACTTTTTTTTAACGGACATGGCTGGAGCTCTGCCTTTCAATTATGGGGAAGCAATTTTATGTACAAGACACATCCAGACAGCCAAGACCACAGATTTCCTCAAAAACACAAGGGGAGGGGTTAAAGCCTCAGCAACAAGTGAAGACCTAGGCAAGGCACCTAGCGCTAGGTATTAAACGATGACATGGCTAGTACCTGCTCTAAACTACTGTAATCAGTATTCTGGCATAGTAGGTCAACAAAAACAAAGCGGTATAGAGAAGACATTTTGTAACTGACGACTACCTCAATCATAGCTGCTGTTCCACTGTTGGGATCGGATGCACCAAACGTCCAAGCATCACGATGGTTACCAAGAATGACATATCTGGATCACAGAATGTTAAAAATTCTAAGTTCAGTCACATCTTTGGCAGAAAAAGATATAATGTTCAATGTGCTTAAATTGTGCCAACGCCTATATGCAGATAAGCAGATTGATACTTCTTCAATATTTGTTTAAACTTTGAGTACCTCGGAGGCTAGGACTGAGTCAAATTGTTTGTTTTTGTTCGTTCAAAAAAAAAGTTTGCTTTCAAGGAAATTGTTTTACAGTCATGAGAGCCTGAGAGATACTACAAAGCTACCCATCTAAAATGAGCCTTCAGTGAAAGAGTTTCCAACAAAATAAAAAAACAAAAGAACTTGCCCTTATGCATCTGGTTCTTAATTGTGCTTAGCTATTTTTTTTCTCTTTAAGGAAAGATTTTCATAGCTACTATACATTACAAGGAAGGCCAACAAATGGCCATCCCAAGCCAACCTGAACATGTATGAAAAGTCAGTGTTTAAATTACATAGTAGATGTCTTTTCCAAAATAATGATGTATGTGAAGAACTTTCCGATGTGCAAGTGGGCCCTATCCTCTATAGGATATGCTAACAGGTTTTAAAAAATATGGAGTACATGATTATAGAGTTTTGTAGTACCATGCCGTGCACACCTTGACCGGACACCATTTTTTTTCTTCTACATAAATTCCTTATTATTAATCCTCTTAAATCATTAGCTAATAGGAAGGAAATTTCGTGGACACCAGGTCCTATAATTTCTTTTTTCTTGGCAAGCGAAAAGAGTTATCAGATACTTCTATTTTTTTAATCTTTGTATAATAGCAAGTTAAATGCATGAGCAGTCCGTGAACTTGTCAAGGATGCCACTTGATAAGTCCATAAACTTTGAAAATACATTTCTAGTCCCTAAAATTGTTATGCACCGCAGTGGTCGCTATGGTCCACAAATAGAGTTAGCATGTAGAGTACCATTTTACAAGTTTAGGACGTGTGGTACATCACTTTTAGAGACTCGGAAATACATTTTCAAAGTTCATAGATCCAAATGACACCTCTTTATAAGTTTAGAGACTGCTCTCTAACCTTTTATAATCTATATAAGGTCAACGACAGCACTACAAAAGTAATGCTCTCAACTGCCCAAGTGGTCTGAGTGAACTTCACAGGTTTGACAAAACAGAAAGATGCAACGTCACATTCCACCAAGAATTTGTTACCTAACAAAAAAAAAGGAATAAGTTACCTATCGGGCTCTTCGGTGCCTTCGATAATGGCAAAGACATTCTCAATCGTTGCCATCGTATCGTTCCCCTGCAAAATCCAAAACAATAGCGTCAAACCCCAAGGCAATGAACCGAAAACACGAAGGTGCCTCGAATCGAATTGTACATACCAGATACGTTAGGTTCAAAACTGCCGGCCCGGGGCCGAGATGGTACACGGGGCTGCCTTTTCGGCTCTGCCAGTCCGCCGGCGCCACGGCCCCGCCCATGGCTCTGTGTATCTCCATCGCGTCCTGAGCCGACACCGGCAGCGCCGGGATGAGCGGCATGTCATCGGTGTTCATGGCCTCCTCCACGCTGACGCGCTCGCAGCCCTCGGACGATGCCCACATCGGCGTCGTCGGGTCGCCCACGCCCCGGAACAGGCTCCCCACCTGCACGCCGCTGGGCGGCAGCCAGCGCGAGTCGGGGAACCACCCCTCACCGGGTGCGCCGCCGTACTCCAGCGGATCAGTGTACACCACCGCGGCCGCGGTGCCGGCGGCGCGCGCGTTGTGCGCGATGTCCTCGCAGTGGATCCTCCCGTACCGCGCGAGCGCGACCTTGCCCGCGACGTCCACGCCGCGGGAGGCGAGGTAGGCGAAGTCCTCCTCGCGGCCGTAGTTGGCGTACACGGCCTCCGCGGAGACCGAACCGGAGGCCGCGTACGCGTAGAACGTCGGGATGGTCTCCGCCGCGGCGGCTGCGTAGGGGTCGTTGGGGTAGGTCTCCTGCTTCAGGGAGAAGGAGGTGACGACGCCGCGGCCTGGCGCCGAAAGGGAGAGGGAGCGGTGGACGGGGTAGGAGAGGAGGACGGAGTAAGGCGTGATGTGGGCGGGGAAGGAGAGCGCGGAGAGCGCGTCGAGCACGTAGCGGGCGGTGATGGCGTTGGCCTTGGTCCCCGCGACGTGCGGGTGGAGAGTGAGCGCTCGGAGGTGCGAGGCGGCGGTGTCGTTGGATCCGAGGGAGAGGAAGAGCGCCTCGTAGTTAGGGACCACGTTGGGCACGGGCTGGAGCGCGAAGAAGAGGAGCACCGCGAGGGAGGCGCCGAGGACGGCGAGCATGGAGGAGAGGAGGCAGAGGAAGCGGCCGCGCGGGTGGGGCTTTGCCAGCGGCGGCCAGGGGGCGAGGAGCGAGGCCGCGTCGAGGCGGGACATGGCGCCGGAAGTGGTGGGTGGTGTGCTCTGCTGTGACCGCGACGGTTTGGCGGGTAGCGGGGTTTAAAGCGGCGGGTGCTGTCCACTCCCCTCCGCGTCTCCGCGCACGCCGGCGACTTGATCTGGACTGTTTTAGTTGCAAATCGCGGTACCTTCTTTCTTCTTCTTTTGAAAAGGAAATCGCCGTGTGGATCCGTCCGCGTTCGTGCTCCACGGTTTTCACTTCATACTGTGAGCAGGGAGCGTGCTCCGTTCCCGGTTTTACAGTTACACTGACGTGATACTTGTGATTGTTGTGAGCGCGTCACCAACGCTACAGGGTGGTGCTACCACTAGCTCTTTAGTCTCAAAATAGATGTCATCCTCATTTCTCGAAAAGTCAATATTTTAAATTTAATCAATTATGTATTAAATAATATTTATATTTATAATATATAATTAGTATATAGATCATTAAATATATTTTTATAATAAATTTGTTTAGAAATATAAATATTTAACGTATTTTCAATAAATTTAATTAAAGTTGAGAAAATTTGATCGACATGAATCTCATAATGTTATCTATTTTGGGAGGGAGTACGTCTGTTTCACTTTGGCTGGACCGTTGACCTTGTTTAAAAGGTGATTTAGGTCTCACAACATGCTAGGTAGTGAGTGAAAATTTCATGAGTTTGGTTACACATAGGCCTTATTTAGTTGAGGGAATAAAAAGTTTTTGGGTATTGTAGCACTTTCAATTTTATTTGGTAAGTATTGTCCGACCATAGACTAACTAGGTTTAAAAGATTTGTCTTACAAATTACATGTAAACTGTACAATCAGTTATTGTTTTTATCTATATTTAATGTTTTATGTATGCGCCGCAAGATTCGATGTGACGGTGAATCTTGAAAAGTTTTTGGGTTTTGAAGTGAACTAAACAAGACCATAGGTGTTTTTTTATGATATAGCATCATTTTTAGAGGAGATAGAAGAAGCTGAGTTTATTTAAAACCATCTTTCTTTGCATATTACCAAAACTAGTGAATGAAACTATACATTTAGGATAATAAATTCTGTATTCTGGATGAAACTAAACACGACTCTGAAAATTTTAATATTTTGTATTCCATCATTCTAAAGTAGTTAGTATTTTATATTTTATATTTTATAGGAACTAAACATCCCCTAAGTAAAATTGGCTTTCTGTAGCATCGGTGCTGGCTTTGGAGGGATGCACTAACGCAGAAATTGTTGGGGTGCTGGCGTGCCGTGAGGGCTTGGTTTTAGCCGGTTTAATTGTAGAGTCTTGCATTCTAAGCCCATTCCTCCTATTATCAAAACCTTCACTTGGAGACTTATTCGAAGGGCACTTGCCACGGCTGAACGCACTACAAGATTCTCCACCAATGGCAACACTACTTATAACAAATGCAACATAATTGAAACTGATTCTCATCTCTTCTTTCATTGTGCTCTTCCTACATAGGTTTGGTTCTCATCTAACCCCTCGCTCAACACGGCATCCTTACCACAGGAAGAAGATGGAATACAGCATATCCTTCAAATGATTATCACAGATGTCACACCTGATTTACTACTTTGCAAAATTCTCATTACTCTGTGGTACATCTGGAAATCCAGAAATGACTACCATTTTCGCACGAAAGAATGGACTTCAAACCAGGTCCATAGAGCAACAGCAGGTTACTTGAGCATGCACAGCTTAACCCTCCCCAAGTCTCGGTTGCTTTTGCTCAGCCTTCAGGTATGAATTCTTCTATCTTGCAGAACCAAACACTAATTTGGGAAGCAATCCACATATATGTTCCAACCCAGTAGCTCTCCAAGGATCAAGGTGCTATGTGGATGTTTCAACGACGCCATACTCCAATTCCTCGGCCACCTCTATTGCTGGTCTGGGTATTTTCATTCTCAATTTTCAGGTACAACCAGCACAATCCATCTACATCAGAGCCAAAATGCAGAACTGAAGGCGAAGCTGCAGCACTAGCATTAGGAGCTAAGATAGTTCAAGCAATGCAAATCTCTTCATGCACATTCTTTTCCGATTCACAACAATTGGTGCAGTTCCTTCACAAAGATAATCAGGACCACCTCTCTCATTGGAGGATGAAACCATACACCCAGATGTATGCTAACATCGCCAGGATCTATGGAGGCCCATCTATTCAAGATTAACATAACCTTCAACTCTACGGCAGATACTTTAGCTAAACAAGCCCAGGCCTCAACAGTTACAGAGTTAGCTCATACATGTAATAGATCAGCATGTGGCTCTCTCTGCTCTCTCCTTCAGGCTCTGCTATCTGTACATCAATGTACACATCTTTGCACCTTCTTGTTGCTTTTAATATAAGTCTGCTTGTTCCTTGTCACCAAAAAAAAAAGGTCTCCAAACTTTTCAGGTGGCGAGGGACTATGTCAAAGTAAGGAGCATCCATGGACAAGGATTTGGGACGCATGGCCCTAACATTCAAGAGATCAAGAGCAGGAAGGATAGATTCACAAGAGTGGAGTTCATTCATGAGGGCAGAACTAAAGATGGCAACGGGTCAGGTTTGGATCGGGTGGAGTCTCCGTGCACCCAAAACCGAAACCCGAAGTCGAAACCCGAAACCAAAACCAAAACCGATTCGGGTGGAAATTCAGCACCAAAACCAAACCCGCGGATACCCGAAACTCGAACGGATACCCGAAACCCGAATGATTATCCAAAACCCGTGGATATATAGACACATATTCACATATATAAACAAGATGTAACAAATAATAAATATTTTCATGAGTTAACTTTGAATAAATTTAATAATCTAAGTAAATAAATTATTATTATCATATTATAAAATATAAATATTAATTCCAAATGATTTATTTCGGATATCCATTGGATATCCACGGGTGGAAAACCAAACCCGAAAGGTTTCGGGGCCCCGAACCCGAAAACTGTGGACGAAAAACTACCACCAAAACCAAAACCGCTGGACCCGAAACCCGCGGATATCCGAACCAAAACCGACCCGCTGCCGTCCTTAGGCAGAACCTCCATTTTGGTGCTCATTGTTTAGCTAGAAGCTATGTTATTTTTTTGGTAGGAAGATATGTTTGGTTTATTTCGCCTCCTGATGGAGTCTGTACTTCTTATGCCCTGAAGACCGACTCTTTTGCTAAAAAAAAAAGCAAGTAAAATTGGTCATACAATATTGAAATTACGAAAGAGAAGGAAATGTTTTTGCTATAAAATGTCTACATGAGAATTAAGATATAAAAATCTGTGATAGGTAGATAATAGGAGTGAAAAGAAAATGGATTGACAAAGCAAATATTTTGTAGAACTATCTATTGTGAATATAGTTTGTATATATAGTATTTATATAGCATTGAAGTATAAAACTACTCTATAGTTTCTTGGTTAGAACTGCTCTTAGAATATTTCTGATTTGGCAACTTACCAACGTGATAAGAGGGTCCAAGAACCCACAATACACAAGTACATGTTGCAGTCGCTGCTGCTGAACTTGCGCTACAAACACAAGTCAGGGCATAGCAGCAGCAGAACAAACGAAATGACTCATGGTGACATTGCATTGCAAGGTAGATTCTTGTATACATATGTAGCTACATACTGTACCACCCACCAAGAAATATATTGCACTCTGGTAGGTATTCTCTCAGAACTCAAAAAAACCTAAAAATCGCTCAACTGGACAAAGGACCAGTAAGATATAAAGAGGAGGGCCATAGGCGAATATATGCCCCCGGTGCATCAGGTGACTAGATCACTGAAGAGCATGTACAGCAGCATCACAGGCTAGTGTGACCAGATCACCTCCCCGCCACAAGACCACTGAACACTTGGCTGTTCCCAGCCTGTGTTGCCTCCCACTCGATAGAAGACAGCAGTATTTGAGAGAGCGTGATCACCACCTGCTTCATGTCCGGCCGTAGAACAGGGTCTTCGTCCACGCACTGTTTCGCTAGCATGGCCATCTTAGGAGAAGCATTTTAGGGGGTTCAGAACGACGAGCAAAGGTGCCGCAAAATGGGCTGGCAAGATAACTAGGAAAATCCTTGTCACTGCAAGAAGTACATGAGTTTAAAGTTCATACCTTGTACGCACAGTCATGAGGATACAGATCCCTTAGATTATGGTCAATGCAGTCTTTCAGGTTCCCCATATACGTTGAATTAGGACATTTCCTTAGAGCAGTTAACATCTGTGCAGTACAAAACCAAAGCTGCTTAAGACTTTTGCAGTAAATAAAAACAAATAAATTAGAAACTTGAACAAAGTTCAACAGAAGTTCTATGCCACTTCAATGGTAAGATAATGGTAAAGCCTATGGTACAACATTAGAAAGTCAACTAACACTGAACTGAAAACTTACAACTGATGCCAGTGAGCGTCTTTCAGAGTTTGAGCTTGCACCCATTCCTTCAGCTCTTGTAATCGCCTCCTTTCCAGATATTAACTCAAAAAGTACCACACCAAAAGCATAGACATCACTCTTTGTAGTTGCCAGGCCATCCCGCAGGTATCTAAAAGATCAATGAAAGATTGTTACCATGCCATAGTTAGAGACAGAGTTTGCTTTTAACTAAAACATTCACAGCAAATATGCACTTACTCAGGGGCCAGATAACCAAAAGTTCCAACAACCTTAGTGACAGAAGCCTCTGCATCACTGGATTTCACTACAAGTTTTGCAAGGCCAAAATCTGAAATCTGTAAAGGCAGAAGATGCAATACACAAGGTATTACTTATTTAGTTGATGCAAGAAAAAGGGAACCAAATAATTTAAATCACTTAACCTTCGCTCTGAAGGAACCATCAAGCAAGATATTACTTGATTTAATGTCTCTATGAACATAATGATCTTTGGTGTGCTCATGAATGTATTCTAGTCCTCTAGCAGCATCAAGTGCAATTTGGACCCTAAAGATCCATGAAAGTGATGAACACCCTGGAAGAAAAAAATCAACAATGGTAAATCCTGTTGAGGTAGCATAATTAGGTGTTCAAACAAATGGTAGCATAGTACCAAGTGAGGCATAAAATATGAGTCCAGAACTACCGAGGACAAATAGAATTACGTGTTCTTAGGTGATCCCTAGGCAGTACTTGGCGGTCCAAGGCTGCCCATAGCATAGCGCAGACACCCTCCAACCCAAAAAGAGTGTCATTCTTGCTATGAATCTAGAGTTTTGGACAACAAACATTGTGGCCCACTCTTTTCTTTTAACATGTCATTTGATTTATGCAAGATGTAAATATTCACATAAAGCGTGCTCCCCAGTCCCCTCCTTCATTCCTTGCCTCCTGGAGAACATTTCACTCCCTAGGTGGTCTAGGTGCTAGGTGGAAGTATAATGTTCGCCTAGAGCCGTGAGACTTTTGATTGAAACACTGGTAAGTGGTAATACAATGTTCTGAAACCAGTAAACGTGACGTGAAATTTATTGTAAATTGTTTGACACGGGGGTTTCCAAGTCCTAATAAACTGAACAGCTTATGAACATGTTACTACTTTATAAAGCTGAAAGCCATATCTAAGAGCAAGAAAATCTTTCAGAAATCAAGTGTCAGATGAGGGTATACCCTTGCTTTCAGGATCATGTAGATGATTTTTGAGCGAACCATTTTGAGAGTACTCATAAACCAGGAAAAGCTCATCCTTACTTGCTGCATAGCCAATCAATTCTACCTTTGAGAAAACATGGGTCACACAATGAAAGTTCAGTAAACATGGAACAGCAATAAATGAACTTATACTAGGATTTTGTGATAAGCAATAAAATACCGTACCAGACTAGCATGATGAACCTTACAAAGAACTTTCATCTCCACTATGAATTCTTTTGTTTTAGTGGCCATCATTCTCTTTATCGCAACCTCCTGTAGACAACATTTTTTATTATTGAGAAGGCAATGACACAATGACAAGGAATATTATGCATACAAGTGGGCAGCTTCGATGTTGGACCTGGTCTCGGAGGACACCATAATAGACAGAACCATATGTACCATGACCAAGAAGATTTGCATCAGAAAATGAGTCAGTTGATGTGAGTATTTCTTCGTACGTAAACACAATAGGCTTCTCCCTATCAAATACGTCTGCTGCCACGCCTGTTTTGGAGGCTTGAATCAGTTATAACTGAAAGAAGCAAAATAAAAATAACAGTAGCTAATTTGTGCTGGTATTAATTTAATACTAATTGTGAATTTGTTGCCATGTATCTCAATTCAAATTTCCACTATATCCTATTTCAAGAAACTACTGGGTCCACCTACAGAACAAGTGTAGGCTTGAGAGCAGTTACTTGTGCTCCTTTTTATGGGAATGGTTAACAAACAGTAAACTGACCTTTGGGTACATTGATATGATGATCACCACCATCCGCTCTTGTTGGCTTTGCATTTCCAAATTGGCAACACAAGTATCTTCCAGAACCATAACAGAAACTACCACTCTTAAGGAGTTGAAACTTATGTCGGTCTGGACTCTTTCCCTGATTATTAGGATCTTGGGGATTATATCCAAAGAATTTCCATAGGACAAGTGCAAGGACAGCAATAGCAATTAAAGCAAGTGCAACTCCCATGCTACCAATAACCCATCCATAAGGAAATTTGGTCAAATGGTGATCTTGTGTCTCTGCAGTTGTATGCCAGAGGACACTTTGTTAGATTATCATAACAAGAATATTGTTAATTGTATATAATCCTCGGTACCAAAACTGACATTTTTCAATGATGATACTTTGCAGAGAAACCATAAAAAGAGTGACTAACTGAAAGGAAATCGAAATAAAATAAGCAAAAAAAAAAGGTGGAATATGCATAATGTAAATAACTCTGTCAGACTGTCACTGATTATTCTCAAACAACATCCAGCTTGCCTAAAGGTTACCCAGAAAATACAGCATACTGTATTACCACAAAATCATGGAATGGCTAAGTAAACCAAAACATCAACAGATGAATTGAAATTGTAACAACTACCTGAAAATATGTTTCAGGTCAGTATTAAATTATCACTCACAATGACTACCTACTCAGAACATTACAAAACGAGTTATAAATAAGAACAGCAACCTGACAATGTGTAATCTGTTGGCGCTGGGGCAGGAGCAGGAGGAGCAGGTAGTGTAACATACGCCTGTCCAGGAACTGCAAATTGGTACAGGACAATGAGGATGGAGTAGTCATTAAGGAACTCTTCCACAAACAAGTCTATTACAAACATTAGATGGAAATTTACAAGAAAATATATAAAAAAGGATTACACAAAGTAAGGTTTCCTTTTAAACATTGCAAGAAGAAAAAGAATTGTGTGAACAAGAATAATAACAGTGGTAAAGAAAAGCTAACACCAGGATGTAGGAAAAATAGATCATAGGCTTCAGCTGACCAAGAAAGTTGACATTGGATATTATTGGGAGGCTCGGCAATCAAATGCTGGAGAACAGGGCACAGAGCAGCACAGAGTGAGAAATTTAATGTATTATATTACTGCTATTATATATCTCAACTACTACATAGTATGCATGTAACTGGGTTCGATTCTTAATGAAGATTAGGTGCAGGGCATGTGTTAGTGCAATCACTCAATGTCACATGTACCTCCTTGTGCCAACCTAGAACTACATAAAAGCACACTACAAAATGCTGCTACCAGACCAGTAAGAGACTATTTTACTCCATTTAGTATGTAACTTCAAACTAATGAAGTTAGTTATACTAGTCTGTGGTGGTAGCAATTTTCAGGAACTTGTTTAGACCCACTGATGTCCAACAACAACAAGCTGAGTCGCAGCTGATCATTGGACAAGGAGTACCTGCCACTTCGCTAAAGAACACATTTGGCGTACAATTTTGACACGATAGTTCACCATGTCCACAGCATGGTCCTGGGACAATTGGTAATTTCCAGAGCTGTCACAAGATGTAAAACGTGAATGTCGTGGTACGCCTCACAAGCCCAGACCAATAAATCCAGAGGATCCGTACTTCATAAACGAGCAATTAATTAGAGATCCATGCTTGCAATTGCAACAACCCAACAAACTTTGAGACGGAAGGAACTACCAATCTTATCACAGCGAATTGAACAAAGAGAGAAACATTTGATCGACTTGTCCCAAATGATCGCAGACATTGGTATCACTGACCTGAGTTGAGTGGGATGTAGTACACCTTCCCCGCGGTGATGGGGTCGGGGCCGGCCATGGCATTGGCAGCCTCGATGGCATCCATGCTCGTCCCGAACCTACTCGACAGCGATTCCACCGTGTCCCCCTCGACGCCGACGTAGCTGAGAAGGTAGTTCCAGGGCCCGGACGAGCAGCCACAGAGCAGGTGGAGCGCCACAACCGCCCCCGGTCGCGGCGGCCGCTGCGCCGCCCCACCAGGCGGCGGCACGGCGAGGCCCGCGTACGCCGCGGCCGCGACATCGGCGGCGGTGGCATTGGGAGAGGAGGCCGTCGCGGAGGAGGGGATGGTGTAGGTGGTGTTGGCGAGGTAGGTGCGGGACGGGAGGCAGGAGCAGTTCTTACGCACGAAGGCGTACCCCGGGCTGGCCGCGGCGTCGGCCGTGAGGTCCCCCGGCGCAGCGTCGAACATGGACTCGAGCAGCGTGGCATTGGCGGCCCCCGCGCCGGCGGCCGGGAAGGCGAGGAAGGCCGTGCAGACGCGCGAGAGCTCGGAGCAGGCGAGCGCCGCCGACGTGGCGTTCTCCCCGGCAGCGGCGGCGCCGGAGACGCCGAGGCCGAGGAGCAGGAGGAGGAGGAGGAGCGGAAGGAGGCGGTGGGGCGGCATTGGGGGCTGCCTAGGGTTCTGGCCTCGAGGCGACGAGGTGGTGGTGGGGCATGGGCATGGAGGGTGGCAGGCAGACTGGCAGCGGGCAGTGGCGAACAGAGTTGAGCAACGCTGGATGCTTCGCGTGGTCGGCTGGGGAAACGGGACGCCGCTAGTAACAGAACGCGGTTATAATTAGCGCGCACGGCCACGAGCCCACGAGGCGAAGGGCAATCGCGGTTCGCGCGGGCGCCGGGCCGCCGGGCCAGGGGAGAGGATGGCAGTATGGCACTGTCGGATTTACCTTAATGCCCCTGTCTGTCATTTTCCCTTTTGCTTGTCCGTGGATGAACTGCCTGTTTAATAGTAATGCAAATATCAAACGGAAAAAGATAAATTCACTCGAGTGCTTTGAGGCACTTGAATTTTAGTACTCACTCCATTGATCCATTCTAATTTATAGATTGTTTGTTGTCAAAAAAAATTATAGATTGTTTTCATATTTCTAAATATACAACTTTTTTATTATATACCTAGACACACAGACCTATATACTTAGAAAAAAACAAAATAAACAAGTATAATTTGGACAGAGGATGGTACTATTTTAGTACTTGACAAGCACTACAAATTATTCCGTTCAATAAGCTTGCGCACAAGTGATTGCTACACAGCAAACACATACAACTGTTGTGCAATAATCATCAAATACAAAATATTGGTAGGTGATATGGGAACAAGGCAACAATTTGTAATGGTGATGGTTGGTGATAGTGAGGATTGATGAGAGTGCCACATGGAAATGAGGATTACACCTCTACGGCAAAAAAATTACATACGAGGGGCTTTTCTCTAGAAACATAGTACTACCGACACTAAGGAAAATCCCATAAGAGGTTAGGTTGAGAAAAATATAAAATATCGATATAGCAAATAGCAAAAAAACATTGTTAGAGAAGCAATGTTACAATATTATGTATTGATATTTGGTGTCATAAATGTTGACTTTTTCTCTACATTTAGTCAAGTTTAAAACAAAACATCATTAGGTTGGTTACCAGATGGAGTTAGTGCAAATTATTTGGTATGTACGTGGCTCACCTAACACCCATTCTTGAAGGTACAATTATATGGTACATATATGGATCATTCTTGAAGGTAAAACTTAGGCCCCATTTGAATCTTTCAGATTTTGAGAATCTAGCAGTAGAAAAATCGCACAATCATAATATCTCATCCAAACAACATAGATTTTAGAGGAATTAAACTCACTCAAAATCCACTATTGGAATTCTTTTTTATCTAGATTCTCAGAACCCCTTTAGATTCAAACGACGCCTTATTACCTGTACAACGACGGTGCACTCTAGGCGATGGACCGGAGAGGGAAAACGTGAATGCGTTAAGAAACCCTCGATGCACACTCTAGACTAGTCTCAATAAGAATATTCGTAGTGTTGTTTCATGACCGACATGTCATATAGGATAAAAATAAATATGGATGAAACACATGCTCTAAGTGAAAAGTTTCATTATATGATTTCATGGACATTTCATTTCATGACTCATAGAAAGTTCATACTAAGAGAATTTTATCCTTATAAAGTTTTTTTTTCTTTTTACAAATATTGCCACGTCATCAAAATGGCTATAAAATGAAAGTTTGATAAAACTCCCACCAACGCTGAGAATGACCTTAGGGGCAATGTCGGAATAACAAATTATTCGTGCGAGGATCAAGGCATGCACCACAAAAACAATGAGAGCGTTGCTATAATAGGTGCCCAATCCGGTACCGCACAATTAACGAGCCCCTGTCATGTGTCCCTTGGACAGTATTTATAGCCTTTAAAATGGTTAGCAGTCCAAAAGCACCCGATGATGCCACATCCTCAAAGTGCCATGTTGTGAGCCTGTGATAGATTGACACACTCACACACTGCATGGACTACTACAGGAAAAAGGCCATGGTTGCGCTATTGCCTCCTGCTCACTGACAGTTTCACTGCCCACCACACGTCGGTAGCCATTGTCGCGCTTGCGCCTGGGTCCAATTTTATGGCAGGATGGAAATCACGTCATTTTTCCCCTACAATGTGGTACGCATCTTTAGCAGGCTCTAGCTCCTAAGATACACCTCCGGCTCAGTTATGTGAAAAAGCTACAGTACCTATCTAAAGAAGCTAGAGCTCCTGTAAAAAAAACATTTTGTAAAACGCCTCCTTTTTCTAGATTGAATGAAATACGTCAAATGTTCATAGTCAAATTTATTTAACGTTACTTTATTAAGTATATTCTATAATCAATTAAAAAGGACTCTGAAACAATTAACTTCTCAGAGGGGTGAGATGTACAGGATCGTTATTTTGGATGGAGGGAGTACACCAGCAAATCTTTTTCACGGTTCCAGCAGCATTAACTAGGCGAGCACGGCAGGAGCACGGGGTAGCTGGACGTCGCCAGATAAAACGGCTGGGCCCGGGCCGGGTGCGTCCGAAAGGCCCCGCACGTGGGGTGGCCCGTGGCCGACAGCGACAGGGCTGGCTCCAAATCCACTCCACGGCAGCGACGACGACGAGGTGGAGCCGCAGCCGCCCGCTGCCACGCCACTCCCGCTCTCGCCGCTGGCAATCGCTACATGCTGGGGCCAAAAGGCTGGATATTTTGAGGGATTTTCAGTGCGGTCCGTACGCGCGCGGCCACATATTTTCGCTCGATCCCTCGATCAGAGATCTGCTTGCTTGTATAGCTTTGTTGACAGGCGGTAAACTTTATCGAAGCAACTAAACGGGGCTTAACGACTCCCAGAAGCTAAAAGCAGCAGCTCGCGTGCGTGCGCAGCTGGCGCGGGCACCAGCTTTGGGCCTTGGCTTGGTGTTTCTATACGGCGATCGAGTAGGCACCTACTGGCGTGTACTTGATGTCCGAATATTTCAACGGATTAGGTGGATTGTACGAGTACATACTACTGTAGTACCCAAATGGTAGGTGCCTATATAGGCGGCACTGAGAGCGGATGTGGATCATGTGGAAGCAGCAGCTTTAGTTTAGTATGCCACATGGATTGAGATTTTGGTGGATAACAACGTATCCAAGTGAGGGGTACGTACACGTACGACGTCAGGGCCAGTGTTGGGCACTATGACTGGATTGCAACTTGTGGCGCACTGATGGAAAAAGTAGGAGTCCTGACTAATGAGCTACAACCCGATGCCAAAGATTGGACAAATAAACCTGATGGAAATTGACGACAAACTATGGAACCAACGGCAACTTCACTGTGCACAGTGCCTCTCATGGGCATGCCCGCCCCCCCCCCCCCCAACCCACCCCCGCGCCCGGGGCAGGGCAGATGCGGAGATGCCACATGCTTCTAGAGACCTAGTAGACGCCATATTTTGCGGCGCCCGCACGTCGTCCCCAGTTTGCTAGCTAGCTTCGTCGTACAACCTGTGGGCTGTGGGCTGTCGCGGACGGCGGACCTATGGGCTATGGCCGCAAAGGCCTGCGATGTCCGTTGCTGCCGCCCGCCTAGCTGCCGAGCCGAGAGTGTTCCTGGATTACCGGATGAAGGGGATGTTTGGTTGCTAGCCACCATCTACCACAACTAACTTTAGGCAAGTGTGGTAAGCCACAAAAAGTGTGGCTAACAAATTGGTTGCCACACTTTGCCATGCCTAAAGAAATCTTGCCACACTTTTTAACTTTATGACATGTGGAGCCCAAAAGAATCATGCCTAAGCTTAGTTGTGAACCAAACACTTACCAACTTGGTCAAACTTGCCTAAGGTAAAATGTGGTAAATTGTGGCTAGCAACCAAACAGCCCGAAGACTGCACACCGCGCGGGCACTCGCCCGCTTCCCCGGCGCGGACCACGCCAACAGCCAGCGTGTCCCCGTACGCGTGCCACGCTTTCACGGGCGGCGTGATGCCCGCCGCTGCGCCCACGCACGCACTCGTTCCGGTGTTTAGTTCCGAAAACGTTTTAGGAAATCTAGCAATTTCGTTTTTATTTGACAAACATTATCTAATTATAGAGTAACTAGGCTTAAAAGATGCACCTCGTGATTTACAAGTAAACTGCGTAATTAGTTTTTATTTTTGTCTATATTTAATACTTCATACATGTGGCGTAAGATTCGATGTGACAGAAAATCTTAAAAAAAAATTGGTTTTTTCTGGGTGAACTAAAGAATGCCCTATTCTACCGACTACCGCTACCAGCCGCCGTGCAGGGCGCAGGACGGCTTCGGCTTGGCGAGATCGACGCCCGACGAGGCAACGGGGAGGCGCGATTCGATCACGAGCGCGCGCCTGAAGCTGAAGGACGACGCCCGACAGTATTGCGGGCACAGCTACGCAACGCGAGGACGGCCGTACAGAGCAAGTATAATAATAATAATAGGCTTAGACTAGTTTCAATAAGAGTGTTACGTATATTATAGGGTCATTAAATGAAGGAGTTTCATTACTCCCTCCGTCCACGAAAGAATCAATTTCTAGAATCCGTGCCAGTCAAATTTTTTAAAGTTTGACTAACTTTATAGAAAAGAGTAACAACATTTATAATATAAAATACACATTATATGAAAATATATTCTATGATGAATCTATTAATACTAATTTGATACTATAAATCTTAGCATTTTTTTTTCTAGAAATTTGGTCAAAGTTTAAAAAGTTTGACTTATGACAATTCTAAAAATTGACTCTTTCGTAGACGGAGGGAGTAGATGAGAGAGGAGTTTCATCCCTATGAAACTTATATGGCTCGGTTACCTAGTTTATAATCTTAGTAATTGTACCATAAAACTATATATTGAGATTGTCCTTAGAGCACTCCCAATGCAGAAACTATCATGGTTTCTATAGACATTAATTGTAGTGTCACCTAAGCATTTTGGTGATGTGGCAAGATAGTTATTGAAGAGAGAGCATAAATCATAGAAACTGGGTCTAAGTTAGAAACCATACGAAATCCAAGACATGAAGTGATATTATTGGTTGAGAATAGAGAGAGAATGAATGTGATTGGATAAAAAAATATTCTATAAAAACTATCCATTGGGACCATAGTTTCTATAGATAGTATCTATAAAATTTAATAGGTATAGAAACTATGTGTAGTTTCTAGTATTGGGAGTGCCCTTATAACCAAGCTAATGCTGATATGAAGAAGATAGATAAGTATGAGACAACTTATTGTATAACTTAGCTCTAATCTTGACTTATAGCCAAACACTTGGCTCTATTATTGATCTTGCTCTTAACTTATAGCTAAATACTTGACGGTATTATTAACCTTGCTTTTAGTTCCACTCGACTGTGCACCGTGCATGTACGTGCGTCCCTAACAGCGCGAAATACCACGGCATAGAACGGTCTACGAAAGCTGTCGATAACGGAGTTATGAATATAAAGGAAATTTGGTATTTGAAATATATATCTCTCTCAAAATAGTAAATTTTTTATGTGGTAGTACTTTAAAAGAGGGGTCCTCCTTAACAAGAATAATTTAGCTAAGAAAGATAGTAACTGAGCTGCTTTTGTAGCAAGTCAGTGAGTATATCCA
>Ga0182004_10000611_pt1 | contig 22794 bp, 19 predicted proteins | sample Sormic07211540_1_FD_120479 | JGI IMG/M metagenome (GOLD analysis project Ga0182004, IMG submission 120479) | Endophyte microbial communities from Sorghum bicolor roots, Mead, Nebraska, USA - 072115-40_1 MetaG | ecosystem: Host-associated > Plants > Roots > Unclassified | place: USA: Nebraska...
ACACCACCACGTACAGTACAGTAAGGATTCATGCCGCTATGTATGCGTGTCTTGTCGTCGTGGAGCTTCTTTTAAAATTTCGATCGAGAGAGATGTTTCTAATTCATCATCAGTCAGTTGTTTCTTCTTTTATGAAAACAAATATGTATTGTGGATGTATTTGGTGTCGTTTTGTAATGCTTGTGTTGTATGCTTTTCAAACTGTACATGATGTTGAATGGACGTATATTGTTATCCAAATGATTTGGACATCATTATTTGCTTATTATTACACAAAATTAACATTGAACCCAATTACTAGATCCAAGAATATTACAATCTCAAAGAACGAGATCCTCTCATACTGCGCTAGATGACAACAGAAGTAAGCTACATAGAAGATCAGGATCAGTATAGACAATCAAACACCTTGCAAAAATCATATGTGGCACGTAAATAGGAAAAAAAAGGCCTTTATATGGAGGCAATGTTAAATTAAATTTCACATTTACCGTTTGCTTATCTAGTACTCTTTGAATGGGATTTGCTTCCATTCAGGCAGCGGTTATTACATATTCTTATTTTTATACTAAAATTATAGTTTAGTTAGTTGCAATTTATGTAAGTATAATCTATAGTTTTTTTATTCTAAAAATAAAAAAACTCGTTAGAAAGGTTCTAAACCCAACAAAATTTGATTTGTGTTGGCACAAAGACAATTAACAATTATTTTTACAGTTAAACAAGGACACAGATTTGATGTATTATGACAAATTTAATAAATAATAAATCACAAAAGTAACAATTTACATGTGCTAGTTGGTTGTAAAAAGTGTTGCCTAAAATCAATTTGTTTTTCTCGATCAAGCAAAAGATTTACGCGTCTTTGTATTAAGATAAAGAAAAAGTTTAATGTAACATGCCTTAGCGCGCGCTCTAGGTTAGGTGGTGAGAAGAGTAACATATGGACACTCGACCCTCCCTCGTGTACTAAAAATTATGCCGTTACATTGGATACTACCTAAAAATCATCTTAAACATAAAAAATATAAGTAAGAGAAGTGAAAAAGAATCAAACACGAACACGTTCTAGCCGGCTCAGATCATGGTTTTGAACTGTCCCACAAATTTGAATTTGATTTCTCGTGTTTTGAAGCCATATATAGTTGTCAAAATCTTCATCTTGTCGTACCTTTTGTGTGGCTTTTATGCTTAAGATCCTACTAGTATGATTGTGATCGCACCAGAAGGCTTTCAACTTACGCGCTTGGCTAATAAGCCATGTAAGTACCGTTGATTGATTTATTATGAGATAAAAATATTATTAAATGTCTCATAGATTTGACAGATAAGCTCAAGTGAAACAGATGTTGATTTATATAGAGCCCATGATTTTTTTATTTAATTTAATTTAATTGTCCAAGCTCTCGTAGACTTTTACATAAATAGAAAAAAAAAAGAGATGAGGTTTGCTCCTTTCATCACAGGACAAAATAAATCTTGACATCCGCAGGGGCCCACACGAGAAAAAGAAACCCCCCCCGCAAGATCTTGCACATCTTCCCCTTTTACCCGGCAGGCAGCACTCGTCCTGGTGTACTACTATCGTTGCTCGCCTCCCGACCGCATCGCGATCAGTCATCTCCTCCCGCGGTCTCGCTCTCGCTCTCGCCGGAGAGAGATCAGACGCGCCGCCGCCACCGCCGCCGCCGCGGGGCCATGGACGCCTCCTACCGCCGCGCCGGCGCCGGGAGCGGCTCCGCTCCGCGCTCCGTCGACGACATCTACAAGGACTACCGCGCCCGCCGCTCCGCCATCCTCCGCGCCCTCACCCACGGTACGCCACTGGCCCCCCGCGCGGCTCCTGCTGCTTCCCGACACGCTTGTGAAGGTTCCAGCTCTAACCCTAGCCCCTCTCATCTCGCTTCGCAGACGTCGAGGAGTTCTACGCGCTGTGCGATCCAGGTGAGTCTCCTCCCTTCCCCTCGCGATCTCTCCGCGACTCCGCGCCGTGGCCTTCGATTCGATTTGATTTGGGTCCGACCTGCTGCTGATGCGGGCTGGCTGTTGCTGGTGTCGTCGGTGTAGAGAAGGAGAACCTGTGCCTGTACGGCTACGCCAACGAAGCGTGGGAGGTGGCGCTGCCGGCGGAGGAGGTGCCCACGGAGCTGCCGGAGCCGGCGCTCGGGATCAACTTCGCGCGCGACGGGATGAACCGTCGCGACTGGCTCGCGCTCGTCGCCGTCCACTCCGACTCGTGGCTCGTCTCCGTCGCATTCTACTACGCCGCGCGGCTTAACCGCAATGATCGGTACGACGCGTCGACACCATCCCCCCAACCCCCCCCCCCCCAATTTCGCCTCTGTTTCTGTAAGGTCCGATGCTTGCCTTGCTGCGGTCACTTGCTCCTTCTTGGTGTGTGCTGTATGTGCTCATTGACACATATGGCATGCATAGATGTGCTGGGGCTGTCTCAGGAGTACTCTGTGAGTTGAAGTGGATGTCAGGATATGCATGGTGTGCTGTACTCTCTGTATGCATGTCATTGTGCGGACTTGTTTGGATCCAACATTTGTTTTGACAAGTAACTGTTTAGATTTGGTTTCGTGGAAGTATTTGCCAATTTTCAATGGAGAAAGCAAATGAGTTTGTTCCGATGTCCTCTGTCTGTTCTAAATTATAAGTTGCTTTTACTTTTTTGGGTCATCCATTTTACTATGTATCTAGACATATTATTATATTTAGATGCATTGCAAAATGGATGTACCAAAAAAAGTCAAAGCGACGTATAATTTGGCATGGAGGGAGTACCAATTTAAGGAGCTATATGCTGTTGAATTGTTTACTATAGTCATGCGAATTACTAAGTTATACTAGCTTATAAATTGACATTTTGCTGAAGTTGGGGAGGATATCTGTTTATCTGTGCTGTAGGCCTGTAGTTAGCATTATGTAAACTTCTGAGCATGTGTGTGTGTGTCAGTGTGTGAACTTAAGTTTTGTTCTTCCCTAAGATGTTGATACTGTCCTAATGAAGAGTAGTGTTGTTTGTTCATGTGGAAAGCTTAGTGTAGAGTGTAGACCCTTCATTGTCATTAGAATGTTCATATGTTGTTGAAGGAAATATGCCTCAGAAATATTCAGATGCTTGAAGCTGTTCTATCGTTTTAAGCTGATTCTAGTTTGGGTAATGAATTTCTTCCACCATGTATACAAGTTATTGCAGCATAAAGATATGAAGATACCTCTATGTGAGAAATTTCCATTCCAGCTTCTTATTCCTGAAAGACTTCTTGCTCTGACTTCAAGGGATTGAAACTTTTTCTGTAATGGTTGTAAAAAAAGACGGGTAGGAGCAGACTGTACCCCTGCTTTTTAACTAAGAGGATGCAGGGCTCAAACCTGGGTCTCCTGACTGAGAGCAAGCTCCAGTAACCAGTCACCAACAAGAGCACCTGCTTTGTGTGATGGTTGTACTTAGTTACATACAAAATTTTTAGTTAAAAAAGCATGGAAGTGTGAATTGTTGATTATGGTCTCTTCCAACTTTCACTTCTTGTTACTTACTAAGATTGTGGCTACTTTTGGATTTGGTGGATGGTGCTGATTATGTGGTTTGCTTAAGTACTCTACTTCAAGCTTTTACTAATATTTCTGCCAAAGTAGCTATTGATGACCGTGGCCAATTCTGTAGTAAAAGCCTTTTAGTCCCGAGCAGGCTGGGACAGGCTAATTCTGTAGTGAAGTCTTTTAGTCCCGAGCAGGCTGGGACAGGCTAATTCTGTAGTAAAGCCTTTTAGTCCCGAGCAGGCTGGGACAGGCTAATTCTGTAGTAAAGCCTTTTAGTCCCGAGCAGGCTGGGACAGTCTAATTCTGTAGTAAAGCCTTTTAGTCCCGAGAGCTATAGGAAAGTGCAAAAAAAAAAGATGAATTAGTAAGAGCCACAGGCCAAATCTGTACTAACTGCTAACTAGTATGATTTGACAAAATTGTCCTGTGGTTTGAAACTGTGTAGCTCTGCAGTATCTCCCATGCTAGACTGAGTTAATTGCTCATTGCTAAGATCATTTATTAGTCTCCAACAGTGAAAAAAAGAATGATGATGAGTGTAGGGAGAGAGAAGTGTTTTTTGGGGGTACAATTGTATGAAATCTATCTTATAATATATGTATTTTCCCATTGTCAATAACCACTTCTAGAACTAGAGCAAGCCCTCCTGATTATTCATTGCTATGATATATAATGACCACAGATTACTAAACAAGAGACACAACTATTAGGTACCTGACAACATATTGTATTGTTTCTTATATAATCAAATCATTGCACATCTAATCACCACCTTATGTACCCCCAAATTTATTGTCCTATGAATTAGCTTATTTCTGATTAAAATCTGGAATGGTGGTGTTATCATATATGGGGTTGGTAACTGAAGTTTACTTGGAGCAAGCAGCTCATCCTTAAATTTCTTTGCTTAGTTCCATTTGTACAATTGTTTTTAGTTTGTACTCAAAATTACATTCACATTATATAACTTTTGGACTTGTTGTCAAACTGCTAATATTTCATAGATTTGTTTGAAGCAACATTTTCCATGAGTATTTAATGAGTTAAGTGTTTTCATCTTCACATGTGCAACCTAGTTTGGTCTTACTGCTTTATTTCTTTTGAGGACTTTGGGACAATGCTGTGCACTCAAGTACTTTCGTAAATAGTATGTAGTTCCAACAGCTCAACTCCTGTGCAATGTTGCCAAACTAAATTTATGTATAGCTAAACTTCATGATTTTAAAAATATCTAGAGTAGTTTTGTATATTTACAGCATTTCATTTGTTCTTTCCCGATGATACGTTCTTCATTTGAATAATCTTTGTTGTAGACCAAGGGTTTTTTAGAGCAGTCAGTGATGAGTACAAGTGAATTATTTCCTTTACAACATGATGAGCATTGGGATCTTAGTCACCATGTAAATTCACTTGTAGTTGTAGACAGTAAGACACTTAAAACAACATTAAGGCCCCGTTTGGTAGGGCTCCTCTCTGGCTCCGGCTCCTCTAGACGAGACCTACCAAACGAGTTAGTAGTAGGAGCTGTTAAATGGCTCCGGCTCCTCTGGAGGAGCCTCTGGGGAGGAGCCCTCCCAAACGCACCCTAATATTGGCCAGTTGCAACTTGCAATCTTATAGTTGTGGCATTGTTTTTTTCATAAATGTTCTTACAGTTACCTTTGGCTAGTCAATCGTACTAAGTTAAAAGGTATTAAGCAGCCTTGACCTTGAACTAAGATGGAAGTGAAATATTTCATATTCTACCTTGCAATTGTTTTTGGTTGTTGTAGCAGGATCCAGTAGCCCATGGCACAATAATAACAGATGTTACTGCAATCTATATAATTTAACTGTGATTAGAGCAGTTGATATTGCGGTAATCATTTGTGTAATGCTTTTGCTTTCAAAATGAGCAGGAAGCGTTTGTTCAGCATGATGAATGATCTGCCAACTGTGTTTGAAGTCGTCTCCGGTGGTGTGAAACAATCTAAGGAGAGGGACAGATCCAGTACTGACAATGGTGGTAGAAATAAACTGTCAGCAAAGGTAACAAGATTCCGTCTGTGTTTTTTTTTACCACCTCTTCTATTGTCATGTTATGATGTTGAGCTTGATCTGTCTCTCCAGCAAACAAGTGAGCCGCCATTAGAAAATAATGTCAGGGAGCCTGATGAGGGCTACGATGAAGACGACGGCAACCACAGCGAAACCTTGTGCGGGACATGTGGTGGAATATACAGCGCAGATGAGTTCTGGATCGGGTGCGATGTGTGCGAGAAGTGGTACCATGGCAAGTGCGTGAAGATCACCCCCACGAAGGCGGAGAGCATAAAGCAGTACAAGTGCCCAAGCTGCTGCAATTCAAAAAGACCTAGGCCGCTCTAGGCCTGTAGCACCGCCCTCCTCACGGGAGGACGGCCATGGATGGAAGACTGAACAAGCAGGGAGATCAGATCGAGCTACTCCTTTGCGCAAGGTCAATACCGCCTTGCGATGTTTACTGTATCTTTTCGATTAAGCTTACATATGACGAACGATGGTGATGCTAATGTTGGTGGGAAGATCACACATATTGATTATATAACCTTGTTGTGGTTTCTCCATGCCATGGAGAGTTATGGTAGAGTCTGTATGTTGCCGGAGGAATAGGGGCAGGGGAAGCCTTTGTAACGTTTCTAAAGGTGAATTGGTCAGTTTAATAATCCGTGAGGTTTATGTTAATATATTCTATTTACTAAGACTGTTGGATTGCGTCACTAGACATGTGTGATTACGTAAACTACCACCCACTTTGTGATAATCCTCGTCATCCGCTTGATGCACTTCGACAACGATTTACTACTAGGCTAGGCAATTTCCCTTCGCTTCTCTCTCTTAATGCGGACAAATGCTTAATCGCCCTCTTACTGTTTCATTTTTTACAAAATAGCACGAGATGGTTTCAGTGACTTCTGTTCAACTATAACAAAACAGCTCTTAGTTCTTGCTAATAGAGTTTTTTTTTTGTCACAAGTTCTTACTAATAGAGTTGGGTAGTACTTACAGGGAACCTTCTCCAGAAAATTAGCTGTTATTGTGATCAACGTTCTTTTTCTTTGGGGGAGCAAATTGTAATGAATAGTTTGTGTCTAAGATGGATTGCAAGGCAACGTTGTTCTATCTTAGTCACTAGCTGAGTAGTTTTATTCTAAATTGCATTAACTGTGTACGGTGAAAACACTGGTTTTGTTTTATTCTAAATTACATTTACTGTGCACCGTGGTTTTATTCGATTTATTCTAAAGCAGTTAAAACACTGGTTTTATTTTATTGTAAATAGCATTTACTGTGCACCATGGTTTTCTTTGTTTTATTCTAAAGCAGTTAAATTGTCTGTACAGTGGTTTAACGGAAGTAGCATGGTTTCACTTCGACAACGATTTTACTACTAGGCTACGCAATTTCCCTTCACTTCTGTCGGACAATTTTCTTATATTCTGTTGCCTATTTGACTGAGAATGTGGACAACATTTGCTTAATCACCCTTTAGTGTCATGTTTTTTTTTAAAAAAAATAGTACGAGATGGTTTCAATGAATTCTGTTCAACTATCATAAAACAGCTCCTTAGTTCTTACTAGATTGTTTCATTGCATTTAAAATGGGTACATAGCAAGCTACCAATAATTCTCTGGACATTCATATCTTGACCATTTTTACCCTGTGTTGGATTCATAATCGTTAGACAACTGACCGTGGTTATCACTACCTTAGTCAGACTGAATAGCTACACAAACATTCCACGAAAGTGCTAACTTTCCATGGTTTACAGTGACACAATGACCATTTTGAATTGATAACATCAAAAGAGATATGCAATGTGGCTGGCAAATGCAATGAGAAAGAATCAAGCCTTTTATATATGTGCAGGTCCTGGTCCAGATGGCCAGCAGGTTCAGGTTCAAGTTACAGCCATCAGGTGAAAGTGAAACTTCCAACTAGCTTTTGCTGTTTTATTCCATAGCAGTAATCCAACACTACGAGGAACAGAACAGATATCATAATAGCAATTCAACACTGAGGAACACAAATATCCCCATTCTGGCAACGACAAAGACCCCCAATCCGCTATTCTTAGTGTTTCTTTGATTCTCTACCAGAGTTCATCAACTTGAATAGAGAATATTGTAGGGAATCTGAAATGTGAACATGTTGTCTTCTGAAGAATTTGGAGTAGCCAAACCCTGTTTTACCTGAACAGGGGTGCTGGGTGCACACAAAACAAGGGTGGAGTAGACAACGTTAAGATTAGGGTTTGTGGTCTAGGATTAGAACTTAAACTTGCCTTACAGCATTGATTGATGAGCTACCACCAGGCAAGACAACACAAAAATACATATCGCATGGGATCAATAGGAAATCTGCAACCAGATTTCGCTACAACCTTTTGAGTTGCTTCTGTTTTCAAACAGGACAGTGGATTACAGTATGTTAACTGCCTCAACTAGGTTACAAGACCAAAACTGCAACCATGATGAATTGGGGTTTCTACGTAAAGTGATGTTGAATGTATAAATCAAACATGCATCCGATCAAAGCTTGTAGACTGGTGTGATCCCGAGCAGGTTGAAGCACTGTCGCATGACAACAGCAGTCGCTTGGCAAAGCAACAGGCGGCTTGTCTCCTCCGGTGACCCGACCACCTGTTGGGATCAATGCAGAGTGAGAGTGGTTAGATAGCATCAGGTCATCAGCAGAGTATTACTGTTGTATGGAAATAAGCAGGTCTTTTTGCAGTTTGTATGAGCTGATGTCAATCTAAATAGTAAATACCCAAGAAACAATACAAGATTTATTTGAAGAGGGTAAGAGTGATGCAAATGGGAAGAAGTATACCTGGCAGTTGGTATAGAATTTTGTGAACATTTCAGATAGATTGTACAAGTATTCACATACAACATTTGGAAGTAGATTCGTGCAGGCCTCTTCAACAACCTGAAACATATTGAAGTGGCAATCAGAAAGGGAAAACTGTAGTAATTTCAGTTATATTAGATTGCACCTAAAGCCAAACAGAAAATTGCTCTTGGAGTATACAACAAGAAAAAACATTCTTGCAGTATCCAACGAGGAAAAACATACAGCAAAAAGCCAAAACGATTCCCAACACCCAAGAATGCCTCCATGTATGCTCTCAGATCAAAACTAGAACTGACCAGCGACTCAACAATGGCATTGGTATCTTGACTTCCACAAATTTATGTAAAATAAAATTCACTAATAGTGAGGAAGGGTACCTCTGCAAATCGGATAAGATATAGCCCCAACACACGCTCATCTGGATGGTCGAGAGAAATGGCTCCGCTCTAGAGGAAAACAGTATGAAATTTTCAGCTCATAACTTATAGCCAAGAGAATTGGTGCTAAACCTTCACCAAATTAATGACAGTATCTGCACGAGTAAAACATAAAGCTTACCATCTTCAGCTCTTCCACATCCTTGTTGGATTTCCGAATAATGGAACAAATACGAGCATGTGCATACTGAAGGTACACAGCAGTATTTCCCTGTTCACATAGAGAATGAACATGAGCATAATGATGATCATGTTAACAAAATTCCCACAGTGCATTCTATGAAAATAGTCTGATTGGCACCTTATCGCTCAGCATCTGTTCAAAACTAAATGTGTAATTAGTCAGCCGATTATTCTTGAGATCAGCATACCTGTAGTAAAGTTACAGAAATGCATTATGATAAATTGGATTATCCCTAAAATACTTAGGCATATCTTAGTCAAATCAAGAGATGCATCTTTCTAAAACAAGACAATCCAGAACATACTTCACAGCACCATATCCAACTGCCTCTGAAGTTTGCTCTAATTCCTCATCCGTCCAGTCAACAATTTTGCCTGAACAAAAATAATGATCATATTTACCTGAAGGATAACAATAAGGTTCCAAAAATAGTCCAATTTACCATTTTCAGTGAGCCGTTGTTGTAGTTCTGATTTGCTCCGAGATTTAGCCTCATCAAGTTGCTCTACCAATCGAACAACCTCAGTACTGCGGGTTCGGAACCGCTTGCCATCTGAACCAAGAACAAGACCAAATCCAACATGGCTTGTTTTTGGAAACTTCTTTTCACTTGGATCTGGGAGCCAACCGGCCATCTTTGCAGCCTGTAGAAAGACAGTAGAAGATTCAATAAAAGCACAGAAAATGGAAAACACATTGGAGCCACTCCATGCTTACACTGAAAAACATGTCAAAGTGCTGCTGCTGACCAACATCTGTCACATATATGATCCATTCTGCCTTCTCAACATTGAGCCGATACCTCCATAAAACCATGGACACAAAATATTAAATCCACACTAGATGCATCAATTACACAAATACATTCTGTTTGCTTCAACGACTCCCTGTTAAGTCTGTTGAGAGGTTTATGTTGACCAGAATGTACTGCGTCCAGAGGCTTACGTTCTACAACTGAATGAACCCTCAAAAGCACAAGCACTTACCAAAGAGCAGTTAAGTCTGTTGAGGCATAGTTGAAGCCACCATCACTCTTAACCACTATCAAAGGGATTTGATGACCTTGAATAAATATAACTCGGGCACCCTCACTCTCCTTGATCAAGCCTTTGTTATTCAATTCCTCCAGCACTTGAGGAATATAAGGATTATAGAAACTCTCCCCCTGAAAGGTGCTAGATTAATTAGCCTAAACCAATGGCCTGGTCAGCTGCTTCATTGAAGAGGCAGACAACATAGCATAAACATTCAACAATACCAAATGATCAAACTTTGATTAACAAGGGATACAAATGCTCCAGTTAAAACACAGATATGCATGTACTTTTTTGTGAAAAACTGAACATGGTAGAAGTTGATGTGAACAGGAACGCTGCCAAGACAACGCTAGAAACCCAAATTTAGATGTGAATCAAAGCCTAAAATATCCATAAGAGTAATTTCACCTCACACCTAAATTCTGTTGGCAACCAACCTTTCCATCAAAAATATATGTTTCAACTACAATGTATCGTACCTTTTCTTCAAGCACCACATTTAGGCGCTTGTAGACCAAGTCAAATTCGCTCCTGCTAATGTCACAAATCTTTTTCCATGCTTCTCGATATTTTTCCTCCCCTCCCTACAGATAATACAACACTTGGATGAGAACATGCCAACCTTCCCAGAGTCGACATCCAAAATGATGCACCTGTAGCCGAACAACTCCTTGTTGAGCCCTTGCTTTAAACTCTGGATCATTGTCAAACTTGTGCTTGGATGCTTTATAGAAAATCTGTGTCATATAACCAAAGTTAAAATGTCAGTCCCAATAGCAGGAATAAGACACGTTGTCATGGCAAAAAAAAAGGCAATTTCCAGAACTTATTTTAAGGGATCCATTGATTTTGAACACACATGCTTTAATGTACTATGAAGGAAAACAGGCAACCAACTATGAAGTAGGTAGAAGGATGCTCAACTTATTACAAGAAACTACCAACAAAAAGATAAATCCAATGTGCTAACCCAGATACACACGTTGAGGACATAAATATGTAGTGGATTTTAGCTTGACACCACAATACAATCACAACAGTAATTTACTAATTTATGACACTGACAAGGCATAAGCCACCACAGCAATAATACTGTGCATAAAAGTTGAATAAGCATTTGGGTGTGGTATTCACAAGTGCTACCACGAATACAGTCAGAGCCTATTAATTTTGACCAAAGATCTATTGTTAAGTGATTGGATATGGTTTGAGTTAATATTTCACAGAAATACTTTTATCATTTTATCCTAATGATTTTTTATGACAATAAAACTTAGTGGTCAACTTGGTATCAAATTTGGCTTTCATGTTTGCATGTTTTGTATGCAGAGAGCTAAGTGGCAAAGAATTGCATCATTGCATCGAATGTGTACCTGAAGGTCCCCAATGGCCTGGCTACCTATCTCCTTCCAATTAGGAAATTGCTCAAAAAGATATTCTATTAGCATCCCAAACTGCATGAACAGAAACATTAGTTAGCATGCTGCATGTGTTGCAGTAAACAGTCTCAATCTTTTAGGGCACCTACAGGAAACCAAGGCACAAACTTCTCCAACAGCATAGCCACACACAAAATCTTTTAATTTAAGCATGATTTTACTTCTTACAAAATGAAAATGTGTTAATAGGAAAGCCTGGATACAGAAACTACATGGCAATTACTACACATATAAAAAAAGGTAATTATAATGTTAAGGAAGGTGTGGTGGTGCTTCCATAGAAATAAATAAATTGCATCACAAAGTGGAAACAGACTCTGGGTATCCAGTTATAAAACAGAAGGTGATTAACACAACACCAGCAGAACCAATGCCAACTAAACCTTTTGGCCAATGAGGACAGAAAATTGTAGATGTATTAAGCAATTGTAGGCTGTAGAAGTAGGTATAGAAAAGGTTGGGCACCAGAAGAAGTATTTTCCACAAGAATCAAGTACTAAAGCAGCTCAACAAATATGTAAAAACATTTTGTTTCACTGAAAGCAAGTAATAAAATGTTTAGCGCTCAACACAAGGCCTGTTACCTGTGTACCCCAATCTCCCACATGATTTCTTCGCAGAACATCAACATTCGAGAACTCAAACATGCGTGCTAATGTATCTCCAATAATTGTAGACCTTAAATGTCCCACGTGCATTTCCTTTGCAATATTAGGTGATGAAAAATCAATCACTGCCCTCTTTACTGGCAGAGTTGGTGCCCAAGTCTTGATACCATTAACAAGCATGTCTTGTATTCTCTGCAATAATGTAGCTCATTGACAATTTGCGGGAATAGACAATGGCACTGCTAATGCTAGCATAACTTGTAGATAAAAAAATTCAGTCAAACCTGTGCAACCCAGCGGTTTGATAAGGTAATGTTCACAAAACCAGGTCCAGCAACAGATGTGGATTCAATAATATCAGAAGAAGGCAAGTTCTTAGCAATGGCCTGTGAAAATGTGAAGAGAACAGTATATTGTTAAGGTAAAAGAGCGTGAGCATGCATGAAAAACTGAAGCAGGTCATAAAGAAATATTAGTTCCAAATCTTCTGACAAAATTTTTAGTTTAAGTCTATATTACAGAATAAAGGTAGATAGACAAATACCTGCCCAATGGCATTAGGGTTTTTGAAACTAGTTCCAGATCCTTTAACCTTTGACCATAATCCCATAGCATTGTTGCTGCACATGGTTCAGCAAGAATCCATTGATGAGAACTTGGAAGAAACACTAATTATAATAACAACTAATAAAGGAGCAACAGATACTAAGATTATATGAGGGATTGATGCAGGCAGCAGGTAAGGCAACATGCAAACAACGTACCACTGGTAGTCAGCAAACTTGGCTGAAACTTCAACCATGGGTTCTACCTCCACATCAGGCACGGTAGCCCGGAGGGATGAAAGGACAAGCCTGGAGAGCTGTTGCTTGACACTCCCAGCCCGCTGCACAGTCAGACCCAAATCAAGCAGGGAAACTGGAAAAGGAATTAAGCGATGCAATTCACCACAGTGGCAGCAGCCTACTCAGTGCACTCACCACGGTGGATTCCTGCTCCTGGGGAGCAATGGAGGTCGAGGTCTCATCTCCCATGGTGGTGGCACTGTACGAGAACCGCACAAGCCTGGAGGAAGAAGCAGCTCTACAATGACCTGGCTAGGTAGACAACACCGGAATGACAAAACAAGTCCAAATTAATCAATTAATCAATGCAGTGAGTCTGAACTGAAGAGGAAGCATAACAAGTGCAGGGCTCCTAACAGCGAATCCCAATCCACTAACAATTGAAATCTAGTGCCCACACTGGTTAATGTGAAGCAAATTAAGAAATCAAATGAGCACAAGTAACCGATACCGTACGACAAAACAAGTCCAAATTAATTAATTAATTAAGCAATGAAATGAGCATAAGTAACCAAAACCGAAAGCGTGACAAGTTCAATGTTCCTAATCAGCTGATTCAATCCAAATCTAGCGCCCTCAGCAGTTATTAATAACTTAAAGCAATGTTGGTGATGAACCTAACAATTTACACATCCAGAAACGCACGTGAGTACTGACGCTACACTAATCCCCGCTGATGCGAACGGGAATGAGAGGGTGGAGCCCCAACACAGAGCAAATCTATAAACCCCCAACCTTACCCAACCCCCAACTCCCGAGCGCCCTCTCGAAAATCCACGGGAATCTAACGCCACCCGGACCACCAAACCCTAAACCCCAGACCGCGCGTCGCACTCACACCCAGACCGACCCTAAAATCCCCTCTCCTTGTTCCTCCGCGGCGAGCGGAGGCGGTCGGAGCAGCGGGCTCGGGGAGGAGGAGCGCGAAGGGGGAAGCGAACTCACCGGAGCGCGGGGCGCGGGGGAGGAGCGGGAGACGGAAACGGAGGCGCGCGGGGGTAGGCGCCGCCACTGCAGTTGCTGCTGCCGCGAGAGCTCGCATCCTCGGCCCGCCGTCCGTTAAATACCCCCTTCCCCCCCTCTCACGGTCACGCGTGGGAGGCTGGGGAGCTGTAGCTGCGAGTGGGGAGGCGACCGCAGCAGGTAACGTAGCGGGCGCGACACCCAGGCCGGCACGGCACACACGCACCGCGCGAGGGTTTTTGGCTGGAATGTGAAATCCTTTTTCTTTTTTTTTTCTTTACCAGAAGGGGCTTGCGCCTCTACAGGTGAAATCCTTTTTTGCTCGTCTTTTTCTTTTCTCATGTTAAAGAATGTAATTATAGTATAGTGTTACAAATTACAGTTAAACTAAATAATAGTTGTGAAATACAAACGAAAGTGCTACATTATCAATTTTGTAAAAGTTTTTAGAATTAAACAAGGCCCTAATTGCATGGCGAATTGGGTGCTCCAATTGCTAGTAGCTATTACGTGTGATGAGATAAGTCTCTCGGCATGCTCCTCGCCTTCTCCCTCCTCTCGAATTGGGACATGGCTAGATTACAGTGCAAAATGTAAACGCTCTATTTTTTTAAAAAAAAAATTCAACATGCTAACTCCAGATGACCTCCTGCAAAGTAATCGACACCAAGACTACATTGGGTGACCCTTGGCAACCAGGTTTCTAAACCTGTGTAGTGGCTGTTGCAGCGGCTGTGTCGAGGCCGCATAAAGCCATCAGAGCCTTCATGATAACATCGGTGAGTGGCCCTTTGAACAAGTTGAAGTAGCTCAGCAGCAGATTGTCGTTGCTAAGTCCTTCATCTTCGAGGATGCCCAACCTTTTCATGAGCACTTGTCGAGCCTTTGCTTGAGTGTCACCTCTGGGTCAGTTCATGGCTGCTATGTGCACGCTCCTGCGTGCTGAAGCCACGGCCTTCTTGTGTCACTGTGGTAGGCTGGCTCTACGCGGTGGAACCTGCAAGATGGGTTGGGGTAGAGGATGTAAGAGCCCCTTCACGTCCATTGTAGCATCAGTCGTAGTGCCAATAGCAGCCTATACCTCCAATACTGTGGTGGCCTGTTCTAGACATTACTGCTGGAGTTCGTTTGCCATGTGCCCATGACACAAGCAGGTGGTGCTTGGGCCTTGAGCGCAGCATCTGGAGTAGATGAATCCAGGACGGAACCGCACCACCTGCACGTTCCCCTCTGGTTGCGCTTCTGGTCGGTGTGGGGGTGGAGCACGAAGCCACCTAGAGTAGACACGTCCTGGGCGGAAGCACCGCTCTAGCACGAGGTGGGAGCGCTGTTGTGTTCCCCCTTAGGGGGCTGTGAGGTGAGGGTCGCTGTCTGGGTCAGACGAGCATAAGATAAGAGCAGTGGCCGACAGCGAATCAGGCTAGTGTTGCTGTGTGACAAGCTGTCATGTTGGGGGGCTGGTTCCCAGGTTGGAGAGGCTGCAGGTGGTGGAATCACGACCGAATCATCCAGCTGATTATGGTTTGCACGCACCTTGGGGGTTCGGCGATGGTTGTTGCTAGTGTCACCTCCGAAGTCAGGCGACTTGCAGCGCATGCATGTTGCTGGGGACTCTGAATGCGCTATTCTAGGTCGTCGATCTGATTGCGTGTGCATGTGATGCCTGCAGTAGGGCGTTCGCTCTCTGCTCTGACCATGGGACCATCGAGGAACATCCCTCAGGCGGACGGGGTCAGTGGTTGTGGCGAGCTGCTGTCGAGTCCCCGGGCCGCCAAGTGTTTGGCCCTGATGTTGTCATCCGCAAGGTCACTTGGGGCATAGAAGCAGGTGCCACAGTCAGCAACAACGTTGTCCAAAGGGTGTGGCGACCTCCGTGCTCGGGGCTCCGGTGCCGGCAGACCCATGCCTCGACTCTGAACGCTCCTACTCCCGCCCCTTGGGCGCACGTGACAGGCTCCGGATGAGGCGTGAGCTCTAGTTGCCGCCATGACATTCATGGTGCCCACAACGATCATTGTCGTCGAACGTCTGCTGCTGACGTCTGCAGCGTCCTCTCCCCATCAACAATGCCTATTGAGGTTGCATATTCATTCTTTGAGGTGGAGGGCTATACCCTAAAAGGCCTATTTCATGAAATACGAGATGTGAAGGGGGAGCTCGAAAATGTTCAAGCTTTCTTGTGTGCCGCCAAGAGACTCAGGGACATCGATGAGGCCATAGAGTCTTGCTTATGAGATCGAAGATGTCATTGCAGAGTGCTCTTACCATCTGGGGGGAGATGCTGATGGCATGTTTCTTTTCAAGCCAGTAAGAAGGATCAGACGGATCAAGATATGGTACCGCATGGTGAAAAGGCTCCAAGACATCTGCGTAGTAAGACTAGGCGACAAAAGCATAATAGAACAGGGGGTGCATGCTGTTGCAATTGCGAGCACTGCCTGCGAAGGACGGGGACTACGGGGCCGACATGGGAGGATGTACCATGCGGTACCATACTTGATGCACCGAGTATGGTACCGCAAGCCAATCTTCCTTAATAGAGACCGAGTATGGCGCGAGACCTGATCGGCCGACCGAGTATGGTACCGCATGGTGAAATTACTACGCATCGATCATAACAAGATCTATTTATTTATTTATTTATTTATTTACATCAACAAAAGATTGCAAATCAAGGAGGAGAAAAAAAGAACCAAGATATGCTACATTAAACCTCCAATAGACTATTTGCTTCATCAGTTCAGGATGCAAAAAGACAATATTTGACTCCATGAATTCTTGGATGATCTAAGATATACTAAATGCCTCTAAATGAACTAGGCATGGTATATTATCTGCACCTGCAACACACAGATGGAAATCATGCATATTTTGCAGATTTTTCATTTTCATGGTTTTTGGTTCCTCCGTTTCAGCATCTGTCATCTACCCTGTGCCTTCTCAGAACAATTTTTCATCTACCCTTACCCTGTGCCTTCTCAGAACAATTTTTCATCTACCCTGTGCCTTCTCAGAACAATTTTTCTTTGATCCACAGTACAATAGTCAGACATGCGGATCAACCATTTGAGCAACACTGGTCCAGTTAACAAAGTGTAAAGGAACATTGAGGAAATTTACGAATCGAGGGATAATAACTCCTTGGAATTACCACGATTATCTGTTACTGTCAGGTAAGAAATGGCCTATCTATGATATCATGTCTTCGTTATCACTAGTGATCAAACAGGTAGTAAACCATCTTCTCCCCGACCAGGTGGGGCTTCAGCTGTCTGGCAAAAACACTTTGTCCTCCCATGCAGATTGTCATTCCACCACCAACAATAAGGGCAAACATGATCTCTAATAGGCAGAGCGTGGCAACGAAGCTTAGGGCATGCCTGTTGTTTTTAGCTCCTCTCGCAAGACCGTCAGGATAACGGTGAGTGGGAAAACAACAAATGGAAGCACACCAAACAGAATATACGCTGCCAGCTTAGGGTCTTGCTCTTGCCTAGGGAACCAGTAGTGGTGGGGATGCATACAGATCTTGGTTTCACTCAATATAGTAGATACGTCTCACTGAATGTAGTGAGAGCTAAGAGGCCCATCACTGCTGTATCAGTAACCTTAGATAGAAATTTTGAAGTTTCCTAAATAAGAAAAATACATATTTTTTATTAGCATTTCATAATGAAAGGATCAAGATGCCCAAGAAAGGGGATGAATTGGGCTTCTCTAAAAATTTAAGCAACCTATAAGCCTCAATTCAATCCTTGTGGCTAAGTGTGCTCTAGGGAGCTACCGAATAAAAGTTTTGCAACCTAGTTCCAATCCTATTCTAGCATGGCAATTCTAAGAATGTAAAGTACTCAAAGTAAGTGCTAGAATGTAAAGGATGAGAGGAAGAGAAACATGGCGATGTTTTGCCAAGGTATTGGAGAGTCGCCACTCTCCACTAGTCCTCGTTGGAGCACCAACACATGGGTCTTGCTCCCCCTTGGCCCGTGTAAGGACCAAATGCTCTCTACGGGCTGATTCTTTGATACTCCATTGCGGTGAATCGCCCACAACCGCTCACAAAGCTTGACATGAACCACTCACAAGACCTCCGGATGATCTTCGTGCCTCCAATCACCACCGAACCGTCTAGGTGATGGCGATCACCAAGAGTAACAAACAAAGAACTCTCACTTGACCCAAACAAGGCACTAGAGAGTGGTGGATGCACACTTGAACTCTTGGAACTCACTAGAGAAGGATCTCTTAAGAAATCACTTAATTCTCAATCATCTCTAGGCTCTTGCTTCTCTCTTTGCACCACAAGGTGTTTTTCAACTGAACAAATAGGCAAGAGACCTACCTTGGATGAGGTGGAGGAGTATAAATACTCCTCATCAAGTCCAAGGGTCGGCCACACAAAATCAACAGAAAATCGCGTGCACTGGACGCACTTTATGTTGCATCGGACGCACTCCGCAAAGAGTCTGGTGTAACTCTAACGGCTAGTTGTACTTTGTAAAACTCCCCTCACCGGACGTTCTTCAAGCGTCCGGTGTCCTCACCAGGGTCACGTCCGATGATAAACTAGTTTTACACCCTCTCTGGGTAAGGGACCGGACGCACCCCGTAGGGTCCGGTGCGTGCGTCCGGTGCCTAACCCTAGGCTCTCGACACGCTGGCTCAACACCTGCATACACGGGATGTGCCTACAGTGACACTGCAGCATCCGGTGCTAGTGTCTGGTGCCTCTCCTCAACCAATACTTCGTCGAATCACGAACTTTTCAAAACGAAGTTTGATTCTCAGGATCTAAGGACTTTCTCTGAGCTGCCTAGTGCTAGATTCATCAAGTGTGCACCACACCTAAACCTAAAGCCTTGTCTAGGTCAAGCTTCCCGTTCTATGCCCCCATTAATAGTACGGTTAAAGAAAAAACAAAGTCCTAAACTACTCTAAGTGCTCTTCAACTCCAAATGGCACTTAGACCTAGTCTAGTCTTGACGATGTCCAATAATCCTTTGAAAACCGAAAACGATTTTCCACCATTAAGTCGGCATGAACAACTTAGTCCATCGATCACCAATACCATGACCTAACTCAAATGATTTTACCGCTGCAAATCACACGTTAGTCATAGTAATCAACATTGTCATTAATCACCGAAACTCACTAGGGGCCTAAATGCTTTCACATAAATTAATAGGCCTATGGAGATGCTAATTTATATAAAGGTGACATTTTTAATGCACATGTAGAATTTACTGTCATAAATGATCAAAGAGTTACTCATCCTAGTATGACATGCCATATGTGGAATGCAAAACAGCAAAAGTTTTAGGTAAATACATTTTTTTGGAACTCAAATAAATACATATGTCGCTAGTCATGCAAGGGAAAATTTAGTAGGATGCTGACATTACAATATTACATAAGTTGCAATATTTTAATTGATAGCATGAGCACAATCTCTTGGGTGAAAAATAAAATAAACTTCCAAAATAAAGGAAAACAATTACTTACTTCATCATTGAAGGGGAATAAATCAGTCCAAGCCAAGATCATTGCATCCCGTGGCCCATCATCGATGTCTACCAGTCGGTCCTGCAGCAAAAGCAGAAGTAAAGGTCAACATTACATTCAGATATGGAGAAGTTATATTAAAAGAAGATGTCAAAATCCATAAAGCAAACATACAACAATGACAAACTATTTCTTAATTGCTTGTTGCCAACTTTGTATAGACGGCTTGACTTGTTTCTATTTCAAATTCCAACAAACTACCATACTAACCTACTTTCAGTGAATGGAGCCATGGAGGGATTTATTACAAAGTTTAAGAATACCCTAGGTTTTAACATGAATACCCTAGGTTTTAACATTTGTTTTTTCAAATTGTTATTTAGGAGAAAATTCGGTGAACTTTTTTTATTTTTAGTCCAAATTCGAAATATATTTCAAATTTGACCAGGTTTCAAAATTATTTTTAAGACTAACCCGTTTGGCCCCGCCACCATGCATGGCGAGGCAAATGAACTGTACCCCGCCATGCACGGCGGCGGGATAAAGCTGCCACGTGGCATGCGGCAGCAGATCCTGCTGACGTGTACCCCGCTATGATCCATAGCGGATTAGGGTTCTCCGCCCCGCATCATGGCGGGTTCCTCTTTGCTTCGCCTCCTTCTCTGCACTGCGAGTGCTGCCGTCTGCTATACTGCAAGTGGTAGCTGGAATGGATGTCATATTGCCAGAGCTACTGCCAGCGTGAACCGGGCCTGTGCTGATGTGATTGGTGCTGCCTGCCAGAGGTGCTGCCATCTCCTACTGCGGCCTTGTCCTTGCGTAGTTCCAAAAAAATTTACAAATTTTTTCAGATTTTCCGTTACATCGAATCTTTAGACGTATGCATAGAGTATTAAATATAGACGAAAATAAAAACTAATTGCACAGTTTGGTCCGAATTGACGAGACAAATCTTTTGAGCCTAATTAGTTTATGGTTAAACAATGATTATCACAAACAAACGAAAATGTTACAGTGTCGTGAATTTTTTTTCTCAGAAACTAAACAAGCCGTGTGAATTAAATATAATTTTGTTTCACGCGCATTCAGGCAGCGATAACTTCCCGCGCGATACAGCCAGACCCGCTACACGCTGGTCACAAGATTGATTTCCATCGGCGGTAGTTATGTAAGTTTTTCTTCTTTTCTTTTCTTCCCTTTTCTTTTTTCTGGCAGCGTCTAAGTAGTTAGCGTATGTTTTCTTTTCTTTGGAAGGGCTGTCTGTCTATGAAAATAAGGTCTGAAACTTATAGCTGCTGACGGAGAAGGCTCGTTGACCCGCCGCCCTGCTCGTGATAGGAGCCCCGCTGCCATGCTCGCGCCCCGGCCGGCAGCGCCCGCGGCCGCGCCTGGCCGCGCCAGCTCGACGCGCCGCGCCACCCCCGCCGCCCGTGCCATCGCCCACGCCGGCAGTCCGCCCGTCTTCCCCGAGCATACCTGGGCCGCGTACCCCAAGCGTTGCCGCCGGCGGGCCAGATCCGGTGCTTTCTGACACGGCTGAGTAGTCGGCGAGGCTGGCGCCGCCGCCGCCACGACGTGTGTCGTCGCCGTGAAGGCTTCGGCGTAGAGCTGCATATGCGAGGTGGACTGCTCCACGGCGGACGCTCAGCCTCCGGGCGCCTTGAAGTCGAAGGAGGAGACTGACGCTAGCACCTACCTCCCGTAAGTTGATTCCGTCGAACTTGGTGGTGGAAGAAGATGGTCCGGATGCGGATCTGCTGGTCAAGCGTGGCCGCGAAGAACTATCTCAGTGCGTGGAAATGGTTACGGCGGTGACCCAGCGGCCAAAGCCAATTCATGCAACGCAACCAATCCACTCAATGTTTTGGGCCTCTTCTGATGCAATGGATGATTCCGAGGACGAGGATCCTTCTACACCCGAGTTCGTGCAACTGGCGCTTGAAGCAGGGTACTCCATTGATGAGCTCGTCGCAACGGAAGATGCTCTGAACGCAGGTAACTCTTCCAATAACCTCAAGTCTGCACATTCGATCGTTTCTAATTTAGTGAACCGAAAGATTACTGGTGGAGCTCCTTGGCAGGGGCCGCTACCGCCGCCTCGCATTTCACCTCCCAGAACGCTGGGAGACTTTTTTGCCAAGGCTTCTTATCGGCGATCGTCAGTTTCACGTTCGCCGGCGGCAAGTCCCGCGCTGGGCAGCGTTGTTAGAGGTTCAATGTTGACTTTTTCAAAAAATTTTGAAAAACAACAAGGGTGAGATTTCGGGGATCAGGATCTGTTTCCTCCATTAGCTCCAGCGCCACTTACGGTGAACACCACCGTGTGCAACAGAGAATTTTTTTCGGCGATAGATTCGGTTCCAAATAAATCTCGTGAACTTGACAAATTTAACCGGTATCAATTTGGGCCTAGCAAATTCTATAGGCCCACAAAGGGTTTGTGTTCTCTTTTCCTTCGTACTGCATCACGTCGCACCCGTAAACCAAGTCTGTCGCCGCTGACTGCTTCCTCCCCACGTCGGCGTTCCTTTGCCGAGGTGGTGAAAGGAAAAGGGATGGCGGCGCAAGGGGGCGCTAATGGTGGCGGGTTCGGGCAGCAAGGAGGCAGAAGGGGAGGCCCGGGGTTTAATCCTGGTTTCAATCCGGGGTTTGATCCAGGTTTTGCAGGGAGAGGCGGCCGTGGCTATGGGTCTTTTCCCCATAATTGTGGCCGTGGAAGCAACTTCGGTGGAGGTCGTAGCGGCTATGGTGGCTATGGTGGTTATGGCAGCCAGAACAACTATGGGTACCAAGGTTTTCACGGTGCTAATCGTGGTCGTCGTCCATACTATGGCGGCTATGGTGGCAAGCGTGGCCGAGGTGCAGGATATGGAGGTCAACAATTCCAACAGCAGGCGACCCCAAACCCAACTCCGATGGGGGGGGACTACGGCACCGGAGCCCACATCGCTGACCAGATGGGGCAGAACTTGGGTGCCCAGCAACAGCACTCCACGGTGCCTGCAACGGGTACCAAGTCTGCCACAGGAGGTGTCCCCATCGCTGTTACAGCCGATAACCATCTTGGCTCAGCTGTGCTCGGCGATCCCCAGCCCGGCCACCCCTCGGCTGGCCAGGAGCTTCACCAGGCCCCTCCCGCTGGCCTACACAAGCAGGGGAGCAAGCTAGAACTTTCACCGCATCGTCTGGTTGAAAACAAGACAACAGCTGAGGTACCAAAAGACACTATCCCACATAATCCTGACAATGAGCCAATGAATGTTGATTTACCAGAGTCATCCAAGGGTATTAAAAAGAGCAAGGGCAAGCCTTTCTGTTTCAGGTGTCTCACTAAAGGGCACACAAGTCATG
>Ga0182004_10000612_pt1 | contig 22787 bp, 14 predicted proteins | sample Sormic07211540_1_FD_120479 | JGI IMG/M metagenome (GOLD analysis project Ga0182004, IMG submission 120479) | Endophyte microbial communities from Sorghum bicolor roots, Mead, Nebraska, USA - 072115-40_1 MetaG | ecosystem: Host-associated > Plants > Roots > Unclassified | place: USA: Nebraska...
AGTTTTTATTTTTATCTATATTTAATGTTTGTAAGATTCGATTTGACGGAGAATCTTAAAAAGTTTTTGATTTTTGGGGTGAACTAAACAAGCCTTACAGTCCAATGACACAACATCTGATTAACTCTGAATCTCTGAAGGATGATTGAAATCCCTCAATGCGATAACATTTCATAAATCAAGAGTACGCTTTGATCAAACTAGCTTGCCAACACAAAATGTACAGGGATCAACAATTTGCAGAGAATACATTGTATGTTCAAAGGAAAGGATTCATGAAGCAGTCAACATGGCTAAAAACAACAAAGTACCATCAGAGATTTTCACTCCAAAATCCAAATGCCCTGATAATACCGAACACAGAAACAGGAAATGAGCCCAAAACAAACAGACTTGAAGGGTTCCTGGATCATTCTACAACATGGATTGATCAGCCAGTGCGATAACGAACAATTTGAACTAATTGAATGAATTAAATAACAAATAAGCTTACAGAGCGCAGGAAGCAGCACAAGGATGTCAGGCTATTATGAACAATGGGACCTATTGGAACGGCAGATTCTCATTGGCAGGTCTCGTTAGAAGGTGCTGCTGCTTTCACTTGCAGAGATCGAGCTGCTCTCTGACTTCACAACCAGTGGCCCCTTTCCAATGTCCAAACCCTGCAGCCGTCCAAGAGACTCTTGCTGCATTATGTCTGGGAGAGTGTTTGGGTGGGACAGCATCTGGTGGTTTGGCACATTGGGATGGGGTGGGTACGGTGGTGGCAACTGGGTGGTACCAAGGTGTGGGGATGCATTTTGCTGGGAAAGCGGGAAGAAGGAAGAGTTGTATGGAACATGTTGAAATCTCATGTTATATGTCTCGCTGGAATTGGTCATCTCACCAGTAGCATGCTTAAGCCTCTCCAGCTCCTGCTTTAGTGCATCATTCAGAGCTGCAAGATATATGAGATTGTTTAGAATGTACAAGTAGAATAAAGAAATTGTCATAACACAATTTCCAGTCATTGACTTGTTCTTTGTAAGTAAAATGTAATTAGTGCTGTGTTCCATATAGATATAATAAGTCACTGTATATCATGGCAAGATATATAATGGCAAATTGTCCACATTAGAGAAAAACTACATGCGTCCTACTGCAATTAATGAGGGGTTTTATGTCAAAAGGCACTACTTCAAAAGATTGTGGCACTTGAACATTTAGAATAACTTATAATTTAAAAGGAAGGAGTTCTAGTTTTAGGTAGAGAAAGGAACTAGGACTAGGAAAAATGAAACTTCTTTTATTGTATAAGGCTAAAAACTATTTTACAGTCTTATTATTACTTAATGTTCCAGGGAATGGGAAAGATACTTATTGAAGATAACATAATTTATTTGTCTACTCTGTTCAATGCTCACCATCACGGAGTTGAGCCTGTTGCTCCATGGCCTGTAACCTTATCTTAAGCTCTGCATTTTCTGCAGAAAGTCCAGTCGTGTCCCTCTGCAAGAGATTGAAAGCAACATATAAAGGTCATCCAGCTAATTAATACAACAGTATAGCAAACCAGTAAAGTGTACAGTCTTTCAAAAACCAAACACATAAAACATAGAAACAACCAGAAGCCGACAGTCAAAGTTGACAACCAACATAAATAAACTCAAATACAGATCATCGACATTCAGTTCTTCAGATTGCTCACAATACCAGAATTGATATTCAATGTGGAGATGCTTAGATTGGTCACACCATGTGCAACTGTCCTAATAAATAAAGATACACAAGTTCTCAGAAGGCACATGCAGAAAACTATTAAGCTAGACACAATTTGTAAAGAAGCTATAGTTTGATAGACGCCTCGCTATCAGGGGATAGGTCCATGTTTGTTATGATGACATCAGAGGAAAATGATTATTTTGCTCCTACAAAATATCACTTTCAGAAATAGCATGAACTTAAACTTGATCTGATGTCCAAACAGACAGATAGATAGAAAGGCACCTGAAATAGTGTGAGTTGAGCTGAGAGGGTGGTGGCTTCAGTCTGAAGAGTTTGGACCTTCCTCTCAAGTTCTGTTATATAACGAGCCTTTCTTTCTTTCGATCTAGCTGCCGATTGTCTGTTAGCTAGAATTCTGCATGAAAAATTAACACAAAATGTTAATGTAAACCAAGATGATATTTGAAGAAATGATTCCGGAGGCAATAGATCCAGACCCTAACCAGATGGACCATTAGCCACAACCTGAATATAATTTGTTTACATTCAATTCCTCTTTTCCAATGTAGACTTAAAGGAACAATCAATCTACACAGATGGATCATACTACAACAACCAACATATATACATTTCTACAAAGATTTTAAGCGAAGGCAGGAGCTTTGTTGAAGAAGGAAGATACTGGATAAATCCAATTCATGAGTAAACGTTTCTACATATCTGCCGATAAACTATTTCTTTGACAATTGACAAATCACTGTGATGTAACATGTACTCCCTCTGTTTCAACTTATAGTTCACTTTGGGTTTCTCCTCAGTAAAACTTCTCTAACTTTGACCAAGTTCGTAGAAAAAAAAACACTAACATCTGTAACATCAAATTCCATGACATATGTTTTGAAAGTGCATTTATTTTAGCCTGTAGGTGTTAATACATTTTTATAAAAACTTGGTCAAAGTTAGATGAGATTGACTTAGAACAAAGCGAAAGTGAGCTATAATTTGGAACAGAGGGAGTATCTGTTATTTCTAATTTCCCTTTACTAATACAAGTCAAACAGTAGGCACAGGTAAAATGTCTAAGAACAAAAGAGATCAAAAAACCGGCAATGATGGAGCATAATTTTGAGGCATTAGAATTTAACTATGAACAGTGGATATCATGTTATCAGCTACTCAGTTTGGATAGCACTATTTGTTACTAATGAGATCTCTGCTGTGCTAAAGATGAAAGCATCTGGTTTTGGTGGCAGGATTATGTCACGTGATTATTAGAAATGTAAAATCCAATTGCTTCCAACATTATTCACGATTTCACATTTCTCTATTAAAATTTCAACCAATGACCGCCAGGTATTGTTCATAGTTTCAATAGAGATACAATAGATAAAATGGTTAGAACTTGTTAGTTTCACTGATTTGATTGGATAGTTTTCAGTGGTTGTTCCTTCCTACTGCCTTCCACTATCAATATAGCCAGGTTTTTCTAATCATCTGCAATGACTCACTTTTCCAATGTGCTTCATTTTCTTTTCATCTCACCCAACAAAAAAGCATTCATCTAACATCATTCTTAATTGTCAAAACTAAACAATATAATCCTCGAAACCAGCCATCTAGCTTATATCTCAGCATTTCATCTGTAAACCCTCAAACTAAAACTGGGAAATATAGCTTCAAAGCTAAGAAAATACCCAGTCGCCCTTTTCGTTGACCTCCTTTTTCCAATCATGATCAACGGGCTCAAACCCCCCCCAACACCCAGCAAAAAGAGTAGAAAAAGCACGCGTCAGCCTCAGAGGAACAAGCACTTGTCCCTAATCCCACCAACCAAGCGCTAAAGCACCACCACCAGTACCTTAACTCCCAACCCCCAATTAACCAACCAGCACAATCTATCCATATCCATACACAGTGCCCGCAGAGGAACAAAACAAGGCCTTGTTTAGTTCCCGAAAAATTTTGCAAAATTTTTCAGATTCCCCGTCACATCGAATCTTTAGACGTATGCATTGAGTATTAAATATAGATGAAAATAAAAACTAATTGCACAATTTGGTCAAAATTGACGAGACGAATCTTTTGAGCATAGTTAGTCCATAATTGGACAATATTTGTCAAATACAAACGAAAGTGCTACTATTTCTATTTTGCAAAAAAATTTGGAAGTAAACAAGGCCCAAGGGTAGATGCGCGTCTTTCCTTTAATCCCCAGCCACTTCCATCAGAAAGCATGCATGCATGCATGATTGCCCTCGACGCCTGATCTAATTCCTCGCCACCTCGGCGAAACAAGAGAATTGATCTATAGCATATTTCTCTACCAACTAATCCTGGAGCTAGTCGATCACTCGGCGCCTGAGGCTAAGCATGAGTAACAATGCCAAGCATGGAAACTAAAGAAATGGATGGTTTGCCGCGATCGAGGAGGCGGTACCTCTTGGCGCGCTTGGGGTCGATGGCGGCGAGCTCGGCCAGCTGCTCAGGAGTCATGGCCTTCTTGGCCTCCATGACCTCGGCCAGCGACGCCGCGGCATCCTTCCCCGCGCCGCCGCCGATGCCGGGCGAGAAGAAAAGGCCCGAGCCGTCGACGGAGCTGCTGTGGCGGTGCTTGGGGCGCGGCGGAGACGAGGTCTCGGCGGCGCGGTCGCGGTCGCGGTCGGACGGCCCGGAGGAGGAGATCTTCTCGATGTCCATGAAGGTGGAGAAGAGGTCGTCCTCGGAGCCGATCTCGTCGAAGGCGTCGCCGTCGGGGCCGCCGCCGCCGCCGAGGCCGAGGTCGTCCGGGAGGCGGAAGGCAACCTCAGATCTGGCCCGGCGGTGGTGCGCGCCGCGCGCGGCGGCAGACGCCGGCGCCGCCGGTGGCGGGAAGGCCCGGCCCGGCGGATCGGCATGCTCCGGCTGCTGCATTGCGAGGCCGGCGCAGCGCAGCCCCCGCTCCGCCTCCCTCGCTGCCGCTGTCGGCCTGTCCGCGCGAGGGCGCGCGCGGGTGTGTCCGAGCCCGGGAGGCTGGAGGAGGAAGGAAGGGTGGTGGATAGGCAGGCACGCAGGCTGCGGCTGCTGCTGCTGCCGTGTTTCGTGGTGCTTTCGGGTTTGGTTTGGATTTTAAGAGGTGGGGTGGGGTGGGGTGGGGTGGAGGAAGCAGTGGAGTGGAGTGGGATCTGCCCGCCGATCTGAGAGTGAGGCTGCTAGTAGCCTATAGCCGGCTACTCCGTAGCAAGCATGTGAGCCACCACGGGGCCACGGGGACGACGAGACAAGTCGCCTTCTCGGTGGTGCGGCAGCGAGTCGCGTCCGTGCCTCCGTGCCATTGCCCTGCTGCACGCCGCACGCCGCGCGCCCCGCGCCGGTGCTGGATGGATGGGAGTATATGGAGCTGCGCCTACACTGCGCAAACAGTTTTCTTCCTCAAGAGCACATTCCTTCCTGACATGAACCGTTGGATTAAGCTCCGTTTGGTTGCGCCGATAAAGTTTACTGCTCGTCATATTGAATATTTATACGTGTACTAAATATAAATTATTTATAAAATTAAAAACATAGCTAGAGAATAATTTGCGAGACAAATTTTTTAAATCTAATTAGTCTATAATTAGATACTATTTATTAAATAAGATAAAAATACTATAGTACCTGCATACAAAACATGCACTAATCAATATATTAACACTTATCTAAACTAAATCTACCATTGTAATTAATAAATAATAATATAACATACTAATAATTCTTAACTTATTTACTAATAACAAATATTAGAAGACATAGACGAGCTTGTCTAACAGATTTTTATGGACGAGCTTAGCCAGCATCTATAGAGAATATTCTCCTATGGTTGATATCTCTATCCAAATCGGCTAAAAAACGCTACTCATTCATAAACCCATCTCACATCCAAAATATATTGATCCAATCAAACACACCTCTAAGGTAAATTTTTCCGTCACTCGAGTGTTTTGAGATCTTCCCACACTCGATTATTTTGTATTGCATCTTCTTTCTTCCTCCCAATGTGTTGGTCCCATTAAAGCTCGGTGCCCACGATAGAGCTTCAAAAGACTCTATCGCTCGCAATGACCTCCTTCTTCTCCCGCCGATCTACTGATGGCACCAGTGAGACACCACCCGACACACCAGAAGCTGGACCAACTAGTATGGGTCGTCCGACAATAGCGAAGAGGCATAGCACTCGCACCAAAAAAGCAAGTACTCATATTACTGGGATAATGTGGGCTTAATTTCTAGGCTATAGAGTGGCTATGCTGCTGAGGCAAGTGCTAGCACGCCGGTATATAAAAGTTGTGAGATCACCCAAGAGCAAGGCATGTAAAGAATGCATGTAAAGAATGAATTTAAACCCTGATATCTCAATCAAATCCGTTCTTCTATCTCGCTGCTCTGCTTTTCCTTCTCCAAAGTTTTATCTTTTCTACCCCAAATTCTCTTATGCTAACACGCCGCCTCCTCCTGACTTGACTCGGCCGCCTCCTAACATCGTTAAAACTCTAACCGTGACATCCTTACTGTTTTGGTTGGCATCTCTTCCCTGAGTTAAGCCAGCAGAAGTTAGAGAAGAAGAGAGAAAGAGAAAAGAAAAAACAAGTGTTAAATTGTTGTAAACAGCATTTCTAATATTTTACCATGAATAAAATTTATCAGTGGTCCAAAGGCGAGAAGCAAGAAAAGCCAATGTGCCCGAGAAGCAACATAAGCCGATGTGCCTTGGACGTGACTATGTGAGTCCGTCTAAAAAATTTTCTCATTTGTTATGAGAAAAAAAATGCTACTTCCTTCATCCCAAATTATAAGTTATTTTAAAAATTTTGAAAAGTCAAAGTAACTTAAGTTTAACCAAATTTGTATTATAAAATAACAACTATTATGACACCAACTAAATATCATTAGATTCTTTCTTAATTATTTTTTTTAGTATACTCACTTTAAGTTATAAATCTTAGTATTTTTTTTATAATTTTTGTCAAATTTCAAAATACTTTAATTTCTCTAAATTATTTATAATTTAAAATGAAGAGAGTACTAGCCCGTGTTTAGTTTAATAGAAAAAAATTTCGCGACACTGTAGTATTTTCATCTGTTTGTGGTGATTATTGTCCAACTATGGAGAAAGTAGGTTCAAAAAATCCGTCTCGTCAATTCCGATCGAACTGTGCAATTAGTTTTTATTTTCGTCTATATTTAATACTCTATGTATATGTCTAAATATTCGATGTGACGAAGAATCTTGAAAAATTTTGGGTTCTAGGCTGGAAGTAAACCAGGCTTAGGCCCTGTTTAGTTCCCCACCTAAAAAATTTTCATCCATCCCATCGAATCTTTGGACACATGCACGGAACATTAAATGTAGATAAAAAAATAAACTAATTACACAGTTTGGTTGAAAATCATGAGATGAATCTTTTAAGCCTAGTTACTCTATGATTAGCCTTAAGTGCTACAGTAACCCACATGTGCTAATGACGGATTAATTATGTTTAATAGATTTGTCTTGCAGTTTCCTGACGAGCTATGTAATTTGTTTTTTTATTAGTTTCTAAAAACCTCTTCCGACATCCTTTTGACATATTCGATGTGACATAAAAAAAAATTTTCATCCCCCCTTAAACAGACCTTAACACATTCGGCGAACGCCCACGTAGCTGCGGAGGAGTCTGAGACCCAGCATCCGTGTCACCAGAGAAGCAGACACGCGTCGCGTTGCGAGGTCAGGTGGGTTATGCACGGATGACGGACCTGCTAGCCATGCTCCACCCGTCCACCGAGTTTTCTTCTGAACCAAATTGCCTCCTCAGCCATGCACGACGACACGTGCGATGCCCTCACACTCACCTGTCGCCTCTATATGCACCGCCCCACCGGCGTCCGTAAAAGCACTGTACTGTTTACGGAGCTGACCAGGAGAAAGAGAGAGCGCGCAAGCGATCGAGCAAGGTTACGGAGCTTGGAAGAAGAAGTCAGGCACGTGAATGGATCGCGCTGTGATGGCGCCGCCGCTGCTCGTCCTCCTGCTGCTCCTCCTCTCGCGGTGTTCGGCGGCGGCGCCACGGCACGGCGCCGAGGGCTGGTGGGAGGAGGGCGAGGGGGAATGGAGGCCGGCCGAGGAGGAAGAGCAGGGCAAGCAGGGCAAGGGGAGGGGGCTGTTCGTGCTGGACCGGCTGGAGAAGGTGGTCGAGTCGGAGGGCGGGCAGGTGCGCGTGGTGCGCGGCCAGCCGTGGCCGCCGGCCGCCGCCTTCGCGTGCCGCGACGGGCTCATGCACATCGGCTTCATCACCATGGAGCCCAAGACGCTGTTCGTGCCGCAGTACCTCGACTCCAGCATCACTCTCTTCGTGCAGCGGGGTACGTCGTGTGCACGCTGATCTATTTTCTATGCGTGCGCGTGCGACACACTAGAACACGACGTACCGACCGATGAGATGGAAATCGTGATACTGTTGTGATGAGCAGGGGAAGTGAAGGTTGGGTATATTCACAAGGATGAGCTCGTGGAGAGGAAGCTCAAGATGGGCGACGTGCTCCACATCGACGCCGGATCCACCTTCTACTTGGTCAACACCGGCAAAGGGCAGAGGCTACAGATCATATGCAGCATCGACGCCTCCGATAGCCTTGGCTTCTTTGGACCTCCTTATCAGGTCTCTGCATATACCGTCGTCTTCCTGTTTTTCTGTTGCAAGAGAACATGTACGTACTTGCAATCTGCAAATCTCGCACAGTAGCACTGATGAACCATGCATGATCCAAATCCAATGCAGGCCTTCTACCTCGGCGGCGCAGGGCACCCGGCGTCGGTCATCGCCGGTTTCGGACCGAAGACGCTTACCCATGCCTTCAACGTGAGATATACTACAAATCATATCTGAACAGTTCACATCGTGCTCTAAGGGATACATACTAGTAGGACCATGTATGCATGATTTGCATGTCCTTTTGTACATAGGCCACCTACGACGAGTTGGCAAGTATCCTGCTGGCAAAAACCGGCGGCCCCATCGTGCACTACACCGCGGACGTGGAGCCCGAGGGCGGTGGCGGCGAAGAGGAGCGTGGGCAGGGCGGGAACGACGTGCTGGACAGGGGAACGCGGTGCGAGGGTGCTCGTGCTGGTGCTGGCGCTGGCGCGTGGAGGCCGGTCGGCAGGGGAGACGAAGGCGACGAGTGCGGCAGCGATGACGACGCACGGCGGCCGACGTGGTCGTGGAGGAAGCTGGTGAACAGGTTCATCGGAGGAGGGGCGGGCGGCGGCGACACCGCGGAGACGAACAAGAAGGGCAAGAAGAAGGGGGGCGCGACGGAGCCGTACAACCTCTACGACAGCGAGCCCGGGTTCCGGAACAGCTACGGCTGGACCGTCTCCGTCGACAAGCACCAGTACGAGCCCCTCAAGCACCCCGACATCGGCGTCTACCTCGTAAACCTCACCGCGGTGCGTGCGCGCCGTGAACCGGCCGACCGACTTCTTGTTGGGATTCCTTAATTCTGCGAACAAGATTAAGCTGATCGCACGCACGGCGGCCAATTAAAGCTGATCGATCATCATTCTGTGCCTGCTGCTGCATCTGCATGATCGACAGGGGTCGCTGCTGGCGCCGCACGTGAACCCTCGGGCGACGGAGTACGGCGTGGTGCTGGGCGGGGAAGGCACGATCCAGGTGGTGTTCCCGAACGGGTCGCTGGCGATGAGCGAGGTGGTGCGGCCCGGCGACGTGTTCTGGATCCCGCGCTACTTCCCCTTCTGCCAGGTGGCGTCGCGGGGCGGGCCCTTCGAGTTCTTCGGCTTCACCACCTCGGCGCGCCGCAACCGGCCGCAGTTCCTGGTGGGCGCCTCCTCGGTGCTCCGCACCCTGCTGGGGCCGGAGATCGCCGCCGCGTTCGGCGCTCGCGAGGAGGAGTTCAGTAAGCTGGTGCGCGCGCAGAGGGAGGCCCTGATAATGCCGTCGTTCCACGCGTCAGGGAAGGAGGAGGAGGAGGAGAAGCATGGGAAGAAGAAGGGGAGGAGGGAGAGGGAGGAGGCACCAGTGCCGCTGGTCGTCGAGCAGGTGGTGTAGGAGTAAGCTGCTTGATCATCCTAACGAAGCACGCGCGCCACGAGTGTTTCCTAGACTGCTGCTGCGCCTTGTCAGTGATCGCGTTTTGTTCGTGGCGCCGTCTATAAATAAAGTGCTTTGTGCGTGTACAGCTATGAAAGCAGGATTATCATCCATGCAGGCACGCAGATTCGAAAGTCGAGCAATGCAGGCATGCTTTTGGTATCAGAAATCAGGACCTGTAATTCAGCGTCGGTATTCCTTCTCCTTCGTCCTAAAATTCCTAAAATAACTGTCGTGGTTTTGGGGTTTTGACTATTTACATAAAAATATGTATAATATTTATATCTTTAAATAAATATATTAACAAACCATGATACTAATTATGTTCTATATACTATAGATATTAATATTTTTGATATATATTTAGTTAAAGTTGTTTATCGGAAAATAAGAATAACAGCGAAACCAATGGTGCAGAATGGCAAACCATTTGAACTTTTGGGTGATCTACAAGGTACGATTTATGAACAAGAATGGCAGTACTGAGCAAGCGACGGTATGCTCGGTAACTCGTAAGCTGTGCCGTCCGGCTAATCCGAGCACAAATGATTCACATAAAATTGGTACATTTGCGGTCTCTCCAACATTTGCCAAAATCTACACCTGTTCCTCAGAGAGTCAGAGAGATTCATGATGCCATCTGCAAGCAGCTCAAACTTGCAGAACTGTTCGTCTTCAGCAACGGAAGCACTGAAGCAGAATGGTGGAAGCCCGCTTCCAAGTCTGCCAACACCGCAAAGCCTCGGAAGGATGTAATCCCGCCCAAAGACGAACGGTCACTGCGGGACCAGGACGCCCAGCCGGACGGGCTCCTCCGGCGGGAGCGCCTCTCTGCCGAGGTGCTTCCACGAGACTACCACGCCGCGCTTCACCGCGGCGGCGTACACGGCCATGGCGTCGGCCCACCGCCCCTGCCGGCTCAGCTCGCCCAGGAGCGCTTCGAACGCGTTCCGTCCTGGCACGAAGTCCCTCACGATCATCACGAGCACCAGCACCTGCAGCGCGTCGAGGGCCCTGCCGCGGTCACAGAGCGCGCGCACCACGTCCGTGTAGGCGCGCTTCCGCAGCGCGTACCCCTTGCGCACCATATCCTCCAGGAGCGCCACGGCTGCGTCCACCTCGCCGCCGCGCGCCAGCGCCTGCGCCATCAGGCAGTACGTGTACGACACCGGCTCGTGGCCCGAAGCCACCACCTTCGCGAACACCTCCTTGGCGTCGCCGAGGGCGGACACGTCCGTCGCGCACCGCCGGAACAGGCCCCGAACCAGCGTGTCCAGCGCGCGCCCGTCCACCTCGAACCCAGCGCGCTCCATCCGCTTGTACGTCTGCCACGCCGCTGAGGTCTCGCCGGCGCGGAGCAGCGCCGTCAGCACGATCCCGAAGCTGATCTTGTCTGGCGGGCAGGCGGCGTCGTTGCCGCACATCTCCATGAGCAGCGCGAACGCCTTGAGCGGGTTCCCCTCCTTGCAGTGCCCGTTCAGGAGCGCGTTGTAGGTGAATATCGTCGGCGAGAGGCCCATCCCGATTGCATCGTGGAAGATGGCCGTGGCCTCCTCCGTCCGCCCGACCTTGCAGAACCCGTCGAGCACGATGGTGAAGGTGTAGATGTCGGGCGTCATGGGCGAGTCCTTGAGCTTGTTGAGGAGGTCGAGCGCCTCCTCCAGCCGCCCGACGTAGCAGAGCCCGCCGACGAGGCTGTTGTAGCTGCGGATGGTCGGCTCGCACCCGAGCGCGCGCATGGCGTCGAACACCTCCATGGCCTTGGTGACGCGTCCGCGCTTGCAGAGGCACCCCACGACGGCCGAGAACGTGGCGACGCTGGGGCGGAACCCGCGCGCCACCATCTCGTCGATTGCGAGCTTGGCCTCGTCGGGCGCGCCCTGGCGGCAGAGGCACTGCACGGCGGTGGCGAAGGACTGGGCGTCGGGGGCGACGGGCATGGCGCGGAACAGCGCGACGGCCGTGGCGTGGTCCCCCGCGCGAGCCAGCGCCGAGAGGATGTCGTTGTAGTCGGAGACGGTGAGCGCGTCGTCGTCGCGCGGCAGGAGGTCGAGCACCTTCACCCGCTCCTCCACGGGCAGCTCCATGATCCGCTTCGCGCAATCCCGGGCGCAGAAACGCGACCTCTTGCTCCTGCCGTCGCCGCCCGGTCCGTCGGAGCGGGAACCGAGGACTTGCGACGGTGCTGCGTCTCCGTGGAGGGTGCCGTTGCCGTTGGACTGTAGAGCGCGGAGGAGCTCGGCGTCGTGGTCCCGGACCGGCGCTTTGCAGTGGCGCGCGAAGGCGGAGGGAGCCGCCGCGGGTCGAGGGAGGGCGCTGACATGGTGAGAGGAGGACGGCACAGCGGGGAGGCGCGAGGAAGGGGGCGGCGCGCGAGGGGGCTCGGGGGCCGTCAGCTGGTGGGGCGGGGAGAGTGGTAGCGAGGTGTGGTGGACGACGTAGAGGGAAGCCATGGTGGAAAGGGCGTGTGTGGGAGGCGAGCTGAGCAGATGTGGTTTGGAGAGCGAGAGAAACCAGTGGCTCTCGATCGATGCACCGCAAAGCAATCTCTTCTGCTACTGATGAAAACGGGAAAAAAAAGCGCGGAGGCTTTACGTCAGGACCGCAGTTTCGGCGTCCCTCCCCCGCACCCCTTGTCAGCACGAGCACGACCGCGGCCACAACCCGCACCTGCACGCTCCATCTCTGCACGACTGCACCGTTGTGCCCCCCGCAAGGACGCCCCCTCATCTCCACTTTCCCCGGCCATCTACAGCATTCACAGCCCCAGCAGCACCCGCCACCACCACCTCTAACATCGGACTCGACGTCGACATTGATAGCGCACAGGAGTTGTTTGACGGAATACCCATGAGGTAACCAGCGCGTCCTTTGGTCCCAAAATGTTTGCGGCTTTGCTTATCTCTTCACTCATTCACTCATTTCCATGATCCAACTCTTGGTTTTCCATTCCATGAGCTGTGACAATGATGCAACTCATAGTTTTGGTCCTTTGGTTCGTGGCCATCTTAAAGTTGATTTTGGAGATAATTATGGTTTCAAATTACACCAATATGACTCTTAATTTGTCTTTCTGTTTCACTCGCAAATTATGTTGTTCTGCATCTATTTGTATTTCCAGTTTTGTTCTCTTCAAGGTCATTTGAATACATCCTGCTATATGATCATGAAGCTGAATAGCTAATATATTAGCTATGTGGTTTTGTTGGCATATTTTGCTAGGCTATTGAAAATTAGGATTCCATGGTGCCAACTGCCAAGCCATAGGGAAAAACACGAATCTTGGTCTTCAGGCTCTGGCTGATCACATCCTCATAAGAAGGCAGCCAAGGTCCTTAGTGGGTTTTTTTTAGTGCATATTCTTGTTAAGTTTGTCACGTGACTGGATTGTAAGCCATACTTTTTCTGCCAATCAGCAGTGTTTTTCTCTCACAATAAATCAGCAAACAGTACCTTCAGCCATAATTTTTCAAACTGTACATGTGCAATTGACTTAGGCAACGTTCTGCCTAGATCTAGTATTATCCAAAGCAAATTTATGATAGCTTTCTATTCTGACAATGGTTAATTGTAGCTTGTTATTTAGTTATTCTTTGTTCTTCTATTTCATTCTTTTCTTGTAAATTTGTAAAGGTCAATTGGGATTTAACTGGCTATATGCAAGATTGTTACTCAGATGCATTAGCTAATCCATAATTGTTTGCTCTGATGTGTTGGCCTGCTCTGTACAAAGACCTACAATTTCAGTTAATTGCTATACATTTTTCCTTCAGCACATTATGGTTGTTCATCTCTGAAAATTTTTGTAGGATTGTTAATATGAAATAATTTTGGTTCTGACCCATGCCTGTGAATCTTTGATGCATCACTGGTTTGTATTCCTGGTATGTCATACATATTTTCTGCTAAGCTCAACCCCTTCTTGTGCCCCAAGAAAAATCTAATAAAAGCTCAGAAAATAAGAAGTCACACAAGCATAGATACTTTTCTGTGCTAATATTTAGTCTTTTTTTTGAGAGGTGCTAATATTTAATCTTGATGATACAAAAGAAGGGATCAATGGCATCATTGGGTTATGCTTTCTTTATCCTATGGGTGTGTGTTTCCACCATTGCTGATTTTAGGACATCACCATACCACTGCCCAACTGTTTATTCATTTTTATCTACTGTAAAAAAAACATAATAATGTATGCAGCTAGAGTTTTTAATCCTTTAGCTTTTGTCATGCTCATCGGCAAGTCATATCATGATAAGTTCTCAGTTTGGTGATGGAAAATTGTTGATTATGGCTAATGAGAATGGAGAATAGATTTGTCAATAGGAAGCACACAGAGAAAATGAAATTGCACATCTGTTTTTAGCTAGGAAGGCAGTATATGTTATGAAAGAAGCTTAGAGAACTTTTGAGTCGTGCCTTGTGAAACAGATTATAATATTGTCATGCTTTATCAGATGTCACTCATTCTTTGAAGTGTTATCATTTTGTTTGTCAATGCTTGAAGGTTGTAGGTGACAGGGGACTCAAGCTACTGCTAGCGACCTTCATTTTTAGTGTCATTGTTAGTGCTAACCTATAAAGAATCAACTAATTGCTTTGGGCCTCGATGTTATCATTGAATTTGAGGGTTCCTCAAAAAGTCAAAATTTTCCTTTCTCTAGGGTTTCCCGAATTTTCTGAAATCGTTGTTAAAGTGCTCAATCTTTTAAGATGTTTTTGGTCAAATATATTCTACATAATCTATCAAAGTTGTGATTCCAATTTCATGTCAATTGTAATTGGATTTGTTTTTGTTGATTTTGTCAAATAGATCGAGCTGATGTTTTCTCTGTTTAGTCTCCAGCAGCAGCTTGTGATCTCTTTGTTTTGTTTTTCAGTGTTTCAGTCTAGCAGCTGCTCAACTCTCCTTTCATTTGTTTTTCAGTTTGTAAGCAGCGCAACTCTCCTTTCATTTTCAGACCAGTGGTAGCAGTTTGCTCAACTCGATTTCATTTTCTCTTTGCAGTACTATAGCAGCAACAGATCGACACCTTTCTATTTTGGTGCCCAGCAATTTGACAACAGCAAAGCTAACAGAAGCAGCATCTCGGAACTCTTCTCAATTGGTCAGATCGCCAGGAGCCACAGGTTCAGTGCAACAACATTCCATTCTTTTGCTTGCATGCTTAGCCAGTGGTACTCTATGCTGAGGTCGTTTGCTTATTCAAGCACTATACATTGTTGTTATTAAGCTGAGTTAAACTTTATTTGTCTCGTCACTATTTCTTTTCCATACTCTTATTGTATTGAAAATTTAAGGCTTTGTAAAACACACGGGCATAGAGCTCAAGACGCCAATGTATGGGCTCAGATTGTTGTTTATGGGCTCCGTGATAAGGTGGGAATGTGGACCCTAGGCCTTCATGGTCTCTCGTGAGCAGGTCATGGGCTTGGTCCGTCATGGCTTATACCACCCCGCTAATTCACCGTTTAGCCTGTTTAAATCCATTTATTAATTCAATTCGCCGTTTAGGGCCAAAACAACAGGGATGACCACAGTTTACCGTTTAAATGCTGTTTAAACAAACTAAGCGCCGTCTATGCCAACAGCCCTCTCATTTCTAGGGGCCCTGCAGAGAGCCCTCAAATTTCTATGGGCGTCGTTTTTATGCATTCGCCCGCTCCGCGCCGCAACGGTGTCCTCCTGCGTGTCGTGACTCCTTGTCACTTCTCCTCCGTCTAGTTCCAAGGAGAAAGCTCCGCCCGTTAGCAAGTTGGGCATTACCAGCACCAGTGAAGGGAAGTCTCGGGGATGCATCCCAGATCAGATAACCGTGTGTTTGGTTGGAGAGCGGGGCGAGCCGGGTCGGAGTGAACCCGTTCCTGTGGCTGTTTGGTTGGAGGATGAGAGAGTTGGGTTGACTCCAGAGTGGAATATTCCTCTCAGATGCGGGGTTGGACTCGTCCCTCAAAATCTGGCGGACGGAGCCGCTCCAGCCGGGTTGATGTTGACCAAACACTGAATTCCTTCAACCAAACACTGAACGGAGCTGCTCCGTCCCCAATCCTTCAACCAAACACTTAAACGGGTTGGGTCTGTCCCCAAAATCGAAGTGCAACCAAACACTCTTTTGGGTTGGCTCCGTCCCCAAAAACTGGGTTAGATCCAACCCAACCCACCCAACCCCCAACCAAACACACGGTAAGAGCCTACAACACACTAAGGGCTTGTTTGGATGGGCATGTATTTACCTCAATCTACATGTGTTGAAGTGGATTGGAGTAGATTTAAACTAAGTTCCACTCTAATCCACTCCAATACATATGGTTTGAGGTAGATACACGCGTATTCAAACAAGGCCTAAGCATTCTAGATGGAGAAGGAGAAGCACATTGAGGCTAGAGAATCACCGGTAGGAGTAAATAGTAACGGGCATGTTTATGTAGCGGGTTGCTACTTTTGGTACATCCCCAATACTCAACCACAATGTATACATTTATTTACGTTCAAAACTGCTTGAGGGGTTATTTGACCAGTTTTAAAAGGTTTAGAGGTAGAAAAATTGGTTTTATAGTTTGGAGGATAAAATATTTCCATCGGGGGTTATGTAGATTTTTTTCAATCTTGGAGAGTCAAACCATTTCAAGTTTGATCAAATTTGTATGATAAGATAATAATATTTATGATGCCAACTAAGTATTATTAGATTCCTTATTAATTATATTTTCATAGTATGCATATTTGATGTCATAAATCTTTGTAATTCTCTCTATAATTTTAGTCAAATTTAAAATTCTTTGACTTTTCAAGATTTTTGGAATGACATATAATTTGGAACGGATGGAGTACATTTTTTTTTAATATCTCGGTTGCCTGGTCTTTGTTGTTGTTAAGACCACTTGTAATTTTGTCATTATTTAGCAATAGAAACTATAAATTATCTCTTATATAAGTTGTTTTTTTGTTGTACTGGTTGTTTGTGTAAAATTGTTTATCTTTTTTTTTTAATTCAGATAACTGAAATATAACAACTTCCCGATTTGTAGATTACAACGAACAAGCAGCACCAGTGTCCAGAACAATCTGCACTTTGGATTCGCGTGAAGCAATCATGCCCTGCAGGACGCCAAGATTCTCCTTAAAGCACTTTGTTTCGCTGTACCCACCACTACCGGATAGATTGTCAAAAAGCTTGTCGATTGTCATGGGGACCTGGCCACCTGGGGCCAACGGCGCCATGCCTCCTCTTCTCTCCGCTGCTTCTTCCGCTTGTTTTTTTTTGGCTTCAAAAAGGTTTGCCCTCGCTGCGGGGTGACACAAGGACAGATAGAGCAGGACCGAGGCTGCTCTTTTGTGAACTGTCCTCCACCCCAGTGCCACTAGCAATTGCATGCACATGGCACCATTTCATGTTACATACGACTTCAGGAGGCAGGACTTCAGGAGGGTTCAGTCTTCAGGTCAGGCGTATATAGTAACATCATGCTCCTTCACTGATTGCCATATTTACAAAGGCAAGCGATGAGATAGGGAACCAGGAATGCTAATGCCACGCAAGGCATTGATACGTGCTTCCAAGCAGCAAACGGGCAAAACCTTCCAGGACGGCTTGCACGACAGGAAGTCGGCTAGGCAGGCTCACATGTCCTACCTTACAGTACAGGGGGTCCTGAATCCTAATTTAACAGTCAAAAAGCAACTGGGAGCTGAGAGCATAATCCACGAAAGCCAATTTAAAAAGGAAAACACCCATGTGGTTGGCTGATTGCCGGTGGAGAACATACTTGCAGTTGTAGGATCTACGGACCAAACAGCTGATGCCAAGAGATTATGCTCACTGCAAAACACAGCTCCAGATGCAGTGCCAACACAATCTCCATTGTATATCATTTCTTCCTGCATTTTGAGGCACCTGAATACTTTACCGTTTATGTACATGCCATGCCTTGCCATTGTTAATTACTACTAGGATCAGCAGCAATAGCCAATGCATTAGAGAGCCTCACAAGTTATGCTGTCAGCAAAGTGATGCAAGGTTCAACAAACTTTGACCCTCCATGCATGCAGTTTAGAAGCACTATTAGTTTATTGCATGTACCATGAATTTAAGTACAGCTACAGCCTTGGCCTTGGCGTCGCCTCCCTCGGGAAGGTGACTAACAAACGAAGATACTCTTGCGGCAACGCAGGGGGTAACAAGCACATAAGAAAGAGACAGATGAACAATGTAGCACTACTGTCATTTTCAGTTCCTTGTACACATACACAGTTAGTCATCAGGGTGGGGTCACGCCGTGTGTGATTTGTCTGCATGATTCAGACTTTCAGAGCAACTCATGTATAGATTAATAGATAGACAAATAAACACAACACTTTCTGACTGGCTGGTACTAGCACTTGCTATGGTTTAGACCGTTTAGTGGTACAGATTCTCGAATTAATCAAATCGATGGTTAGATAGCAAAGATCCAAAATGTGGCAAGCTTCCATAACATGATCCAGAAAAGACAACTTGCACCAGATTGCATAACGAAAACTGAAATTACAGGCCACCAGGATTGATGTGAGAGGATCCACACCATACGCCTTGACCTTACTGGTGAGGATCTAAGTCAAACACATCAACACCCCGGGAGGCGATGAAACTATTGTAGGCATTACATAATAATTCCCTAACCATCAAAAGACTAGCTAGACATTTCGACAGCTTCGCAATTGCACACTGGATAGAATAGAACTCCCTCCATCTTTCTTTGTTTGGTCAGTTACCAAGCAAAGAAGGATCTCAAAAGTAAAACCAACAGGTACTCAATGTAGGTAGAGGTTAACCCAATTCAGTCTCCGGGCTATCCTGGGGGCATCTGATCAGCTCCAGTATGTTCACCACCTCATTCATGTCCGGCCTGTTTGACGGAACCTGAGAAGTACATACCAAACCAAGTTTCATGATCGGAACAGCCTCCTCCAGTGGAAATTTGCCGCAGAGCCTCTCATCAACACATTCTTCCACCTTGCCTTCATCCAAAGCCGCCCTCACTACATCACAGAGCACAATCACATCATCTTCCATGTACTCCACAGGTGTCCTACCAGTCAGAATCTCAAGAATAAGAACACCAAACCCGTACACATCGCATTTCTCAGTGATCTTCACAGTTCTGCATGCAAACTCCGGGGCCATGTATCCAAGCGCACTCTGCACCTTGCTACTTAGGACGTAACGATCCAGCATCGGGAGCAGCTTTGCTAACCCATAATCTCCTACCTTCGCCTCACCTGATCCATCGAGCAGAATGTTGCTTGATTTCAGATTGTAATGGATAATATCATGCCTGTGGAGATGAGCAAGGCTTCTTGCTATACCGAGGACTATGTCAAATCTTTCCTTCCAGGACAGGCAATTTGTGGTGGATGATTCATGCAATTGTTTGTGCAAGTTACCCCCAGAGACAAACTCATAAATGAGAAGCTGAAGCGACGGTGTCCAGTAATAACCCTTTAGTGCAACTAGGTTGCGATGGCGTAGCTTGCCCAGCATCTTAACTTCTCTCTCAAATTCAACTTGAGATTTAACCAAGCTTGACACAGTGAGCTTCTTGATGGCAACAGGTTGTCCATCTCGAAGAGTGGTCTTGTAGACAGTGCCAAAACCACCACGCCCAAGCTCGCAATCCTTGTTCAGAAGAGCATGGGTACTGGCACTGAACTCTGGATTTCCTCCTCCAAACATGACAAGCTTGCCTGCATTCATGTCAGTTGTTGGTGACTGGCTGAGATATCCATCTGAGAGTTCCAGAGCAGCACCAGAATGAGATCCAGGGGCACGCACTCGAAGGTTAAGAACCGTGATGGTAATGACACCAACAGCAATTAGAGCAGCAGCACCAATTGCAACAAGGGCTGAGATGCTCAGTATGGTTTTCTTATGATGGCGACCACCATCGGGCACAGGCTCGGTTGGTGATATTGGATCAGAAGAAGTGTTTGGGTTCAGCACGATTGGTTTTGGCAGCACACCAGGACAAGACGAATTGAGCTTTGCGCCACAAAGGCCAGGATTATCCGACACAGAAGATAAGGGGATTGTATCAAAGAAGCTACCGGGAGGGAGATCCCCAGAGAGCTGGTTATGTGAAACATTGAACTGCAGGAGGTGGGGGAGGTTAGAAAGCTGCTTTGGTAGAACACCAGTAAGCTTGTTCTGAGAAAGATCAACAATCTCGAGATTGGTAAGGTTAGATATTGTCTCCGGAATTCCTCCTGTTAAATTGTTATGTGAAAGATCCCTGCAAGAGATAGTAACCAAGTGAGCATATACCACAGAATGCGAAGGTTTAGCATGTAAAGCTCCAAACATTTGTCTAACCACTGGATTGGATCAGAAAGAAGTGCTTAAACTTACAGTGATGCTAGGGAAGAGCAATTGCCAATCTGAGCTGGGATGTTTCCAGTTAGGAAGTTCTTCCCCAGCCTCAACTCCTGCAATGACTCCCCTCCAGTTGAAGCTGGAATGCACCCATTTAGTCGGTTGGCAGTCAAATCAAGAACCTCCAGTGACTTCATCTCCAAAATGCTGGCCGGAATACTTCCAGACATTGAGTTCCATGACATGTTCAACGAGTGCAAATTCTGCAGCTTGGAGATTTCCGATGGAATAACTCCAGAGAAGGCATTGTTCGACAAGTCCACTCCTTGAAGCACTGAAGAAGCATTTGCGGGCACTTTTACCTCCCCGCTCAACGTGTTCTGCGACACCGACACCCATTGCACACCAGAACCGAGAACCCAGCTAGGCAGGGCACCCGTAAGAGAGTTCCAGCTGACATCAACATGCATCAGGCTCTTGCATCCCCCGATTGATTCAGGCAAGGCTCCGGTGAACCCATTCCCAGACAACCTCAGCTCCCTCAATGACATCAACCCGCCAATAGACCCTGGAATCTCGCCAGAGAACTTGTTCCCCGACAAATCCAGAATTTCCAGGCTTCCCATTTCTCCAAACCATGTTGGCACACTCCCAGTGAACTCATTCGAGCTCAGGTCAAGGTATGTGCAGGTGGAGAGCCTCCGCAGGGACTCTGGTAAGTCGCCGGACAGCGAGTTGGACCCAAGATCCAATGACCTAAGCAACGGGCAGTCCCCAATGTCGTCCGGGAGGCTACCAGTGAGACGGTTGCCTCGCAGGTTGAGCGCCCGAAGGTTGAACATCCTGCTGATACCGATCGGGAGGTCGCCGGTGACGGCATTGCCGGAGATGTCCAGCGTGCGCAGCGCGTTGAGGGACCAAATGTCGCTGGGCAGCGCGCCGGCCAGGAGGTTGGAGGACAGGTTGAGCGACGCCAGCGTGGCGCACGCGGCGACGTCCCGCGGGATGCCGCCAGAGAAGGCGTTGCCGGCGAGCGAGACGTCGCGGAGGGAGCGGCAGCGGCCGAAGAGCCCCTCCGGAATGGCACCGGCGAAGGCGTTGGCGCTGAGGTCCAGCGTCTGGAGCGCCGGGAGGCGGGCGAGCTCCGCGGGGACGTCGCCGGAGAGGTTGTTGCGGGCGAGCGAGAGCGACTGGAGCGCCTCGAGGCGGAGGAGGCCCCGTCCGAGCTTGCCCGAGAGGCCGAAGCCGGCGAGGGAGAGCGCAGAGACGCGGCCCGTGCGCGCGTCGCAGGTGACGCCGCCCCAGGCGCAGGGCCGCTCGTCGTCCTCGCTCCACGTCGCGAGGCGGCCGTCGGGGTCCGACACGTCGGCCTTGAACACGATCAGCCCCAGCACGTCGTCGCCCAGCCCCGCCCCCGCCGCGCCGCCCTTGGCCTCCGCCGCCGCCACGAGGGCGGCGAGGTGGGCGAGAACCAGCAGCGCGAGCGGCCGCATTGCTCAGGAAGACGTACTTATTGGTGAAGCACAGGGAGGCGGCGGCGCAAATAAATGCTCGGGGTCGATGCAGGAAGACGAATCGGCGGGAGGAACCGAGAGTCCGGGGGTGGAGTTCGCTCAAATCTGCGCGTGGGGACCTCAAAGCTTCAAATGGCGTACCTTCTTCCTTCCTGCGGAGAACTGAAGACACAAATGTGAGTGGATTGAGCTCTAGATATGGGCTCCAGGAACAACCTTTCAGTAGCAGAGTCGGTTGAGTACCTGCCGAGCCAGGATGCGCCCGTCTACGTCGTTGCCGCCGCCGCCGCCGCCGACTCGCCTGAAAACTCCATTGAAGAATGCAGGGCAGGGGGAGGGTGAGAGATAGAGGGAGCAGGAGAGCAGCGGAGAGTGGGCTGCCTGAGAGTGGAGCAGCGAGAGAGAAAAAGAGCAAAGGAGCGAGGGGGAAGGAAAAAGAAAGCTGCTCCAGAGCTGATCGGACGGTGACGAGCAGGCTCAGCGCACGACGGAGGGATGGGATGGGCCGCGAGGATGGGGGTGGGCGGTAGGGCGCGGCGCAGACGGGAACGGGATGGGCCGGGTGCATGGACCGAGACCGAGGGGCGAGGGGGGCGCCCGTGCCGTGCGTGCGCTGGGGCTGGGTTCCTCCTCGAAACTCGCGTCGCGTGGGGGGCCGCGGGGTTCGAGGACGGCAGCGCGCACTGGACCGGTCCGGTCCGGGCGAGTCCGCGAGGACGACCGGCAGCTGGGGTGCTGGACTCGTCGCCTCGTCGGCGCTTTTGAGGCGGGCGTGCCTGCTTTGCCTCTGCGCTGCGTTGGGTTTGCGTTTGGTACAGGCAGGCACCGGAGCTTTGGAGACTTGGCCTTTGTTTAGTTCTAAAAAAATTTTGCAAAATTTTTCATATTTCTCGTCACATCGAATCTTTAAACGCATGTATAGAGTATTAAATATAAAAGAAAATAAAAACTAATTATATAGTTTTGTCGGAATTGACAAGATGAATGTTTTGAGCCTAGTTAGTCCATAATTGGATAATATTTGTCAAATACAAACGAAATTACTATAATGTCCATTTCCCAAAATTTTTCGGAACTAACAAGGCCTTGGCGAGTCTTCTTTCCGTCTCTGGACG
>Ga0182004_10000613_pt1 | contig 22778 bp, 31 predicted proteins | sample Sormic07211540_1_FD_120479 | JGI IMG/M metagenome (GOLD analysis project Ga0182004, IMG submission 120479) | Endophyte microbial communities from Sorghum bicolor roots, Mead, Nebraska, USA - 072115-40_1 MetaG | ecosystem: Host-associated > Plants > Roots > Unclassified | place: USA: Nebraska...
CTCCTCCTCCTCCTCCTCCTCCTCCTCCTCCTCCTCCTCCTCCTCCTCCTCCTCCTCCTCCTCAAGGGGAGGGAGGGACGGAGGAGGGAGGCCGTGGCCTGGGTGGTCAGCGGCGGTTGGTCATACATTGTTGATTGTTCATTCAATCGTTGCTCGGGTCTCGGCTGCGGGCTATCGCGTGTATCGCCGAGTGTGGAGACGGATGTGCGATTCGGTTGCGCAATGTCGCCGTCCTGTACAACTACAAACTAGGATCTCTTTCCGTTCTCGGATAATTCTGTACTAACCAATTCTAGTGGAAGGGTGTGATTGGATGGCATTTGACCACCTTATCATGTCTTAGTCGAAGGAATACAATGAGCCGGCGCTAACTCACTCGTGTACGTCCTGTATATAAGTATATTCCTTACCCTCTGTATAAGACAAGGAATACAATGAGCCGGTCCTAACTCACTCGTGTACATCCTGTATATAAGTATATTCCTTACCCTCTACCAGACTAGACCTTCAGCATGGTTTGTTTTTTAAACATTGCCAATGTTTTGGTTAGAGAGGGAGCAATGACACTACTGTGTGCGATAAGGATCCCTGCACCATGGTAGTTAAGTATTACAGTGACAGCCCTTGCATTTCTGTGAGCCAGGTACCATCCTGTCCCTGTGCCATGATTTTTATGAAATCTGGTAAGGTCTGGTCTCTAGTGTGTCTGGTTAATTTAGCAATCTCAGAGTGCAGCTGGGGGCTGTTTGGTTTGCAGCGTGGCCTGGGGGTGCTCGCGCAGGCAGGTCCATCTGACCAGTGACCACCAGGCGCTCAAAATCGACGGCCTGGGGAGCGGCCTGGTCCAGGCACCTTTGCCAGGGTCTGAACCAACCAGCTGTGCGTTGCATCTCTCAAACTTCATGAACCTAGGGTTTTCATCCACATGACATGAAGCTCCAAGGTTTGCTTACTATTTTATACGTTTGTTGGACATACTAATTAATTCTATGTATTTGAACCCTTTAATGCAAGGCACGTGAAACTGAAATGTGAACTTTGCTGTTATAAGGTGGTAAGTGGTATCATTGTAGAGGTACAGCGAAGTTCTAAACGGTAATAAAGATGGCACATGCACATTCGTGAAAACTCATCCTAAATCACACAGCAAAACTGTACTATTATTATTTTAACCATAGCATTAATTTTTGAATGCAGCTAGAGATCTCTGATTGATTTATTGACTTAATTCACCTGAGTGGTTCAAGAGTAAGTAAAAAAAGTACAAGTAATATGGGATCGAATGACTTCAATCGCCTGAGAATTATTCATCTTCAACCACTGTTTTTTTTTAACTAAGCTTACATTCTTATGTATGGAAATGGCTGGGTTCTGTAATGATTTTTTCTGGGTGGACCATAGGTTATTCTAATAAGAAATGTCCATTCTCACTCCTTTTGAAGTTGCAATGCATGATCTTATGTCCATCAATTCTTGCTTTACTTGCGGATTCATGTTGTCATTAGTCGCAAGCATAGATGCTTTCATTTGTTAATTTTAATGGTCAATTTAACCACAAATACTAACCACAAGATGTCTACATTACTTATGTGGTTTATCTTCTTTTGATTGTTGTAGTATTTGGTGAAAACATGATCGATGATGGTTATCAAGATGTTGTCAACATCGATATATCTTCTGTGGTAATTGAGCAAATGAAGAAGAAATACCACGATAAGCCTCAACTTAAATGTATGATCTTTGTTCCCAACCTTCTATTCTTGAGTACCTCTGCAGTACGTCCCACATAATAATCTGATATCATTTATTTCCCTTGATTGGTAAGACATGAAGATGGATGTAAAGAACATGTCAGATTTTGGGTCTGGTTCATTTGATGCTGTTATTGACAAAGGTATCGTTATCATTGCAGTACTTGACAGCATTGTGGAAGCAACCGCTAACATCTGTACATTGATGCGCAACATGGCATTAGTTTCTAACACCTTTTATTATTTGCAGGAACACTAGATTCTCTCATGGTGAGTGAACTTTTGCCACGACGCTTTGACATTCTCCCAGTGTGATACTCAATGGCATTTCTTGTATTTCAGTGTGGCCAAAATTCCCAAGAGAATGCAACGAAGATGCTAGAGGAGGTGAACAGGTAACGAATACTCTGTATTGATATTTACCGGTGATATATATTGCTTGATTGACTACAGCTTCTATTTACCCCTCCTGTATGCAGAATCCTCAAGGAAAATGGTGTCTACATGCTGGTAACCTGAACTATTTCATTTTTCTTAAAGTTGTGACTATTTTGTGCCCTTCTGGTGTCTTTAACAATTTTCTGAGTCCCGTAATGCCTTAGATCACTTATGGGGATCCAAGTTACCGCTTGCGTCTCTTGAAGGACATGGAAAATTGGACAGTAAAGCTCCATGTCATAGGTTAGTTTGTTACCCACCATCGGGTCAATTTAACTGCACCTTCTGATATCTGCAGAGTTCCAATCACATTGACCTTTTTGATATCCAAAGTAATGTTTAGATTCATGAATGCATTCCAAAGGAGCTCTTTTCACCATGGTAAAATGCTTTTATGCTTGTGTTTACAACTGAAAGTGTATTGGGATTATTGCAGAAAGATGGGAGAAAAGCTCAAACCAGAATAAATGGGAACTGACAAAACCATTGCCTTTAGATGACGATAGCACATCACTAGTTGCACTTCTTGGCCCGAAACCTGATGTCCACTACATCTATGTCTGTGTAAAGGTTAGCCTTGAATAAATTTTTCAGAATGCTCAAACCTTTTTCCTTAAACTCTTCATAATACCATCCAACTCATCCATATTATGCTAACGGATGCATCATCTCAGGGCAACGGTGGCGCAAGTGCGGGTTCTAAAGTTGGAGAAGCTGCCAATTGATTTCTCCTATAACCCATCTGAACCGACGTGCGTAACCAGTGTAGCAAATAATGTAGAGCTAGAACAGATGATGTACCTCAAATCGTTGTTGCTTCATTGAATAATAATAACCAGTGTGTGAATAATGTAGAACAGATGTTGTACCTCTAATTGTCGTTGTTTCAGTGTTTCCCTAATTCGATTGACGCTCAGTGATGTTGTACTTGTACCTCTTTCGCCAAAAAGGCCCCGAAGTCTGCTGTGCGCCCGTTGAATTCTGTCTGGGAGCACATGGTGCGAGTTCCTGACTTTGAACTGCGGCTACAATTTTTGCCTAGGTAACAAGTTCACTCGAAAAACCAAAAAGTTTTCAAGATTTCTCGTCACATCGAATCTTGTGGCACATGTATAAATCATTAAATATAGACAAAAATAAAAACTAATTACACAGTTTGTCTGTAAATCACGAGCCGAATCTTTTAATCCTAGTTAGTTTATGATTGGACAATATTTGTCATAAATAAACGAAAGTGTTACAGTAGCGAAATTTTTTTAAAAAAATTCACATCTAAACAAGACCCTACTGTATATGTATGTTATTGTAATAAATCTCTTCTGAGTTTGTAAACTTCGAAGGATGGTTTGGAAAAACACTAGCGGTGACCTGATGGGGGCGACGGGCAATGTCCATTCTTTTCTGAGGTTTCCATGAAAATCCGCTCCCTTTCCTCACGTGAGAATCTCTAGGCGAAGAATGTTAAAAGAAAAGCAGGGTCCCATCCAATCCAACGCTTGCAGATGAGACACGTCACCCTTTCTCCCCCCACACGCCCTCCAAAAATCCCCAAAGCCAAAACCCCTTTCCCCGTCCTCTAGCCGCCTCGCCGACTCTCTTCCCTCCATCGCTCGCTCGCCTGAGTCGCCTCGCCGCTTTTTCGCTCCACCCCCCCTCTCTCCGCTCCGCTCTCTCTTTCTCTCTCCTACCCCAAACCAACCAATGGAGGCTCTCGCGGGCTCCGCATCCTCCTCCATTCTCCCCGCGCGCCACCCGCCTTCCCGCGTGGCCGCGCAGTCCCTCGCGCTCCGCCCTAGCCGCTGCGGTCCCCTCCGCGCGGCCGGCGCCGGCGGTGGCAAGGACGATGCCCAGACCGCCCCCGCTGCCAACGGGTCTCCCGTCCTCAAGGTAACAGTTTCTGTCATGATATATAGCCTCCCTCAAGGCCCAGACAGTGGTTTCCCGGGGTGTACGCGTTTGATGTGAGAGTAGATGGCGCGGCGGCTGATCTTTCAGGAAAAAAAAATAGAGCGGCGGCCTGTATGGGATGAATCCGGGAGCGATTGGCTTATGTTTGGGTTATTCTGTTAGATTCTAGACTGGATGCGAGGTATGGTTGCAAAAAATGGCTTATGTTGGTGTGGTTGCAATTGCAACTGGTTTAGGAGGGTTTATGAGAGGTCCGAAATTCCGTTATGTGCTAGTCAATTGTCAAAGATTTAGAGTTGTCTCTAGATTTCGCTTACTAGAAGTTATTTATTTATTTATTATCTTCCTGTTTTATTGCTAAAAGAACAGTATATAAGATTTAGAGTCGTGTCTCTGAATTTCGTTTACTAGAAGTTATTTATTTGTTATCTTCCTGTTTATTGCTAAGAGAACAGTATATGCAGCAGTTTATTCTACTTCATTTGCCTTTTGGTCTCCCATGCATAGTTGAATATACTGAATGTTTTTTAACAGCTGAGGAGCAATTCGAGTCAAAATGGAGTCCTACCGATCACGGCTGACAAGTCGCAGAAGGCTTCATCAACCAGTGTTAGTACTGACTCAAGTGGATCCAGAGCTGGCCTGTTTAGAACACCCATATCAGGTGGTGTGCAGAGTGCAACTTTCGCCCATGGTCTGCCTCCGCCGGCTTTGGCTGTTCGCAATTTGATGGAACAGGTAGATTCTGCTAGCTACCCTCTTGAGGTTTCCTGTCTGTGAAGCGGAATCTCATATTTCTCTTGTCTGCCTGACTTATGTGTGTGCACCAGGCGCGGTTTGCCCACCTGTGCTCTGTCATGTCTGGCATGCATCATCGCCGTACTGGATATCCATTTGGTTCACTCGTCGACTTTGCTAATGATTCAATGGGCCGTGAGTTAGCTCCTTATTGGTACCGTTTTTGGAAAATAATGCTAAACCCTGTTAGGCCACTGATTCCAACTGTCGATGTTGATGTCCTGTGCAGACCCAATATTTTCATTGTCACCCTTAGCAATCCATACGAGGAACTTACTCGCTGACCCAAGATGTACGCTTGTTGTCCAGGTATGAAGTTTCTTAATATTTCCTTCTGGAGTTGTGGAGCATAAGTTTCATTCTTGGTAATACCATGTGTGTCTTCTTCACAGGTGCCTGGATGGAGTGGACTGTCGAACGCGCGAGTCACCATATTTGGTGATGTTTACCCTTTGCCAGCTGAACAACAGGTTTCTTTTTTACTACCTTTTGTTGTGATACTTCAATCAGTTAGGTAATTAGTTTTCCGTTGATTACTGGCATTTCTTGTCATATGATAGTCACTTCTGACTTCTGAATGCTACCGTGAAACAACTGTTGTTTGGTAGTCTTTTCTGGACTGAGATTTTTTCAACATCAAATTCCCCTAATTGGCAACTCCTGTTGAGCTACTAGTATTTTCTCCTGGTAACACTTTGCCATGGATTAAAGGGACTAGTTTTTTTTTTTGTCATGCTCTTGAGACACGATTTGAATTCAGAATGTATGATGTATCTTCAGAACTGTTAATATGAAGTGTTGGGTCATGTTTTGTTCTTCCATTCTTTGTTTTAGAACTTTGGAAACCAACTGATTGTTCATATTCATTAGGAATGGGCACATAAGCAATATGTAGCAAAACATCAGCAGTGGGCATCACAGCAGTGGGGAAATTTTTACTATTACAGGATGCACAACATAAGGTCTGGACTTCTGATTGGTTTCTTTACCATCCTGTGTTTTCCTATCCATTTATCATTTGAGTTCAGCCCTGTAGTTCAAGAATGTGCTCCCCTGTTCGTCAAAAGGCAGTTTTTTTCCTTGTCATTAACCTTGTGTAAATTTGGAGTCCTGACAAACTTTCTCACTAATTACAGTGACATATACTTCATCGGGGGCTTTGGAACAGTTGCATGGATAGATGTTAAGGAGTATGAAACTATTCAACCTGACAAGATAGCAGTTGATGGTGGTGACTTGCAAAGTTTAAAGGTAACCAACCTACCAGATCACTGATACTTTGTTTATATGGTATAACGATTGCAACAGGTTAGCTGGGTCATTTGGCTAGCTCCATGCCACTCATGTTTCTACAGTAAAAATATTCGATGCATTTCATGCAGGAGTTGAATGCTATTTTTTCTAAACCACTTCGAGAAGTCCTATCATCAGAAGGGGAGGTCGATGATGCTGCTCTTATATCAGTAGATAGCAAAGGCATAGACATACGGGTTCGTCAGGGTGCACAGGTATAATATATGCTTAATTGCTTATGATCAACCATGAGGCCATTGATTCTTGACAAAATTCTTGAATTTGTTCTTCTGTGCAGTTCAATATTCAGAGGCTAGCATTTGATGTCCCTCATAAGGTTGAGACTCTGGAGGAAGCCAAGAAAGCACTACACAAGATAATCAAAGACAAGCAGCAAATAAAGTGAAGGTTGCAGAAGCAAGCTTTACTCATTTTTCTAATGGTGCAAGGTTTCATTGCAACCGCCAACTGATGATTCGGTAATGTAGCAGGTAGCATGAACAAGTGAAAACGATGGCTGTCTTTTAATAATGAGAATCTCTCCACATGTGGTGAAGATTGTATATATGCTCGTGTTGCCATATTAATAATTATTAGTGTGCGGTTGCTGCTAGAGGAAATTGGACATTCTTCTTGTTGGCAAACATGGCATAGACGAAACAGTCTATTTCTGGCTTCTGGATACCTGGTAACGTGGTTACAGGCTACCAGCGTAGACTTTTCAACGTAAAGGTAATTGCACGCCTTGATTATGATGATAGTTTGATTGTATTATTTATGTGAACGGTACTACTGTCTGGTGAAATTGGCACTAGTTGTCAGTTTGTGCCTTCGAAGTGGCAAGCTTGCTGCTTGTACGCTTTCTGAAATGGACCCAGCTTGCAATAATGCAAGGCTGCAACCTCATTGGATCATTGAGCAGGACAAAGCATCGATGGACACACTACCCGTGAGCAACGAATGACAATATTGCTATTTGTGCTACAAATTTGTTTTCCAGCAAACGCTCTAACTTATTGACAATGACGATGTTGCCTTATTTGGTGTTTGCTACACTTGGTTCCTGTTTGGGTTAGATCAAATAACTTGCTAGCTGCTAAAGAAAAGTTTCTAACTGATCCAAATAGCCAGCTTATAGACAGTCTAGTTCATTTCAACTATTCAACAGTCACCCAACTTATAAAAAGTTGCCTTCGGGCTTCGGCTGAGCTGCATGTGGAAACTTGCCTTTGTCCGAGTGGTACCACTACAAGGTACCGGCCCGCCGTACTGCATGTCCGGAGCGCGCAACGTTTTGCCTGTCTGTGGTGAACTGGTGACTGACGGCTGAGTGTGCTTTGGTGTGATGGACACCCGGGGAAAAAAAAATTAACGTGCTTCCTTTTTTTTTTTTGACAACAACGTGCTTGCTATTGACAGATGCCTATGAGTCGGCTAATATTCACGTTTTACTTGTGCGGAGATCGGAAAGCATCCCTCAAGAAAGAAAAAGGAAGGAAGAGTTTCGATCCCTCAAAAAAAAAAGGAAGAGGAACGAAGAAACGGGAACACCTGGGCGTATTTGTGTAGATTGAGAGTTTCAGACGACACTGTGGAACAGCATGAGGCTGAAGCTTAGCAGCAACCATAGTAATTTCGAAAGAGGTTAATGAAACTCACACTGTCCAAACCAAAAGGCATCAAAGTTGTTGGAATGGAAAACTTTAGATCCAAAATTATCTACATTGCATAATTTTTTGAAGTAGGAATACATGGCTTGTCTTAAAGATACTTTACCACTACTGGATACAGACTAAGATATAAAGCCACCAGATTTTCAAACTTTATGCGGAAAGATCTTCATGCAGTCCTTTATGCATTTTCTTTTTTACTCTTTCATTCAAGACGACGTTAAGGCATGACGGGTTGTAAATGTCAACCTCGCGTCGATCTCCTCCCTGGCTCCTTTCTTCCTCCCCAGGCATCTCCTTCGCCTCCATCTCCCTCGTCGTCAAGCCTACCCTCCTCCTCGTCCTTGACCCCAACCCTGCTGTCGTTCCTGCTCCTCCTCGCCCCATCGCCGACCATTTCGGAGAACCCTAGCCCCCGTGGAGGCCGCCTTCTTTGCCTCCCCCCTTTCACGGGAGCTTCGTCATAGCCATGCTCGCTGGAGATTGTGAGCTCTGGGCATGGCGCCCCCGTCTCGACCTGACCCGGATGCCTCTGCCACCACCACTAGGGCCCTAAAATCGCCCGACCTCCTTCTCCACCACCTGACCGTGCTGCCTCACCTCGGCTAGCCCCTTCTAAGCCCGTCGATTCGGGGAAGAAAAGGGTGGGGCACGACCACCGAAACCCTAGCCGCACCGTTGTCATCTTCTTTTCGTCTCCAACCTGGTGCGGCGAGCCCTCATCCTCTTCTTCCTAATGGGGGCATGGTCTCCTCCGCTGCACGTGCAAGGGTGTCATGCAACCATCACGTGTTAGAAATTTCATTCATTCATTCATTCAAGTTCCAACCCAAACCCCATGCCTCTGCTACCTGGGCCACGTTGCAGCACGACGCCATTGATAAGCCTTAGGGCTTCTCTAACGCTATGCTTTTCCTTGTAGACCAAGTGTCATGTAGGATTGAATAAAAAAAAATAGGTGCTCTAAACTTATCACAGTGGTTTGTAAAAGCAACGTTTGAGGAGAGAGAAGGTGATCCATGCTAAAAAAAAGAGAGTAAATAAATGTAAGGCATGATGAAAGAAAAAAACCCCTTGCAAACCAAAAACAGTGATACTTTGCATTGTGTGGATAATAGTCTCAATATTTTCTAATTTATATAGATCACTTTATTTATACTAGAACCCTAGAAGTGTTAGCCTCCGTAGCATTTCTATTGGTGGTGGCCTCCCATGGAGTCAATCCCGACCCCACACCGAGTACACGTCACGAGACCCTCCGCGACACGCCCACCGCGTCCCCATCCACCTGCCCCTCCTCCCTTTTCCTCCCGAGTCTCTCAACGCAGGCACGCAGCAGTGGCAGCACCTCTGCCGACGTTTCCGTCCGATTGAATTTCTCCATTCCCTTCCTCCTGCCCAAATCCGAACCCGACCCGAGACGAGAGACCCTCCAGCCAGATCGAGGCGGGCGCGGGGCAGGGTGCCCAGCAAGGATCTCGCCGGGGCCCAGCCATGGCCGAGGTCGCCGACGCGCGCCCAGCCCCCCACCCCCTGCGACCACCGGCGGCGGAGACCGCAAGCGGGGCTGCGCCTCGCCCGTGCTCCCGCCGCCACCGCCCGGCTCGCACAAGCGGCGTAGAGAGGACGGCGGTGGCGGCTTCGACCGGCGCCGGCCGGTTCGGCGCCCAGTCGGCGGTGGAGGACACGAGCAGGACGACAGGAGGTGAGTGTGCGTGGCGGTTATAGGAGTTTAGCTTACTGTATGTATGTATGTATGGTTGAGAGGAGCAGATCGGAGCTTTGCGAGAATGCTAGGTGCTCTGCTTGCTGCTGTCAGTGGGAACTGTATTGTGCTTACTGGACATCGCTGTTTTTGGCTTGGTCTAGCTGTGTAGATTAGAGATTGTGACCTACAGCGTGCAATACTTCAGTCTGAGGTTCAGTCTGTTTTTGGCTTTGTCTAGCTGTGTAGAATGTAGATTTGAGATTGTGACCTGCAGTGTGCAATATAATGTGCCATTGATAATCTGTACATAAGTCTTATGATATTCCTTTTTCTGCTTTATATCTCAAGCTACCATATTTGTTGATGATGTGTCCCAACTGGAATAGCTTTTCGCAGTTTTCTCTGTGTGGATTTGTTGAACCTATTTGAGAACTTTGCATGGGAACGTGCGGGACGATGAGTAGGCCGCGGAATCATGAGTTTAGCCTGGAGCTGGTATCAGAAATTGCTATTTTAGATAGGTCTAGCTATGGGGACTAGAGAGGTTGTGTCTTGCGGTGCACGGCACTGCTAATGAGATTTCTTCACATTAAGGATATCTGGGCTGTCCTAGTTCTTCTGTTTAGCTCCTGATCTATTCAACACCATCAATGACCTGAGCTTTCTGCATTGACTGTGCTTATGTGCCATTAATAACTTGTATATTTAAAGTCTTGTGATGCCCCTTTTCCATGTGAAGCTAGCATATTTGTTGGTACATTGCATCTGTAATAGCTTTTCACAGTTTTATCTGCATGGGCTTCGTTGTCCCCATACGAGAACTGTAATGGCTAATTTGGAAACTCAAATCCCCTTGGGATCCCTGACTTTTTCCTGGGTGGGAAACCCATGGGAAAATAATTTTAATAATTATTTAGTTCTTTGTGGAGGGGTTTTCCATTGCTTCCAAAATAGCCGTAAGTGGTTTATAGCTGTGAGCGGAAACAAGGTAAAACATGCGATGGTTTTGTTGTCGGATGTTTATTTATTTATTCTTGCACATCCATTTGAATGCTGCGGCAGTTTTTGAAGCTGTTGAGATTAGTCTCCTAGGTTGGAAAACGATCATGGTGGCATATGAGGGAGTGGTCGGAATGGGGAGTTTTATCGTGATAGTTTAAACAAGAAAAAGAAAAGGCTGTCTAGCTGCTGTCAATTGAAATCAGTTGCTGTGTACTGGAAATCACAGTTTTTGTTTCGTTTAGCTATATCGATGAGAGGTCATAGATTCCAGTGTGACACTGGCACAAGGTTAAAGGTTTCAATGCATGCTATTTGCTGTAATGGTGTTGTTAAATGTTAACATGGAATAAAGTAAAATATGAGGCTTGTTTGAATTTTATAAGATTTATAGGGTATTTGGCTATAAGAAAATTGGTTCATTACATTAGGAAACTGCTCTATAGCTTTTATACTAAACCTCTGCAGCAATATTATCAAGTCACCTAGTTGTAAGGGGACCAATCAGACGACTAATAGACCGGTTAGTCTTCCCCATGTCCTTGTAATTGTACTTGTATCAAGGGTGTATATGCTATATAGTATAACTGTATCAGGTTGTATGTGCCATACTGCTATGTAGTATTCACCACCATTAATTGGTAATAATGTTACCAAGTCGTTCGACTAATCGCGATTAGCCAGGCTTATCATTGCCATAGCGATTAGTTATGCACTACGATTAGTCATGATTAGTCGGGCTGATTGGTGCCATGGCGACTAGGATAGATTATACGATTTGATAACATTGATTCAAGAATTCAAGTTTCACCATGGTTTCTGAGTCACTTGTGAATTGCTGTGAACTCTGGATCCTAGACTGGTGAGCCAAATTGCTAGCCTATTAATATTCTAAACACAACATGAAGCTTAGTTTTCCTTCTCCCTGATTGGACGATTATTTGTGTTATAAGTCAATGACTAGTCGGACGGCTAGAAACTTAGTTGAGCTAATTGGTTGGTGGACCTAATTGAGGTCAAGGGACCGATAAGGATGACTTATCATGATCTTCGGATGACTTGATAACACTGCCCTGCAACGCCATCAATGGTGGAAGCTTTCCTGCAAATGCTTTCTATTCAACTAAATGTGCTGTAAATAACTTGCGTATCTAAATTCTTGTGGCTTGTACATTAAACAAATATACTTCTTGATGCTTTCCTACTGTTGTAGATTTTGGTATCACTTTACTGTTTTCTCTGCATGAGAATGTGCTATTAAATTCGTGTATTCAAAAGCTCGTAGTGTTACTTTTTCTACATTAAGCAAATATATTTTGATGCTTTGAAACTGTTGATATATGCATGGGTTGCTGTTTCAATTTGGGAACTCTAGGCAGTGCTATAACTATGAGCAGAAAGGAAGGAGATTATGTGATGAGCTTTTTAAAACATAGTCCCCCATTTCTTTTTTCTTGCACATATTTTGAGCATTGTGTCAGTTTTGAAGTTTCTGTGATTTGTTTCCTAGGTATGGAAATGGTCTTGGTGTCGTAGGAGGAAGAGGTGGCGATGGTCGATACATGAATCATGCACCAGGTATGGATTATTGAATTAGTGCCAGGATTGCCATTACCTGCTCCTTGTCAAATTGTAATTTTTGTAAAGATATTATTAGTTGTAAGTTGGACAACAGATTGAAAAGGTAAGTGCCGATCTAGTTCATTTTCTCCGTAATCGATATGTTTCTCTTGATCTTCTTCGAGTGTGTCAAGCACACAACATAATATGTACTGTACACATTGGAATGGATCACAATTCATAGCAAACATTTTTTTCTTAAGTCAAGTCTTTGAGTGTGTCTAGCATGTTAAGGGTATTATTGTAATCTCCTGTGTCTAGGTCTATATTCACCTCTTTTCATGGGATTGCTGGAGTTGAACAGGCGCATTCCTGTAGAATACCATGATACCATGCTGTCCTTCACAACATCATCCCCTCCAATGAATTGAATATTGTAGTGCGCCCTCAGCTCGACATTGCTACTCATCAACTCCAAGAAGACAATGATGTAGTGCCTAGTGACATCATAATTGCCGTTGGGGTAGAAGGCGATGGACCTATTGAAGCCACCAACAGTGAAGGTGGAGAACCTTATGAGTTTACCAACACCTGTGCTGCCCTTCTTTTGACTGTAGTCATCTATCTCGAAGATGTGCGTGCCTGTATGGGCTTCAATGGTGCGACTTGATGTTGTTCTTCCGGGTATCCATGACATCCTTGAAGTACCTTCTCCTTTCAAACAATAATACCCTTAACAAAGCACACAACATAATATGTACTGTACACATTGGAATCCATTCATATGTATGTCTTGTCATTTCAATCTACTTATGTTTGAAATTTCTTGTTACTTGGGTAGTGATGTTCCTTTAACTATAATTTTCCATATGATGTATAGATTGGTCGGATTCTGGACGTGGTGGATGGAAGGAGGGACCTGGGAACAGTCTTAGGTACATATATAAATCTGAATTGGCTTTGTCTTCTCTTTTTTACTTTCTGAGGAGCAGCTCTTGTCAAGATTGTCGTGGTTTTCACTATGATATTTTTCTTGAACATGCAAGACAGCAAGAGAGCTGCATTTCATTGCATTGTAGAAGGAATAATAGGTTTCCACTAAAAATAGAAAGAAGAGAAGAAGAAAAACGCACTAAGAAAAATATGTAAGATAATCTGCTGCTGCCCCTTTCTTCTATTTTGCTGTGTGCTGATCTAGTTCATTTTCCCCGTAATTGATATGTTTCTCTTGGTCTTCTTCGAGTGTGTCAAGCACACAACATAATATGTACTGTACACATTGGAATGGATCACAATTCTTAACAAATGTTTTTTCTTAAGTCAAGTCTTCAAGTGGGTCAAGCATGTTAAGGGTATTATTGTAATCTCCTGTATCTAGGTCTATATTCACCTCCTTTCATGAGATTGCTGGACTTGAACAGGCGCATTCCTGTAGACTACCATGATATCATGCTGTCCTTCACAACATCATCCCCTCCAATGAATTGAATGTTGTAGTGTGCCCTCAGCTCGACATTGTTACTCATGAACTCCAAGAAGACAATGATGTAGTGCCTAGTGACATCATCATTGCCGTTGGGGTAGAAGCGGGTGGACCAATTGAAGCCACCAACAGTGAAGGTGGATGACCTTATGAATTTACCAACATATGTGCTGCCCATCTTTTGACTGTAGTCATCTATCTCAAAGATGTGCGTGCCTGTATGGGCCTCCATGGTGTGACTTGATGCCGTTCTTTTGGGTATCTGTGTCATCCTTGAAGTACCTTCTCCTTCCAAACAATAATACCCTTAACAAAGCACACAACATAATATGTACTGTACACATTGGAATCCATTCATATGTATATCTTGTCTATTCAAGCTACTTATGTTTGAAATTTCTTGGTACGTGGTAGTGATGTTCCTTTAACTATAATTTTCCATATGATGTATAGATTGGTCGGATTCTGGACGCGGTGGATGGAATGAGGGACCTGGGAATAGTTGTAGATACATATATAAATCTGAATTGGCTTTGTGTACTCTTTTTTACTTTCTGAGGAACAACACTTGTCAAGATTGTCATGGTTTTCACTAATCACTATAATATTTTTCTTGAACACGCAAGATAGCTGTGTTTCATTGCATTGTAGAAGGAATAATAGGTTTCCACCAAAAATAGAAAGAAGAGAAGAAGAAAAACACAATAAGAAAAAAAAAAGTAAGATAATCTGCTGCTGCCCCTTCTGTTTTGCTGCAGCAGTGGACTTGGCAATTGTTCAGCTCTGCTGACTACTGCTGAAGTATGGCAATAGACAACTACTTCATGTACTAGTTAGTACAAGTAGATGTATGGCAATAGGCCACTAGTTGTAGTGGCTGTTCTCAGCCATGTAGGGAGTAGTTGGGGCTGATATCAGCCATACTCTTGTGTACCGTATATCTGGTTCAAGAGTTGTATATAGGCAAAATTTGCCACGGGACACCATTAAAACGTGGCTTTTGCCCTAGGCCACTAAAAAAATTTGTCTTTGCCAAAAGACACCGTAAATCTGTACTAATATGCCACAGGACACTAAACTCATTGTTTTAGTTGATTTAATAGACAGCCGTACGGAATGACAAATATGCCCTTGCGGCCTTGCCTTTCCTCTTCCTGAATGCTTTGTGCTGTTATGCAGTCCCGATTCTTGCAGATACGCTTGCATCGAACGAAGGCACGGAAGGAGACGCAGCAGTGTACCTCTCCCATCGAGAAATCATGAATCTAACAAAAATCTTCATCTGCATTGCCACCTAGAACTAGACGCTGCTTCAGGATCAAGCGGCACGAATCTTGTTGCTCCGCCTGCCGTCGTAGGAAGCAAGGGCCACTGGCATCGCGCAACCGTCATCGAGGGCCGCCGTCGCGCACCCGTCAGCGAGGCCCGCCACCGCCATGGAAGGACGCCGTTGTCGCCGTCTGCGGACGTCGCCACCATGGAAGGGCCCCAATACTTCCGTCTCCGGACGCCGCCAGCAGGAAGCAAGCGTTGCCGTTGTCGCACAGCCGTGGGGGCTGCTGCTACCATCTGCGCATCACCGGCAAGCTGGGAGGCCGCGTTTCTTCCACACCTTTGACCTTTCTTCCTGCGGCGTGAGCATACGAGGGCATTTGGGAAGAAGATAGAAGGTAAGGACATGTTTGTCATTTCGTGCAGCTGTCTACTAAAATCAACTACAACAATGAGTCTAGTGTCTCGTGGCATAGTTGTTCAGATTTTGGATGTCTTTTGGCAAAGACAGATTTTTTAAGTGGTCTATGACAAAAGCCACATTTTAACGATGTCCCTGGGCAAATTTTGCCTTGTATATATACTCTAGACGTGGAAACAAAAATTTCATTTCAGAGCTGGAAACATTAAGAGTTTCAGACTTATGCAATGCTGTGCTCGTGTGCTCTCTGTTCTCACCCCTTCTTCTACCTCTAGCCGTGGGGTGTGTGAGTGTGCTGGTGAGCTGATTGCTCACCTGTTCAGGGGACTTCTGGTCCAACAAAAAACATGCCAAAACACACACAAATCAAAAGCAGCATTGGAGTTTCTACTTTGATAACACTTAGCATGCAATATGTCTATGCACAAAGAGAAATCTTGATATTTAACCCTCAATACACACACCTCCCTATATTTGACATCCAATTCACAAGCCTTTGGAAATATAATCTTGGACATGCGAACTCCTGTTATTTGAGGGATTTTTCTCGTTTCCTCTCATTTCCTATTTCCATTATATTCTCCTCTCAACTTAGGTCACGGGAAAAGACACAAATGATCCCCTACCTAACACAGAGAAGGATTGATGGGACGCTCGGCCTAACGCGAGTCGCGTGACTACGATGCCTCCAAGACCGCCGCCACCTGCTCGCTACCGCCCACTGCAACACTAGCCCCTGCCTGCACCGGCCACCTAATGTCCCCTACTTCGGCGCGCTGCTCGCTTGCCGCCAGCCACCCGATGCTGCCCTCCCCAATCCCTAGATGTCGGGCTTTGTGGCGCGAGCTTGGGATCCTAGAGGGGATCCTCAAGACCATGTACCAGGTGCGGCGAGGGAGCGAGGGCGTGTCTTCTTCTCTGGGTGAGGGCACGGTCATGCTGGAGAACATGGTGTTTTTGTCTCATTGGCTAGTTCGCTTCATGCTCCTAGCGTCGCTGTCCGACTCGACTCCGGCTTTGGCATCCTCCTAGGGGAGGAGGTTCTCCCCATTGCCATCTGCCTGGCGCGTGGAGGCCCTACGGGAGTAGCTACCGGGTCTGTGGACATGGTGTTCACGATGATGATGCAGCAGCAGCTAGGGCACTGTTGTCATTTGCACGACGTCTAGTGGCTGGCGTCGGAGTGGGACGAGCACGTACTCCATGCTGCCCACCGTGTCCTCTTGATGGTTTAGTGCGACCGCACTGTACGCGTATGGGCACAACACTTTCTTCGTCAACACCAACATCAGCCAATGGAGGCTGCGACAGCCACACAGCCGTGGCGCGCACGAGCAACGCCTTGAGTGTGATGTGTTTTTATCTTTGTGGTTAGTTTGCTTCGTGCTCCTGATGGCGCTGTCCTACCTGACTTTGGCTCTGATATCCTCCCGAGGGAGGACATCCCCATTGCTGTCCGCGTGGCGCGTGGCCACACCATGCGCACCCACATTCCGTTGCCATTTCGTATACGCCAAGCGAACAAAAGCGTCCTCGGTCTTGGCACCGATGCACATCCACGAGCTGTGGGTCTGGGAGCGTTTCCCTAAGCTTCGCCCAGCGATGGCGATGACAAGCGTCCCGAACTCCGCTGACAACGGTGACGTGCCTAGGGCTTCCCGGTGGCATGACATCCACAAGGTGCTGGACCCAGGGTTCGCTCATGCGGTGTTCATGACATCGAAAGGATTCGAGTGGAGGCCCTACAGGAGTAATTATTGGGTGTGCGGCCATGGCGAACATGATGGCGATGCAGCAGAAGCTACGACAATGCTGTCCTTTGCACGACGTCTGGTGGTTAGTAGAGTGGGACCAGTGCGCACTCAATGCTGTCTGCTGTGTCCTCTTGATGGATTAGCGCGATCGCACTGAAGGTGTATGTGGGCAGAACACTTTCTTCGTTAGCATCAACACCAACTAATGGAGTCGATGTCAGCCACACGTGGCCGTGGCGCGCAGGAGCAGCGCCTTGAGCACGATGTGTTTTTGTCTTTGTGGCTAGTTCACTTCGTGCTCCTGGCAGCGCTGTCCTAGGCAAAGAGAAGCATCAGGTAGTTCAATTGTATGTTCATCTAGTAGTTGAGATGAATCAATGCGGAGCAACAACCGACAAGTTGTGGTGAGCAATGCTCTTGTGAATGATAACTTTGGGACGCCAATGGAGGATACAAACATGGACAACATGGACATGTTTCATGATTATATACTGGATGATGTGGAGGCCATGAAGATGGTAGAGGAACCATCACACAGGCGACCAGACTGAAGGCGTATTATGGGCAAAGCACTTTCTTCATCAGCACCAACACCTGCCAATGGAAGCGGCGGTATCCACATGCGGCCGTGGCGAGCATGAGCACGATGTGTTTTTGTCTGTGGCTAGTTCGCTTTGTACTCTCAGCGGCGCTGTGCGACTCTAACTTCGTCTTCGATATCCTTCCCGGGGAGGTCCCCCCCATTGTCGCCAGCCTGGCGCGCGGCCATAGCGTGCACACCTGCGTTCCACCGCCACTTCGTGTAAGCCAAGCGAACGGAGGCGCCCTCGGTCTCGGCACTGATGCACATCCTCTAGCTATTGGTGGAGCGTTTCCCTGCCTTTGGCCCTGTGATGGTGATGACAAGTGTTGTTGGCATGACACCCACAGGGCGCTGGACCCGTGGTTTGCTCATGCAGTGTTCATGACACCGAAAGAATTCGAGTGGAGGCCCTACAAAAGTAGCTAGAGTGCGTCCATGGCGTCCACGACAACGATGCAACAGGAACATGTTGAAATGACGCTTTAGATCTGGGTGCCCACAGAGCAGGACCTTCATGCGGTCCACGGTGCAAACGATAGCACAACATGTTTCTTTAGTTCATGCTATACAACTCATACAATAAACATCATATCTATTATGTGATCCTCTATCCACCATCTTTTTTTTTCCCTCTCCCATCCACTTCCTCTCTTTTCAAAACAAATCTTGGTTCATAAAAAAAGATCTTGAACATTTGTTGGTTCATAGAAAATAAATCGAGTGGAGGCCCTACAAAAGTAGCTAGAGTGCGGCCATGGCGTCCACGACAACGATGCAACAGGAGCTACGATAATGTTGTCCTTTGCACAATGTCTGGTGGCCGGTGGCGGTGTGGGACGAGCATGCGCACGATGTATGTGTGGAGCACTTTCTTTGTCAGCACCAACACCAGCCAATGAAGGCGGCGGCAGCCACACGCGGCCATAGCGAGCAGGAGAAGCACCTTGAGCACTATGCGTTTTTGCTTCTGTGGCTAGTTCGGTTCGTGCTCCTAACAGAGCTGTCCGACCTCTTGTGGGAGGACCTCCCCATTGTCGTCTGCTTGGGTCGTGGCCACAACGTACGCGTAGTGTTCCACCGCCACCGTCTTTGCCAAGCGAACGGAGGCGCCCTCAGTCTCGGCACCATAGCCAGACTTGCTATGAGCGAAGATTATACTTGATTTAGTCAATCACGGTGTGCGTGCCTTTCCTGTAGGCTATTGGCTACTGGCACTTCTTCATGCTGGTCGTCGTCCGTGAGGCTGAGCTCGTATTGCGGCGGTAGGAACATGTTGGAACGACGCTTCAGATCTAGGTGCCCACGGAGCAGGACCTTCATGTGGTCTATGATGTCTCTCACGCCAATGTTGCAATCTATCCACAAACAACACATCAGTTCGATGCATGGTCTTGCTCCATGAAATATGGCAGCTTGTTCCTTATGTTGGCACTACTACTCGCTTGGTGCCTATGTTGATCTTAGGAACACAAATCTGCTATCCTAACACATGAACACACAAGAGAAAGTAGTATGTGCACAACACTTTCTTCGTATGTGCAAAACATATTGAGCATGATTCGTTTGTCTCGGTGGCTAGTTTGGTTCGTGCTCCCAATGGCACTGTCCAACTCTACTCCGGCTCCGACATCCTCCTGGGGTTGGTCCTTCACATTGCCGTCCAGATGTGCTCTCGGCCTTGGAACCATAGCCAGACCTGCTATGCGCGAAGATATAACACTTGATTCAGTCAATGACGTTGGGCGGGCTTTCCCTGTAGGTCATCGACTACTGGCACTTCGTCGTGCTGGTCACCGTCTCTAAGGCTGAGCTCGTACAGCGGCGGCAGGAATATGTTGAAACGACGCTTTAGATCTAGGTCCCATGGAGTAGACCTTCATGCGGTCCACGATCCCTCTCGCCAATGTTGCAATCAATCCAGAAACGATATCTCATCATGTGTTGTTGCTTAATGCTATACAACTCATACAACCAACATCACACCTGTTATGTGATCCATGTGGCGTAGGTAAGACTACACATTGATCCACCTAATCCTCTACCCACAATCTCCTTGTTTCGCTCTCCCAACCACTTCCTCTCTTTTCAAAACAAATCTTGGTTCATAAAAGATAAATCTAGAACGTCTAGTGGTTCATAAAAAATAAATTGAGTGGAGGCCCTATGGGAGTACCGGGGTGTGCAACCATGGTGTCCACAATGGTGATGCAGCCGGAACAAAGTCACTGTTGTCCTTTGCACGTCGTTTGGTGGCCGGCGGCGGTGTGGAATGAGCGCGCACACAGCGTATGTGCAGAGCACTTTCTTCGTTAGCATCAACACCAGCCAATGGAGGCAGCGGCAGCCACACGCGGCCGCAGTGGGGAGGAGCAGCGCCTTGAGCTCAGTGCGTTTTTGTCTCTGTGGCTAGTTCGCTTTGTGCTTCCAATGGAGCTGTCTGACTCGACTTTGGCTCCAACATTCTCACGTGGGAGGAACTCCCCATTGACGTCTGCTTGGCACGTGGCCACAACATACGTGTCCGTGTTCCATCGCCGCTTCGTCTTTGCCAAGCGAACGGAGGTGCCCTCGGTCTTGGCTCCGTAGCCAGACCTGCTGTGAGCAAAGATTACATTTGATTTAGTCAATCACGCTGGGCGGGCCTTCCTTGTAGGCTATCGGCTGCTAGCACTTCTTTGTGCTGGTCGTCATCCGTGAGGCTGAGCTTGTATTGTGGTGGCAGGAACATGCTGGAACGCCGCTTCAGATCTAGGTGACCACGGAGCAGGACCTTCATGCGGTCTATGATGCTTCTCACGCCAATGCTGCAATGGATCCACAAACAACACATCAGCCCAGTTCATGATCTCGCTCCATGAAACATGGCAGCTTGTGCCCCATGTTGGCACTACTACTCGCTAGGTGCGTATGTTGATCTCAGGAACACAAATCTGCCATCCTAGAACACATGAGCGTGCAAGAGAAAGCAGTATGTGCACAACACTTTTTTCGTGTGTGCACAACACTTTCTTCGTATGTGCACGTCTTGAGCAGGATGCGTTTGTCTCTCTGGCTAGTTTGCTTCGTGCTCCCGGTGGCGCTGTCCAACTCGACTCCGGCTCCGACATCCTCCCGGGGGAGGTCCTCCCTATTGTCGTCCACCTTGCGCCCACGTTCCACCGCCGCTTTGTCTATGCCAAGCGAACGAAGGCGCCCTCGATCTCAGCACCGTAGCCAGACCTGCTATGAGCGAAGCTAACACTTGATTCAGTCAATGATGCTGGGCGGGCCTTCCCTTTAGGCTATAAGGTGCTGGCACTTCTTCGTGCTGGTCGTCATCCCTGAGACTGAGCTCGTACTGTGGCGGTAGGAACATGTTTAAACGATGCTTCAGATCTAGGCCCACAGAGCAGACCTTCATGCGGTCCATGATGCGTCTCACGCTGATGTTGCAATCAGTCCAGAGACAATAGCTCATCATGTTTTGTCGCTTGATGCTGTACAACTCATACAACCAACATCACATCTATTATGTGATCCACGTGGCTTAGGTAAGATGACACATCGATCCACCTAATCCTCTGCCCACAATCTCCTTGTTTCCCTCTCCCATCCACTTCTTCTCTTTTCAAAACAAATCTTGGTTCATAAAAGATAAATCTAGAATATCTTGTGGTTCATAAAAAATAAATCGAGTGGAGGCCCTACGGGAGTAGGTACTGGGTGTGCGGCCATGGCGTCCACGATGGCAATGCAGCTGGAGCTAGGGCACTGTTGTCCTTTGCACGACGTCTGGTCGCCGACAACGGTGTGGGACGTGGGACGAGCACGCACATGGCATATGTGCAAAGCACTTTCTTCATCAGCACCAACACCAGCCAATGAAAGCGGTGGCAGCCACACGCGGCCGTAGCGAGCAGGAGCAGCGCCTTGAGCACGATGCGTTTTTGCCTGTGTGGCTAGTTCAGTTCTTGCTCCTAACGGAGCTGTCCGACTCGACTTTGGCTCCAACATCCTCTCATGGGAGGACCTCCCCATTGTTGTCTGCTTGGCGCGTAGCCACAGCGTTCGCGCCCGTGTTCCACCGCCGCTTCGTCCTTGCAAAGCGAATGGAGGCGCCCTTGGTCTCAGCGCCATAGCCAGACCTGCTACGGGCGAAGATTACACTTGATTCAGTCAATCACCCTGTGCGGGCCTTCCCTGTAGGCTATTGGCTGCTGGCACTTCTTCGTGCTGGTCGTCATCCGTGAGGCTGAGCTCGTACTGCGGCGGCAGGAACATGTTGGAATGACACTTCAGATCTGGGTGCCCACGGAGCAGGACCTTCATGCGGTCTATGATGCTTCTCATGCCGATGCTGCAACCAATCCACAAACAACACATCACCCCAATGCATGATCTCACTCCATAAAACATGGTTGTGCCCTATGTTGGCACTACTACTCGCTAGGTGCCTATGTTGATCTCATGAGCACAAATCTGCCATCCTAGAACACATGAATGCGCAAGAGAAAGCAATATGTGCACAACACTTTCTTCGTATGTGCACAGCGTCTTGAGCACGATGCGTTTGTCTCTGGCTAGTTTGCTTTCTGCTCGTGGTGCCTTTCTTTTCAAAACAAATTTTGGTTCATAAAAAATAAATCTAGAACATCTGGTGGTTCATAAAAAATAAATCGAATGGAGGCCCAATGGGAGTAGGTACTGGGTGTGCGGCCATGGCGTCCCAATGGCGATGCAACAGGAGCTAGGTCATTGTTGTCCTTTGCACAACGTCTAGTGGCTGGAGGCAGAGTGGGATGACTTCGCACTAGATGCTGTCCGTGGTGTCCTCTTAGGAACAGTATTCATCCTACACCAACAACACCTACACAAATGACACAAACAAAAAGCACAATGACAACAATGTCGATGAGCTCCAAACAAGGTTCCCAGGCAAAGAGAAGCATCAGGTTGTTCAATTGTATGTTCATCTAGTAGTAGAGATTAATATAATACAGAGCAACAACCAACAAGATATGAGCAATGCTGTTGTGAATGATAACTTTGGGACGCCAACGGAGGATACAAACACGGACAACATGGACATGTTTCATGATTTTATACTGGGTGATGTGGGGCCATGAAGATGGTAGAGGAACCAGCACACAGGCGACCACAC
>Ga0182004_10000614_pt1 | contig 22770 bp, 25 predicted proteins | sample Sormic07211540_1_FD_120479 | JGI IMG/M metagenome (GOLD analysis project Ga0182004, IMG submission 120479) | Endophyte microbial communities from Sorghum bicolor roots, Mead, Nebraska, USA - 072115-40_1 MetaG | ecosystem: Host-associated > Plants > Roots > Unclassified | place: USA: Nebraska...
AATTCTAGCATAAAGTTTTATTTTCATGTGGTATCTAGACATATAATGTGATCTCACGAGGTATCTTGAGTTTTTGATGTATGTCTAGCTACATTGGTGCTAAGGATGGTATATTGGCAACTCTGATTGATATCACGCTTCAAAGGTCCATTCTATATACCTTAGCATCATTTTGGTAGTAATAAATATCCCAAAAATCCAATTCATGCATATGTGCAAGATTGAACCAAACTCAAGGAAGCACATATGTAGGGGGAGCTAGTACTACCAAAACCGAAATTGAAGTGTTTGTCCAATCTTCTTTCATGATAAAAATGTTTTGGACAAGCAATTCAAGTTCATTATGATTTTGTGATGGTTGTCATCAATTACCAAAAATACAAGCAAACAATCCTTTTATTACAACAGTACACCAACATAACAAAAACAAGATAAAAAGCTCAAAAACAGAACCTACGTCTCACTACGATCACATGGATACGAAGATCACAAAAATCGGAGTTAAAACGACCAAGTTACAAATTTAATATGATTTTCTATAGCACTTTTATTAATTAAACCTAAGCCTAAAACTAAAAAGTTTCAAACTTCAGTAACCAAGAGTCTATCACGTAGAGAATTTAAATAGGCTCATCACCATCACTTATATCTACTACTTCTAACTCATCAGCCGACATAAATCCTTTGCCCATCTTGCCTTCATCTTCATCGATTAAAGAATCTATCAATTAAAACTCTGAGAGCCGACTGCTTGTATCGACTGTTGATCATCATCAAACACGTTGATGACACTTTCTTTGTATATCTTTTCAAAGAAACATTCCATGCCCTCAAAATTCCACTCATCTGTTCCAGCATAAGAGATACTAACAGAAGAATCAGCTTGACCAACTTCTACATCATCCCCGATCCACAGAATTAAACTTTGATGCATAGTGGATGGTATACAGCAATTAGCATGGATCCAATCTATTCCTAGAAACAAACTATATGTGCCTTTAGCATAAACCACAAAAGAAAGTAGTAGGCAAGCTCTTACAACCAACTGTTAATTCAACATATATAGCACCTTTAGTTACTAAAATGTTGTCACTGAAATCTATCAATCTCATATAGGTTGAACATAAATCTACTGTCCTCTTACCGAGCTTTCTGAATGTAGAATACGACATTAGATTCACAGCCGCACCTCCATCGACTAGCATCTTGGTCAATGGCTTCCCATCAATAAACCCTTTGAGATATAATACCTTCAAATGCAGATGCTTTTCAGGTTTCTCAAAGGTTGCATTTTCTCCTTGACAAATCTACTGAGCCACAACTACTTCTCCATCTGACTCCACTTCATTATTGGCTCAAAATTCAGCAGGCAATATAAAAATAGGAGAAATTTCAGCTGGTGCCTTACCTTTGTCTTTGTCGACTGTCTGTTTAACTTGCCACACTTTATGTCTCTTTTGATGCAACTCATCATTTCTCAAACGTTGAACCCTCCTCTTCTAACTTCTGGTAAGTCCACTTGGGCACCATTGATTTTTTCACCAAACATACTCCTTATCGACTATTTCTTGATTAGCTATTTTTGCCTCGAGCCGATCATGAATATTTTCTATTTTTACACGCCGACTTGTTCTTTCGAAACTTAATCTTTTATGTACAGGTCGGCGGTTGACCTTTGTCTGATGATACTCCCAATACTGGTCACTGCATTCAGGACAATTGTTTAGAGTTGGCCTTAAGAAACCAACAATTCAAATGTCAAATTATGAAACCTGTCGGTTATTGCCAGACAGTTCCGAGATGTATGGCCTTAAGAAGCCATTAAATGAAGAAATTTAACTAGAAAGTCAACTCCTTGAATCGATGCAAAAAGATAAACATTATCAATTATGTTGAACAATTGCATCTCATGAGTGTAAATTACTGGATCAGTTGTTTAGCCGATACGCTACGTATAATGATAAAAGATAGCTTACGTACATTATCTTTTTATCCATTAAATAAACAATAACTTACTAAAACTGGTCTAACGGCATGTGGTTTCAGTAGATTACTTTCGTAATTTGTATTAAATCTATATTCACCTGGTCTAATGGCCAGCGGGCTTCAATAAATCTAACATAGATTACTAGTTCATTTAATGCATAAACAGATCCATGCATGCGCGTTATTCGTTAAACTTAACTGGATCAGCTATTTTAGCCAATACAGGGTCCATGAGGCACGAACAAGATCTATCTATATTGTTATAATCGGGTTTAGTTATTAAAACTAAATTAACCAAAACAAAGTAAATATCTCGAACGCACAACATGTAATGATCATGATCAACAAGTTAGCTATCTTATATTCGCTTAATAATTATTATTTACTTATGGTTTATGATAAGCATTTGGATTTGAAGTTTAAGCCAACTTGTTAAATTTTAATCAGGCAGAATATTGTTACAATTAATAAAACATTAAGCTTTGAACAATATTGATAACTTGATGAATCTATTAAATTGCCAATTTAATAGAGCCAATAACTAGAACTAGGATTCATAAGAGATTGAAACAATGCAGCCCTACAAACACAATTTAAGTCGATAACTAGTTCATAATTAAGCTTGACATGAGGTTGAATGATGCAGCCATGACAAACTAAACATGAACCATGACAATACTTACAAGCAAACCGAAGGTCGAGTTCAACCGATGCAGCTCGATTTGTTGAAGGTCTCGTCGAGATCTACTTCTACTCCTGCTCCTAAGGTTGGTGGCCGGAGCCGAAAGGGTTTGTATTATGATTATGTGTATTTACAAAGACCGGGTTCCTAATATTTATAGTCCGGAGTCCTATTCTCATGTCCTATTGACTCTTTCCTCAAAAAGGTAACTTGGACTCTAAATTTTCCTTTCTGATTGAACCGACACGTCTTCTTTTGTCTTGCCTTGTTCCGACACCCTTCTGATCGACTAATTTCGTTACGCTTCTGGTTTAGTCGATCCACTCATCCAGTCGCCCCTCTTTCTGCGAAGCAGGCCCACTGGCAGTTTCTGACTCGCCAAAATTTAGGATTAACAACTATGACTAACGTGTATTTTGCAACGACAAAATCGTTTAAGTTAGGTCATGGTATTGGTGATTGAGTGACTAAGTTGTTCATGCCTACTTAATGGTGGAAATCATTTTCGGTTTTCAAAGGATTGTTGGACATCGTCAAACTAGACTAGGTCTAAGTGCCATTTGGAGTTGAAGGGCACTTAGAGTAGTTTAGAATTTTATTTTTCCTTTAACTGTACTATTAAGGAGGGCATCGAATGGGTAGCTTGACCTAGACAAGGCTTTAGGTTTAGGTGTGGTGCACACTTGATAAATCTAGCACTAGACAGCTCTGAGAATATCCTTAGATTAAGAGAACCAAACTTCATTTTGGAAAGTTCGCGATTCTACAAAATGTTGGTTGAGTAGTAGCACCGGACGCTGGTATCGGACGCCACAGTGTGACTATTGGCGCATCCGCTGTATGCTGGAGTTGAGCCAGCGCGCCGAGTGCCTAGGGTTAGGCACCAGACGCACGCACTGGACCCTACGGGGTGCGTCCGGTCCCTTACCCAGAGAGGTTGTAAAATGGTTTTCTAACTAGACGAGTCGCGTGTGAGGACACCGGATGGTTGAAGAGCGTCTAGTGCGAGCAGTTTTGCAAGTACAACTAGTCGTTAGAGTTGCACCAGACACTCTGTAGAGTGTGTCCGGTGCACTCGTTTTCTGTTGAATTCGAGTGGCTGGCCCTTGGACTTGATGGGGAGTATTTATACTCCACCTCGTCCAAGAGAGATCTCTTGCCCATTTGTTCAGCTGAGAAACATCTTGTGGTGCAAGAGAGGAGCAAGAGCCTAGAGAATTGAGTGATTTCTTAAGAGATCCTTCTCTAGTGAGTTCCAAGAGTTCAAGTGTGCATCCACCACTCTCTAGTGTCTTGTTTAGGTCAAGTGAGAGTTATTTGCTTGTTGCTCTTGGTGATCGCCATCACCTAGACAGTTCGGTGGTGATTGGAAGCACGAAGATCACCCGGAGGTCTTGTGGGCGGCTCGTGTCAAGCTTGCGAGCGGTTGTGGGCGATTCACCGCGACGGAGTGTCAAAGAATCAGCCCATAGAGAGCACTTGGTCTTTGTGCGGACCAAGGGAGAGCAAGGCCCTTGCATGGGTGCTCCAACGAGAACTAGTGGAGAGTGGCGACTCTCCGATACCTCAGCAAAATATTACCGCATTTCTTCTCCTATCATCCTTTACATTCTAGCACTTACTCTGAGTACTTTACATTCTTACAATTGTCATGCTAGAATAGGATTGGAACTAGGTTGCAAAACTTTTATCCGGTAGCTCTCTAGAACATAATTAGGCACAAGGGTTGAATTGAGGCTTATAGGTTGCTTAAATTTTTAGAAAAACCCAATTCACCCCCTGTTGGGTATCTTGATCCTTTCAACAATCACTCTTCTCTCTTTTACTTACTTGCTTACCTTGCTAGTTGTTTAACTTGTGTAGTTTAGTTCTTGTTTAGAAGTGAAGCTAGCCTTAGTTGTGCTTTGTTATTATGACTTTTTGTTTAGCCTTGTATTAAACTTTAGTTGTCTTGCATAGCTTAGTTGAGCTAGCGCTACAATAGCTTCGTCATTTGTTTTACTAATCAACTTGTCTAATCGAGTTTGTAGAAAATTTAAATAAGCTATTCACCCCTTTCTAGCCTTTTGGACCTTTCACACTCTGCACACGTTGCTCATATTTTTAGATTTGACTCAGACAAGAATGTAGTGTCATTTATTAACAAGTCCTATATATACATCAAAGTTATTGTAAAAGTGTGAGTGCAATTTGTTAAGGCCTTGTTTAGTTCATTCTAAAAACCAAAAAGTTTTCAAAATTTCCCGTCACATCGAATTTTGCGGCACATGCATAAAGCATTAAATATAGATAAAAAACTAATTACACAGTTTGCCTGTAAATCGCGAGACGAATCTTTTAATCCTAGTTAGTTTATGATTGGATAATATTTGCCACAAACAAACGAAATTGCTACAGTAGCGAAATCCAAAAACTTTTCGCATCTAAACAAGGTCGTTGTTGGACAGATTGGTAAACAAAACTACTACACTTCTGACAAAGAAAATGTGGCATTTCATCAACTTCCTCTCTGACTTTTCAACATGTCATAATTACAAAAAAGGTGCAGCTCATCTAAATATTATTCATAGATAGCTATGGATCAGGGGTTGGTGTTTCAATAATTTTTTAGAGGCAACCACAAGCAGCAAAGGTACTACTCCACTCCATAGTAAAAAGGTTGTTGTTTGATTTCTTATTTATATTTTGGCTGCCACAGCTTTTTATCTTATCGTTTTGCTTCTTGTGCTTGTCATCTAGTGTGTGGTAGAATATGATGGAGGTTTTGGCCGCCGCAGCTGTGGCGAGTGTGGTTGTGGCGAGGCTAACACTGGCCTGAAACCAAATAACCTCTAAATGCCAGAGGTTAGGCGTGGGAAGAGTGGCGTGATGTGGTAAACTACCGTAGCAAACCAAACACGCTATTATGCTTTAGGCCTTGTTTAGTTGTAAAAAATTTCAAGATTTCCTATCACATCGAATCTTGTGTTACATACATAGAGTATTAAATATAGACGAAAACAAAAACTAATGACACAATTTACCTATAATTTGCGAGATAAATCTTTTGAGCCTAGTTAGTCCATAATTAAACAATAATTACCAAATACAAACAAAAGTGCTATAGTATCTAAAAACCAAAATTTTTGCTAACTGAACAAAGCCTTAATTACCCATATGTTTTTTCCTTACCTACGCACGGATACCAATGTAGCTTTTCTTTAAAAACTTACACCATATAATACTCCCTTCTTTTATGTAAGAATCAATTTCTAAAATTCGTGTCAGTCTCTGACTTTATAGAAAAAAGTAACAATATTAAATGCGTATCTTATGAAAAATATATTTTATGATAAATTTAATGTACTAAGGCCTTGTTTAGATGCACTCAAAAATCCAAAAGTTTATAAGATTTCTTATCCCATCGAATCTTACGACACATGCATGGAGCATTAAATATAGATAAAAAATAACTAATTGCATATTTTACCTGTAAATTGCGAGACGAATCTTTTAAGACTAGTTAGTCTATGATTAGACAATGTTTGTTAAATACAAACGAAAATGCTACAGTATCAAAAATACAAAAAGATTTTGGACCTAAACCAGGCCTATTTGATATATAGATTTTAGTATTTTTTTCTATAAATTTGACAAAGTTAAAAGAATTTAGATAATTTTAGGATTGATTCTTCGAAGGGAGCAGTAAAAAAACCTATAACAGTACATTGGCATCTTGTGCTGAGAACCCATCGGCGCACGCCTCGAGCGGAAGAGTGTCCTAAAACGGCCCGGAAACCACTCCCACCGTTTCCGTTCCCCGAGTAAGTCACTGACACGAGGATCCCACGCGGTGTCGGCGCCACATCTCAGCCAGATCCGCAGCGCAGTCCCCGCGCGACAGACGGGCGCCGCGATTTCACTATCGCAGCAGTGTGGCAGCCAGCATACCCGGACCGCGGCCACGGCACACTGGCTGTGGCTGGGCTGGACTCCGAGACCCAAACCAGAACAACCCGATCCCAACCCAGCTTTGGCAAAAGGCATTCCGCTCACGAGCTCTCCGCCTCTCTCTCTCTCTCTCTCTCTCTCCTGTCTTCCCCGCTACCCCCTCACGCCAATTTCGAAACAGCGCGAGAGCAGCCAAAAGCCGAGGGAGCCCTTCCTTCTCAGATTAGAAACCCAGCGAGTGCGCTTGGAGGCGGAGGCTGCGAGCTCGGCGCGCGAATTGGGCGGTCGATCCGGCGCGGCGGCCGGGTATGGCGGCCGCGGAGCAGCTCAAGGAGCTGGGGGAGAAGCTGCAGGCGGTGGAGCCGGCGCCTGCGGACGAACTCGCCAAGCTCCTCGAGGTGAGATACCCCCCAAGCTTCTCCGTTTTGGCTGGCTGCGAACATTAGTCGTGGACTCGGCGGTGTAGGTGCGGGCTCTGCGTGGATCTGTGGCTCAGGCGGGACAATTCGGCAGGTTTAGGGTTTAGGTTGCTGGAAGGTAAGGCGCTCGCGGTAGGGTTTCCGGTGCGAATTGGGTGCTCGGGATGCTGGGTTTGGACGATTGGACTTCAATTGAGCGGCGGGGAGGGTTCTCAAGGAGTGAGCTCTTGTGCGGTGAATGGGGGTAATTAGAAGCAAGGAGTTTGTTGTGGCAAGGTTGTGCTGTACATGGAGCTCTTGAATAGTTAGATTCCTGGTGGACTTTGCTTATTCTGGCTGGAATTGTTTGGCTTGGGTCAGAGGAAGTGCCGAGGTCCAGCTCAAGTGCTTCTCTTAAGTTTCGTTTGCTGAAATTGTCGTTGCAATTCGGCACCCATAGTTTTTTTTAGTTTTTTCAGTGTTGAAGAGGGGATTGCTGTTGGCTAGGGTTTATCCTTTGAATTATTTTGGTGGTTCATGTGAATACCTTTTTTTGAAACTAGTGCATGTTCCATTTATTTACATGTGTTGTTGTCTAGCAGTACCTCCTCGAGTATGCAGGGGAGCTGCGTATCGTTCCATTAAGAAGTGTCTAGCTCTAGCAGTACCTTGAATGCTGTGTTTATCTGACAGTTTTAATTTTGGCAAGATTGATGCTATTTATCACAGGAGACAGTTTTATTATGTTTGACATATGTGCTTGACTGCTTGTGTTGGAAGACATATTTGTATTGTCTGAGTAAACACCATGGTGCCCATTCATATGTGGCAGGGAAGGAAACAGTCCAGTGAATCTTGTACTATGGGGCCACACTATTGGACCTTATATGTTCTGGTGTCGACTGCTCTATGTTAGAATTTAGGATGTGGACAGCTCCATGGGTTTGAACTTTGGGTGTTAAATAGCATAATTTGTAGCTACTTGTTATATCGATATTGAAGAGGAGTTTTTAGTTGCAATTGCAAACATACATAGTAGCTATCCTAGTCGATAGCACTATGCACCAGGATTTAACTGTGAAATGCTCATTTGTAATAGAACAGTCACCAGTGTTAGTATAGCACTGTGCCACCAGGAATTAACTGCTTACCATTGACAGGATTTCTCAACACAGGCACTGTCATGTCTTATTTTAGTATTAAATAGGTTGGTCATACATACCTGTTTGATTGAAATCCTTTTCCTTCATGGTAAGTATGCCCTAGATGCTTTATTGATGCTAACAGTGCTACAGAAAGCTGTGGAGTGCTTACGTGGAATAGAGCAGTCGCCGGGGTCCTCAGTGATGGAAGCTATTCAACCAAGTCTAAAGGCTGTTACCAGAGAAGAATTGCTGAAGCATGAGGATGATAATGTCAGAGTTCTCTTGGCAACATGTTTCTGTGAAATTACAAGAATAACTGCACCTGATGCGCCCTACAACGATGAGATTTTAAGGGTAACTATCATATCCTTTAAGTCACCTTGTCACTGGTTTATATAACTTTATTGAGTTTTACCATGTTTATTCGTCATTTGAGATTGTTTTCCTTATGCAGGATATATTCTATCTGATCGTGGGTACATTTGGCGGACTCAGTGATGTTAATAGTCAATCCTTTGGCAGGAGAGTTGCTATTCTTGAAACAGTTGCTAGATACCGAGCATGTGTTATGATGTTAGATCTTGACTGTGATGATCTTATCACAAACATGTTTCAAACATTTTTAGGAGTTGTCAGGTAATTTAACAACTCTACCGTGTCAACTACGTCAATGCCTCTTATGGCAGAGCATGAATGCTCAAATATTGCTTGAGTTTAATTTCTCACTATTAGTTGTTTTGTAAAGAAATTCTACAAGAAAGATCGTCCAATGAAATTTACTTGTCCTTCTTTGAACATGATTTATGCTACTTCACTATGCATATAATTTCCTCTTTTTGTTGTATTTATTTCTAAACTTATAAGTGTGTGTTGAGGACTGAATTTGAAGATCTCAAAATCTGCACAAGCCATATACTGCTTAGCAACATAGGTATTAAACCCTTACTACCATTTTATAGTGTAAACACTATGAACGGTTTGATAGATAAAATCATAAGGAAAATAATTGTTTCAGGGACAGTTGGAGGAAAGTATGAAGGGCTTGGTTTACAAAGTTAAGATGTGTATGGAGTGCCACTTCACAATGTGAATTGTATGGGGAACTTGTTTGCTGTTTGAAGTCATAGGGATTTAACTGAATGATACTTAGGGGAAAGTAGATAATTTAATATAAAACTTTTAATGCATGGTGATCTGCTTTGATTTGTACAGCAGTCCTTGAAAAATTTAAACCCTATGAAGGGACCATTTTCTTTATGGAAAATTGTTGTACATCTGTGGGTGTTTTTGTGTCTGGAATAGTTATTTGCGAATGACACACTAGTAAGTCACAGTATTGATATGTGGGTTAGCGCTTTACCAGCTTTGATATCTAAGAGTACCTGTATGTGGGTTAACAGCCTTGATTTCCTTACCTGATGCTTTTGAATACTTTTGACCAAAGCTGTTCTAGTGACTTCACACACAAAAAAAAAGACAAATCTTGACCAACCTAGGAGCAACTAGGTGACATTGTAAATAGGAAGAAATAAGGACTCAAATTCAATTCATCTTGAAGAGGACCTGGACCTACTATTGTGAACATAATGTCAGATAACTTTTTTCGTGCAACATTACTGTTAGTCCTGTACTCTGGTAGAAATGTCTGGACAACTTATTAGTTTATATTTTATTTCTCCTTGTGTTTGAATTTTTCAGTTCTCTTGTGTAATGCAGTGACAGTCATGAAGAAAACATTGTAAAGTCAATGCAGACAACAATGATCCTTATTATAGATGAGAGTGAAGATGTACAGGAGAGTCTTCTACGTGTACTGTTGTCAGCATTGGGTCAGAAAAAAACTGTGAGTACCTTTTCTTTTAAGACGATCTGATACATTTTACAGATTCCAAGAAGATTGCTGGCAGTTTCTTCCTCCACTGTTTCAGTCTATTCATATATTTGATTTCTTTCTTCTAAAATACTATTTCTGCAACTTCTTATAACTAGGGTGCTGCAATGGCTGCGCGTAAACTTGCTCGCAGTGTTATCGAGCATTCTGCTACTAAGCTTGAACCTTACATAAAGAAGTTTCTAACGTCATCATGGGCTGGGAATGGCAGTTCTTCTAATGATCAAATTGATCACCAGGGAATCGTATTTGATTTATATCAGTGTGCTCCGAAGGTGCTTAAGGTGATCGTGCCGTATATTACTGGGGAGCTACTGGTATGAATTTGTCTCACATTTTTCTCAAAGATGTTAAATGAAAGTTGGGAACAGAAACCTCTCACATTTTTCTCAAAGAACAGTTCATAAAGTGCTATTATTGTGACTTTAAGCGACTTATTTCTTTTAGGTGGTCTCTGTTGATTAAAGTTCATATTTAATATTTTATAGGCAGATGAAGTAGATAACCGGTCTAAGTCAGTTGAGTTACTTGGGGAAATTTTTTCCTTACCTGGAGTCCCTATCGTGGAATGTTTCAAGACTCTTTTCGCAGAGTTTCTCAAGAGACTGACTGATAGAGTTGTTGAAATCCGTATTTCTGTGGTTGAGTATTTGAAGAGATGTCTAATATCAAATCCTTCCCGAGCTGAAGCTCCTGAAATCATCAGTAAGGAGCTTTCTCCCTGTAGTTGTTGATTTGATTTGACTGATCAATAAATTGTGCCTGTACTGATGGCTGTCTTCCTGGCAGAGGCACTTTGTGACAGATTGTTGGATTATGAAGAAAATGTGCGGAAGGGAGTGGTGGCTGCACTTTGTGATGTAGCTACCCATTCTCCTGATGCTATTCCAGTTGATACAATTAAAGTAGTAGCTGAGCGTGTCCGTGATAAATCGGTTGGTTTTTCTTTGCTATTCTCCATACGCTTCTGTTTTCCTTGTTTATTTTCATCTGTATGATTACTTCAAAGTATGTGTATTCTTGTTAAATAAAATTGCAGCTGGCTGTGAAGTGCTATACCATGGAGAGGTTGGCAGATATTTACAAGCTATACTGCCAGAGGGGTTCTGATAGCTCAACAAATTCTGATGATTTTGAGTGGATACCTGGAAAAATATTGAGATGTCTTTATGACAAAGATTTTAGGTAAGACATGGCTATTGTTTGGCCATATTTTCTCTTGCCATATCATTTGCCCCCATTAAATTGTGGCATGCCACAGTTTCTGATCACCTAGTCCATCTGTGATAGACACATTTTCTAGCTAAACTCAGTCTGATTGTGGTGCCTGATTTTGTCACCTCAAAAGCTGTCGTGCTCCACTTTGCTATGACTTATTGCAGCAAAGTGCGCTAGGTATTCAAACAAGCTAATTTATTCAATTTGTATGCCTTGCTGTACTTGTTCCATTATTCAAATTGTGGCTTTAAAACTATCTATTTATCATTTATGCGTGTGTGGCTTCCATGCTTACCATGCCTAGGGCCACTATGCTGCATGATTTATTTTATTTTATTTTTGAAATTGTGCTCTGCACCCTCAAAGATACATCCGTTTCTATGATTCCATATCCTCCATGCCACCAAAGATCAACGAATTAAATCCCCTGCGATATTGTTCAGAGACCCTGGTTGCCCTTTTTTACCAGTTAGACACGCACTTCATGTAGTAACTTTTTTGTAAGTTTACTGCTGGTATGTAGCGTTTCGAACATTTATGAGACTGTGTTCTTGTTCTATTGTGCAGATATTCATATTTATTCCATTGTGGATATCTGATTTGTACATTATTACATGTAAATTTGTTTAATGGTATAGCTTTTTTTGTTGAGGTGAAATGATTTTTTATCGCCTTCTTTTTGAAATGCGGTAGGGGAGAGCCCTACTGTTATTGTGTTATTTGTGTAATGCAGTGTGAGCCTATGAGATCGCCCATTTGGTTGCTTTATTTGGTGCAGGCCAGAGTCAATCGACTCTATTTTATGCGGTTCATTGTTCCCACCAGAGTTTCCAATGAAGGGAAGAGTGAAACATTGGGTTACAGCTGCGACATACTTTGATAAAGTTGAGATGAAAGCTCTTGAACAAATTCTCCTGCAAAAGCAAAGGTCTGATCTTCTGTCAATAGATTGTGTACATTGATGTTGAGCTCTTTCTGAAAATGGTTTTGATATGTTTATGTTCCCCTTGTAATATCAGACTGCAACAAGAAATGCTGAAATACATATCGCTTCGGCAACTAAGTCAGGTTAGTTGAATCTTGAATGTATTGCAAAGTCACTGTGATTGATTTGGCTACCTTATTTATTCCTTTTTTTTAATGCAGGAAGATGCCCCTGATCTGCAAAAAAGAATCTCTGGATGTTTCCGGAGCATCTCTCGCTTATTCAGTGACTCTGCAAAGTGCGAGGAGAACTTGAACATGCTTCATCAGCTAAAAGATGCCGATATCTGGAATATATTCTCTAGCCTGCTTAATTGTTCAACTGCATTTGAGAAAGCTTGGTCTCTTCGGGTACCTTCTTTTTCAAGCATCTTATATATATGTTCCTAAAATCGAGATGTAAAATAGAAAGGAAAAACTGAGAAAAAGATGCCTCTTGCCTGTTCCTGATTCAAGCTTTTGCTGCTTTTCATTGCATTTGTTTTATCAATTGCTACAGAGGAGCGAGATGTTTGCAAACTAAACGTAGACAATACTCCCTGTCCCAAGTTATAGGTAGTTTTGTCTTTTTCTAGGTACATAACTTTTGCTATGCACCTAGATATTACAATATGTCTAGATACATAATAAAAATCATATCTGGAAAAACCAAAACGAGCTATAAATGGGAACAGAGGGAGTAGTAGTTACCTGTGTATATTCTGCCATTGGTCAAAGACATTTTCAGCAATTTTACCTATTTGACTTGTTCTCTGAATATGCCATGCTAAGACAATTTGAATTGATATGTAATCTGCAGGCAGAGTTTCTTAAGATACTTGGTGAAAAACATGTGCTTTATAATTTTGTTGGCACATTAACAATGAGATGTTCATATTTACTTGTAAACAAGGAGTATGCAAAAGAGATCCTTTCAGAAGCATCTGAAAATAAGACTTCTGGGAATACAAAACTCATCTCATCATGCATGAATCTTCTAACGGTAAGATGTTATCCTGAATCACTGTTTTCTTTCTGTGCAACATATTGGCCACACTGTTTTGTAATGAATTATTTGTTTGTTCATATTTAGAAAGTTGAATAACTTCTGGAGTTTCTTGAATGTTTGAAATCTTCAGGTCAATTTGTTTGTTTAGTCTGATGCTTTAGAGACAATGTAGCTAAAAGGTAGGGTACAGTGAGATAAGTCACAAAAGGTTTAGAAATTGGAATTAACTACACTTGTATCTCCAATGTACTCAGATAAGTCATAAAAGTTTAGAAATTTGTCTGCAAGTACAATGATGTTTTTTAGTGGAAGTACTTGTATCTCCAATGTACTGTGATGTCCCTTCGTTCAAATATTGTTTTAATGTTTCTAACTTCTTAATCCGTTCTTTGTGCAGGCAATATCTAGTTTTTTTCCGTCTCTTTTGTCGGGACTTGAAGAAGACATTGTTGAACTCCTGAAAGAGGATAATGAAGTGCTTAAAGAGGGTATTGCACATGTGTTATCAAAGGCTGGTGGCAATATTCGTGAACAGCTAGCCTCAACAAGGTGCAGCTTCTTAAAAGCATCTTGTTTTTTTTGGGATCCTATGATCTGTCTTGATACTAACTACTAAGGTTACATAACTAAATTGATGTGGCTTCTATTTCAGTTCCCTTGATCTTCTATTAGAGCGTTTATGCTTAGAGGGTACACGGAGGCAGGCTAAATACTCTGTTCATGCACTTGCTGCCATTACAAAAGATGATGGTCTTATGTCACTATCTGTTCTGTACAAGGTATCAATTGTAAACTTAATTCCTTCTGTTACTATTTTTCCATGCTATAGCATATACTATTGGCAGTTCAAGTACATTATTTAATTATTTGTTTCATTTGCAACCTTGTAGAGGCTTGTGGATTTGTTGGAAGAGAAGAAAGTGAATATACCATCTATCTTGCAATCTTTGGGTTGTATAGCCCAGATAGCGATGCCAATTTTTGAAACACGGAAAGAAGAGATAATACGTTTCATAACTAAAAAAATTCTTGAGTGCAATGATGTAAGACTTGCTCTCTTAAAATTCCCAATTCTATTTTATACCATTGTCATCACATTTCCATGTGCCCACAGGATATGGTTCAAAATTCTTCTAATAAATCTGAATGGGGTGATAGTACACAGAATTGTTTGCTGAAGGTCAGTGAAGTTATGGTATTTTACTTACAATGCAACCATCAATGGCCCTTGACTGTTGGTTATGTCTCTTGTGTTATTTTATTTTGCAGATTTATGGCATCAAAACTTTGGTGAAGAGCTATCTACCTTGCAAAGATGCTCATGCACAGCCAGGAATAGAGAAGTTAATTGATATTCTGAAGAATATTCTTACCTATGGTGATATATCTCCAAATATGGCCTCAAGGTACCAGCAGATACATACCCTTCAATTGTGATGTAGACATTCCGCACTATATAATATTAAATATTTTATATCACTGCAGTGCTGTTGATAAGGCCCATTTGAGGCTTGCAGCAGCAAAAGCTGTTCTCCGCTTATCAAAACAATGGGACCATAAAGTGCCTGTTGATGTATTTTATTTGACTTTGAGGATTTCACAGGTATTTCCTTGGGACAATGCTGCTTGGCATGCTTCCTCATTGTTCTCTTTTGTATTTTTTTGAATGCAATTGTTCTCTTTTATATTATGTCACCATCTTTGTAGATTCATATTTCTATTCTTTTCCAGGATGATTTTCCTCAGGTGAGGAAATTATTTCTTTGTAAAGTACTTCAATATATCAAGGAAAGGGCCTTGGATGCAAAATATGCTTGCGCCTTCATGTTTGGTGTTAATGATTATCATGCCCCGCAGTACGAAGAGGTTCATATTGTTAACAAGCCTACATACTGATTCTTTTTGAAAGATAATAATTGAGTCTCATTTTTACTTTCTCTTGTTTCCATGCATTTCTCAGTTCAAGCACAATCTGACTGAAGTGGTTCAGATATGCCAACAAGCTAAGATGCGCCAACTTTCAGTCCAAGCAGATATGAATTTGCTGACGGCTTACCCAGAATATATAATTTCCTTTTTGGTTCATGCCCTCGCTCATGATCCTTCATCCCCAGGCATCGAAGAACATGAAAATGTCAAAGCATTTGGTCCAATTTACTGGTATCTAATATAGCTCTTTCTGTGCTGCTCTCTTGTTATCATGAATTTACTTGTCTTGTTCAAAAAATAATATTTCATAATCTGCATCCTTGCATTGAAATATGTTCGGATATCATGGATTCGGTGCAATTTACTGGTATCTGATAATAACTTTATGTTCTAGTTTGTTATCTTCATAATATTATTCTATTCAATTTTACTTGATATCATGCTTGAACATTGCTTGCCTTTATAATGTTGATGTGTTGAATTTTGAGTTTTTGACAATAGGGTAAATTGTTGGCTCTAAAATGGGTTTCAATATTGTGAAGGATTTACTTGGCATGGGCCAACCAAATCCCACATAGTTGCTAAAAGGTTGCATCTTATGTGGGTTATTTCCAATGATTCACCATTAGCTGTTAATGTAAGGTCCATTCTAGTTTATTTTGTAAAGTGTGGAATCATTGGGCTAAGGAATCAAAATGTGTCCACATTGACTCTTCTAGCTGAAATAGCCTGTGGTTCTACATGCATATATTTATGAAAAAACTTTTTCCAGGCGACTACATCTTATTTTTTCAATCCTCCTGGGGGAAGAAGGTTTGCAACATAGTGTTCCAGGCATGAAAAAGGACAGCTTCACTACAATAATATCTATATTCAAAAGTATCAAATCTTCACAGGATGTGGTTGATGGAAATAAGACCAAGGTAAAAATATGTTTTGACTGCTTTCTCTTCATTTGGGTTGCTGTACACATGATCATTGCTACTAAGTGTGACTTATGTTCTTATATAGTTATATGCTGTTTGCAGACTCTGTATGCTATATGTGATCTTGGTACTCTTATTGCAAAGAGGTTTTGCCAAGAACAAACGAGTTTATCAGAAACTCAAACAGTTCCATTGCCTGCTCAACTTTACGCGCCACTTCAGGATAACCAAAATGAAAATTCTGTGGTGTGTGTTCCAACGAATCATGAGATAACTGCTTGATAGTTCATAAGGCTTCTGGTATTGATAGTTATGTAATATTGTGCAGGAGAATTATGAGCAGATTTGGCTGGGATGTGAGAAAGTACTGGCTCACTTTGAGGCTGTAATGACTGCAAACATGGATAAGGTATTTAATGCATAATAGGTTGATATTATAGCTCAGCTTTCTTTATCTGTTGTCTCAACTGCACTATTTTGTTTTTTTAATGTATTTCCAGGTTGAATCTCCCAAACAAAAGATGCTTATTGATGTGACTGATGAATTTGGAAATGAAGTTCCTCTTGGGAAAATTGTCAAACTTCTTAAATCGCGAGGAGAAAAGAAGGCGGGGAAAAAGCAGAAGGCACCATCTAGTAGTTCAGTAAATGCAGGGAATGATGATGATGTCCTGGGTTTAGTAAGAGAAATTAACTTGAACAACCGAGAAGATTTGGAGAAATCACCGAAGGGCAAGCCTAAGAAGCATCAGACAGATACAGAAGATAGTAACAAGAAACCACTCGATTTTTCTTCACCTAAACGCAAAAGATCAATTTCCAAGAGTAGACCACATTCAGCAAAAGGTAGTAGAAACAGTGATGAGCGTCTACTACATACTCCTAACACAGAGAGGACCAGTGTCTCCTTGGAAACTAAATTGAAGGAGAAAAACAGAGATTATTCAACTGATACGGAACTGTTAGTATCTCCTAGTACTAAAACCCCTGTATCTAAAGGAAATAAGGGTGCGAAGAAATCCCATATTGATACTTTGAACAGTGTCCCAAAGGTGATTTCTTACATCTCTATGGTATCTATATAATCAACAAAACTTTGGAGGTTTAGTTTATGATTTTTTCTATTCTTATTCAACCTTTTTCAGAAGTCTGCTGATGCAGACAGTACTAAGAGAACTGTTGAACCGAGAAGTCTAAATGGGTCACTCAAAGGGCAAAAGTCAAAACCAATTTCTGGTTTAGTAAAGGTAATGATTAATTGATTACAAGTCTATTCTATTCTATAAGCCCATTGTGTTAGCCATAGCTTTTGTGCAAATCATGTCAGTCATTGGAAGGAAGCATATATATTCTTGGCCATATTCAAATTTGTGCAAGTAATTTTCCTTCTATTGTCTTGTGGCTGCTAAGAATGTGTTTATGCCTGCAGTGCGCAACACAGGACTCAAGTGGTAAAAACTTGATAGGACACCGAATAAAAGTTTGGTGGCCTTTGGATAAGAGGTATGTTGTCTTGTAAATGTTATTGTTGTTATTGCAATTAGTTTATTACTGAAAGTGGGGGTTGATTTTTTTTTTGTTTTTTTTTGGTTGTTAGATTTTATGAAGGCGCCGTGCAATCATACGATTCATCCAAGAAAAAACATACGGTAAGCTCCTCGAAATGACGAATTCATATTTTATTCTCTGTAATTTGTTTCATCCATCTTTACTTCTGTAAGTACAACTGTAAAGAACAGTTTACATGTGTTTGGACACTTTCTATGTTGGTGAATGCAACTGAGTATTTGCAAATGTAATGACTTTCCAGTCTGCTTGGATTGCTATTAAATGTGTAGGGTAGGTATTACTGTTGTTGCTTAAAAAATTGACTTTTTCTGGTCTGCCTTGTATTGTTATTAAATGACTAGGATAGGTACTACTGTTGTTGCTTAAAAACTTTAGTGTCACAGAATATTAGTTTATACTTGTGTTTGAAATCACGATTATTTTGAAATCACGACTTTTATTGTAATGACTTGTGGCATCTGAAGCTGTTGCAAACATCTGGTTCCTTTATAGTGTTTGCAATGTAGTGCCGTTGTTGTTTATTGCCTATGTAACACTTCTGTACGCTTCAATCTATCTCAGCTAAAATGTTATTTGCACATAAATTTTAAAATTGAACTTTTTAGATAAATATTTGATATTTTGAAGCTTACAAATAAATACTTCGATTAAGTATGTTTAAGAAAATATTTCCATTAAGTAGCACAATGTGCATTTGATCATTTTAAATTTTAAATCTGAAAATGGTATACAAAATACCGTATCTGTAGCCTCTCGTACTTACGCCTGGGAATGGATCGTGTCACCCCAAGGGCCGAAAGGGCCCCCCCCCAACTCACAGGCCTACTTCTACGGATCATCTATGGGCCATGTATACAAGAGGGTCGAGTTGGATTGGATTGGCCTGTTAAAGGGCTGGGCTGTACGCCTGTACACATGGCCTGAGTCGGTGGAAGGATCGTTGGAAGAGGGTTGGCCTGAGGATTCCGGATTCTGCTCTTTGCGTCTCCCTCGTAGAGTCTTTTCGAGGACTCGAGGAGCGGGGTGGCCGGGCGGGTCCTCGGGAGCTGAGAGGCGGTGGCAGCGGCGGTGTGGGTTGAGGAGTCGGTGGCAGCGACACAGGTTGAGGGCGACAGCTGCAGCGATTCCTTGGATCCGTTGCCACAATCCATCCTCCAGCACGCAGCAGGCCTCCGCTACCAAGCCTGCTGAGGTCTTCGCACCCACGTCGTCCAAGAAGAAGCCTCCTCCTCGTCCTCTAGTGCATGCGGTGCATGAGCCCGTGGATCAGTACTAATTCAATTAGCTCGTGGCAGTGCTTGTTTGTTTGTGAAGGCCCTTGGATTGTGGTGTAGGATTGGCCTGTGGGTTCAAAAAGGATCGGGGGTGGATTAGGATGATGAGGCTTTAAAGAACGGATCGGATCAGACTGAATCAACTCAGTTGGGATCAGAGTGGGGCTGGGTCTACTCCTTAATATCTTAGGATTGGATTAGGGTTAGGGCTGGATTGCAACCCATTCCCAGGCGTACTTCTCTTTGCTTAATGAAATGATATGCATAGGTCTTCTGTGTTGTTTGAGAAAAAAACACAACATATGTCATTTCTTTGTGTAAATAAGTGTTCACTCAGGTACCATTACCCGCCTTCACTTGATGATTGTGCACAGGATTTTGCAAGTACAAAATGACAATTAGCTGCTGCTATTTAAGCCACTTGTGAATCACCAATACCACTATAGCAGCTGTGCTTTAGCAGTGTGTATTTATGATGTAGGTTACCTTTCCAAAAGGTGAAAAATACTGAACCACTGGTATACCTTTAGTATTGTTTGTTTATACCACTGGACTGTGAGTGCTTGGTGCTCACAGTAGGAACTTTTGTACCAACTCGATGCCATTTCAACATGTAGAAGTTGTAGAGATGATAATTTCAGTCCAAATGCGTTGTTCGAGAAAAAAAATTCAGTCCAAACTGAGAAATTTGTAGACAGTGGATGAACTTATACGATTGTACTTCCCTTCATAGGTGCTATACGATGACGGAGATGTTGAAGTGCTTAGCTTGGCTAAAGAGAAGTGGGTACTGATTGAAAGTAATGACTCATCAGTAAAGGTGGAGTATTTTTAATGCTTTCCTTGTCTTTTTCAGTGTAGAAGATACTGTTGACTCATTTTTGTTTACTCAATATTGCAGAAGCAAAAGAAGGATCATCTTGGGACAAACCAAGGAAGGTAAGCTGTGCCACTGTTGGAAGCTAAGAAACAAGCCCATGCACAGTTTTCTAGTCCTCTGTATATGTATAGTAACATGTGCCATTTATGAACTATTGACACCAGTCACCTTGCAGAGCACTGGAGAGAACTAGCAGCAGCAAGTCTCCGCCTAGCCAACCGAAGTCAAAAAAGAGGTGAGCCAGTATGGATTTGAAATGTGGTAATGATTCAATTTTGTAACCATGTGCAATTCATCTGTTTACTCCATCTATATAGGTCCTTACCTCCAAAGAAGAAAGGGCAACCAAAGAACAAACGAAGAAAGACTGCAGGAAGAAACAATTCTGTCGAAGAGGGTAGTGGAGCTGTTGGTAATGATTCAGATTCATCCAGTTCTCTTGCTCACTCAGATGTTGACAAAGATGTAACCTCTGGTACGATTGCTTAATGAGTTATCATTGATTGTATGAGCATGTTGTTTTCATGATATGCATGCCTTCGTCATAGCGGAGCCTAATGTGTTCTTTTATACCGCAGATAGCCACATGGAGGAAGTAGTAGTTAGCTCAGCTGAGAAAGAGAAGGCCAGTAAAGATTCTAAAGATGTGAAAATAAAAGAGAAGTCAGGGAAGGACTCCAAAGGCATGGAAATGAAAGAGAAGGCAAGGAAGGACTCCAAAGGCGTGGAAAAGAAAGAGAAGGGCTCCAAAGACATGGAAACAAAAGAGAAGGCAGGGAAGGACTCCAAAGACGTGGAAACGAAAGAGAAGGCAGGGAAGGATTCCAAAGACGTGGAAATGAAAGAGAAGGTAGGGAAGGAGTCCAAAGATGTAAAAATGAAAGAGAAGGCAGGGAAAGAATCCAAAGATACAGAAGTGCAAGAGAAGCCAGTAAAGGACTCGAAAGATGTAAAAATGAAAGAGAAGGCAGGGAAAGAGTCCAAATACATGGAAGTGAAAGAGAAGGCAGGGAAGGACTCAAAAGATGTGGAAACGAAAGGGAAGGCAGGAAAGGAGTCCAAAGATGTGGAAATGAAAGATGTGGAAAAGCTGGATGACCATACTTTGAGCAACAAGGTGGAATCAGACAATGAAACTCTTGTGAGTGCATTCTGTGTTCCGAGCCTAACCTATGTTTTGATACTGAACCGAATCTTTTCATCTTTTGAATTAATATTCTCACCAATTTGTTTCGTGTTGAATGTGCAGAGCGTGTGGAAAAAACGTACAGCAAAAGCAACATAATCTTGCTTTCTCAGCTGACCATTCATAGTAGGATGCAGATTTCACAGGCAGGCAGTCGTTCGGGAATGTGGATATCTCATTGATTGACCCCTTGCAATTGACAGTTGTAATGTAGGAAATGTTTGTTTCGATAGCAACACGTTAGTATAGAACAGTGGAATAGGATTTGTTTGTAATGTTATTAGAAGCAGGCACATGTTGCCCATTAAGCTATGGCATGGCATCCCCGGGTTGTTTTGTATATCTTAGAGAGGGTCAGAGGTTATGTAACATACCTATTAGCTCTTTTGCAGGACATAGTACTAAGTCATTAAACTCCTGTAGAAATGTTGTATGCAATAAATCAGCGGCACTTGTAAAACTAGCTTTGGGCACCCAATTTTTGGCCCCCTTTCGATTGCCCTAGTACTACGTGATTTCTGCCCTGTTAAACTGGTATTCCCAGTGATGTATCGGACGAATTGCTTTCTTAAAAGCAGAGGTTTCTCCTTTTTTCCAATAAAATAAAATCCATAAGACGTGACGGTAAAGGTGTGTCGGAGAGTATCAGCTTGGCGGCAATGCAAGTGATTTGTCGCTTGGCTTTAGAGCATAAAATCAACACGCTAAAAAAGAATGTTCCGGTGGCTTGCACTGTTTGTTCTGAAAATCGGTTTAGTAATGATAATAATAATGCTTGAGCTTTTGTTGAGGCAGTGCTATTCTGAATTCAAGAAGATATGCATCACATTTCATTTTTAGATCTGATGTGCACGTGATGGACCGTATGTCCGTATAGACGCAACTTCCTTTTGTTCCAAAACCGGGGTCTGCAGTGTCTCCAGTCTGCGGTCATAACTGTGCAGCAACAAGAAAACTTGCGTAACATGTTAGGCACAACTGTTCAGTGAGTAGTGCTAAACACAAGCCCACATATGAACTGAGTTGATGTGATGTTCATAATATCATACATACATTGCCGCAAAACATTCAAGTGAGCAAGAACCACAAAACTTTCCAGCTAAGGCTGTTTAGGACAGCACATGCCTGAAAGTCAGATTGATCCTCGGTGAGCTCACTTTGGCTCGCTTCGGAACTGAGTGCTGCCAGTCCCGCTGGGTGTAGCCTCTCATCACAAGCAGCGAGCCATGCTTCAGAAGAAAAGAATGCTGCTTTTGAGATGCAGCGACCTTGAGCCGCTTTCGACCAGCTTCTCCAGATGCAGAAATGGCTGGTATATGTTTATAGCGAATCAATACCGGCTAAATGATGTGCTACGATAACAGAATACTAGGACCGTACCTTGCGATTTGGCAGGCTTCTTCCTAAGTAAGAAGTCGCGTTCACACCCAAAGGTGACAGATGCTATCTCTGGAGTCGGTCCGTAGAGGGGCTCATCATCAGCATGCCATGAAACGTAGTCTGAACCTGTCTCGTATCTGTTCAGGAGCAAGCTGTTAAAATAGCTCCCGGGAAGGGCTTCATGGACCTAATGAACATTAATGAATCAGCAAATTCACAAGCAATGATGAATTCTGATATCTTGCAATGGCATTCCTACTGTAGTAGAGTAGTTGTCAAACACAAACTACATGATACCTACCAAGTACAGTGCCAGTCTGCCAGATAGTTTTTACCAGTTACAGTAACAATATGAAGAGTATCTATGGAACACTCCTTACCAACTTCAAGATGTCCTTGAGCAC